>Ga0209458_1000007_pt1 | contig 170068 bp, 149 predicted proteins | sample WorMetLIZAISLAND_FD_187411 | JGI IMG/M metagenome (GOLD analysis project Ga0209458, IMG submission 187411) | Marine gutless worms symbiont microbial communities from Max Planck institute for Marine Microbiology, Germany - Inanidrilus manae... ...
AGGCCCTGATCTTCGGCGTGGTGGTCGCATTGGCGTGCAGTTTTACGTGCATGATCCGAGGCGCTCCCTGAGAAACGAGATACCTCTGACTACGCCAGCTCCGTCAAAACAATCCCGCGCAACCCGACACGAAAGCCGGGGTCAACAGGTGGCGGTTTTCCAGGACCGTGGCTGGATCTAGAAGTTCTCCACCCAGGGTCGGACCTCGATGCTGTGCGACCAGGCGCTGCGATGCTGGGCGTGCACCTGGTAGTAGGTCTCGGCGATCGCGTCCGGGCGCAGGCGGGCATCCTCGGCATTCTCGCCGATGCCGCCGTCGATGTTGAAATGGGCCACGTGGATGCCCTTGGGGTGCAGCTCGCGGGCCATGGACTCGGCCAGGGCCCGCAGGCCGAACTTGCCGACGGCAAAGGTGGCCGAATGCGGATAGCCCTTCATCGAGGCGGTGGCGCCGGTGAACAGGATGCTGCCGGCGCCGCGCGGCTCCATGCTGCGCGCGGCCTCGCGGCCGACCAGAAAGCCACCCAGGCAGCAGCGCTCCCAGCTGGAGACGAACTCCGCCACTTCGGTCTCGGCGATCGGCTTGCGGGCCCGGCCTGAGGCGTTGTAGACGGTGACGCCGACCGGTCCCAGCTCGGCCTGGGCCTGCTCGAACAACGTGGCGACGTCGGCTTCGGCCGTGGCATCGCAGGCGTAGGCCCTGGCCGTCCCGCCGGCGGCGGCGATTTCGTCGACGATGGGTGCCAGCTTGTCGGGTGTGCGCGCTGCGACGGCCACGGCATGGCCGGCGCGGGCGAAGCGGCGGGCGACGGCGGCGCCCAGACCGGGGCCGACGCCGACGACGATGCAGCTGGTGTTTTCACTCATGGGCACGTTCCTCCCGGTTGTCCCGCCGCGACTACTCGGCCGCGGTCGGCCGCGCCTGCGGGTTGCGCCAGGCCTCGAGCAGCTGCGCCTCTTCGCCCTTGGCCGACTTCAGGTGGCGTTCCTTGACGTGGCCGTAGCCGCGGATCTTCTCGGGGATCGCGGCGATCTGCAGGGCGAGGGCGTGATTGTCGGGGTTCAGCCCGCTCAGCAGCTCTTCCACGGTGGCCAGGTAGTCCTCGATCAGCCGGCGCTCGCCGCGCCGTTCCTCGGTATAGCCGAACGGATCGAAGCGGGTGCCGCGCAGCCGCCGCATCGCCGCCAGCAGCTTGAAGGCCTGGAACACCCAGGGGCCATATTCGCGCTTGATCAGCTGCCCGGTGTCGGGGTCGCGGCGGGAGAACAACGGCGGCGCTAGGTGGAAGCTCAGCTTCAGGTCGCCGTCGAACTGCTGCTTCAGCTTGTCCTGGAACGCGCCGGAGGTGTACAGCCGGGCGACCTCGTACTCGTCCTTGTAGGCCATCAGCTTGAACAGGTAGCGGGCGACGGTCTCGGCCAGCCCGGTCAGGCCCTTGGCCTTGTCGCGCTCGACCGCCTCGACCCGACGCACGGCGTCGACATAGCGGCGGGCGTAGGCGCTGTCCTGGTAGTCGGTGAGGAAGGTCTGGCGGCGGTCCAGCAGCCCCTCCAGCCCGGGCGCCTCCGGCTGCGGCAGCGCCTCGACCGGCGTGGCCTCGCGCTCGACCAGCTTGATGTCGTGCGCGGCGAGCCGGCCCAGGGCGAAGCTTCGGCGGTTCATCGCCACGGCGACCCCGTTCAGCTCGATCGCCCGGTCGATGGCCTCGCCGCCGACCGGCAGGGCGCCACGCTGGTAGGCATAGCCGAGCAGGAACATGTTGGAGGCGATGGCGTCGCCCATCAGCGCCGTCGCCAGCTTGGTCGCATCGATGAACTCGGTGCGGTTGCCGCCGGCCGACTCGCGGATCAGTCCAGCCAGTTCCTCGCCCTTGAAGTCGATGTCCGGGTTCAGGGTGAATGCCGCGGTCGGCGCCATATGGCGGTTGATGATCGCGGTGGTGCCGCCGTGCTGGTACTTGCGCAGGGCATCGGGACTGGCCGCGACCACCATGTCACAGCCGAGCGCCAGATCGCAGGCGCCGGCGGCGATGCGTACGGCATGCAGATCCTCCGGCTTGTCGCCGATCCGCACGTGGCTCATCACCGCGCCGTTCTTCTGCGAGATGCCGGTGTGGTCGAGCACCGTGACACCCTTGTCCTCCAGGTGAGCGGCCATGCCCAACAGCGCGCCGACCGTGACCACGCCGGTGCCGCCGATGCCACTGATCAGGATGTCATAGGGTTCCGCGGTGGAAGCGGTTTCGGGCACCGGCAGGGCTTCGAGCGCTGCATTCAGGGAATCGCCCTGGGTCGGCCGGGCCTTGCGCACGCTGGCGCCGGAGACGGTCACGAATGAGGGGCAGAAGCCCTTGAGGCAGGAGAAGTCCTTGTTGCACGAGGACTGGTTGATTCGCCGCTTGCGGCCGAACTCGGTCTCCAGCGGCTCGACCGAGACGCAGTTGGACTGCACCGAGCAGTCGCCGCAGCCCTCGCAGACGGCGTCGTTGATGAACACCCGGCGGTCGGGATCGGGGAAGGTGCCGCGCTTGCGCCGGCGCCGCTTCTCGGCTGCGCAGGTCTGGTCGTAGATCAGCACCGAGCAACCGGGGGTGTCGCGGAGCTCGCGCTGCAGCCGGTCGAGCTCGTCGCGGTGGTGCACGGTGACACCGGGCGCCCAGGCGGTGCCCAGCGGATACTTGTCCGGCTCATCGGTGGCGACGATGATCTTGCTCACGCCCTCGGCATGGACCTGCTGGCTGATCTGCCAGGGCGTCAGCGGCCCGTCATGCGGCTGGCCGCCGGTCATCGCCACGGCGTCGTTGTAGAGGATCTTGTAGGTGATGTTGGCGCCCGAGGCGACAGCGGCACGCACCGCCATCAGCCCGGAGTGGTAGTAGGTCCCGTCGCCCAGGTTGGCGAAGATGTGCGCTTCGTCGGTGAATGGCGCCTGGCCGATCCACGGTACGCCTTCACCGCCCATCTGGGTAAAGGTCTCGGTCGAGCGATCCATCTGCAGGGCCATGAAGTGGCAACCGATGCCGGCCATGGCGCGGCTGCCGTCGGGCACCTTGGTCGAGGTGTTGTGCGGACAGCCCGAGCAGAAGTAGGGCACCCGCTCGGTCGGTACCACCTGGACGGCCGAGGCCCGCTGCTTGCGCTCGATCTGCGCCATGCGCTCTTCGATCGAGGGGGTCGACAGGTAGCCCTTGGTGCGGGCGTGGATGAGGCTGGCGATCTTGCTCGGCGACAGTTCGCCGTGCGAGGGGGTGAGCAGCTCGCCATGCTCGTCGAACTTGCCGACCACGCGCGGGCGCACGTCGGCCCGCCAGTTGTACAGCTGTTCCTTGAGCTGGTTCTCGATCACTGCCCGCTTCTCTTCGATCACCAGGATCTCGTCCAGGCCCTCGGCAAAGCGGCGGATGCCCTCGCGCTCCAGCGGCCAGGGCATGCCGACCTTGTACAGGCGGATGCCGGCTTCGGCGCACAGCGCCTCGGTGATACCGAGGTCCTCCAGCGCCTGGCGGGTGTCGAGATAGGACTTGCCGGTGGTGACGATGCCGAAGCGGGGCTTGGGTGAGTCGATCACCGTGCGGTCGATGCCGTTGGCCCGGGCGAAGGCCAGCGCCGCATAGACCTTGTGCCGCTGCAGTCGTTCCTCCTGGCTCCAGCGGTCGTCCGGCCAGCGGATCGACAGTCCGCCCGGCGGCATGGTGAAATCGTCGGGGATGACCACGTCGACCCGGTGCGGGTCGACATAAACCGAGGCCGAGCTCTCGACCACCTCGGTGACGCACTTGAAGCCGACCCAGACCCCGGCGTAGCGCGACATCGCCCAGCCGAGCAGGCCGTAGTCGAGGTATTCCTGCACGCTGGCGGGATAGAGGAACGGCATCATCCACGAGGACATGTTGTGCTCGCTCTGCCCCGGCACGGTCGAGGACACGGCGTTGTGGTCGTCGCCGCAGAGCATCAGCACGCCGCCGTTGGGGTCGGTGCCGGCGGCGTTGGCGTGGCGGACCACGTCGCCGCAGCGGTCGACGCCGGGGGCCTTGCCGTACCAGATGCCGAATACGCCGTCCTGTTTCGGCTTGGGTCCGAGATTGAGCTGCTGGGTGCCCCAGACGGCGGTTGCGGCGAGATCCTCGTTCAGGCCCGGCTGGAAGACGATGCTGTTGCGCTCGAGGAACTTGCGTGCCTGCCACAGCTGCTGGTCATAGGCGCCCAGCGGCGAGCCGCGGTAACCGGAGATGAAGCAGCCGGTATCGAGGCCGGCGGCGGCGTCGCGCTGGCGCTGCATCAGCGGCAGGCGCACCAGCGCCTGGATCCCGGTCAGGTAGACCCGTCCGGTTGCAAGTGTGTACTTGTCGTCGAGTGAAACGGCGGCGAGCGTCATGTTTGGTCCTCGCGTCAGGCCGGCCCCTTGGTAAAAAGGTAAACAATGCTGACCTAATTTGCAAGCCTCGGTGCACGCAGGCGCCAAAGCATGCAAATGATTCGCATTCTACGCCGCAAACTGGCCCGAAAACTGCCACAGTCAAGCGCCGTCGGGGCGAATCAGCCGGCGCGCGCGTCGAGTCCCAGGGCCTGGACCTTGCGGTACAGCGTCGACCGGCCGATGCCGAGGCGCCGGGCCGCCTCCGACATGCGTCCGTTGTACTTCTTCAACGCCAGTTCGATCATTTCCGCTTCGACCTGGGCCAGCGGCCGCACGTCACCGTTGCTTTCGGTCAGCACCAGGGCGTCGGACGCCGCATCCGCTGCCGTCGGCCGGGCCGCTGGCAGGCCGAGGCGCTGGGCAATCTGCGGAAAATCGGTCACGGCCAGTTCGTCGCCGTCGCACAGCACGACGGCCCGGAACACCGCGTTCTCCAGCTCACGCACGTTGCCCGGCCAGTCGTAGTCCGTCAGCAGGCGGCGCGCCGGGACGGTCAGGCCCCGCATGCGCTTGCCTTCGGTGGCCGCGAACTTGGCCAGGAAGTGCTCGATCAGGGGCTCGATGTCGTCGCGGCGGTCGCGCAGCGGCGGCAGCTGGATGGGAAAGACGTGCAGCCGATAGTACAGGTCCTCGCGGAACTGGCCGTCCGCGACCAGCTGCTGCAGGTTGCGGTTGGTCGCCGAGATCAACCGGATGTCGACCTGCACCGGTTCGCGGCCGCCGACCGGGTCGACCTCGCCTTCCTGCAGGGCGCGCAGCAGCTTGACCTGAATGTCCGGCCGCAACTCGCTGATCTCGTCGAGGAACAGGGTCCCGCCGTCGGCCTCGCGGAACTTGCCGATGTGCCGCTCGGCGGCGCCGGTGAAGGCGCCCTTTTCGTGCCCGAACAGGATGCTCTCGACAAGGTTGTCGGGAATCGCGCCGCAGTTGACGGCGACGAACGGCTTGCCACCGCGGCTGCTGGCGCCCTGGATGGCGCGGGCGAACATCTCCTTGCCGACACCGCTCTCGCCCTCGATCAGGATCGGGATGCTCGATTCGGCGGCACGGCGCGCCAGCGCCACGGCGTGCTGCATCGCTGCGCTCTGGCCGACCAGGTCGGCAAAGCCCAGCATGCCCTCGGCCTTGCGGGTCAGCCGCGAGACTTCGCCGCTGAGCGCGGTCAGCTGCAGGGCGTTGTCGATCGACACCCGCAGCCGTTCCGGGCTCGCCGGCTTGGGGATGAAATCGACCGCGCCGGCGCGCATCACCTCGACGATGACGTCGACGCCGCTCTGCGCCGTGAGCACGATGACGGGCAGCTCCGGGCGCTGTCGCTTCAGCTGGCTCAGCACGGCAATGCCGTTCATCCCGGGCATCACCAGGTCGAGCAGCACCACGTCGATCGGCCCTGGCGCGTCGGCGCCCAGCACGTCCAGTGCCTCGGCGCCGCTGGCGGCCTGGACGATGTCGAACCCCTGCCGCGTGAGAGCCGCTTCGAGCAGCCGGCGCTGGGTCGGTTCGTCGTCGACGATGAGGACGGTTGCCATAAAGCTACAGTTAGCATTCGAAAATTTGCGGCGACGTTAACGGTTGTGCCAAACCGGGACAAGTGGCCTGTGCGCGCCGGCCTGCTTGGCCGTTTCCGGGGAACGTCCTATATCCGAGGACAACCCCAACGGAGGAGCCCGATGACCGCCACGACCAGCGCTGCCGCCCCGGACCTCGGACCCTTGCCGGAATGGGATTTGCGCGACCTTTATCCGGACCGCGACGGGCCGGAACTGCGTGGCGATCTGGTCCGGGCAGCGGATCTGGCGGTGGCGTTCCAGCAGCAATGGCAGGGCCGGGTGGCAGTGCTGGCGGCGGACGAACTGGCCGAGGCGATCGCGCAATACGAGCAGATCGACGAGCTGCTCGGGCGAATCATGAGCTACGCCCAGCTGACGCACGCCGCCGATGTCGGCGATCCGGAAATCGGCCGCTTCTACCAGACCATGCAGGAGAAGGTCTCCGACGCGGCCACCCACCTGATCTTCTTCACCCTGGAGCTGAACCTGCTCGACGAGGCCGCGCTCGAGGAGCGGCTGCAGGCCTCGCCGGCGCTGGCCCGCTACCGGCCCTGGATCCGCGACAGCCGGGCGTTCCGGCCGCACCAGCTGTCGGACGAGCTGGAACGCCTGCTGCACGAAAAGCAGGTGTCCGGGCGGGCCGCGTGGATGCGGCTGTTCGACGAGACCATCGCCACGCTGGGTTTCGAGGTCGACGGCGAGACGCTGTCGCTGGAAGAGACGCTGAACCTGCTGTCCGATCCCGTGGCGGCGCGGCGACGGGCCGCCGCCAAGGCCATGGGCCGGACCTTTCAGCAGCACCTGCGGCTGTTCGTGCTGATCGCCAACACCCTGGCCAAGGACAAGGAGACCGAGGACCGCTGGCGCAGCTTCGCCGCGCCCGAGCATGCCCGACATCTCGCCAACCAGGTCGAGCCCGAGGTGGTCGATGCCCTGCAGGCCGCGGTGATGGACGCCTATCCGCGCCTGTCGCACCGCTACTACGCGCTGAAGGCCAAATGGTTCGGCCAGGACCGGCTCGACTACTGGGACCGCAACGCGCCGCTGCCGGACGAGGACGACCGCCGCTATGGCTTTGCCGAGGCGCGCGACCTGGTGCTCGACGCCTACGGCCGCTTCTCCGAGGAGCTGGCGGTGATCGGCCGCCGCTTCTTCGACAATCCTTGGATCGATGCACCGGTGCGTCCCGGCAAGGCGCCCGGCGCCTTCGCCCATCCGACCGTGCCTTCGGCCCACCCCTATCTGCTGCTGAACTACCTGGGCCGCAGCCGCGACGTGATGACCCTGGCGCACGAGCTCGGCCACGGCGTGCACCAGGTGCTGGCGGCCGGACAGGGGGCGTTGATGGCGGACACGCCGCTGACCCTGGCGGAAACGGCCAGCGTGTTCGGCGAGCTGCTGACCTTCCGCGCCCTGCTCGACGGCGAGACCGCACCGGCCCGGCGCCGGGTGATGCTGGCGTCGAAGGTCGAGGACATGCTGAACACCGTGGTCAGGCAGATCGCCTTCTACGACTTCGAACGCCAGCTGCACACGGCCCGGCGCGACGGCGAATTGTCGGCCGAGCAGATCGGCGAGATGTGGATGCGGGCGCAGACGGCGAGCCTGGGGCCGGCGCTGCGGTTCGACGACGACTACACCAGCTTCTGGTGCTATGTGCCGCATTTCATCCATTCGCCGTTCTACGTTTACGCCTATGCCTTCGGCGATTGTCTGGTGAACTCGCTCTATGCCGTGTATCAGTCGGCGGATACGGGCTTTCAGGCCAAGTACCTGGAGATGCTGCGCGCCGGCGGCAGCCTGCGGCATCGCGAGCTGTTGGCGCCGTTCGGCCTGGATGCCGGCGACCCGGGGTTCTGGCAGCAGGGCCTTGGCGTGATCGAGGACTTCATCGACCAGCTCGAGGCGTTGTCCTGATTGGTGGCGTGCGGAGTGAGTGAGGGCTGATGGCGGACAACAACGAAAACGCCACGGTGCGCGGCCGGGTCAAGCGCTATGCCCAGGTCGGCACCGCGGTCGGCGGGCTGGCGGCGCGCCTGGCGGGCGACCGCTTTCTCGGCATCCGCATCGACAAGGCCTCGCACGCGCGCGATCTGACCGCGGCGCTCGGCGGCCTCAAGGGGCCGTTGATGAAGGTGGCGCAGATCATGGCCACCATTCCCGAGGCGCTGCCGCAGGAATACGTCCAGGAACTGATCCAGCTGCAGTCGGACGCACCGGCGATGGGCTGGCTGTTCGTCAAGCGGCGCATGGCCGCCGAGCTCGGGCCCGACTGGCAGCGCCGGTTCGACAGTTTCGAGCACGAGGCCGCGGCGGCGGCCTCGCTGGGCCAGGTGCACCGGGCCGAAAAGGACGGCCGACGGCTCGCCTGCAAGCTGCAGTATCCCGACATGCAGTCGGCGGTCGAGGCCGACATCCGCCAGCTCAAGATCGTCTTCGCCATCTACGCCCGCTACGACAAGTCGATCGATACCAGCCACATCCATGCCGAGATCGCCGACCGCCTGCGCGAGGAGCTGGATTACGAGCGCGAGGCCAAGCACATGCGGCTCTATGCCGGCATGTTGAAAGGCGAGAAGCACATCCACGTCCCGGACGTGCTGCCGGAACTGTCGACCGGACGGCTGTTGACCATGCAATGGCTCGATGGGCAGCGCCTGCTGGCGTTCAAGGACGCCGACCTGGAGACCCGCAACACCGTCGCCATGAACATGTTCCGCGCATGGTACGTGCCGTTCTACAACTACGGCGTGATCCACGGCGATCCGCACCTGGGCAACTACTCGGTGCGTGATGACCTCGACGTCAACCTGCTCGACTTCGGCTGCATCCGTGTGTTCAACGCCAAGTTCGTGCAGGGCGTGATCGACCTCTACACCGCGATCCGCGATGACGACCGCGACCTGGCCGTGCATGCCTATGAGACCTGGGGCTTCACCGGGCTCGACGACGAGGTCATCGATACCCTCAACCTATGGGCCAACTTCGTCTATGGGCCGCTGCTGGAAGACCGCGAGCGGCGGATTCAGGAGATGGAGGCCAGCGGCATCTATGGTCGCGAGGTGGCCGAGAAAGTGCACCGGCGGTTGCGCGAACTGGGCGGGGTACGGCCGCCGCGCGAGTTCGTGTTCATGGACCGTGCCGCGATCGGTTTGGGCGGTGTGTTCATGCATCTGAACGCGCACATCAACTGGCACCGACTGTTCCACGACCTGATCGACAACTTCGACGCCAAGGCGATGCACCGCCGGCAGACCGCGGCGCTGAAGAAGGCCGACCTGCCGCTGCCGTGAGCGGGCTGCTCAGCCCCGTCGGGCCAGGGCCAGGCCGAGGCCGGCGCCGATGAACAGGCCGCCGGTGACCCGGTTGCGCAGGCGGGCTGCGCGCGGCGAGCGGAACAGCCGCCGCGCCTGGTCGGCGATCAGGGCCCAGAAGGCGGTAAACACGAAGGCGATGACCAGGAAGGTCACGCCGATCACCCCGGCCTGCAGCACGGGGTCGGCCGCCGGGTCGATGAACTGGGGCAGGAACGCGGCCAGGAAGATCAGGCTCTTCGGGTTGGGGATGGTGACGATGAGCCCCTGCAGGAACAGCGAGCGGCCGTTTGACGCGGGCTGGGCGTCAGCGTTTGCGTCGGCGGTCGCCGGCTGGCGCCAGGTCTTGACGCCGAGATAGACCAGGTAGGCGACGCCGGCCCAGCGGATCAGCTCGAACCAGTCGGCCAGGAACAGCATCAGCGAGGTCATTCCGGCCAGAGCCACGGCGACCTGCAGGCCGACCCCTGTGGTCGCGCCCGCGACCGTCGCCAGCGAGGCGCGCAGGCCATAGCTGAGCGCATGGCCCACGGTGAGCATGACGCTGGGTCCGGGGATCAGGATCATGATCGTCGTTGCGATCACCAGGGCGAGATAGAGTTGCAGGTCCATGCGGCGGTGCCTCCCTGTCGGTCAGGTTCATTGGCGCCATTGACCACACGGTGCCGCGCCGTTGTCAACGCCGCGGTGCGGCATCGCCGCTGGCGCCAAAGCGCTGCATTGATTGGCGGGACGGCTCTGTTATATTCCGCCGCGCCCCGCGGGCGGCCTTGTGCGATGACGGCTGGCTGCGCGTGCGCGTTGTTGTAGTACGACTGTGATTGCCGGAAGTCCGTTCACACTCGGGGGTTTCCTATCTGACCGGCGCCGTTGCGCGCCGCTGCGACTGCCGGCCGGGCCGTGCGGTCGGCGGCAGGTGCTGGGACTGAGTACGGGACGGCACGCGGCCAGGCGGGATCGGAGAGGATGAAGATTGCCATTCCCACGGAGCGGCGGGAGGCCGAGAGCCGGGTCGCCGCCTCGCCCGACATGGTCAAGAAGTTCGTCGACCTGAACTGCGAGGTCGTCATCGAAGCCGGTGCCGGTGACGCGGCGCGCATTCCGGACGCCATGTTCGTGGACGCCGGCGCGCAGATCGCGACTGATTTTGCCACCACCGTCGGCGGTGCCGACCTGGTGCTGAAGATACAGCGGCCGACGGCGGAGGAACTGGCGATGTTCAGCGCCGGTCAGATGCTGGCCTGCATGATGAACCCGCTGGTCGAGCGCGACGACCTCGCGGCCATCGCTCAGACGGGGGTCATGGGCTTCGCCATGGAGCTGATGCCGCGCATTACCCGGGCCCAGAGCATGGACGTGCTGTCGAGCCAGGCCAACCTGGCCGGCTACAAGACCGTGCTCGACGCCACCGAGCACTACGGCCGGGCGATGCCGATGATGATGACCGCGGCCGGCACCGTGGCGCCGGCACGGGTGTTCGTCATGGGCGCCGGCGTGGCCGGGCTGCAGGCGATCGCCACGGCGCGACGGCTCGGCGCGGTGGTGTCGGCCACCGACGTGCGCCCGGCGGTGAAGGAACAGGTCGAGAGCCTGGGCGCCAGTTTCGTCATGGTCGAGGACGAGGAGTCGGCCGAGGCCGAGACCGCCGCCGGCTACGCCAAGGAGATGAGCGAGGACTACCAGCGCAAGCAGCAGGCGCTGGTCGCCGAGCACATTGCCAAGCAGGACATCGTCATTGCCACCGCGCTGATCCCGGGGCGGCCGGCGCCGCGGCTGATCAGCGAGGAGATGGTGCGGTCGATGAAGCCGGGCTCGGTGATCGTCGACCTGGCGGTGGAGAGCGGTGGCAACTGCGCCCTGTCGCGGCCGGGCGAAGTGGTTGATGCCGATGGCGTCGCCATCATCGGCCATCGCAACTGGCCGTCGCGCCTGGCCACCGACGCCTCGGCGCTCTATGCCCGCAACCTGTACAACTTCCTTTCGCCGCACGTCGACAAGGACAGCGGCGCGCTCAATCTCGACTTCGAGGATGAAACCGTTGCCGGGGTCCTGGTCTGCCGCGACGGCGCGGTCGTCCACCCGATGCTGACCGGGGAGGCTAGCTGAACATGGACGTCGCCACCGCCGTCGACCCCTTCGTCTTCCGCCTGACCATCTTCGTCCTGGCGATCTTCGTCGGCTACTACGTGGTCTGGTCGGTCACGCCGGCGCTGCACACACCGCTGATGAGCGTCACCAACGCGATCTCGTCGGTGATCATCGTCGGCGCGCTGATCGCCGCCGGGCCCGAGGAACTGTCGCTGTCCAAGGTGCTTGGCGTCATCGCCATCGCCCTGGCAGCGGTCAACATCTTCGGCGGCTTCCTCGTCACCCAGCGCATGCTGGGCATGTACAAGAAGAAGAAATAGCGGAGGGCCGCGCACGTGTCCGCCAATCTCACCGCGCTCGCCTATCTGATCGCTTCGGTCCTGTTCATCATGGCTCTGCGCGGGCTGTCGTCGCCGGAATCGGCGCGCGCCGGCAATCTCTACGGTATGATCGGCATGGCCATCGCCGTGATCACCACGGTGATCAACCCGGAGGTGGTCTCCTACGTCTGGATCCTCGTCGCCCTGGTGATCGGCGGCAGCATCGGCGCGGTGATCGCCCAGCGCATCCAGATGACCGACATGCCGCAGCTGGTCGCCGCCTTCCACAGCCTGGTCGGCATGGCCGCGGTGCTGGTCGCCGCGGCGGCGTTCTACAACCCCGGCGCCTACGGCATCGTTGATGCCACCGGCGCGCTGAAGCTGGCCAGCCGGATCGAGATGGGCATCGGCGTGGTGGTCGGCGCGATCACCTTCTCCGGCTCGGTGATCGCCTTTGCCAAGCTGCAGGGCGTCATGTCCGGCAACCCCATCGTCTTTCCCGGCCAGCACGCGCTCAATGCCGTGATCGGCCTGGCCATCGTGGCCCTGATCGTCTGGTTCTCGGTCGATCCGGTGCCGGAGGCGTTCTGGGCGATGACGGCGCTGGCCTTCCTGATCGGCTTCCTGCTGATCATCCCGATCGGCGGCGCCGACATGCCGGTGATCGTGTCGATGCTGAACTCCTACTCCGGCTGGGCCGCCGCCGGCATCGGCTTCACCCTGGAGAACACGGCGCTGATCATCACCGGTGCCCTGGTCGGCTCCTCGGGCGCGATCCTGTCCTACATCATGTGCAAGGGCATGAACCGCTCGTTCATCAACGTCCTGCTGGGCGGCTTCGGCGGCGAGACCGCCACCGCGGCGACACGCAGCGACCGGCCGGTCAAGCCCGGCAGCGCTGATGACGCCGCCTTCATCATGAAGAACGCCGGTTCGGTGATCATCGTGCCCGGCTACGGCATGGCGGTGGCCCAGGCCCAGCACGCCCTGCGCGAGATGGCCGACCTTTTGAAAGAGGAAGGCGTCAGGGTCAGCTACGCCATCCATCCCGTCGCCGGCCGCATGCCCGGCCACATGAACGTACTGCTGGCGGAAGCCAACGTGCCTTACGACGAGGTGTTCGAGCTGGAGGAGGTCAACTCCGATTTCCCCAACGCCGACGTCGCCTTTGTGATCGGCGCCAACGACGTCACCAACCCGGCCGCCCGCGACCCCGGCAGCCCGATCGCCGGGATGCCGATCCTCGAGGTCGACAAGGCCAGGACGGTGCTGTTCGTCAAGCGCTCGCTGTCGCCGGGCTATGCCGGCATCGACAACGATCTGTTCTACGCCGACAACACCATGATGCTGTTCGGCGACGCCAAGGAGATGGTCGAGGGCATGGTCAAGGCACTCTAGAGCCGGCGGCCACATCGCCGTCGGCAAATTTCTCCTAACAGTTCGTTATCATAACAATTTGTTAAAGTGGGCGGCCGACACTCTGTGTCGGTCTTCCACTGCCCACGTGCGTGCCGCGGCGTATCGGGCCTGATTTCCGTTGCAGGGCGGTTTCGATGGATTCGGCATCTGATCCCAACCCCCAGCCGTACATGCGCCGCTACCGGCTGGCGCGCAACTTTGCCCTGTGCGCGCTGGTGCTGCTCGGCGTTGCCGGCTGGGCGACCTATCGTTTCCAGAGCCAGCTGGCCGTCGATCACCTGGTCGAATTGACCAGCCGACACAATGCCGCGGCGACGCAACTGGTCGCCAACTCGCTGTGGCCGCGCTACGGCGACTTCCTGCAGGGCGCCCAGGAGATGGGCGCCGAGACGGTCCGGGGGCACGCGCTGACGACGGACCTGACGGCGGCGGTGGCACGGCTGCTGGCGGATACCGAGGTGATGAAGATCAAGCTGTACGACCTGGAGGGCTTCACCGCTTTCTCTACCCAGGCAGTGCAGATCGGCGCCGACTACAGCGACAATCCGCGTTTCCTCGCGGCCCAGGCCGGCGATACCCATTCCAAACTGGAGTTCCGCGACAGCTTCGGCGCGATCACCGGCCCCCGTGCGGCGGTGTGGGTGCTGTCGAGTTACGTCCCGGTGCGACGGGCCAGTGACAACACGATCCTCGGCGTGGCCGAGATCTACACCGACGTGACGGCGCTCTATGCCGACATCGCCCGCCTGGAACGGCGCGAGCTGGCGGTGATCGCGGCTGTGTTCGCTGTCGTCTTCGTCGTGCTGACGCTGATCGTCGGCAATGCCGAGCGGCAGATCCGCCGGCATCACCACGCCAGCCTGCGGCAGGCCAGCCGCGCGGCGCGGGCGGAAGCGGCAAGCGAAGCCAAGAGCCAGTTCCTTGCCAACATGAGCCACGAACTGCGCACGCCGCTGAACGCCATCATCGGCTTCGCCGACATGATCCGGAATGCGGTCTATGGCCCGGTTGGCGAGCCTCGCTACTGCGACTATGCCGCCGATATCGAGACCTCCGGGCGGCATCTGCTGGCGATCATCGACGACGTGCTGGAGTTGGTGCGACTGGACACCGACAAGCTGCAGGTGAACGCGGCACCGTTCGAGGTGACCGAAATCGGTGCCGAGGTGGTCCGGCTGCTGCAGGCGGAGGCGGACAAGCGCCAGGTCACGCTCGGCCTGCACAGCGACGGCAGCCCCGCGGTGGCGATGAGCGATGCCATCAAGGTGCGGCAGATCCTGGTCAATCTTGCCTTCAACGCACTGAAATTCACCCCGGCCGGCGGCGAGGTGCGGATCGAGGTGATGAGCGATGCCGCCGGTCTGCGGATCGCCGTGCGCGATACCGGCATCGGCATGTCCGACGACGAAATCGTTGTCGCCCTGCAGCCGTTCGGGCAGGTGCAACCGGCCCTGACCCGGTCGGAAGCCGGCACTGGCCTCGGCCTGCCGCTGTCCAAGCGGCTGGCGGAGGCGCTCGGCGGCCGGCTGGAGGTGGCCAGCGCGCCGGGCGTCGGCACCACGGTCAGCCTGTGGCTGCCGGTGCCGGTCGATGCCGCGGCGACGGTGCGGCTCGCCGGCTAGCCTTCTTCGCGGGCGACCGCGCGCCAGCCAATGTCGCGGCGACAGAAGCCGCCGGGCCAGTCGATGGCGTCGACCGCCTGATAGGCCCGCTGCTGGGCCGCCGCCACGCTCGGCGCCACGGCGGTGACGCCCAGCACCCGTCCGCCGCTGGCCAGGATCCTGCCGTCCGTCGTCTGGGTGCCGGCGTGGAACACCGTCACGTCGGTCATCGCCGCAGCTGCCGACAGCCCGCGGATCTCGCTGCCCTTGTCGTAGCCGCCGGGGTAGCCGTTGGCCGCCAGCACCACGACCAGCGCGGCCTCGTCGCGCCAGCGCAGGTCGAAGCGGTCGAGCACGCCATCGCGGCAGGCCAGCAGGGCCGGCAACAAATCGGACTTCAGCCGTGGCAGCAGTACCTGGCATTCGGGATCGCCGAAGCGGACGTTGTACTCGATCAATTGCGGCCCCTCGGCAGTGATCATCAGGCCGGCATAGAGCACGCCCTTGAACGGTCGGCCTTCCGCCGCCATCGCCCGCACCGTCGGCAGAATGATCCGCTCCATCGTCTGCTGGCACACCGCTTCGGTCGTTACCGGCGCCGGGGAATAGGCGCCCATGCCGCCGGTGTTGGGGCCGATGTCGCCGTCGCCGACGCGCTTGTGGTCTTGCGCCGTCGCCAGCGGCAGTGCGGTGGTGCCATCGCACAGCGCGAAGAAGCTGGCCTCTTCGCCCTGCAGGCAGTCCTCGACGATGATCTCGCGCCCGGCCTCGCCGAAGCGGCCGCCAAGGATGTCGCCGGCGACGGCGACGGCCTCGTCGACAGTTGCACAGACCACGGCGCCCTTGCCGGCGGCCAGGCCGTCGGCCTTGACCACCACCGGGGCGCCATGGGCACGGATGTAGTCGGCGGCAGCGCCCGCGTCGGTGAAGCGGCGGAAGGCCGCCGTGGGGATGCCGTGACGGGCGCACAGCTCCTTTGTGAACACCTTCGAGCCTTCCAGCACCGCGGCTGCGGCATTGGGCCCGAAGGCGGCGATGCCGGCGGCCTCGAGCGCATCGACGATGCCGGCGACCAGGGGTACTTCGGGGCCGACCACGACCAGGTCGATCGCCTGGTCGCGACAGAAGCCGATGACGGCCTCGAAATCCAGCGGGTCCAGGTCGACGCAGGTGGCCTCGTCGGCGATGCCGCCGTTGCCCGGAGCGCAGTAGAGGGCATCCAGCAGCGGCGAGGCCGAGAGGGCCCAGCACAGGGCATGTTCGCGGCCGCCCGACCCGATCACCAGCACCTTCATCGTCGTCGCATTCCCTTTCGGTCCGTGGCCGGCGGCGCGCCGCTTCCGGTGGCCGCGGCGCCCTTGTATCATGCACGCGAGCAGTGACACAGCCGCCGATGAGCGACAGCGACCTTCCCGCCAGCGCCGATCCCGCCGCCGCGCCCAACCTGCCGGAATACTCGGTCTCCGAGATCTCCGGTGCGGTCAAGCGCACGCTCGAGGACACCTTCGGCTACGTTCGCGTGCGCGGCGAGGTCTCGGGCCTCACCCGCGCCCGCTCCGGCCATGTCTACCTGTCGCTGAAGGATGACAAGTCGGTGCTGGACGCGGTGATCTGGCGCGGCAACGCCGGCCGCCTGCGCTTCCGGCCCGAGGACGGCCTCGAGGTCGTCTGTACGGGGCGGATCACCAGCTATGCCGCGCGGTCGCGCTATCAGCTGGTGGTCGAGGCGATGGAACCCGCCGGTGTCGGCGCGCTGATGGCGCTGCTGGAAGAGCGTCGCCGGAAGCTGGCCGCCGAGGGCCTGTTCGACGACGCACGCAAGCAACCGTTGCCATTCCTGCCGCGGGTGATCGGCGTCGTCACCTCGCCGACCGGCGCGGTGATTCGCGACATCCTGCACCGCCTGCGTGACCGCTTTCCCAGTCATGTCCTGCTCTGGCCAGTGCTGGTCCAGGGCGACGGCGCGGCCGAACAGGTCGCCGCGGCGATCCATGGCTTCAACCGCCTTGGCGCCGACGGCCCGGTGCCACGCCCCGATCTGCTGATCGTCGCCCGCGGTGGTGGCTCGGTCGAGGACCTGTGGGCCTTCAACGAAGAGATCGTGGTGCGGGCCGCCGCCGACAGCGCGATTCCACTGATCAGCGCCGTTGGCCACGAAACCGACACCACGCTGATCGATTTCGCCAGCGACCGCCGCGCACCGACGCCGACGGCGGCGGCGGAGATCGCCGTGCCGGTGCGGGCCGAGCTCGTTGCCAGCGTGCTCGACCTCGAACGCCGCCTGCAGCTCGGCATGAGCCGGCTGCTGGCCGAGCGCCGGCGCGGACTGGAAGGCCTGGTGCGTGGCCTGCGCGGGCCGCAGGACCTGCTGGCGATGGCCCAGCAGCGCTGGGACGACGTCGCCCTGCGGCTCGAGCGGGCACTGGTGCAACTGCGCGACCGCCGGCAGCAGCGCCTGCTCGATCTCAGCGCCCGTCTGCGCCCGCTGCTGGTCACGCGCGAGATCGATGTCGGGCGGCAGGCGCTGCAGGCCGCGTTCGAGCGGTTGACCCGGGCGCAACGGCAGCACCTGCGCGATGCCGGCCAGCGGCTGGCCAGCCAGCAGCAGCTGCTCGAGGCATTCAGCTACCAGCGCGTGCTTGAACGGGGATTCGCCGTGGTCAGCGGCGCCGACGGCACCGTGATCAAGTCCGCCGGCGCGGCCGCGCCGGGCCTCGCGCTCAGCATCCGCTTCCACGACGGCGCCGTCGGTGCGACCGTGACCGGCGAGGCCGAACCGTCGGCGCCGCCGGCGCGCGCGCGGCGGCGGTCGCGCGGCGGCAAGTCCGGCGGCGGGGCCGGCAGCCAGGGCGACCTGTTCTGACCGCCATGTTGCGGCACCTGCTCGTCGTCCTGTCGCTGCTGGCGGTTCCCGGTGTCCCGGCGACGGCGCAGCAGTTCGACGGTCAGTTCACGCAAGGCGGGCTGATCCGCGGCGTGGTGGCGCCGGGGGCGCAGGTCTGGTTCGGCGAGCGCCCGGTGCGGGTCGCCGACGACGGCACCTTCATCTTCGGCTTCGGCCGCGACTTCGGCACAACGGCGGAGCTGCGCGTGCGCTGGCCGGACGGCCGCGAACGACGCCACAACCTGCAGATCGCACCGCGTGTCTACAAAGTGCAGCGCATCGACGGCCTGCCGCCAAGGATGGTCACACCGCCGGCCGAGGTGCTGGCGCGGATCCGCCGCGAAAACGCGGCGATCGCCGACGTGCGCCGGCGCGACAGCGCCGTCATGGGCTTCGCTAGCGGCTTCGTCTGGCCGGTGCAGGGCCGGGTCACCGGCGTCTTCGGCAGCCAGCGGATCCTGAACGGCGAGCCGCGCCGGCCGCACTATGGCATCGACATCGCCGCGCCGGCCGGCACCCCGGTGCGGGCCCCGGCGGACGGCGAGGTGGCGATGGCCGAGGCGGACCTCTACTACACCGGCGGTACGGTGATGCTGGACCACGGTCATGGCCTGACCTCGGTCTACTCGCACCTGCAGGATGTGTCCGTCCAGGTCGGCCAACGCTTGCGCCAGGGCGAGGTGCTGGGCACCGTCGGTTCCACCGGCCGCTCCACGGGCGCCCATTTGGACTGGCGCTTGAACTGGTTCAAACAGCGTCTCGATCCGCAGTTGCTGGTCGGGCCGATGCCGGCAGGCTGACACCGGGGAGTCAATCGGGCCAGCGCTGGTGCAGCCATAGCCACTGCCCCGGTCTGGCGCGGATCCAGCCCTCCAGTGTGGCGTTGATCGCGGTCATCACCCGCAGCACGTCGGCGTTGCGGTCGCCGCTCGGCGCCAGATCCATCGGCGGCAGCAAGGTCACGCGGAAGCGTGCGCCCTCGAGGCGCTCGCAACGGGCGACGATCAACGAAAGGTCGAAACGCAGGGACAGTTGTGCCGCTGCCGGTGCGGTCATCGCCGGCACGCCGAAAAAGGGCACGGCAATGCCGTCGTTCATCTTCTGGTCGACCAGCATGCCGATCGACGACGTCCCCTTGGCAAGCTTCATCAGTTGGCGCGCGCCGGCGGCCCCCTTGGGCACGGTGCTGTCCGCCAGACCGGTGCGAAAGGTCCCTACCAGCCGGTCGAACAGCGGGTTGTTGGCCGGCCGATAGACGACGTGGGTTTCGTAGCCGAGCAGGAAGATGACCAGGGCCTGCAACTCCCAATTGGCCAGATGGCCGCCGATCAGCATCAACGCGCGGCCGGTCCGGTTGGCGGCGTGCAGGTGTTCGACGCCGACCACTTCGATCGAACCCGCCGCGGTACCCGCATTCGCCGTCTCGGCGAGGTGGAAATCGCGCAGGTGCGGCAGCTCGGCGGCGACGCGTCCGAGGTTGTCCCACATCTCGTGAACCACCTGCCGTCGGCCGTCTTCGTCCAGCTGCGGCATGAAGCGGGCCAGGTTGCGGTGGGCGCGCCGGCTGACCCGCAGGCGCGGGCCGATGGTGCGGCCAAGCCAGCCGCCCAGGGCCGAGGCTGTGGCCAGTGGCAGCACGGCGAACAGACCGAAGCCCAGACGCGCCGCCAGCGCTTCCATCCGGTAGCGCAGAGACGGCTTCTGGTCGTCGTCGTGCTCAGGCATCGGCCTGGCGCCGGTCGGGCGAACGCGGCCAGAGCCGGTCGAGCAGTGCGGCGATCGCCGCCTCGTCTTCAAACGCCAGACGCACGTCCACCGTCTCAACCATTACCCGGGCCTCGGTCGGCAGCCGGACCATGTCCTTTGCCGTGGTCACCGGCACCGCCTGTGCCGCCTGCGCTTCCTCGACCAGTGCCATGACTTCGTCAGGGCGGAATCGATGGTGGTCCGGAAACGCGCGCGCGGCCACCAGCTGCGCCCCCAGGCCCAGCAGGGTAGCGAAGAACCGCGTCGGCCGGCCGATGCCGGCGAAGGCCAGGACCCGACGGCCGGCGAGGCGCTGCGCCTCGCGCGTCGGCAACAGCCTGGCCCGCAGCAGCGGCAGCTTTGACGGCAGCTTCAGCGGTGCCGGCGGGGCGTCCTCCGCGAGCAACAGGATCAGTCCCTGGGCGCGGGCAAACCCGCGTTGGGCGGCCTCGCGCAACGGGCCGGCCGGATGGACCCGGCCGTTGCCCAGGCCATAGGCCTGGTCGAGCACGAGCAGCGACAGGTCCTTGGCCAGGTGCGGGTTCTGGTAGCCGTCGTCCATCACGATCACCTCGGCGCCGGCGGCGACTGCGGCCGCGGCACCGGCAACCCGGTCGCGAGCGACCCAGGTCGGCGCCTGGCTGGCGAGCAGCAGCGGTTCGTCGCCGACTGCATCGGCGCCGTGCTGCCGCGGGTCGACCTGCACCGGTCCGCGCAGCCGGCCGCCATAGCCGCGGCTGAGAAAATGGGGCCGTGCGCCGCGGGCCTGCAGCAAGGCGCCGATCGCCAGGGCCGTCGGCGTCTTGCCGGTGCCACCGGCGACCAGGTTGCCGATGCAGATCACGGGCACACCCGCACGCTGTGGCTGGCTCAGGCCACGGCGCACGCGCCCGGCGGCGTCATAGAGCCAGGCCAGAGGCGCCAGCAGCCATGCCGCCGGCCCGCCGTGCAGCCAGAACGCCGGTGCGCGCATTTCAGCTTCCCGTCGGACCGGAAATGCCGGTCTGGAGACAGCGCGGTATGCCATGCAAAGAGGTCATCGTTTCGGGCTGGAGTCCTTGTGAGAACGAAGCGATCCGCGCCGTCGGCCACCACCGGCGACCACGCCGATTACATGCCCGCGCGGCTCCAGCGGGGATCCGTCTGCAGAGTTTACTTCCGGTCAACGCATATCCGGGCGACGACGGTTTGGCGCGGCAACGCCTTCGCGCTGCCGTGGAATCGACTGCGCCTACATCACCCGATTGCACGAGCAGGCTCAAGTCCGGGATATGACTAAATCAGTTGTCTGATCGCCTGCCAGACTTCGATGACGGCCGGGATCTCGGCGACATACCTGATCACGAACAGGATCGCGGCGAGCACGCTGATGATCTTGAATACGCCCTCCACGCTCTTCTTGCCGATCCTGGCGAGCATGTTCTGCCCGGAATCCGTTGCCTCGTGCTGGCCAACATTCAGCACCGCGGCGCCCAGTGCCGCACTGTTTCCCAACAGCAGCCGGACAACTGCGTGCAGGCAGCGGTCGAGCGCGGTTGCCCCAAGCATGCCCAGGAACATCAGCATGACACCAGTCGGCAAGGTGAAGGCACTGGCCGGTAACAGCGTCGCATGCAACGCGACCACGCCGGCCGCCAGCGCCAGGGCGGCAGTGAATTCCCGGCTCAACAGCCGCCACCGCAACCTGGAGAGGAACGCCTTGAGCTCCGCATCCGACGCGACGTCGGCGAGCTGCTGCCTGTTGTCGCTCAGCAGCCGCTGCCAGCGCAGCAGGTCGGATGCACGAATGATCAGGGCTGCCTGGATGATCGCCAGCACCGCAACGAAGGTAGCGATGCCGATTGCCTGCCGTATCAGAGCGGATTCTGCCAGGCCAGACGTGCCTGTGAGGTCATAGCTCAGCCAGCCCGTCACCAGCGCGAGAAACAGCGGCGGTGCCGTGCTGTCAAGGCGGACCACGCGCGTCGCCTCGACTTCCTCGGCGCGCATCGTCGCGGCCGAGATGATCCGCTGGGATCGTATGGTCACGGCGCTTGCATTGAGATAGCGCCAGGCAATGAACAACGCGCCGACCGCAACCGCGGCGACGACGAGGACGATGCCGTGCGGAGCCCGATAGAGGAACTGCGGGGCGGCAACCGCCGTGGTCGTGAAGGCCAGCCAGAAGTCGAACGGCTGGAACTGAGCGCTCAACTGCATCCACTCGCTGAGCACTTTCAACAGGTGCGCGCCGAGCCAGACGAGGGCGCCGAAGCCCAGCACATTGAGGATCGGCCAGACCCATCCGTTCCAATCGGTTGCCAGCACAGGAAACGGAAACGGGCCGGCGCTGAGCAGGAGGAAAGGCGCGGCAAACCTCAAGAGACCAGGCAGGTGTGGCATGATCTTCGGCAGGTACAAGAATCCCGCCAACAGGAAGATGACAGCGGCCAGCAGGCCCTTCTGCTCGGCGGTCCCGGCAAACAGGACGGCGTCCAGAAAGCGCAGCTCCTGGTTCTGCCAGTGCCATGGCGTACTGCCTATCTGGACCTGAGCTGACAGGACCAGGATCAGCACGAACAGCGCCGCGCCACCGCTGAGCAGCAGCACACTGGTGTCGCCCATGTTGGTCATCAGGCGGCGCGCCCACGAGATGGCGCGGTCCTTCGGACCGGGCAACGGGCCGATCAGACGGCTGTCGCGCAGACTCTGCAGGAACGACCATAGCCAACTGCGGTTCTTGCGCGCGCGTTCCAGGCTGACGCCCTGGGTTTCAACCTGATTCTCGTACCAAGCCTCCACCGCACGCAGGATCGTCGGCGGCGAGCGCAGCGTCTCGATCGGATGCTCGCGCAGGAAACTGGCCAGCACGAACGCGACCTGGCCTTCATCGAGTTCGAATGGGTCCTGGAAACGGGCGCTGTGACGGGCCAGAAAGCGTTGAATATGCTCATGCGCCTCTGACGGCCGGTTCTTTGCTGCAATCAGACTGCGGTTGCGGGCCGCGGTGTTGGGCGCGGTCCAGTCGTAGCCGCCCTGCTGGCCGACCTCGACGGGCATGGGCCGATTGCTGTCCAGCAGGAAGAACAGCTCATCCATCTCGTCGCCTTGGTCTGCGTGCATCAGATTGGCGACCACGCTGCGCGACAGTTCCAGGCTGGTGCGGTCGTAAGCGGCAGCGATCTGGCGGCGAATCTGGGTGCCGACACTGAAGTTGAGATCGTGCACCTGCTGGATCCTGAAGACGATGCTGTCGCGATGGTGGATGAAATGCCTCCACGAGCCGAGGATGGTCTCGGCCGCGATGACCCGCGGCGTGTGCTCCATGAGCTTGCCGAGGAGGGCCGAACCCAACAGCAGCGAGGCCATCGGCTCAACGCTGGTCTCGACGCCGGGCATGTCGCCTGTCTCCACGGCGACGATCGCGGCGGCGTCATCGCGCCTGTCTTCGTCAGGGTCTTTCGGCGTGTCGGACTCGGTCTCGTCGAGGAAGCCGAAGTCGTCCCCGGCTGCCTCAATGTCAAGGGACTCGACGTGGTCCCGCCTTTCCAGTGGCAGCAAGGCCGCACCCTCGGAACCGGTCGCCTCGGTGGCGGCCAGTGCTTCGCGCTCTCGTTGCTGCTCCAACATGGCCAGGTGCTCCACGTGGAGATGGAGCAGGCGGCGCTGCCATCGTGATTGCGCCTCCTGGATCGCCGCAACGAGGCGGTCCTGCAGCTGTTCCTTCAGGACGGTGGGTTTCCTGCTCTCGAACGCCAGCGGCGACAGGTCGTCCGGAAGCGTGCCGAGCTGATGCCCCAGCAGATCGAAGATCAGGCGAGCCTCGTCGCGATCGATCGGCTTCTTGCCGCTGAGGTGCTCTTCCAGATGATCGTTGAGGAAGGTGGCAACGGCGTGCTCGATGAATTCGTCCGAACACCGGTCGGTCAGCTTGCGTCCGCCGATCCGCAGCATGGCGAACCAGCGGGCGAGGGCTTCCACCTGGGGCAGGTTGATCTCTTCGATGTAGCGCCGATGCAGGCGCCTGAAGAATTCGCGTCGACCAACCTTTTTCTGCGCCGTATCCAGGGCCCGGTTCACCCAGGGATGTTGGACCGGTTCGCCGGGCTCGATACCCAGACTGTTCAGGGTCGACTGCATGTGGGTGCCGCCGAAGAGCTGCATCAGTCGGTCGTCGAGGGAGAGGATGAACTGCACTGTGCACGGATCGCCCTGGCGGCCGACGCGGCCGCAGAATTGCCGGTCGTGGCGCGCCTCGAACCCACGTCCCAGGCAGATGAGCGCCATTCCCCCTTGTGCCCGGACTTCCGGCGAGAGGCGGATGTCGACGCCGCGGCCGGCCAACTGTGTCGCGACGGTAAGGACGGTTCTCTGCCCGGCATCCTCGAAGAACCGGACCGTTTCCTGGTCGTTCTTGCCGGTAATCAGACGGACATCGCAGGTCACCTCGGGATCGCTCACGACGCGGCGATAGATCGCTTCGCCATCGTTGATGTTCTGGGTGCCGACGAGGACCGGCCGTCCTTCCGCGAGATAGCGCTTGACCTCGATGATGACGGCGTCCTGCGCTTCTTCCGACGTGACAAAGACAAGGTCTTCCAGCCGTTCTTCGTTGCGCTTGTAGCGTGGAAGCACTTCGGAGACGAGCCGGCGATGCACGAGCAGGTACTCGAGTGCGTTGTCGACCACCGTGCCCGATGTACCGCAGACGTGAGGAAAGCGGTCCAACACGGCGAACGGAACCACCGTGTGTATGGTGACGCTTTCGTAGCCATGGCTGCTGCCCAGCTTGTGGGCGAGGCAGTACCGCCAGGCCGGCGTGGCGCCGCGGTCGATCTTGCCGGTAAGGCGATCGATCGGCAGCACGACATCGTCCTCGACCACGTAGTCTTCACCCTCGACGACGATGCGAAACGCGATGAAGGCGATCTCGACGGCGCGACGGAAGACGAGGTAGTCGCCCATGGCATCGAAGGCGCCGCCGCCGAATGCACCACGGACTTTGCGTTCGCCTTCGACCGTGAGCCGTCCGGTCAGGGATGCATAGTCGACGTCAATGTCTTCGTCTTCCTCCAGCTGACTGGCGACGGCGCCGGCGTGTTCCCAGTCGAAGCTCTCGGCGGCGATCGAACGGACAAGGGCATAGGCCTGAAACGCACTGTCGAGGACGATGGCGTCCGCCTCGTCCAGGATGACAGCGCCCATGATGAGCGGGTGCGGATGGCGGATCCGGGCGATCTCCATCTCCATGCTGCGGAAGACGAGGGCGCGGAGCGTCGTGTAGACCACCTGTGCGGACCAGTCGGCATCGTTCTGACCGCGTTGTCCGAGACCGACACTGATGCCGAAGAACTCCCAGAAAGCTTGGGTCCGATGGGCGTCGCGCCATGCCAGGTAGTCGCTGGCGCAGACGATGTAGACGGTCGGATAACCGGTCAGCAGATACAGCGCAGCCGGCAGGATCCCATAGGTCTTGCCTTCGCCGGTCGCCATTTGAACGAAGGCGCCGAGCGACAGTTCGCTGGCCAACTGGATCTGCTCGGGATAGAGGCCGATCGGCGTTCCAGGCGGCACGGTCTCGCGCAGATCGGCCGGCGCCCTGGCAAATCCCTCATAGGCCAAGGCCAGGGCGTCGATCATATCGAACTGAGGCTGCCTGACGCCGAACAGTGCCGCCAGCCACTGCAGCACGAACACGACCCGCTGGTGCGGCGTAGGCTTGGGTCGCGCTCCTTCCCGGACTTCCAGCAATTGAGCATAGGCCGACTTGAGCTGTTCGTCTGACAGGGTCTTGAAGTCGCTCGCACGGTCGAGCACGTCGGTCACGACATGGCGAGAGGTGTCGACGCGCCTGCCGACCAGAAAGCGTGTGAGCGTGCCAAGCAGATCCATCGCTGACCCCCGGCCCGAGGTTCCCCGCGTTTGTCGCCCCATCTCAGCCCGGCTGCGTGCTGGCGGGCGCAACCGGACGAGATTATTCCCGTGTCCTGATTGTACACGACATGAATTCCGCGATCATGGTGCGGTGGCGGCGCCGTGGCACGGGGGTGCTGTAGTGCGGCGTCCGACCGGCTGCTTGTGGTCTGTTGAGGCTAGGCCGCGCGAGGCAGCAGCGGCTGCAGCCGCTGCAGGACGCGGCCGACGACGTCGGCGCTATCACCGGCAACCCGGGCCGCCGCGGTGGCCCGTCGCGTCAGCAGTTTGGGATTCGTCAACAACCCGGCTACACCTTCGGTGAGGTCGGCGGCGTCCCGCACCTGATGCGCGGCGTCGGCCGCGAACAGGGCGTCTACGGCGTCACCGAAGTTGGACATGTGCGGGCCGAACAGCAGTGCGCTGTCCAGGCGCGCGGCTTCCAGCGGGTTCTGTCCGCCATGCGGCACCAATGAGCCACCGATGAAGACGACCGGCGCGAGCCGATAGTACAGGCCCATTTCGCCCATGCTGTCGCCCAGGTAGACCTGCGTCTGCATTGACGGCAACTCGTCGCGGCTGCGTCGGGCGACGGTGAGGCCGGTGGCGCGCAGGTCCTCCGCCACCGCCGCGCCACGCTCGGCGTGCCGCGGCACCAACACGGTCAGCAGGCCCGGCAGCCGCGCCTGCAGCGCGCCGTGCACGGCTGCCACGATCGTCTCCTCGCCGGGATGCGTGCAGGCGGCGAGCCAGCAGGACCGCTTGCCGGTCGCCGCCCGCAGGGGCGCCAGGGCCGTCGGGTCGACGTCGAGGGGCGGTGCCGCAGCCTTCAGGTTGCCGACAAAGTCGACGCTGTCCATGCCGAGGTTGCGTAGACGCGTGGCGTCGACACTGCTCTGCGCCAGGCACAGCTGGAAGGCGGCCAGCAGCGGCCGGATCGCGAACGGCAACAGCCGCCATTTGCGATAGGAGCGCGCCGACATCCGGGCGTTGATCAGCGCCAGTGGCATCCCGCGGCGGTGCGACTCACTGATCAGGTTCGGCCACAGCTCGGACTCCACCCAGATCCCCAGGTCGGGTCGCCAGTGGTCGAGGAACCGCTCGACCGCGTCGGGTCGGTCCACCGGCACATATTGATGGCAGGCCCGCGGCGGCAGGCGCTCGGCGGCGATCGCCGCCGAGGTCACCGTCCCGGTGGTCAGCAGCAGGTGCAGGTCGGTGCGTTCATCGAGCAGCCGCTCGACCAAAGGCAGTACCGAGATGGTCTCGCCGACGCTGGCCGCATGCAGCCATATCAGCCCGCCAGACGGTCGTGGCCGGTCGGCACGACCCAGTCGCTCGGTAAAGCGGGACCGGTCTTCCTTGCCGTGCCGCAGGCGACGCCGCAGATAGATATCGATGGCCGGGCCCAGGGCTGTGGTCAGGCCACGATACAGCCCCGACATCAGGTCGCGCCTTCGCGCAAGGGACGCTGCGGCGCCGGGGGTGCCGGCTCGACCGTCGGCAGGCCGACGCGCCTGTCCGCCTCCGCGGTGATCTGGTTCAGCGCCTGCTCGACCTGCTTGCGCCAGCGTTCCTCGCCACCGCCATCCAGATCGTGCGGCACCACCATGGGGTCGCCATAGACGAAGACAATGCGCGAGAACGGCAGTGCCAGGTGGAAGCGGTCCCAGCTGCGCAGCAGCCGCCGTCTTGAGCTCGCGTAGCTGATCGGGATCAGCGGAGCACCCGACAGCCGGGCCAGGGTGATGGTGCCGATGCTGGCGCGCATGCGCGGACCGCGCGGACCGTCCGGAGTCAGCCCGACCGAGCGGCCATCGCGCAGCAGCCGCAGCAGCAGACGCAAGGCTGCCGCTCCGCCCTTGTCGCGGTCCTTGTCGGCCCGGCTGGTCGAGCCGCGCACCGTCTCGATGCCCATGCGTTCGACGGTCCGGGCGATCATTTCGCCGTCACCGTGGCGCGAGATCAGCACCACTGGCAGCGGTTGCGACGGCCAGCAATAGGGCAGCATCAACAGCCGGCCGTGCCAGGCCGTGGCGATCACCGGGGTGGCGCCGGCATCGAGTCGTGCCAGGCCGTCGCGGTTGACGAACTCGATCCGGCTGGTCCAGCGCACCAGCCGGATGTAGCCGGCTGCAAGCAGGCTGACCGCAGTCCGGCCCGGGCGGCTTTCGAGGATGTGCTTGCTGAGCCGCACCGGTCGATCAGGCGCCGAGCCGTGCCACCCTGTCGCCGTCGGTTGCCACCTCCGCTGCGGCGTCAGGCGCGGCGGGGGTTGCGAACTGCAGGCTGTACAGGCGGGCGTACAGGCCGCTGCGGGCGAGCAGCTCGACATGGCTGCCGCGTTCGACGATGCGGCCGCCTTCGAGGACGCAGATCTCGTCCGCCGCCATCACCGTCGACAGGCGGTGGGCGATAACCAGGCTGGTGCGGCCGCGCATCAGCTCGCTCAGGGCCGCCTGCACGTCGCGCTCGGCTTCGCTGTCCAGTGCCGAGGTGGCCTCGTCGAGCAGCAGGATCGGTGCGTCCTTCAGCATCGCCCGGGCAATCGCCAGGCGCTGGCGCTGGCCGCCGGACAGGCGTACGCCGTTCTCGCCGACAAGGGTGTCGTAGCCGTCCGGCAGGGCGGTGATGAAGTCATGCGCGGCGGCGGCCGTGGCGGCGGCGACAACAGCGTCGTCGCTGGCCCCGGGGCGGCCGTAGGCAATGTTGGCGCGGACGCTGTCGTCGAACAGCATGGTATCCTGGCTGACCAGGGCGAAGCTGTCGCGCAGGCTTGCCAGGGTCACCTTGCGCACGTCCTGGCCGTCGATCTGCACGCTGCCGCTGCTGACGTCGTAAAAGCGCGGGATCAGGTTCATCAACGTGGTCTTGCCGGCACCCGACGGTCCGACCAGGGCGACGCTGCTGCCGGCGGCGATGGTCAGGTCGATGTCCGCCAGTGCCGGCACGTCGCCGTAACTGAAGCCGACGCGATCGAAGCGGATCTCGCCGCGCGACACCTCGAGCGGCCGGGCGTCCGGCGCGTCGGTGATCGTTGGCGCGATGTCGAGCAATGCGAAAATGCGCTGTGCCGCGGCCAGGCCCTCCTGCAGGGCCGCGTTCAGGTTGGCCAGGCTCTTCAGCGGCTGGTAGGCCATCAGCAGGGCGCCGAGGAAGGACATGAACTCGCCCAGCGACAACTCACCCGTCTGGGCCCGCCAGCCGCCATAGAAGATCGCCGCGCCGACGGCGATGCCGCCCAGCGCCTCGGTGAACGGCGAGGCGGCCGAGCGCGTGCGGATCATCCGCATAGTCTCCCTCAGCCGCCGCTCGACGCGTTCTCGCGCCCGGCCGGTCTCGTGCTCTTCCATGCCGTAGGCCTTGACCAGCCGCGCCGCCTCCAGGGTCTCGGAGAGGTGGGTGGTCAGGCGGCCGGTCTCTTCCTGGGTCGCGGTCGAGGCCTTGCGCGTGCGCTTGCCGATCTTACGGATCAGCACCCCGGTCAGCGGGAAGACGAACACCACCACGGTGGCCAGGCGCCAGTCCTGGATGAACATCACCGTGGCCAGGGCAATCGCGGTGACGCCGTCCTTGGCGATGCCGGTGATCGCCCGCCCGACGGCATCGCGCAGCAGGTGCGTGTCGTACAGGAAGTTGGAAATCAGCTTGCCGGTATGGGTGGTGTTGAGAAACGCCAGATCGCCGGTGATCAGGTGGCGGTAAAGCTTGACCTGGGTCTCGGCGATGATGCGCTGGCCGACACCGTGCACCAGCATGCTCTGGGCATAGGTGGCAAGGCCACGGACCACGGCGACCACCAGCACCGCCAGCGGTACCAGCCACAGCATGTGCGGCACCTGTTTGACGAAGACCTGGTCGATCGCCGGTTCCAGCAGCCAGGCGTTGGCGGCGGTGGTCACGGCGACGACAACCATCATCAGTGCCGCCAAGATCAGGCGGCCGGCATAGGGGCGGACGAAATCGCGCAGCAAGCGGCCGAGCAGCTTGTGGCTGGCTTCCGGTGCCGCGGCTGCCGGCTCTGCCGGAGACCTGTCGGGTTCGTTCAAGCCGTTGCTCTCACATAGGAAATCGCCGGGCACAATACACGAGCGCCAGGGCCCGGTCCATTGCCGGGGGCGGCAACGAAAACGCCGGAAGCATGCGCTCCCGGCGTTCCGGATTGCGGTTATGCCGGCGTCGCCTAGAGCAATATCGCCTCGAACGGAACCATCCTGGTTCCGTTCGAGGCGATGAAATTGCTCTACTCTTCAAAGATAGAGCATCTTTATCGGGTCAATCGGATCGCTCCCGCGATTCCGATTGACCCGATGATGCTCTAGTGCACGGCGGCGGCGACCGTCTCGTCCACGCGGGCCCGGGCGGCATCGAACTGCTCGGCCACCTGCTGGTCATTCTCCAGCAGGGCGTCGACGTCGATATTGGGATCGCAGAAGTCGAGCAGGCCCATCTTCAGGTAGCCCTGCTGGACGTTCTCGCTCCACAGGCCGATGTCGCGGACGATCGGAACGATGCGGCTGAACAGGCGAGAGCGGAACAGCTTCATGCTCTCCGACTTCTCGACCCACTCCATGCATTCCTTCTGCGGCAGGCCGACGGCCTCCCACATCTCGCTGGCGGTGAAGCGGTCGCGCATGTGGGCGCTGGCTTCCAGCACGAACTCCTCGCGCTCGGCCAACTCGGCGCTGGTCAGCTGCGGATAGAAGTCGCGCAGGGCGAGCCGGCCGAAGGCGACGTGGCGCGCCTCGTCCTGCATCACGTAGGCATTCACCGATGCGGCGAGCGGGTTCTTGCTCATGTCACGGATCGCATGGAAGGCCGCCAGGGCCAGGCCCTCGATCAGCACCTGCATGCCCAGGTAGTTAAAGTCCCAGCGCTTGTCGTTGAACGCGTCCTCCAACAGCGAGGCCAACGGGCCGGTGATCGGATAGGCGAGTTCGAACTTCTCGTGCAGCAACCGCGAATAGGCTTCGACGTGGCGGGCCTCGTCCATCACCTGGGTGGCGGCGTAGAACTTGGCATTGATGTCGGGCACCGTCTCGACGATGCGGGCGGAGACCATCAACGCACCCTGCTCGCCGTGCAGGAACTGGGAGATCTGCCAGGCCTGGCTGTGCCGGCGCAGGTTGGCCTTCTCCGCGTCGGTCATCTTGTTCCACATCGGCGAACCGTAGATGCGGATCATCTCGTCCGGCATCAGCATCGGGTTCTCCGGATCCAGGTCCTGCGACCAGTCGATCCGCTCGGCCGCGTCCCACTGCTGCTTCTTGCCCTTGTCGTAGAGCTTCAACAGGGTGTCGCTGGCGTCCTCGTACTCCCAGGTGAACTGGACTTCGTTCTCGGCGTTGACCTGCCACTGGGTCGCTTCGACCGGCAGTTGGTAACGATGAACCGACGACATCTCAGGATCCTCCTGGCTGAATTCCCTCGGCGCCTTTGACAGCACCGCCTGCGCGGCGCTAATTTAGAATCAAGATTCTAGTTTGGCAAGATTCCAGTTCGCAGGAGTAAACCGCCGCTCATGGAGCAGCCCTCGGTTGAACAGGCCGGGCGTGGCCCGGCCAAACAGGCGCGCGGTCGGCGCACGCGGGCGCGACTGCTGACGGCCGGCCTGACGCTGCTGCAGCAGCGGGACTTCGACCAGATCGGCATTGCGGAATTGGCGGCCGAGGCGCAGTCCTCGATCGGCGCCTTCTACCACCACTTCGCCGACAAGGAGGGCTTTTACGACGCCCTGATGGCGGTGGCCGTGTCGGCGGAAAGCGAGCGCGCCCGTGCCGGCCTCGCCGCCGGCGCCGATCCGGGCTCAAGTACCCCGGCATTGTTGCGCCAGGCGGTCGCCCTGCTGCGGGCTGCAACCCGCGACAATCAGGGCCTGATCCGCGCGGCGCTGAAGAAGTCGATGACGGATCCGGAAGCCTGGGCGCCGGTACGCGGCTTCGCCCGCGGCTTCGATGCGGAACTGGTGGCGCACCTGGAACCGCGTGCCGGCGATTTCGGTTGCGCCGACTGGCGCGAGCGGCTGGCGATCGGCCAGCAGATGGTCTACGGCACCCTGTTCAACGCCATCGTCAACCGCCCGGGGCCCTTGCAGATCGAGGACGAGCGCATCGTAGACGAGCTGACGCAGATGCTGCTGCGCCAGTTGGAGGTCTCGCCCCGACACTGACCACGGCGGCCGGGGCGATACCGGCACGCTTGCCGCCGCGCGGGACGCTTCGCTACCCTTGTTTCAATAACCAAGCAAACAGGGAACGCGACGCTATGCACGATCTGGTCATCCGCAACGCATCGATCATCGATGGTCTGGGCAATCCGGCACGAGCCGGTGAGGTGGCGGTGAAGGACGGCCGTGTTGCCGCAGTCGGTGCTGATCTCGGCCCGGCCCGCGAGGTCGTCGATGCCCGAGGACTGACCGTGGCGCCGGGCATCGTCGACCTGCACACCCATTTCGACGCCCAGCTGACCTGGGATTCGTACGCAACACCGTCGATGGGGCTGGGCGTGACCACGGTGGTGATCGGCAACTGCGGCTTCACCATCGCTCCGTGCCGGCCGGACGACCGCGACCTGACCCTGCGCAACCTGACCCACGTCGAGGGCATGTCGCTGGAGGCGCTGCGCGAAGGCGTCGACTGGCGTTTCGAGAGCTATCCGGAATACCTCGACTGCCTGGAGGCCAAGGGCATGGTGCCGAATGTCGCCTCCTTCGTCGGGCACTCTTCCGTGCGCACCTTTGTCATGGGCGAGGACGCGGCGAAGCGCGCGGCAACGCCGGAAGAAGTCGCCGAGATGAAGCAATTGGTGCTGAACGGCCTGAAGGCCGGTGGGGTCGGCTTCGCCACCTCGACGCTGGAGCAGCACAATGGCGAGCACGGCATTCCGATGCCGTCGCGGCTGGCCGATGCACACGAGATGCGCGAACTGACTGGTGCCCTGGGCGAGGCCGGGCGCGGCGTGTTCATGCTGACCAAGGGCATGACCAGCACCATTCCCTGGCTCGAGGAGATCGCCGCTGCCAACGGCCGGCCGGTGATGATCGCGGCGATGTTCGTCGATCCCAACGATCCCGAGCGGGTGTTCAACGAGTTCGGCCAGATCGAACAGGCACGCAACCGCGGCCGCGAACTGTGGGGGCAGGTCGGCTGCTTCCCGCTGGGCATGGAGTTCACCCTGCGCCATCCCTATCCGCTGGAGGCGTTCCTGACCTGGCGCCCGGCGATCGAGGCTGAAGGCGGCGAAGCCTATGCGACGGTGCTGGCCGATCCGTCATTCCGTGCCGCGATCAAGGCGGAAGCGCGTACCCGTGGCGTGCCGAACCGCTTCTCCTACGTGCAGATGGACCATCTGCGGGTGAAGACGGTCGCCCAGGCGCGCCATCAGGCGGTGGTCGGCGGAGTCGCCGCCGAACTGGCGCGGGCCGAGGGCAAGGATTCGTTCGACTGGCTGCTGGACTTCGCCCTCGATGGCGAGCTCGACGCCATGTTCGAGTGCCAGATGTTCAACACCGACGAGGACCGGGTGAAGGACCTGCTGCGCCATCCGAACGCCGCGATCACCCTGTCGGACGCCGGGGCCCACCTGTCGTTCCTGTGCGATGCCGGTTTCGGGCTGCACCTGTTCGGCCACTGGGTACGCGAGCGTGGCGATCTCAGCCTGGAACAGGCGGTACAGTCGGTGACCAGCCGTGCTGCCGACGCCTATCGCATCAAGGACCGCGGCCGGCTAGTGCCGGGCGCCTGGGCCGACCTGATCCTGTTCGATCCGGCCACCGTCGGCCGCGGACCCAAGCGCCGGGTGCATGACCTGCCGGCCGGTGCCAGCCGCGTCGACACCCCGGCCACGGGCCTGCATGGGGTCTGGGTCAACGGCGTGCGCACGGTCGACGCCGACGGCCCGATCGCCGGCTGCGGCACCCCCGGCCAGCTGTTGCGCGACTTCGCCGATCCGGCCTGAGCGTCAGCGTTTTGCCGCCGGGGCTGGACAGCGACGACGACTTGTAATGTTATGTCATAACGTTACAAGTCGTCGGATCCCAAGATGCTTTTACGACTCCTTGCCACCGTGACCGCGCTGGTCACCCTCAGCGCCACGGCCGTGGCGGCACCGCGCGTCGTCGCCTCGATCAAACCCGTGCACAGCCTTGTGGCGGCGGTCATGCAGGGCGTGGGGGCGCCAACGCTGCTGGTCAGCGGCGCCGGCTCGCCACACAACTATGCCCTCCGGCCGTCCGAGGCCCGGCAGCTGCAGTCGGCCGAGCTGGTGGTCTGGGTCGGCCCCGGGATGGAGGCGTTCCTGGCCAAACCGGTGGCATCCCTTGGCGACCGTGCCCGGGTCCTCACGCTGATCGGCGCGCCTGGGGTCGACCTGCTGGCGGGCCGGTCGGGCGGGATCTGGGAAGCGCATGACGATGACCATCACGCCGCCGACGATCATGCCGACGGCGACCACGACGACCACCACCACGACGATGATCACCGCGACGATAAACACCACGACGACCACCACCACGACGCGTCCGGGGTCGACGCGCATATCTGGCTCGACCCGGACAACGCGGTGGCCATCGTCCGCCTGGTCGCCGCCAGCCTGAGCGAGCTCGATCCGGACAACGCGGCCAGCTATCGCGGCAACGCCGACCGCCTGGCGGCGCGCCTTGCGACCATGGCGGCCGGGATCGATGCCGACGTCGCCGCCGTCAGGACGCGGCCCTATGTGGTGTTCCACGATGCCTACCAGTATTTCGAGCACCGCTTTGCCACTGCCGCAGCCGGTGCCGTAACCGTATCGCCGGAGCGCGAGCCCGGGGCCAGGCGGCTCTCGCAGATCCGCCGCCGCATCGTCGACCAGGGCATCGTCTGCGTCTTCCGCGAGCCGCAGTTCGAGCCGGCGATCATCACCACCATCGCCGATGGCACGCCGGCGCGGGTCGGCGTGCTCGACCCGCTGGGCGCCGCCATCCCGCCGGGGCCGGACGCCTACATCGTGCTGATGCAGCGACTGACCACGTCGCTGGTCGACTGCCTCGCCGGCTGACCGCCGCCGCTCAGTCGGCGTAGCCCGGCGGCGGCGTGAAGCCGCCGATCTCGTCGGCCAGCAGGCGGGCGAACTGGATCGCCCGTCGCTCGTGGTAGGCCGGGGCGACGATCTGCATGCCGATCGGCAGGCCGTCGGCGTCGTGGCCGATCGGTGCGCTCACCGACGGCAGGTAGCTCACCCCCGTCAGGCCCGGCCAGAACAGCTGCTCCGAATAGCCGTGTGCCTCACCATCGATCAGCAGCTGGCGGCTCTCGTTCGGCTCGCTGTGGTCATGCGGGAAGGCCGTGGTGCCGAACACGGGACACAGCAACAGGTCCCAGTCGGCGAAGAACGCCTGCCAGCGCCAGCGCAGTCGGTTACGGGCCTCGTTGTCGCCCAGCCACTCGCGGTGCGGCCGCATCATGCCGCGGTCCATCATCGCCTCGTCGCTGACGTCGTTCACCCGAAGTGCCGGATAGCGGGCCGCCGCCTCGGCCACCCGGTCCGGCGGCTGCCTCGAGCCCAGCACGTAGTACAGCAGGTTGACGTAGAGCTGCCAGGCTTCGGCTGGGTCCACGTCCGGCCGGGCCTGATCACTGACGCTGGCCCCGAGGCTGGCCAGGCGGTCCGCGACCTGCTGGATCGCGGCGCCAACACCGGCCTGCAGCGGCACCTGGCCGGCATCGAGCCAGACGGCGACGCGGAAATCGGAGAAGCGCTGCCGCGGCTCTGCCGGCAGCGCCAGTTGCCAACCGTCCGCCTCCGGCCCGTCGGCGCCGGCCATCACGCCCAGCGCCAGGTCGAGGTCGTCGGCGCTGCGGGCCAGCGGTCCGACCACGGCGATGTCGGCTGGCGTCAGCATGCCAGGCACGGGCGTGTGACCGCGCAGGGGAATTACGCCCCAGGTCGGCTTCAGGCCGTAGACGCCGCAAAAGGCGGCCGGCACCCGGATTGAGCCGCCGATGTCCGAGCCAGCCTCCAGGCCGGTCAGGCCGGCCGCCAGGGCCGCTGCCGAACCGCCCGAGGAGCCGCCCGGGGTGCGGGCCACGTCCCAGGGGTTGTTGGTCTGGCCGTAGATCGAGTTGTAGGACTGCCAGTCGCCCAGCAGCACCGGCACATTGGTCTTGCCAAACACCACCGCGCCGGCGGCCTGCAGGCGTTCAACGGCGACGGCGGTCTCACCGCCGGGCTGGCCGGCCAGGTGCTCCATGCCCCAGGTCGTGGGCAGGCCGGCGACGCCGTAGGATTCCTTCACCGTCATCGGCAGGCCGTGCAGCGGTCCCCAGCGCTCGCCGCGGGCCAGCGCGGCATCGGCTTCGGCCGCCTGCTTGCGGGCGCGGTCGAGGTCGAGGTCACGCACGACGATGGCATTGAGCGCCTCGTCGTAGCGCGCGGTTCGGGCGAGGTAATGCTCCAGCAGATCGACGCAGCCCACCCTGCCTTCCGCCAGGTCGTCGCAGAGGGCGGTGGCGGGCTTGAAAGCGAGTTCGGACATGACGGTCTCCGGTGGCGGTTATCACTGCCAGTGTCGCAGCCCGGTCGCAGTCGGCGCAAAGCTTTCCGCTGCTTTCGGCGGACGCGGCGGCCGGCAATCCGGGCTACTATCGCGCCAACGAATCGTAACCACCCGGTCATCAGCGATGCTGCGAGCCATTTCCGTCGCCGTGCTGGCCCTGTTGGTGCTGCTCGCCGGCTATTTCCTGCTGTGGCCGGTGCCGATCGAGCCGATCGCCTGGCAGGCGCCGGCGAACCCGGGCTATGCCGGGCCGTTCGAGCGCAACGAGCGGCTGGCGGGACTGCAGAGCTTCGACCTCGGCGGCCTACACGGTCCCGAGGACATCGCCCTCGATGGCGAAGGCCGGATCTATGCCGCGACCCACGAGGGGGTGATCATCCGTCTCGATGCCGACGGCAGCAATCCGGTGCGCTGGGTCGATACCGGCGGCCGGCCGCTGGGCATCGACTTCGATGCCGCCGGCAACCTGATCGTCGCCGACGCCTATCGTGGGCTGCTCTCTGTCGACCCGCAGGGCCGGGTCAGCGCCCTGGTCACCGAGGCCGACGGAGTTCCAATCCGCTACGCCGACGACCTCGATGTCGCCGCCGACGGGCGGATCTTCTTCTCCGACGCCTCGACCCGGTTCGGCGCCGCCGACTGGGGCGGGACCTACGAAGCCAGCGTTCTCGACCTGATGGAGCATTCAAGCTCCGGCCGCCTGCTCGTCTACGACCCGGTCCAGGGCACCGCCAGCACGGTGCTCGATGGACTCAGCTTCGCCAACGGCGTCGCCGTGGACCCGCAGCAGCAGTTCGTGCTGGTGACCGAAACCGGTAAGTACCGGGTCATACGATACTGGCTGCAGGGTTCGAAGATCGGCCTGGCCGAACCCGTGCTGGAAGAGCTGCCGGGCTTTCCGGACAACATCTCCGCCGGCCAGGACGGGCGCTTCTGGGTCGCCCTGGCGTCACCGCGCAACGCCATGGTCGATGCCATGGCGGACCAGCCGTTCTGGCGCAAGGTGGTGCAGCGGTTGCCCGCTTTCCTGCGTCCGCAGGCGGTGGCCTATGGCCATATCATCGCCATCGATGGCGATGGCAACGTGCTGGAGGATCTGCAGGATCCCGCCGGCAGCTATCCGGTGAACACCAGCGTGACCGAGACAGACGACTACATCTACATCGGCAGCCTGGTGGCGCCGGTGTTGGCCCGCTTGCCCAAGGCACAGGCCGGCATCGACTGATCGCTGCCATGATCCTGATCGGACAACTGGATTCGCCGTTCGTGCGCCGTGTCGCGGTGACCATGCAGCTCTACGGCATGCCCTACGAGCGCCGGGTACTCTCGGTATTCGCCGACGCCGCGGCGGTGCGCGATCTCAACCCGCTGGGCAAGGTGCCGGCGCTGATCGCCGATGATGGCGTTGCCGTGTTCGACTCCACCTTCATCCTCGACTGGCTGGACGAGCGGGCCGGACCTGTACATGCCCTCACGCCGCGCCGTGGCGAGGCCCGGCGCGACGTGCAGCGCCTGGTCGCGGTCGCGCTCGGCGTGGCTGAGAAGAGCGTCGAGCGCAACGGCGAGACGGTGCGCCGCCCGCCGGGCAAGCAGGTGCCGGAACTCGTCGACCGGATCGATGCGCAAATCACCGGCGCCCTGGCTTGGCTGGAAGCCGAGGCTGCCGGCGAATGGCTGCATGGCGACGCCCTCAGCCAGGCCGACGTTACACTGACGGCTGCCGTCGGCCACCTCGGCAACCGCCACCCGGCGCTGTGGCCGGACGGCAGCTATCCGCGGCTGACCGCGATCACCGTGCGCTGCGAGGCGCTGCCGGCGTTCCGCGCGGCCCCGTTCGAGGACGGGGGCTGACCCGCCCGCCTCAGGTCGGCCAGCGGAACGGCAGGCTGCGCGGGCCGCGGACTTGGCCGCCGGCCCAGGTCACCGCTGCCGGGTCCGACAGCTCGAACTCCGGGATCCGCTCGAACCACGCGCGCAGGGCCACGTCCATCTCCATCCGCGCCAGGTTGGAGCCGGCGCAGCGGTGGATGCCGACGCCGAAGGCGATGTGCCGGTTGCGCTCGCGGTCGAGCACCACCTCGTCGGCCCGGTCGAACATCTCCGGGTCGTGGTTGGCGCCCGGGAAGTTCATCAGCACCTTGTCGCCTTCCTTCATCTGGACGTCGCCATAGTCGATGTCGTGCAGGCAGACCCTGGCCATGGTCACCGGCGCGTAGTAGCGCAATAGTTCCTCAATCGCGGTCGCGAACAACCCGGGCTCGCCGGCCAGGCGGCGGCGGTCTTCGGGATGGGTGGCGAAGTGCCATAGCGAGGCGCCGATCGAGCTCCAGGTGGTGTCGATGCCGGCGACCAGCAGCAGGTTGCAGATGCCGACGACCTGGACATCGGTCAACGGCGCGCCGTTCATTTCCTTCGCCAGCAGCTGCGAGATAAGGTCGTCGCCCGGGTGCTGACGCCGCTCTGCGACCATCTCACCGAAGAACTGGCGGATCACCCGGCGATACTTCAGCCGCAGTTCCGGGTCGTACATGCCCAGTTCGAGCACGTTGCGCACCCACTGCACGAACTCGTCGGCCCGGTTCGGGTCGATGCCGAGCATGTGGATGATCACCCGCGAGGGGATCTGCTGGGCATAACGCACGGCGACGTTGCCTTCGCCGTCGGCGATGAAGCCGTCGATCAACTCGTGGCACAGCGCCTCGGTGAATGGCCGGTGCACCGCCACCGCCTTGGGCGTGAAGAACGGCAGGATCAGCCGGCGCTCTTCGATCTGGCCCGGTGGATCGGAGGTGATCGGCGGCGCCTTGGTGCCGTACTCGTCTTCTTCGGGATCGACGTCCAGGCGGGGGACCACGATGGGGTCGGTGGAAGACAGGTCGGGCACCATCTTGGCGAACGCCTGCACGTCGTCGTACCGGGTGGGCAGCCAGGAACTGCCCCAGCGCTCGGTATGGGCGATCGGGCACTTGCCGCGGATCTCCTCCCAGACCGGCACCGGGTCGCGCACATAGCCCTCGTCGAAGATGTCGTAGTCGGACGTCCAGTCCTTAACCGGTGGAGTCTTCGCCATCAGGATTCTCCCGCCTCGTCGTCCAGAATCGAAATCGCGAACTCCGGACAGTTGTCGATGGCCAGTCGTGCCTTGTCCTGCAGCGCCTCAGGCACCACGCCGTCGTTCAACGCATGGGCCAGGCCATAGTCGTCGACGTCGAACAGCTCCGGTGCCAGAGAACAGCAGCGGTTGTGTCCCTGGCAGACTTCGGGGTCGACCTTGATCCGCATCGTTGCCTCCCTCGACTGCGCCTACATGTCAGCAGGGTTGATGTTATCGCCAACGGGCGGCTTTGCCGAGGCGGCAGATCGGCGCATGTCGGAATGTCAGCCGGTGGCGGGCCGGGCGAGCCCCTCGACGATCTCGGTCTCGGGTGTGCTGTCGAAGATCGCCGGGTCGACCCTGATCTTGGACGAGCGGTTGCCGCCGCCGAGGATGATGTAGTCGCGCCGCATCACCTCGGCGTCGATCCACAACGGCAATCCGGCCGGCAGCGCCAGCGCGGTCACCCCGCCGATCTCCATCCCGGTCAGCGCCCGGGTCTCCTCGGCGCTGGCGAACGACGCCTTGCGCACGCCCAGGCGCTTGCGCACCGTCTTGTTGACGTCGAGGCGGCCGGTCGCGAGGACGACGCAGACCGCGAATTTCTCTTCGCCGGTCTTGCTGCGCACGACGATGGTGTTGGCGGAATGATCGAGGGAGACGCCATAGCGTTCGCAGAACACCGCCGTATCGGCGAGTTCCGGATCGCAGTCCATGACCTCGAAGTCGAGACCGGAGGCCTCCAGTACAGCGCGGATCTCGGGCGTGGTGTCGGACAAGGGAACGGCTCCTGACGCGATAGTCGCGCGAGCTTAGACCGGTCACAGCCAACGGCAAAGAAAAGGGGCGGCTGACGCCGCCCCATGAGAAGTGGCAGCGGACGGCCGTCAGCTGCCGGTCTTGATGGCCTTCCAATAGTCGGAATTCAACACCTTCATGAGGCGGTCGTGCTGGCCCTGCATGCAGCCGCGCATGTCGCCCTGCACGATGCGGTCGGCATAGTAGCGGCACAGGTCGAAGGCGTTCTGCGCCAGCCGCTTGCCCCAGGAGCTGAGGCCGTCGGCATCGGCCTGCGTGATCATCGCCTGCCACAGCCGGTCGGTGCGCGCCGGCTCGGCCTCGAAGAACGGCACCGCGTTGACTAGCCGGTTGGTGATCCGCGCCGCCGCCATGCCTTCGGAATTACGGTCGATGATCATCGCGCCGACAGGACGCAGGGCGTCTTCGACCAGTTGCATCTCGGCCGCGCTGATCGGGTTGTCGTCGTTGGCGTTCGGCGCCGGCGCCAGGCTGACGTTCTCGGCGATGGTGACGTGCAGCTCCTTGACGCCGAGCCGGTCGAGCTCGGCCTGCGCCACGGTGATGTTGACCGCGGTGTGGGTGCGGGCCGATTTGAACTGCAGCAACGGCTTGGCCGCAAGCGTCACCTGGCGGCCACCCGCGGCAATGCCGGTGAGGGTGATCGAACTGTTGTCGGTCAGCCGATAGGGCGTGCCGGGATTCGGCGCGACGCGTTCGGGCTGCAGGCAGAAAGCGGAGAACTCGGCCTTGCAGGTGCCACCCTCGCAGGCCAGAACCACCGGCCGTTCCGTCGCCACCAGGGCCAGGGCCTGTGGCGCGGCGGTCGCGCTGCCGGCCCCCATTGCCATACCACCGGCGATCGTCACCGCCAGCAGCGTCGTTCTCGCGTCCAAACCCGCCATGCCGTGTCTCCTCAAATTGATCGTGTTTCGTCGCTCTCCTGCGTCACCCGTGCCGCCGGCCACCGGGCCGGCGGCTGCAAATGCGGATCAAGTATAGCCGCCGACAGCTCATTGGTCATAACACCTTTGTGAAGCCCGGTTGCGGGCAGTCGTGAGCGACGACTAGAACCGCGCCACGCCGAAGGTGTTGGGATTGAGCGCACGCCGTTCGGCGGCGCCGCAAACCGACAGCAGCAGGCCCAGCACGCGGCGCGAATCGCGGGGGTCGATGATGCCGTCGTCCCACAGCCGGGCGCTGGCATAGCGGCCGCTTTCCATCGATTCGTAGAGCTCGACGACCTGCGTCTCGAGGGCCGCGAGCTCAGCTTCAGGCATCGGCTCACCTTTGCGCGCGGCGGCGGCCTCATTGACGATGCGCATCACCAGCGCCGCCTGCTTCGCACCCATCACTGCAGTCTTGTAGTTGGGCCAGCCGAGGATGAAGCGCGGTTCGTAGGCCCAGCCCGACATGGCGTAGTTGCCGGCCCCGAACGAGGCGCCGATCATCAGCGTGATCCGCGGCACCGTGGCGTTGGCAACGGCCTGAATCATCTTCGCCCCGGCCTTGATGATGCCGCGCTGCTCCGGGTCGCGGCCGACGATGAAGCCGGTGGTGTTCTGCAGGAAGATCAGTGGCGTCGCCGACTGGCTGCACAGCTGCATGAACTGGGCCGCCTTGACCGCGCCTTCGGGCGTGATCGGGCCGTTGTTGCCGATGAGACCGCAGGCCTGACCCAGGATATGGGCGTGGCCGCAGATGGTCTGGCCGTCGTAGGCGGCCTTGAACTCAAGGAAGTCTGAGCCGTCGACGACGCGGGCGATGACCTCGCGCACGTCATAGGGCTTCTGGTAGTCCATCGGCACGATGCCGCAGATCTCGTCGATCTCGTAGGCCGGTTCCGACCAACCGGCCGGCGCTGCTGCGGTCTGCCCGGCCGGCCAGTTCAGCCGTGCCACAACATCGCGGCAGATGGCGATCGCCTCGGCATCGTTGCCGGCGACGTACTCGGTCAGGCCCGAGCGGGTGGCATGCATGTCGGTGCCGCCCAGCTCTTCGTCGTCGGCGATCTCGCCGGTGGCGGCACGCACCAGCGGCGGGCCGGCAAGGAAGGCCTTGGCCTGGCCGCGGACCATGATGGTGTAGTCCGACATGCCCGGCATGTAGGCGCCGCCGGCAGTCGACGAGCCGTGCACCACGGTGATCACCGGGCAGCCGGCGGCTGACAGCTTCGCCTGCTTGTAGAACATGCCGCCGCCGCGCATGAAGGTCTCGGGCACGTACTGCAACAGGTCGGCGCCGGCCGACTGCACCAGGTGCACCACCGGCAGCTTGTTCTCCAGCGCCAGGTCGAAGGCGCGGATCATCTTGTGCACGCCGTAGGTATGCAGGGCGCCGGCGGTGATCCCGGAATCGTCGGTGATGACGACGCAACGGGTGCCGCAGATCTCGCCCAGCCCGGTGATCAGGCGGGCGCCGGTGATGTTCTCTTCGCCGTCGTCGTCGAAGGTCCGGTAGCCGGCCAGGGTCGACAGCTCGAGCCAGGGCGCGCCGCGATCGAGCAGCAGGTTGAGGCGGTCGCGCGGGAGCAATTGGCCGCGCGCCTCAAAGCGGGCGCGGCTGCGCTCGGAGCGGGCGCGGATCCGGCCTTCCAGTTCGCGCAAGGCGGCAATGCTGGCCAGCATACCGGCCCGGTTCTCGCGGAACGCGTCGGACGCAGGATCGATCTGCGACAGGATGCGTGGCATCGGCGGTGGCGTTTTCCCCGGTTATCGTCGGTTTGTTGTATTTGACGCGACTATCCCGGTGCCGCTCTGGTCCGTCAATGACCAGCAGCCGGTTTGCGTGCGGTCAGGCGGACGTATCGACATGTCCAGCCCCGCTCTGCCGCGGTCGGCCGGGCCGGCTCGATCAATGTCTGATCGATGGGACCCTGCGTCAGGGTCGCGAGTTCGAAGCGCTCCGCTATTCGCGGTCGATCTTGATGATCGAAATTCTCGACCAGACCGCTTGCTCTGGCCTGCGCACCGACACCGGCCAAGGGAAGTGCTGGATAATGTGGTCAGCATCACATTTTGATACCGAAAGTCTTGCATACAATGCCAGTGCGCATCGGTTGTGATGCACACTTTAGAACCCGGTAGGCCGTTCCGGCACACGCTTCTTTGCCGGCTATGGCGGACCGACATCGGTTCATCGATATGGATCTGAGAAAGAGGCCAGTCATGACAGTCATGTACGTCTACAACGTGTCAACTGGAAAGATGTTGCCCGTTCCGGTTTCGGATGAGTCGGAGGACAAGTACGCGGATTGTCGCAACGAAGTGTCGATCCGTGGCTTCTCGACCGACGGGGCAAATGACATCATTATTTCGGAAGGAAAGCTCGCAGACTGGCCTCGGTCAACCTCGGATCGAAAACCCCTGGTACTAAGGTCCGAGGAGGAGCGTGTCGCGCTGCCCCTGCCGACACCCCCTATTCCAGAGCCAACCAGCCCAACCAATTTCCCGCCCGAGGTTTCTGAAAAGCTCGTCGTGTCGACAGATCCCATCTCGACGGCACAGTTCCTGTTCGCAGGATCCCATTGGATACCGGCGTGGCCTCATCTCCCTTCGGGCCTTAGCGATCCTGTGCCTGCATTGCCTTCATACATTGCACTTCAATTCAGCACCTATTGGCGGCAGCGGTGTGCCGCTGTGGTTGCCGGGCCACAGACATACGGAAAAGACGTGCAGTATCTCACCGGAATGTCTACCACCAACTCGACCACGATAAGTGCTGAACTAGGCGTGGCCGTTTCGGGGCTATCGGCGAAGCTTACCGCGACGACTGGACATTCCGTCACAATAGAAAGTCAGACATCGATCACGGACAGGTATTCAATCCCGGTTCCGAGCGATGTAGTTACTGTATACGTTCTATGGGAGTTAATGGAGCAGTTCTTGTTTGTCGATGCCGATGGTGATCCAATCAGCTACAATGGCACTGTCAAGTTCGCCGTTACTCGATTGCCGCTGACGTTCCCTAACACGCCGGTGGTCAATAACACGAATACTGTGTATTCTGTCCCAACCGATTTCAGCCCTTGATCTGGCCATCGCGGACAGGACGCGGTTTGCGCCTGCACGTCCGCTGGGTCCGGGTCAGGTGAGTGGCCGGGTTGCCTCGTCCAGCCATTCGCAGGTGGCGTCGTCGACCTGTGGGCTCAGCGCTTCGTAGACCGCTGCGTGATAGCGGTTGAGCCATTCGCGCTCAGAGGCGGTCAGGAGTGTTGCGTCGATCAGGCTGCGGTCGATGGGCGCCCGGGTCAACGTCTCGAACTCGAACATCTCCCGTTCGGCGCCGTCGATCTCGGCGGCCCGCACCGCGACCAGGTTTTCGATGCGGATGCCATAGGCGTCGGTCTTGTAGTAGCCCGGCTCGTTGGAGACGATCATCCCCGGCAGCAGGGCCTGATCGTGGGACACCCGAGAGATCCGCTGCGGGCCCTCGTGCACGTTGAGATAACTGCCGACGCCGTGCCCGGTGCCATGGTCGAAGTCCAAGCCCGCCTGCCAGAGGTACTGGCGGGCCAGGGTGTCGAGGTGGGCCCCGGTGGTGCCCTTGGGGAAGCGGCAGGTGGCCAGGGCGATGTGGCCCTTGAGCACCCGGGTGAAGCGGTCGCGCATCTCCGCGCTCGGCGTGCCGATCGCCACCGTGCGGGTGATGTCGGTGGTGCCGTCGAGATACTGAGCGCCGGAATCGACCAGGTAGAGTTCGCCGGCGCCAAGTTGCCGGTTGCTTTCGGGCGTCACCCGGTAATGCACGATCGCGCCATTGGGACCGGCCCCGGTGATGGTCGGAAAGCTCAGTTCGCGGAACAGCTCGTTTTCCTGACGATAGCCTTCGAGGCGTGCTTCCGCCGTCATTTCGTCGATCCCGCCGGCCGGCGCCTGCGCCGACAGCCAGTGCAGGAAACGGGCGACGGCGGCGCCGTCGCGCCGGTGCGCGGCGCGGGCGCCGTCGAGCTCGACCGCATTCTTGATCGCCTTGGGCAGCTGGCACGGATCCGGCGCCCGCTCCAGCCTGGCGCCGGCGGCCTGCAGCCGCTCGAACACCCAGGCGGCGTTGAGCGCCGGGTCGACCTGCACACAGGCCTCGCCTTCCCCCAGGGCATCCAATGCCGGGCCGAAGTCTTCGGGTGGCCGCAGCGACACCTGGTTGCCGAGATGGGCCTCCAGGCCGTCGCCGACCTTGCGCGGGTCGATGAACAGGGCGCAGTGGCCGTCGTCATGTAGGATCGCGAAGGACAACGGCAGGGGCGTATGGCTGACGTCGCCGCCGCGGATGTTCAGCAGCCAGGCGATCGAGTCCGGTGCCGTGATCACCGTCGCTGACCGGCCTGCGGCCTTCAGCGCCTCGGCCAGCCGGGACCGCTTGTCGGCGGCGCTCTCGCCGGCATAGTCCAGCAGGTGCGGCTCCACCGGCGCCAGCGGTGGCGGCGGCTGGTCGCTCCAGACGGCGTCGATCGGGTTCTCAGCCAGCGCCAGCAAGGTGCCGCCGGCGCGTTCCGCCGCAGCGCGGTAGCGTTCCACGCCATTGGTGGTGAACAGCCAGGGATCGTAGCCGAGCTTGCCGCCAGCCGGCAGGTGCTCGGCAATCCAGTCGGCCGGCGGCTGCTCGGTGATGTGGCAGAGCTCGTAAAGCGCGGCGTCGACCTGGTCGCGGATCTGCAGCGTATATCGCCCGTCGGTGAAGGCGGCGGCGCGATCGTCCAGCACCACGACCAGCCCAGCAGAACCGGTGAAGCCGGTGAGCCAGGCCAGGCGTTTGGAGTCGGGCGGCACGTACTCGTTCTGGTAGCGGTCGGCCATTGGCACCAGGAAGCCGTTTGCGCCCTGGCGCGTCAGTTCGCGGCGCAGGGCCGTCAGCCGTTCGGTGTAGGTGGGGGAGGTCGTGTTCATCGCTGCTCGTTCCGGATCGGGCGGTGATTATGGGGCCAGTGCCGGGTTCCGACAACGGCACGCCGCCGGCGCGCGAGCCATGCGTCTACTGCAACGCTGCGCTGCGCAGAAAACGGCTAAGAACTGCCACAGGGTTATTGTTTGTTAACCGCTTCTACCTCATATGTTGCAGTGCACAACGAGTTCGGGACCAGGTTGGCCGGGCAGGCCGCCTGAAGGCGGTTAGACGACGCAGGAGAGTAGGAAAGATGTCGTACCAAAAGAAGCTTGAACAACGGATCGAGGCGGGTTTCTCGGCCCCGACGCGGGTGACCGTCCTCGACTTTCATGAGATCAACAAGGCCATGGAGCGGGCGCACGTGATGCGTTCCGAGCAGGCCGGTGTCCTGGCCAGGGCCCTCGTCCGCGCGATCGGCGGCGCCGTGGGGAAGCTGTTCGCCGGCATCCGCCAGCGCATGCAACAGCGCCAGGCGATGGCCTATCTCAGGAGCATGGACGACCGGCTGCTGCAGGACATCGGCCTGAGCCGGGCCGAGATCAACGCCGCGATCCTGCATGGCCACAGCAAGGACAGCCGTCAGGTACAGGCCGGCGGTGCCATCAGCGGCCAGGGCGATGTCGTCATGACCTCGCTCAAGCACGCCGCCTGAGGCGGGTCGGCGCCAGCGCCGACGACAACGACGCAGACCCGGTTCCGGCACACCTCCCGGCCGGAACCGGCAACAAGGGGCGCGGTGTCCTCCCCACCGCGCCCCTTCTTCTTTTCCTTCCCGGTTGATCCCATCGCTGGCCCCGTCTTGGCGGGGCGCAGCGTGCTACCGCCACCCGCGGCGCAGCACGAGCGTCGGCCAGTCGCCAAGCTGCAGCCGCCGCCACAGGCTGAAGCCGCGTTGCGCGTAGGCGTGGCGGACCCAGGTTTCCTGCCGCGCCAGCAGGCCGGCGAGGACCACAGTGCCCCCAGGGGCCAGGTGCGCGGCGATCGGCCCGGCCAGCTCGATCAGCGGGCGGGCCAGGATGTTGGCCAGGACCAGGTCATAGGGCGCGCGCCGGGCCAGGCGCGGATGCTGCAGGCCGTCGGCGCGGACCGCTTCGAGCCAGGGAGCGAGGCGGTTGAGCCGGGCGTTGGCCCGGGTCACCGCGACCGCCCAAGGGTCGATGTCGGTGGCCGTCACCGGCGCCCGCCACAGCGTCGCCGCGGCCAGCGCCAGCACGCCTGAGCCGCAGCCCAGGTCGAGCGGCCGGCGGTAGTGTTGTTGCCTGGCCAGCAAATCGAGCGCCAGCAGGCAGCCGCGGGTGGTCTCATGGCGGCCGGTGCCAAAGGCCCGGCCGGCCTCGATCTCCAGGGCGAGGCTGCCGGCCGGTGCGCTGCCGCGGTCATGCGCGCCATGCAGATAGAACCGGCCGGCCTGCAGCGGTGGCAGCGCCCGCAGCGCCTCGCCGGCCCAGTCGCGTTCGGCCACCGGTGCCAACTCCAAAGCCGGCGCGTCGATGCCGCAGGCAATGGCGGCGGCAGAGACCCGCGCGAGCAGCCGGGCACGTTGCGGGGTGTCGGCGAAGTAGGCTTCGATCCGCCATAGCGGTGTCTGCGGCAAGGCAAAGCTGGACAGCGCCGCGTCGCCGTCGGCCAGGGCATCCTCGAACGCCGGGGCCACGGTCAGCGGCACCACCACGGTGGCCCGCCAACCGGGGGCGGAGGCGGTCGTCACGCCGGTTCCACGAAGCTGTCGACGACTTTCTTGGTGCCGGCCTTTTCGAAGGCGATCTCCAGCTTGTTGCCTTCGATGTCCTCGATCCGGCCATAGCCGAACTTGATGTGGAACACCCGCTCGCCGATGGCATAGCGGCTGCTGCCGGGCGCGCTGGTAATCACGCTCTCGGCCTGCGCCTCCAGGTAGGGCGGGGCGCCGCCCGCGGCCCGTTGCATGCGCGGCCGGCGCCGCTCCACATAGCCGTCGTCGAGAGCGAAGGCGCCCGGCGCCTGGTCGGCCATGCCGCCCGTGTACAAACCCTGCTCGGCCGTGCGGTCGACGTGGTCCTCGGGCAGTTCGGCGATGAACCGGCTCGGCAGGGCGGTGACCCAGCGGTCGTACATCCGCCGGTTGGCGGCAAAGGTGACCACCGCCCGCTGGCGCGCCCGCGTGATGCCGACATAGGCCAGGCGCCGCTCTTCCTCCAGCGCGGCGTTGCCGCCTTCGTCGAGGGCGCGCTGGTGCGGGAACAGGCCTTCTTCCCAGCCCGGCAGGAACACGGTGTCAAACTCCAGGCCCTTGGCGCCGTGCAGGGTCATCAGGTTGATCGCGTCGTCGGCCTGGGTCTGCTCGTTCTCCATTACCAGGCTGACGTGCTCGAGGAAGCCCTGCAGGTTCTCGAACGACTCCATCGCCAGGATCAGTTCCTTGAGGTTTTCCAGCCGACCCGGCGCATCGGGCGACTTGTCTGCCTGCCACATCGCCGTGTAGCCGCTCTCCTCGAGCACCGTTTCCGCCAGCTCGCCCTGCGGCATGGCGTCGACCAGCCCGCGCCAGCGATCGAAGTCGTCCAGCAGCTGGCGCAGGCTCGAGCGGGCCCGCGGCTTCAATTCGTCGGTCTCGCTCAGCACCCCGGCGGCGCGGGTCAGCGACAGCCCCTGGTCGCGGGCGGCGCGGTGGATCGCCTGCACTGTCGCCTCACCCAGGCCGCGCTTGGGCCGGTTGACGATGCGTTCGAACGCCAGGTCGTCGTCCGGCTGGGAAATCACCCGCAGGTAGGCGATAGCGTCACGGATCTCGGCCCGTTCGTAGAAGCGCTGGCCGCCGATCAGGCGGTAGGGCACACCGAGGGTGATGAAGCGCTCTTCGAACTCGCGGGTCTGGAAGCTGGCCCGTACCAGCAGGGCGATATCGTTCAGCAGGTGGCCGGCGCGCTGCAGCGCCTCGACTTCTTCGCCGACGACGCGGGCTTCCTCCTCGCCGTCCCAGACACCGCGGACGACGATGCGCTCGCCTTCGGCAATGTCGGTCCACAGGGTCTTGCCCAGGCGCCCGGCGTTGTGCGCGATCAGCCCGGAGGCAGCACCGAGGATATGCGGGGTGGAGCGGTAGTTGCGCTCCAGCCGGATCACCGCAGCACCAGGGAAGTCCTGCTCGAAGCGCAGGATGTTGCCAACCTCGGCGCCGCGCCAGGAGTAGATCGACTGGTCGTCGTCGCCGACGCAGCAGATGTTGCGGTGCTGCTGTGCCAGCAGCCGCAGCAGCAGGTACTGCGCCACGTTGGTGTCCTGGTACTCGTCGACCAGGACGTAGCGGAACTGCTTCTGGTACTGCGCCAGGACGTCGGGGTGTTTGGTGAAGATGTTGAGACAGTGCAGCAGCAGGTCGCCGAAGTCGCAGGCGTTGAGGGTCTGCAGGCGCTCCTGGTAGGTCCGGTACAGCTCGACGCCGCGGCCGTCGGCGAAGTGGTAGGCATCGTCACCGGGCACCTTGTCCGGGGTCAGGCCGCGGTCTTTCCAGCGGTCGATCACCGCCGCCAGAGCCCGCGGCGGCCAGCGCTTGGGGTCGAGGTCGGCGGCCTCGATGACCTGCTTCAGCAGCCGCAGCTGGTCGTCGGTGTCGAGGATGGTGAAGTTGCTCTTCAGGCCGACCAGTTCGGCGTGCCGGCGCAGGATGCGCACGCCGATGGCGTGGAAGGTGCCCAGCCAGAGCCCTTCCACCGCTCGGCCGATCATCCCGGCGATGCGTTCCTGCATTTCCCGCGCTGCCTTGTTGGTGAAGGTGACGGCCAGGATCTGGCTGGGAAAGGCCTTGCGCTGATGCAGGATGTGGGCGAGCCGCGTGGTCAGTACCCGGGTCTTGCCGGTGCCGGCGCCGGCCAGCACCAGCACCGGGCCGTCGATCGCCTCGACGGCGGCGCGCTGCTCCGGGTTCAGCGCCTGGACATAGCCGGGCAGCGGCGGGGCGCCATCGCTGGCGGCCGCAACAGGCTCCAGATTCTCGAGGTCGAACGGGTCGCTCATCGTCGGGGCTTGTATAGCACAAGCACCGCGGCCGCAGCGCCCAGGGTGTGGATTGTGGCAAAGCCGTTGCGGTCCCTGGCCCGATGTCGCATCATGCCGCCAACAAAAAGCAGCCGTGCCTGCGCTGTCGGGGGCGGAAAGGATTAACAGGGGAGGACCATGGTCCTTACGTCGTCGGCGACAAGGCTGCCGCGCAGCAACCCGCTAGAGCATCTCGTAACGGTTCCCGGATCGATGGCATGACGGAAGCGGCGACCGCCGTGTCGGAGGCCGTGCGTTCATCGTCCGCCGACGCGATCCTCGAGGTGCGCAACGTGGCAGTGCATTTCGGCGGCATCGTCGCGCTCGATGGGGTTAGCTTCGAGGTTCCGCAGGGCGCGATCCTGGGCCTGATCGGGCCGAACGGCGCCGGCAAGACGACCCTGTTCAACTGCCTCAGCCGCCTCTACATTCCGAACGAGGGCGACATCCTGTTCGAGGGCGAGTCGCTGATGAACTCGCCGCCACACAAGATCGCCGACCTCGGGATCAGCCGCACCTTCCAGAACCTGGCGCTGTTCGCGACCATGAGCGTGCTCGACAACGTCATGGTCGGCGGCCACTGCCAGACCCGCAGCGATTTTCTGTCGAACGCGCTGCGGCTGCCCTGGGTTTCGCGCGAAGAGGATCAGCTGCGGGAGACGGCCTGGGAGCTGATCGACTACCTCGGCCTCACCGACGTTGCCTACACCCCCGTCGGCGGCCTGCCGTTCGGCACCCAGAAGCGGGTCGAGATGGCCCGCGCGCTGGCCAGCCAGCCGCGGCTGCTGCTGCTTGACGAGCCGGCCGGCGGCCTCAACCACGACGAGGTCGCAGAGCTTGGCGACCTGATCAAGCAGATCCGCGACGACCGGCGGATGACCGTGCTGCTGGTCGAGCATCACATGAGCCTGGTGATGAGCATCTCCGACTACGTCGTCGCCATCGACTTCGGCCGCAAGATCGGCGAGGGCACGCCCGAGCAGGTGCAGCAGAACCCGGAAGTGATCCGGGCCTACCTGGGAACGAGCCACTGATGTCGCTGCTGGAAGTGCATCAGCTCGAAGCCTTCTACGGCCCGATCAAGGCCCTGCACGGCCTCGACTTCAACCTCGACGAAGGCGGCATCACCACGATCCTCGGCGCCAACGGTGCCGGCAAGACGACCACCCTGCGGTCGATCTGCGGCATGGTGAAGACCAACGGCACGATCCGCCTCGACGGCGACGACATCACCGACAAGGCGACAGAGAACATCGTCCGCTATGGCGTCGCCCATGTCCCCGAGGGCCGCGGCACGTTTGTCCGGGTGACGACGGAAGAGAACCTGCAGCTGGGCGCATTCAGCCGGCGCGACCGGTCGGGCGTGGCCGAGGACCTGGACCGGGTCTACCACTACTTCCCGCGCCTGCAGGAGCGGCGCAACCAGCAGGCGGGCACCCTGTCGGGCGGTGAGCAGCAGATGCTGGCCGTGGGCCGGGCACTGATGCTGCGGCCGCGGCTGATGCTGCTCGACGAGCCGTCGTTCGGCCTGGCGCCGCTGATCGTCGAGGAACTGTTCGGCATCCTGCGCACGATCAACGAGCAGGAGAAGGTCAGCATGCTGCTGGTCGAACAGAACGCCAGCCTGGCGCTGGAGTTGGCGGACAACGCCTACCTGCTGGAGACCGGCCGCGTGGTGATTTCCGGCACCGCGGCGGAAATCGCCGCCGACGAATCGGTCCGGCAGTCTTATCTGGGTTACTAGGGAGGCGAGGCGGGCTGATGGACCTGTTCCTGTCGCAAACCTTCAGCGGTCTCGCCACCGGGGCGATCTACGCCTGTATCGCCCTGGCGGTGGTGATGATCTACCAGGCGATCGACCACTTCAATTTCGCCCAGGGCGAGATGGCGATGTTCTCGACCTACATCGCCTGGCAGATGATGGCCTGGGGCTTCCCGTTCTGGGCCGCCTTCATCATGTGCATCGTGCTGTCGTTCCTGGGCGGCATGGCGATCGAGCGGATCGTCTTCGCGCCGATCCATGACGCGCCGGTGCTGAGCCACGTCATCGTCTTCATCGCTCTGTTCTCGGTGTTCAATTCCACCGCCGGCTTCATCTGGGAGTTCACCATCAAGGAGTTCCCAAGCCCGTTCCCGTCGGGCCGGCCGTTCGGCAGCACCCTGATCGGCATGCACGAGCTCGGCATCATCTTCGTCACCCTGGTCATGCTCGGGCTGATCTTCCTGTTCTTCCGCTTCACCCCGGTCGGGCTGGCGATGCGGGCGGCGGCGGCCAACCCGGAATCGGCCCGGCTCGTCGGCATCAGCGTGAAATGGATGCTGGCGCTGGGCTGGGGCCTGGCGGCGGCGGTGGGCTCGGTTGCCGGCATGATGATCGCGCCGGTGGTGTTCCTCGAGCCGAACATGATGCTGGGCATTCTGCTGTACGGCTTCGCCGGTGCCGTGGTCGGTGGCCTGACCAGCCCGGGCGGCGCCGTCGTCGGCGGCTTCCTGGTCGGGGTCACCGAGAACCTGGCCGGCACCTATCTGATCGGCAGCGAATTGAAGCTGACCTTTGCGCTGATCATCATCGTCGGCGTGCTGCTGGTGCGGCCGTCCGGTCTGTTCGGGCGCACGGTCGTGAGCCGGGTGTAGGGCGATGGTCGCGGAAACCGAGAACCTGCGGGTACAGGGCCGCGCGCTGCCGGCCAATCCCGCCGACCGGCTGCAGGTCGCCGGTATTCCTCTGCCCATGTGGCGGCGGATCTGGCTGGTCGCGGGCCTCGGCCTGGCGGTGATCCTGCCCTTCGTCGTCGAGGGCTTCACCACTTTCCAGCTGACCCTGGCGCTGGTCTACGCCATTGCCGTGCTGGGGCTGAACCTGCTGACCGGCTTCAACGGCCAGTTCTCGCTCGGCCACAGCGCGTTCTACGCGATCGGTGCCTATACCGCGGCGATCCTGATGGACCGCTGGGAGGTCGCCTACTACTGGACCCTGTTCCCGGCCGGCTTCATCTGTCTGGTCGCCGGCTTCCTGTTCGGCCTGCCGGCGCTGCGGCTCGAGGGGCTGTACCTGGCCCTGGCGACCTTCGCCCTGGCGACGGCGACGCCGCAGCTGCTGAAGTACCACCACTTCGAGGATTTCACCGGCGGCGTGCAGGGCATCGATGTGTTCAAGCCGGATTCGCCGGTCGGCTGGCTCGACAACGACCAGTGGTACTACTTCTTCACGCTGGTCGTGATGCTGGTGATGTTCATCTTCGCCTGGAACCTGGTGCGCGGCCGCACCGGGCGGGCGATGATCGCCATCCGCGACAATCCGATCGCGGCCAAGACCATGGGCATCAACACCTCGCTGTACAAGTCGCTGACCTTCGGCGTCAGCGGCCTGTTCACCGGTGTGGCCGGGGCGCTCGCCGCCATCGTCATCGAGTATGTCGCCCCCGACAGCTTCACCTTCCTGCTGGCGGTGACGCTGCTGGTCGGCCTGGTGGTCGGCGGCCTGGCCTCGATCCCGGGTGCCATCTTCGGTGGCTTCTTCATCCTGCTGGTGCCGAACTGGGCCGAGGCCATCGCCGAGTCCCTGGGCCGGGCCGATGCCAAGGGGCTGTCCTGGGCGGTCTACGGCCTGTTCCTGATATTCACCGTTTACGTCATGCCGGCCGGTGCGGCCGGTCTGGTGCGCCTGGTGCGGGCCAAGTTGGCCCGGCCGCCGGCGTAAGCCGAAGCAGGCACGAGGGTTTGACTTCACAATTACCCGTGCGACTGCCACAAAGAGCAGCAGGGAGACCCCGATCGGGGAGACCAAAAGAGGAGGTGAAGATGACGAAAGTCAGTCGTATTGCGATCGCCGCGGCAGCAGCGTTGGCGCTGTCGGCGGGCGTGGCGTCGGCCCAGATGTACGGGCCGGGCGTCACCGACACGGAAATCAAGCTGGGCAACACCAACCCCTATTCGGGGCCGGCATCGTCCTATGGCACCATCGGCAAGGCCCTTGGCGCCTATTTCAAGATGATCAACGCCCAGGGCGGGATCAACGGCCGCAAGGTCGAATTCGTCACCCTGGACGACGGCTACAGCCCGCCGAAGACCAAAGAGCAGATCCGCAAGCTGGTGGAGAAGGAAAAGGTCTTCGCCCTGTTCCAGACCCTCGGCACGCCGACCAATTCCGCGGTGCACAAATACGTCAACAAGAAGAAGGTGCCGCACCTGTTCCTGGCCACCGGCGCGACCAAGTGGGGCCAGCCGAAGGAGTTCCCGTGGACCATGGGCTGGCAGCCGAACTACCAGACCGAAGGGCGGATCTACGGCAACTTCCTGCTGCAGACCAAGCCCGACGCCAAGGTCGCGATTCTGTACCAGAACGACGACTACGGTAAGGACTACGTCAAGGGCTTCAAGGACGCCCTGGGCGACAAGGCGGCAAGCATGATCGTCGCCGAAGAGTCCTACGAGGTGACGGATCCGACCATCGACTCCCAGGTCGTGAACCTGAAGGCGTCCGGTGCCGACACCTTCTACAACGTCACCATTCCCAAGTTCGCCGCGCAGGCCATCCGCAAGGCGCACGACATCGGCTGGCAGCCGTTGCATCTGCTCAACTCGGTCTCGGCCTCGATCAACTCGACGATCAAGCCGGCCGGGATGGAGAAGGCGCAGGGCATCGTCACCACGGTGTACCTGAAGGATCCGACCGATCCGGCCTGGGCGAACGATTCCGAGTACAAGGAATGGCTGACCTTCATGGATGAGTGGTATCCCGAAGGCGACAAGGACAACCCGTTCAACGCCTATGGCTACGCGGTGGCGCAGACCATGCACCACGTGCTGGAGAAGTGCGGCGACGACCTGACCCGCGAGAACCTGATGAAGCAGGCAGCCGACATCCGCGACTTCCGGGCCAAGATGTTGCTGCCGGGCATCACCATCTCAACCTCGTCGGATGACTTCTATCCGATCGAGGCGATGCAGATGCAGCGTTTCGAGGGCGAGGAGTGGGTGCGCTTCGGCGAGATCGTCAAGGCCGAGAGCTCCTGAGCCAAACCACTGACGCGTTCAGTCCCTGGGCCGCCGGCGACGCCGGCGGCCCTTTTCTTTTGCCGGTCCGTGGTGTAGGGAGGCGCGCTTTGCGGGCAGCCTGACAGCGGCACGATGGACCTGAAAAACCGTGGGATCTGGCTCGGCATTCTGGCCATGGCCGTCGTGGTCACGGCCTCGAACGTGCTGGTCCAGTATCCGATCAACGACTGGCTGACCTGGGGCGCGTTCAGCTATCCGATCAGTTTTTTCGTCACCGACCTGACCAACCGGCGCCTGGGCCCGGTGGCGGCGCGACGCGTGGTCTATGCCGGCTTCGCCGTGGCGGTCGCGCTGTCGATCTGGCTGGCGACGCCGCGGATCGCCGTCGCCTCGGGCAGCGCCTTCCTGGTCGCCCAGCTGCTCGACGTCAAGCTGTTCGACCTGCTGCGCCGGCGCGTCTGGTGGCTGCCGCCGTTCCTGTCGTCGACCGTCGCCTCGGTGGTCGACACCGTGCTGTTCTTCTCGCTCGCCTTCGCCGGCACCGGCGTGCCCTGGGTCACCCTGGCGATCGGCGACTATCTGGCCAAGCTGCTGATGGCACTGGTGATGCTGCTGCCGTATGGCGGCGCGCTGCGCTGGACCACGCCGCGTGCAACCTGACGCACCGCGAGTGGCGGCGGACGGCCTCTGGTGAGCGGCTTCGATCAAGGCATCAAACGCGACGAACTGCGCCGGCTTTACGCCTATTGGCAGGACAAGCGCGCCGGTCGCCTAATGCCGGCGCCGACGGACATCGATCCGCTCGAACTGCGCTTCGTCGTCGGCAATCTCAGCCTGGTCGACGTTTCGCACGACCCGCTGCGCTTCCGGATCCGCCTGCACGGCACCAACCTCGCCGAGCGCTCCGGCATCGACATGACCGGCAAGGGCGAGGACGACTATCCCTATCCCGAGTTCGCCCGCTTCCTGATCGACCGATTTACTCGTGCGGTGGAGCAGCAAACGCCGTTGCATGAACGCGCCGACCTGGTGCTCGACGGCCGCTCGCGTCGCTACGAGGACCTGGTCCTGCCGCTATCGGGCGACGGTGTCAGGGTCGACCGGCTGCTGGTCGGGGTGTTCTACGACGATTGAACGCGGTTCCGGCCGTCGTCGGGCGGGCTGCGGTCAAGCCGGCAGCATCTTGCCCGGGTTCATGATGTCGTCCGGGTCGATCGCCTGCTTGATCAGCCGCATCACGCTGACCGCGTCGCCGTGCTCGGCGGTCAGGAACTTCGCCTTGCCCATGCCGATGCCGTGCTCGCCGGTGCAGGTGCCGTCCATGGCCAAGGCGCGCATGACCAGCCGCTCGTTGATCGCCTCGGCCTGCTGGCGTTCCGCCGGATCGTCGGGGTTGAGGACGAAGGCGAGGTGGAAGTTGCCGTCGCCGACGTGACCGACCAGCGGCGCCGGTATCGTGCAGTTCTCCTCCAGGTCCTTCTTGGTCTCGAGAATGCACTCGGCCAGCCGCGAAATCGGCACGCAGACGTCGGTCGCCCACAGCTCGCAATTGTTGCGCAGCGCCTTGCAGGCGTACGCGGCGTCATGCCGGGCCTGCCACAGCTTGTTGCGCTCCTCGGCGTTGGTGGTCCACTGGAAGTCGCCGCCGCCGAACTCCGCGGCCAGTCCCTTCACCATCTCCGATTGCTCGGCAACGCCCGCCTCAGTGCCGTGAAACTCCAGGAACAGGGTGGTCTTCGCCGGGTAATCGAAGCCGGAATAGCGGTTGATCGCGTCCAGCTGGACCTCGTCCAACAGCTCGATGCGGGCCACCGGGATGCCGGACTGAATGGTCAGGATCACCGTGTCGACGGCGCCGGCGAGGGTGTCGAACGGCACCACCGCGGAGGCGATGGCCTCGGGGATGCCGTAGAGCCTGAGGGTGATCTCGGTGATCACGCCGAGGGTGCCCTCCGAACCGACGAAGAGCCGCGTCAGGTCATAGCCGGCCGAGGATTTGCGGGCCCGCCGGGCGGTGCGAATGATCCGCCCGTCAGGCAGTACCACGGTCAGCGACAGCACGTTCTCGCGCATGGTGCCGTAGCGCACGGCATTGGTGCCGCTTGCCCGGGTCGCGGTCATGCCGCCGATCGAGGCATCGGCGCCCGGGTCGATGGGAAAGAACAGCCCCGTATCGCGCAGGTATTCGTTCAACTGCTTGCGGGTGACGCCGGGCTGGACCGTGCAGTCCAGGTCTTCGGCGCTGACCCGCACGATCTCGTCCATCTGGCCCAGGTCCAGGGTGACGCCGCCGCGCAGGGCCTGGATATGGCCTTCCAGCGAGGTACCGGTGCCATAGGGGATCACCGGGACGCCGTTGGCGTGGCACAGCTTGACGATCGCCGCCACCTCGTCAGTGGAATGGGGGAAGCAGACGGCTTGGGGGGCCACCGTCTCATGCCAGGACTCATCACAGCCGTGCTGGTCGCGGACGGCCTGCGCCGTCGATACGCGCTCTCCCAGCAGGTCGCGCAACTGGCTGACGACATCGTCGATCGGCTTGATTTCGGCCAAGCTCATGGCTGTCTCCTCTCGTGCCGCCGCCAGCCGCCTCGGCGTCGCCGGCGGCTGCTGTCGCGACTATATGGCGCGGCCGGCCAACCCGGCAATGACGTCGGTCGGCGCAATGGCCACGAAACAGGGTTAAGCTTGCGGCCATGAGCCAGCCATCCGACCTCCCCGCACACGATCTGAGCATCCCCCTGGACCCGGCTGTCGATGCCGTGCCGCGGCAGCCCTTCACCATTCACCGGGAGACCGTGCAGCCGGCCTGGATCGACTACAACGGGCATATGAACGTGGCCTACTACGTGCTGGCGTTCGACCATGCCACCGATCGGTTCTTCGATCTGGTCGACCTGGGCGTCAACTATGTCAACCGCAGCAACCATTCCGCCTTCGTGCTCGAGACCCACGTCGGCTACCGCCAGGAGGTCGGCGAGGGCGACCCGCTGCGCTTCGATCTGCAACTGCTCGACGTCGACGACAAGCGCGTGCAGTTCTACTTCGAAATGTTCCACGCCGCCGAAGGCTACCTGGCGGCGACGTCGGAACTGGTGGCCTTGCATGTCGATCTCGAGGCGCGCCGTTCGCGCGCCTTCCCGCCGCCGTTGCGGGCCCGCCTGGATGCCATCATGGCGGCCCATGCCGACCTGCCGCGCCCGGCGGGTGCCGGCCGGACCATCTCCCTGGGCTCGTCGCGGTGACCGTGAGTTTGCCGAAAAACCAGCACTGACAAGGCGTTAGGTTCGATTTGGCTTTCGTTGCCGGGCCCGGTGCGGTCTACTGTGGTCGGCGCTGCGAGGCGGGGTGAGACCGAGGCAAGAGCGCATGGCCCTATCGACGCTGTTTGCCCGATCCAGGGAAGCGTTGCGCAACGACCAGCTGCTGATGGCTGTGGTGGCCGCGGTAACCGGCGTGATCGTGGCCTATGCCGCGATCCTGTTCCGCCTGGCGATCGGCGGCGTGCAGTGGCTGGGCTTTGGCTTTTCGGACGAGCTGGTTGTGACCAAGGCCATGGCCCTGCCGTGGTGGCAGATCGTCCTGGTGCCGACCTTGGGCGGGCTGGTGATCGGCATCTTCCTGAAATACGTCATGCCAGGTCAGCGGCCGCAGGCGGTCGCCCACGTGATCGAGGCCATGGCCCTGCGCAACGGACGGATGTCGCTGCGCGCCGGGCTCGGTGCCGCCTTCGTCAGTTTCACTTCGCTCGGCGTCGGCGCGTCGACCGGACGCGAGGGCCCGGTCGTGCATCTGGGGGCGACATTGGCCAGCCAGGTGGCACAACGTCTCGGCCTGTCGCCGCAACTGTCCCGGACCCTGCTGGGCTGTGGTGTGGCCGCAGCGGTCTCGGCATCATTCAACGCACCGATCGCCGGGGTGTTCTTCGCCCTGGAGGTGATCGTCGGCCACTATGCCCTCTCGGCCTTTGCCCCGGTCGTTATCGCCTCCGTTGCCGGCGCCGTGATCTGCCGCATTCACATCGGCGCCGAGCCGGCCTTTGTCATCCCCGAAGTCATCATCACCTCGATCTGGGAGTTCCCCGCGTTCGCCCTGCTCGGCGTGGTCTGCGCCTTCGTGGCTGCGATCTTCATGTGGTCGATGTTCACGGCTGAGCGCATCATCGACCGCCTGCGCATCCCCGACCTGGTGCGGCCGGCCTGCGGTGGATTGCTGATCGGGCTGATGGCGATCCAGCTGCCGGAGGTGCTCGGCGTCGGCTACGAGGCCACCGATGCGGCGCTTAAGGAGACGCTGCCGCTGTGGCTGATGCTGCTGTTGATCGTGGCCAAGACGACGGCGACGGCGATCAGTGTGGGCAGCCGCTTCGGCGGCGGCGTGTTCTCGCCGTCGCTCTACCTGGGCGCGATGACGGGCGGCGCCTTCGGGCTGATCGCGGGGCTTGCTTTGCCTGAGTTGGCGACCTCCCACGGCGCCTACGCGATCGTCGGCATGGGCGCGCTGGCGGCGGCGGTGCTGGGGGCGCCGATCTCGACGATCCTGATCGTCTTCGAGCTGACCGGCGACTATCGGGTCACGATCGCGGTCATGGTGGCGACGTCCATGGCCATGGTCGTGGTGCAGCAACTGGTGGGGCGCAGCTTCTTCCACTGGCAGCTCGAGAACCGCGGGCTGAACCTGCGCGGCGGCCGGGCGCGCCACCTGCTGCAGGCGCTGACCGTGCGTGACGTGCTGGCGCAGGACTACGAAAAGGTGCCCGAGGACACCACGATCCGGCAGCTCAAGATCATGTTCCAGCGGTTACCGCACTGGACCTTCGTCGTCATCGACCGCAACGAGCGCCTGGTCGGCACGCTGTCGTTCGCCGACTTGAAGCATGTCGCCTTCGATGAGGATCTGGACGCCCTGATCAACGCGCGCGACGTCGCCCATAGCCAGGCGCCGGCGCTGACGCCGGACGACACTTTGGAGCAGGCCCTGACGATCATGGACGGCTCGAGCGAAGATCACCTCGCCGTGGTGACGACGCACGACGAGCGCCGGGTCGTCGGCGTGGTCCACCAGAAAGATGTCATGCGGGCCTACAACCGGGCTCTGCTGGATGCCCAGGCCGAAGAGCACGATGAGGGCATCGACCGCAACGGTCTTCGTTAACTCTGTTCCCGCCGCCGTCTTGGTGCCGACTGTCGCTGCTCAGGCGCTTTCGCCCTCGGGGCCGTCCTCGGGGTCGAGCTGCTTGCCGTCCAGTTCGCGGGCCGCGTCTTCGCGCTGGCCGGCGTCGCGTTTGCGCGCTTCCTTGCTGCGGCCGTGGCGGGCGCGGTTCTCGGCCGCCTCGGACCGCCGTCCTTGCGCCTGCCGGCGCTTGCGGAATTGGTTCAGGTTGATGATCTCGGCCATGACAGCCCCGTGTTCGACACGACAACGATGCGGTGCGGGCAAATGCCGCGCCACCATTGCGCCCCGGTTGGCGATGATTAGATTACCGAAAAGGTCGTGCCCCGCAAGCTGCGGAGCGGCCCGCCATTCGAGGACAATACTTTGCGCAAGATCCTAATTGGGCTCGCCGTCCTGGTCGTGCTGCTGATTGCCGCAGTGCTGATCGTGCCGAGCTTCCTCGACTGGAACCAGTACAAGCAGCAGATCACTGCGGCAGCGCGCGAGGCGACGGGCCGCAGCGTCGCCGTCGATGGCGACATCAGCCTGCGGCTGCTGCCGGCGCCGGCGCTGTCGGTGGGCGAGGTGCGGATCGGCAACATCGCCGGCGGCAGCGAGGCCGATATGGTGCGGCTGCGTGCACTGGACGTGCAGGTGGCGTTCGTGCCTCTGCTGTCGGGGCGAATCGAAGTCGCCAGCGTGCGCCTGGTGGCGCCGGTGGCGTTGCTCGAGGTGCTCGCAGACGGCCGCGTCAACTGGCAGTTCGGCGGCGCCGGTGCCGGCGTCGCGGCGACCACGACCGCGCCTGCCGCCGAGGAGGCCGGCGCGACCCCGTTGGAACTGACCCTGGAAAGGTTCGAGATCGTCGACGGCGAGGTGGTCTACCGCGATGCCCGCAGCGGCACCGAGGAACGGATCAGCGCCGTCAACCTGTCGGGCTCGGCAGGCTCGCTGCAAGGCCCCTTCGCTGTGGCCGGCGGCCTCGTCGCCCGCGAGCTGCCGCTGTCGATCGATCTCAGTATCGGCCAGCTGGCCGAGGGCCGGGCCGTACCCGTCGCCCTGTCGGCCGAGCTGTCGCCGCAACTCAATCTGGAGATGAAGGGGCGGGTGGAGAACCTTCTGACAGCACCGCAGCTTGCCGGGCTGCTGCGGGTGCAGAGCCCCAACCTTGTCGCCGCCGGTGCGCGCGCAGGTGTCGCCCTGCCGGCCCTGTTGGCCCAGCCCGTCGAGCTCGACAGCCGGCTGGCCGCCAGCGCCAAAGAAGTGGCGCTGAACGACCTGAACCTCAGCCTCGGCGGCACCAATGCCAACGGCGCCATCAACCTCGGCCTGGAGAACGGCCTGACCTTCGATGCCGCCCTGACGGTGGGACGCCTGGACCTGGACGCCATGCTGCAGGCTCGGGCGGAGGCGGAAGAGACGGGGACTGTGTCGGCCGGCGATGACGATGGCGTCGAAGCGGCGGCGCCGTCGGCCGCCGCCGGCCTGCGGATCCCGCAGAATCTGTCCGGTAATCTCAGCCTGAACGTTGATGGTGTCGCCTATCGGGGCAGCGTCGTTCGGCAGGCCCAGCTTTCGGCATCGATGCTCGACGGCACGCTGGAGTTGACGCGGGCGTCGGCCCTGTTGCCCGGCGGCTCCGACGTCAGCCTGACAGGCCGTGCGGTCAACGCCGATGGCGCGGCGCGGTTCGATGGGCGCGTCGAGTTCGCTTCCGACAGCTTGCGGACCCTGTTGACCTGGCTCGACGTCGACGTCTCGTCGGTGCCGACCGACCGCCTCACCAGCTTCACCATGACCACCGGCGTGACGGCCACGCCAACGCTGATCCAGCTGACAGATGCCAATCTGCGGCTCGATACCGTGAGCGCCACTGCCGCGGCGGCCTACCGGCTGCAACGGCGTCCATCGTTCGGCATCTCGCTCAGCGTCGATCGCCTCAACCTGGACGCCTACGTGCCGGCGGCAGCCGCGCCCGCGCCCGCGCAGGCCGGCGGCGATGCAACGCGGACCGGCGCGGCGGCAGGGGACGCTACGGCAGCCGACCTTGCGGTGCTTGACGCGTTCGATGCCAACCTGCTGCTCAACGTCGCCCAGCTCATCACCGGCGGCGTCGACCTGAACGGCATCAGCGTCGACGCCAGCCTGGTCGGCGGGGCGCTGACGGTGAAGCAGCTGCAGGTGACGGACCTCGCCGGCGGTTCGCTCGCCGTTTCGGGCAGTGCCCGCGGTTTCGCCGCCGAGCCGGAACTCGACAGCAAGCTGCAGTACCTGGCGCCGGACTTGAGCGGTCTTATGCGCCTGGCCGGCATCGCGCCCGGCGCGCCCGGGGAGAGCCTGGACGACCTGCGCCTGACGACGACGCTGCGTGGGACCGCCAAGACGCTGGCCCTGCGGGCACAGCTGTCGCTGGCGGGCGGCACCGGCGAGATCAACGGCAGCGTCGGCGATCTGCTAGGGGCGCCGACGCTGGCTCTCGACTACAAGGCGCAGCATCCCAGCCTTACCGCGCTCGCCGCGGCGCTCGACCTGGGGCTGGCGCCGACGGAAGCGGCTGACAAATCGGTCAAGCTCTCGGGCGCCGTAAACGGCAACCTGGACGCGCTCGAGACCTCGCTGGCGCTGGAGGCGGCGGCGGCGAAACTGACCTTGTCGGGGCGGCTGGCGGAACTGGCGCAGACTGCCAGGTTGGACCTCTCCATGGCGCTTGCCGGCGACGACCTGAGTCGCACGCTGGAAGGCCTGGGCGTCGACTACCGCCCGGCGGCGGAGCCAGGTGCCTTCGCCCTGGCCATGCAGCTGGCCGGCGATACCGCGGCGCTGGCCGTCAATGATCTTCGCGGTCAGCTCGGTTCGGTCGAACTCTCCGGCAAGGGCAAGGCGCAGTTCAGCGGCACGCGGCCGCTCTATAGCGCCGAACTCAATGCCGGCGACGTCAACCTGGATCTGCTGCTGCCGCGCGCAGACAACGGCGCCGGCGGCGTCAGCATCGGCGGTGCTGGCAATGCGGCGGGGCCGGGCGAACGCTGGTCGCGTGCCCCGATCGACCTGTCGGTGCTGCAGGGGTTCGACGCCGAGCTGAAGCTGGCCGCGGCCAGCCTGACGTTCCAGGACTATCCTTTTATCCAGCCACGCCTGTCGCTCAACCTGAGCGACGGTACGGCGAAGATCGAGGAACTCACGGGGCAGCTGTTCCAGGGCAGCGTCAGGCTCGAGGCGGAGGTGGCCTCGCGGCCGGTGCCGGCGGTCGCGATGACGGTGAAGCTGACCGATGCCGATGTGAATACGGCCCTGCGGACCGCCCTCGGGCTGGACAACCTCTCAGGGACGCTCAGTTTCGATGGCGATTTCCGCGCCCGCGGCGCCAGTGAGCGCGGGCTCGTGCGTTCGTTGGCCGGCACGGCCAACTTTACCGCGTCCGATGGCGTGATCCGCGGTTTCGACATGCAGTCGTTCTCCGACCGCCTCGGTGAGTTGAACCAGAGCGCCGACTACGTGGACCTGCTGGCGCGCAGCTTTTCCGGCGGCGAAACGGCGATGTCGGCGGCCCGCGGCAGCTGGCAGGTGGAGAACGGCGTCGCCCGCACGGAAGACACGCGGGCCGACCTCGACGCCGCCGAGGGCACGATGACCGGCACCATCGACCTGGCGAACTGGCGCATGGACCTGAGGGCGGTGTTGCGCTTGACCGAACATCGCAACGCACCGGACCTCGGGGTGCACATGGTCGGGCCACTGGACACACCGCGCTACGATTTGAAGACGCGGGAACTCGAGCAATGGCTGGCCGCGCGCCTGGGCACCGAATTGCTGCGCAAAGGGCTGGGCGATGAAAAGCTCCGCGACGTGGAGAAGGTCCTCGACCTGATCACCCGGCCGGGCACGGCGCGCGACACGCCGCCGGCCGCAGGGCAGACGCCATCGGACGATGGCGCGGACGCACCGGCGCAACCGCGCCCGGAAGAGGCCCTCGAAGGGCTCATCAGGGGGCTGCTGAAGCGCTAGCCGGTGCGCGGCGCCGGTGTATCGCCGTTGCCGGCCTGCAGCCGTTGCAGGATGTAGACCCGCATCGCCCGGCTCAGGGCGACCGTGCGGCCGGCATCGACCTCGGTGACGATGGCCGTCATGGTGCGTCCGTCGCGTTGCGCCAGGTCCTTCAGCACCTCCCAGAAGATCCGCTCCATCGACAGGCTGGTGCGATGTCCGGCCAGCCGGAACGAACGGCGCAGCAGGTCATCGGGGGCACCGGCCATCGCGCAGCGGGCTCAGCGGCGCGGGCCGATCATCCGTTCGGGCCGGACCAGCTTGTCGAAATCCTTCTCGTCGACCAGCCCCAATACCGCCGCCGATTCCTTCAAGGTGAGGCCGTTGCGATGGGCGTGCTTGGCGATGTTGGCGGCGTTGTCATAGCCGATGTGCGGCGCCAGTGCGGTGACCAGCATCAGCGAACGCTCCATCAGTTCGTTGATGTGATGCTCGTTGGCTTCGATGCCGGCGACGCAGTTGTCGGTGAAGCTGACCGCGGCGTCGCCCAGCAGCTGGATCGACTGCAGCAGGTTGTAGATCATCACCGGCTTGAACACGTTCAGTTCGAGATGGCCGTTGGCTCCGGCGACGCTGACCGCCGTGTGGTTGCCGATCACCTGGGCGCAGACCTGGGTCAACGCCTCGCACTGGGTCGGATTGACCTTGCCCGGCATGATCGACGAGCCCGGCTCGTTCTCCGGCAGGCTCAGCTCGCCCAGTCCCGAGCGCGGCCCGGAGCCGAGCAGGCGGATGTCGTTGGCGATCTTCATCAGGCTCACGGCGACCACGTTGAGGGCACCGGAGCATTCGACGATGGCGTCGTGCGCCGCCAGCGCCTCGAACTTGTTCTCTGCCGTCTTGAACGGCAGTCCGGTGATCTTCGCGATCTCCGCCGCCACCTTTCGATCGAACCCGACCGGGGCGTTGAGACCGGTGCCGACGGCGGTGCCGCCCTGGGCCAGCTGCAGCAAGCGCGGCTGACTCTCCTTGACGCGGGCGATGCCGTACTTGACCTGGGTGGCATAGCCGGAGAACTCCTGGCCGAGGGTCAGCGGGGTGGCGTCCTGCAGATGAGTGCGGCCGATCTTGATCAGCTTGCGCCACTGCTTGGCCTTGCCGTCGAGTGCCTGCTGCAGATGCGTCAGCGCCGGGATCAGGTGCTGGTGCAGCTGCTGCGCCGCCGCCACGTGCATTACCGTGGGGAAGGTGTCGTTGGACGACTGGCTCATGTTGCAATGGTCGTTGGGGTGCACCGGCTCCTTCGAGCCGAGCTTGCCGCCGAGCAGCTCGATCGCCCGGTTGGCGATCACCTCGTTGGCGTTCATGTTGCTTTGCGTACCTGAACCGGTCTGCCAAACGACCAGGGGGAAGTTCTCGTCCAGTTCGCCGGCCGCGACCTCCTTGGCCGCGCGGACGATGGCCCGCCCGCGCCGTTTATCGAGCCCGCCCAGGGCCATGTTCACTTCGGCTGCGGCCTGCTTGACGACGCCAAAGGCGTGCACCACGGCGACCGGCATGCGTTCCCAGCCGATTCGGAAGTTCTGCCGCGAGCGTTGCGTCTGTGCGCCCCAATAGCGGTCGGCCGGGACCTTGATCGGGCCGAAGGTGTCGGATTCCGTGCGGGTTGCGGTCTTGCTGCGGGCCATTGTTCGGTCAGCCTCCTCAGGCGCTCGGGGCGGTCGTGTGGCGCAGGGATAGCATGCCTGCGGCGCTCCTTGCACCCGCCGGCAACGTCGGTGTCGAGATGAAGATCGGCGCTATTTGCGTCGGAAGCTGTCGAGCGTGACGATGTTGCCCGGTGCGCTGGCACCGTCGCCGGCTTCGTTCGCTTCTGCCGGCGTGGCCTCGGCCTCCTCGCCTGCGGCCGCTTCGGCGGTGGCCTCGGTTTCGCCGTCGCCGGACTTGAACTGCAGCCCGAACTGTACCGCCGGGTCGAAGAAGCTGCTGATCGCGCTGTAGGGCACGCGCAGCGCTTCGGGTCTCTTGTTGAAGCTGAGGCTGACCGAGAAGGCATCCTCGCCGACGTCCAGGCCCCAGAACTGGTGCTGCAGGACGATGGTCATCTCGTCGGGATACCGCGCCCGTAGGTGCTCGGGGATGTCGACACCGGGATCATCGGTGCGGAAACCGATGTAGAAGTGATGCTCGGCCGGCAGGCCGTCTTCGGCCACCCGCTGCAGGGCTTGTCGGACCACGCCGCGCAGGGCCTGTTCGACCATCTGGTTGTAGTTCATCAGATCCTGCGTCATCGGCTGGCCTGTCCTCACCGGGCCGGTCGCCCCAAGGCCGGCCGCACGGGTACAGCCGCCAGTGTCGCCCGGATGGCGGCGTTTGTCTTCTCCCGGCCGCCTGGAATTCAGTGGGGGGCTTCTGTTGCCCGGTGCCCCCCGAAACCGCGCTTACCTGTCTAATTAGGCAGCGAGCGCCATTTCGTTGTCATTGGCACTTGTAGAAATGGCCCGATAACGGCGGAACCATGCCGAGCGCAGACTGTGCCTTTACTACGCGCGTCGATCCTGATTCGCCCCCATCAGAAGTACACCGCTGGCCCGCTTTTTTGCCCGTTTTCCGCCACATCTGGCCGAATCGGCAGGCGATGTACTTATGGTGGAGGCGCCGGGTACTGCCCCCGGGTCCGCTACGCCTATTCCGCACCGCGTTTAGCGCCATAGCCGGCAAGCCGGCACCCCTAAATATAAGCATTCGCAAGGGTTTTGGAAGGGTTAAGCCGGTCCGGCGGCAGCCCCGTACGCGCTGCCCGCGGGCCGCATTGGCCCGGCCCGGGGGCCGCGCTATGGTGCCCGGTCCGAGCCGGGCCGAGACAAGCCAGCCGACGGATGCCGCCATGCCACTGAGCGAACAGCAGCGCGACGAGATCGAGCACCAGCGCAGCGATCCCCGGACCACGTTGCGGGCGACCTGCGAAGCCCTGGAAGAGATTCTCTACCAGCCGCTGCCCGTGCTCGACCACGGCTTCGTCCGCGTCGTCGACTACATGGGCGACGATGCCGCCGTCGTGCAGGCGGCCCGGGTGTCGTACGGCAAGGGCACGAAACGCATCAGCGAGGACCGTGGCCTGATCCGCTACCTGATGCGGCACCGGCACACGACGCCATTTGAGATGTGCGAGATCAAGTACCACGTCAAGCTGCCGGTATTCGTTGCCCGCCAGTGGATCCGCCACCGCATGGCCAACGTCAACGAATACTCTGCCCGCTACTCGATCCTCGACCGCGAGTTCTACCTGCCCGAGCCGGACCAGCTGGCGGCCCAGTCGGCCAGCAACCGCCAGGGCCGCGGCGACCTGCTGCAGGGCCGCGAGGCGGCCCGCGTCCTCGACATCCTGCGCGAGGACGCCGCGCGCAGCTATGCCGATTACCAGGAGATGCTCAACGAGGATGACGAGGGCAACGTCATCGATCCCGACCGCCAGGGTCTGGCGCGCGAGCTGGCGCGCATGAACTTGACCCTCAACGTCTACACCCAGTGGTACTGGAAGATCGACCTGCACAACCTGATGCACTTCCTGTCGCTGCGGGCCGATCCGCACGCCCAGTACGAGATCCGTGTCTATGCCGAGGTGATGTTGGAGAGCATGCGGCGCTGGGTGCCGCTGACCGCGGAGGCATTCGAGGAGTACCGCCTGGGCGGCGCACATCTCTCGCGCACGGGCCTGCACGTGGTGCGCCGGATGCTGGCCGGCGAAACCGTGACCCAGGAGAACAGCGGCCTGGCACCGCGCGAGTGGCGCGAGTTGATGGCCGTGCTCGACCCCCAGGACTGACCGCGGCTTCAGCCTGCGTCGAGCATCGCTTCGACCACGTGCTGCACCGCCAGCGCATCGCGGAACGACGCCATGCTGTGCGGCTCGCCGTCCAGCAATGCTTGCAGGTTGCGCAACTGATGTTGCATCGCCTCGCCGCGCGGGTCGCCGATCGCCGGCTGTGCCGGCTGCCAGGCGCCACCGTCGCTTTCGTGCAGGTTGAACCAGTCGACCAGGCGCAGCGAGCGCGCATCGCCCCAAACGGTGTACTCGACCTCGTCGGGCCCCATACCGCCGCTGGCCGCGGCGATGCCCAGGGGCAGGCCGGCGCAGTCGAGCTGGGCCAGGATCTGGTTCTCGCACAAGGCCGGGTCGTCCGGGTAGGCGACGATCGAGTCGATCAGCTCCACCGGGCCGAACAGCCGCCGGCTCAGATAGACGAAGTGCGAGACCACCTCGCGCACGAAGCCGCCCTGCTCGCGCAGGCGCAGCCAGCCGGCCCGGGCCTGCCAGTCGCGCGGCCAGCGCGCGAAATGAATGCGCAGCTCGGCCCGCAGCGGCGTGCCCAAGCGGCCTGACGCCAGCGCTTCGACCATGGCATCGATGGCGGCCGACGAGGCATGTACGAAGTTCACCGCCGCCGGCAGGTCGTGGTCCTCGACCAGCGCCGTCATCGCCTCGGCATCGGCGAGATCGATCGCCAGCGGCTTCTCGCACCACACCGGCTTGCCGGCCGCGACGGCCTGCTCCAGGTAGATCCGGTGCCAGGCCGGCGGGCAGCCGACGTAGACCACGTCGACGGCCGGGTCGTTGATCAGCCGGACGGCGTCCGGCGCCGCCTGCATGCCGGGACAGGCGATGGCGGCCTCCGCCATCGCCGCCGGGTCGGGATCCCAGCCTGCGGCGACGGTAAAGGCGTCGTTCTGCGCCACGTTCGCCAGCAACCGCTGGCCGATGGTGCCGAGGCCGATGATGCCGATTTGCCGGGTCATTGCTGTCGTCCCTGCTGTCTGCGCATGACGGCTCAGTCGATGCTGATACGCGGCGGGGCTTTCCGGCCGCCGGCGCGCAGCGCCTCGATGCGCGCGGCGACCTCGGCGGCGACGGTCATGAAGGCCTGCGCCTGCGGGCCGTCGGGTTGCGTTGCCACCACCGGCGCGCCGGCGTCCGAGGTCTCGCGGATGCTGAGGTGCAGCGGCACCTCGCCAAGGAAGTCGCAATCCAGCTCGCGCGCCGTCTCCCGGGCGCCGCCGTGGCCGAAGATGTCCGTGCGTTCGCCGCAGTGCGGGCAGAGGAAATAGCTCATGTTCTCGACGATGCCGAGCACCGGGATCTCGGTGCGGCGGAACATGTTGAGACCCTTGCGAGCATCGATCAGGGCGATGTCCTGCGGCGTCGAGACGATCACCGCGCCGGTCAGCGGCACCCGCTGGGCCATGGTCAGCTGGGCATCGCCGGTGCCCGGCGGCATGTCGACGATGAGCACGTCGAGCTCGCCCCAGGCGACGTCGCGCAGCAGTTGCTCGAGCGCGCTCATCACCATTGGCCCGCGCCAGATCATTGGCGTGTCGGGATCGACCAGAAAGCCGATCGACATGCAGACCAGCCCGTGGTTGCGCATCGGCTGTAGCCGCTCGCCGTCCGATTCCGGCTTGCCGTCGATCCCAAGCATGCGCGGGATCGACGGACCGTAGATGTCGGCATCGAGAATGCCGACCCGCAGGCCCTGCCGAGCTAGGCCGAGGGCGAGGTTGACCGCCAGGGTCGACTTGCCGACGCCGCCCTTGCCGGAGGCCACCGCGACGATGGCACCCACCCCCGGTAAGTCCAGCCGGCCGCCGCCCCTGCCACCCGGACCGCCGCCCGGAGCGCCGGCGCGTCCGCCAGGCGCCGCACCACCCGGGCCGCCTGCCGGGCCCGCCGCCTGGGCCGGGCGTTCCGCCGTCAGCACTGCGGTCACCGAGAGCACGCCCGACAGCCCGAACACGGCGTCTTCGCAGCGCTTGCGCAGATCTTCCAGCCGTGGCCCGCGCTCCGGCTCGACCTCGATGGCAAAGCCGACGTGGCCGTCGCGGATCGTCAGCCCGGTGACCATGCCGAGCGAGACAACGTCGGCCTGCTTGTCGGGATCGACGACCTGCTTCAAGGCCTCCAGGACTTGCTGCTCACTGACCGTTGCCATTGTGTTACCGTCCCTTCGGTCTATATGCAGTTTATCGGCACCGCGCCCTCAACGGCTGCTGCCGTGGTCGCGCACGCGCGTTGCGCTATCGTCGACAGGTGTCATATAACGCGCTCCATCCTGTGAGGGCAAAGCAGCCGCGCAATATCGTGCGGACGCCCGGGATTTTCGGGGCGAGAACGGGAACAGATCATGCCGTGGAGCAATCAAGGTGGTGGCGGTAGTGGCAATGGCGGCGGCGGCTGGCAAGGCGGCCGCGGCCCCTGGGGCCAGGGCCCGCAACGCGGCGGCCCGCAGCCGCCCAATCTCGAGGAACTTCTGAAAAAGGGGCAGGACCGCTTCAAGGGTGCGATGCCCGGTGGTGGCCGGTGGAGCGGCAGGGGGATCTTGCTGATCGTCCTGGCGCTGATCGCCATCTGGCTCGCCACCGGTTTTTATCGTGTCGGCGCCGATGAGCAGGGCGTGGTGCTGCGCTTCGGCAAGTATCTGACCACGACCGACCCCGGCCTGCGCTATCACCTGCCTTCGCCGATCGAGTCGGCGTTGACGCCGAAGGTCACCCGCATCAACCGGGTCGACATCGGCTTCCGCAGCGCCAGCGACTTCGGCCGCGCTTCGGCCGTGCGCTCGATCCCGGAAGAGAGCCTGATGTTGACCGGCGACGAGAACATCGTCGACAACGACGTCGCGGTGTTCTGGCGGATCAGTGATCCGCGCGACTTCCTGTTCAACCTGCAGCAGCCGGAAAGCACGGTGAAGGCCGTGGCCGAGAGCATGATCCGCGAGGTCGTCGGCCGCAGCCGGATCGACGACGTCCTGACCGAAGGCCGCGAGCGGGTCGAGCTGGAGACCCAGGAGCTAATGCAGGAGACCCTGGATACCTACGGTGCCGGCATCGAGATCACCCAGGTCAAGCTGCAGAAGGCCGACCCGCCGGCGGCCGTGATCGACGCCTTCCGCGACGTCCAGGCCGCTCGCGCCGACCAGGAGCGACTGCGCAACGAGGCCCAGGCCTATGCCAACGACATCATCCCGCGTGCCCGCGGTGAGGCCGAGCAGATCCGCCTGCAGGCCGAGGCCTATCGCGAGCAGACGGTAGCCGATGCCGAGGGTGAGGTCGCCCGCTACCTGGCGATTCAGGAGCAGTACTCGAAGGCCCGCGAAGTCACCCGCAAGCGGCTCTACTACGAGACCCTCGAAAGCGTACTCGCCGGCATGAACAAGATCGTCATCGACAAGGAAGGTGGCTCTGGCGTAGTGCCCTATCTGCCGCTGCCGGAAGTGCAGCGGCGCAGCCAGCAGAGCCAGGGAGGCGCGCAATGAGCCGCAACGTCGCCACGGCGCTCGCCATCGTCCTCGTCGTCCTTGGCCTGATCGGCTACAGCGCCGTCTTCACCGTGCACCAGACCCAGCAGGCACTGGTCCTGCAGTTCGGTGAGATCAGGAGTGCGGTGACCGATCCCGGCCTGCATTTCAAGCTGCCGCTGATCCAGAACGTCGAATACATGGAGAAGCGCATCCTCGACTTCGACGCGCCGCCGGTCGAGGCCGTTGCCTCGGACAAGAAGCGAATCGTCGTCGACGCCTACGCCCGGTTCAAGATCGAGGACCCCGAGCAGTTCTACAAGGCGGTCAGGACGGAAACCGTGGCCCGCTCGCGGCTCGGCTCGATCATCAACTCGAGCCTGCGCAAGACCCTGGGCCGGGTCGAACTGGAAACCATGCTGTCGGCCGACCGCGCCGGGCTGATGCGCGAGTTGAGCGACGACGTCAACAGCGAGGCGACCAAGCTCGGCATCCGCATCGTCGACGTGCGCATCAAGCGGGCCGACCTGCCGGAAGCCAACAGCCAGGCGATCTATCGCCGCATGCAGGCGGAACGTGAACGCGAGGCCCGCGAGGCCCGCGCCCGCGGCGCCGAGGAGGCGCAGAAGATCCGCGCCGATGCCGATCGGCAGAAGACGGTGCTGCTGGCCGAGGCGCGCAAGTCGTCCGAGATCATCCGCGGCGAAGGCGATGCCATCCGCAACCGGGTGTTCGCCGAGGCCTTCGAGAAAGACGCGGAGTTCTTCGACTTCTATCGCTCGTTGCAGGCCTACCGCACGGCGCTGCAGGCCGGCGATACCACCATGGTGCTGTCGCCGGACAGCGACTTCTTCCGCTACTTCGGAGACAGCACCGGCGGCACGGCGCCGGCCAACGGCAACTAGGTCCGGGCGCGTGGGCGCGGTCGCCCGGCGCCGGTGAGGGGCGCTGCGATGAGCGAACTGATCCTCGCCGTCGGCCTGATCCTGGCCCTGGAAGGCGGGCTCTACGCCGCCTTTCCGGGGGCGATGAAGCGGATGATGGTGCTGGTGCTGCAGCAGCCGGAGGAGCAGCTGCGCATGGCCGGCCTGGGCGCAGCAACATTGGGCGTGGGTATTGTCTGGCTGGTCCGCAACCTGGCCGGGTGAGCGATGCCAGACGGTGCGGCGCAGGCGGCACGCGGCGGTGCGCGGGGCTGGAAATTTCCCCCAAAACGCCCAGGATTGTTCACAATCGATGCCCACATCCCTGTCGGTGATGCACGTGCCTTGGGGACGGGACGGCAGCACATGACCGCAAGAAATGACCGCGAAACATGACTGCAAGAAGATGAACGTGGTCGACGACAAGCACACCCAGGTGTCGTGCGACCGACTGCCGGGCGCCGCGGGGCCTGGCGCTGCACAGAGGAGAAAGCCGGTGCTTTCCACGTCCGCTGCGTCCTTTCACGCCGCGCGTGCCTATGGTCCACGCGTCGCATTCACGCTTGTCGCCGCCCTGCTGCTGGCACTGGCGAGCGCACCGGGGCCGGCGCTGGCACACTCGCTGAGCAAGGGCTTCGGCGACCTCGCAGAGCGGCTGTCACCAGCCGTGGTCAACATCTCGACCACGCAGGTCATCGAGCAGGGCGCGCAGCCGGAGTTCCGGGTCCCGCCGGGCTCGCCGTTCGAGGAGTTCTTCAAGGAGTTCTTCGAGCGCAATCAGCAGCCACGCGCGCCGCGCCGGGCGACCTCGCTCGGCTCCGGCTTCGTCATCGATGCAGACGGCCTGGTGGTGACCAACAACCACGTCATTGCCGAAGCGGACGAGATCACCGTGCGCCTCTCGGACGGCAGTACGCTCGAGGCCGAAGTGATCGGCCGCGACCCGAAGACCGACCTGGCGCTGCTCCGGGTCGAGCCCGAGACGCCGCTGCCGGCGCTGGAATGGGGCAACTCGGACACCGCGCGCGTCGGCGACTGGGTGCTGGCCATCGGCAACCCGTTCGGTCTCGGCGGCACGGTGACGGCGGGCATCGTTTCGGCCCGCGGGCGCGACATCAACGCCGGCCCCTATGACGACTTCATCCAGACCGATGCCTCGATCAACCGGGGCAACTCAGGCGGGCCGCTGTTCAACCTGGCCGGCGAGGTAATCGGCATCAACACGGCGATCTTCTCGCCCACCGGCGGCAGCATCGGCATCGGCTTTGCCATTCCCTCGACCCTGGCCCGCAACGTCATCCGCCAGCTGTCCGAGTTCGGCCGCACCCGGCGCGGCTGGCTGGGCGTGCGGATCCAGACCGTGACCGACGAAATCGCCGAAGGGCTCGGCCTGGACGAGGCCACGGGCGCGCTTGTCGCCGGGGTTACCGAAGGCGGCCCGGCCGCCGCGGCCGGCCTGGCCCAGGGCGACGTCATCCTCAGGTTCGACAACCGTGAGGTCACGGCGATGCGGGCACTGCCGCGGATCGTCGCCGAAACCGAGATCGGCAAGGACATCGACGTCGAGATCTGGCGCAAGGGCGAACGCAAGCTGGTCCGGGTCAAGATCGGCGAGCTGGAAGAGGATGCGGAAGCCAAGGTAGCGGCGGTCCAGCCGCAGGCCGAGCCGGTGCGCGAGGCCGAGACCCTGGGCATGAAGCTGTCGGCAATCACCCCGGAGGTGCGCGAGCGTTTCGAACTCGACGAGGCGGTCACGGGCGTCGCCGTGACCGAGGTCGATGCCGAAGGCGCAGCGGCGGACAAGGGGATTCGTCCCGGCGACGTCATCGTCGAGGTGCAGCAGGACGAAGTGAGCAAGCCGGACGAGGTGCTGGCCAAGGTCGACGAGATGCGCACCGCGGAGCGGCGCGCAGTGCTGCTGCTGCTGCGTCAGCGCAGCGGCGATCTGCGCTTCGTCGCGGTCACCCTCGACGACGGCTGACGCCATCGCTGTTCAGGCAGCGTCGCGAAACTCTTTCACCCGGTAACCCTGCAGGTAGAGCAGCGCTGTCAGGTCGTTGTGGTCGATCCGTGCCGCCGCGTCGCGGGCGACGACAGGCTTGGCATGGTAGGCCACGCCGAGGCCGGCCGCCTGCAGCATCGGCAGGTCGTTGGCGCCGTCGCCCACGGCCATCGTCTCGCTGCCGTTGAGGCCTTGCTGTTGCTTCAGCTGACGCAGTGCCTCCAGCTTGGCCGCAGCGCCCAGAATCGGCTCCTGCACCCGGCCGCTCAGGCGCTCCGCCGACCACTCCAGCTCGTTGGCCCGGTCATGGTCGAACCCGGCGGCCGCGCGCACCCGCGAGGTGAAAAAGCGGAACCCACCCGAAACCAGGGCCGTGTAGGCTCCATGGGCGCGCATGGTCATGACCAGGGTGCGCGCGCCCGGTGACAGCCGGATGCGTTCGGCGTAGACCTGCTCGAGCGCCGCGCGCTCCAGCCCGGCGAGCATGCCGGCGCGTTCGCGCAGGGCGGCGGCAAAGTCGATCTCGCCGCGCATCGCCCGCTCGGTGATGGCTGCGATCTGCGGTTTCAGGCCAAGCATGTCCGCCATCTCGTCGATGCACTCGACGGTGATGATGGTCGAATCCATGTCCGCCAGCAGCAGCCGGCGCCGCCGTCCAGGCCCATCCGCCTGTTGCAGCAGATCGACGGCGGCCCCGGCCAGGGCGTCGCGGGCGCGCGCGCTCTGGTCCGCCGTTTCGGCAAAGCGAAGGTCGCAGGCCGTATCCGCCGCCAGCCAGTCGACCTCCACCGGCAGGTCCAGGGCCTCGCAGACCGTCCGCACGTGGTCCGCCGTCAGGGGCTTGGCTATAAGGGTCAGCACGGAAGCCATGGAGAGTGGGCCGGGATAGTGGCGCAGGGTGTGGTCCTGATAGCCGGACCGACGGCGAGCGGCAAGTCGGCGGTGGCGATGCGGTTGGCGCAGGCCTTGGGCGGTGTCGTCATCAATGCGGACTCGATGCAGGTGTATCGCGAGTTCAGGGTGCTGACGGCGCGGCCGTCCGCTGCCGACGAGGCCCGTTTGCCGCATCGCCTCTACGGCTTCCTGCCGGTCTCGGATCCCTGTTCCGTCGGCCGCTGGCAGGCGCTGGCCGAGGCCGAGATCGCCGCCGCCCACGGGGCCGGACGGCTGCCGGTGGTGGTCGGCGGCACGGGGCTGTATCTGACCGCACTGACCGAGGGTCTGGCAGCGATCCCGGCGGTGCCGGACGAGGTTCGTGCCGGCCTGCGTCTGCGTCTGCGCCGTGACGGCCTGGCGGCGCTGGCAGGCGAACTGGCGCGGCGGGACCCGGAGATGGCCGCGCGGCTGCCGGCCGGCGACCGGCAGCGCATCCTGCGGGCGCTGGAAGTGCTGGAGGCGACCGGCGAGTCGCTAGCGCTGTGGCAGCGCCGGCGGGGGCTGCCAGGATTGTCGATGCCGTGGTGCGGTGTCGTCCTGGACCTGCCGCGGGCGACGCTGTACCGGCGTTGTGACGCCCGCTTCGACGCAATGCTGGCGGCCGGCGCCCTGGCCGAGGTCGAGGCGACCATGACCGAGGATCCGGAGCTGCCGGCCATGAAAGCGCTGGGCGTGCCCGAGCTGCGTCGCTACCTGCGCGGCGAGAGCGACCGCAGTGCCGCTGTGGCGGCGGCGCAGGGGGCGACCCGGCGCTATGCCAAACGCCAGCAGACATGGTTAAGAAGAAAGATGATTTCGTGGAACTGGATCCAAGAGCAAGATTCGACAAGTTTTTCCGATAGAATCATGCCGATTGTGAGGCAATTCCTGTTGACCCTGTGATGGTGACACACTATGTTGCCTGCGACCGCGCCGGCTTTGCCGGCGCGGTCCGTTATTGCACGGCCTTTTGCCGGGCAATCCGTGCCCCCACGGGCACCGCCGGACCGGAGGCGCAGGCCGGGACCGGCGGTTGACGTGACAACAGCCTGCGCGTTGGCAGCGCGGAGCGGTGCGCAGACACCGGTCCGGCGAATTGGGGAGCGTAGAAGATGTCTGGTGCGGACCAGTCCGGAACCGTCATGACCGGTGCGGAGATTGTCGTTCGATCTCTAATCGATCAAGGCGTCGAAGTGGTATTCGGCTATCCGGGCGGCGCCGTACTTCCGATCTACGACGCCCTGTTCGCCCAGAACAGCATCCGCCACATCCTGGTGCGCCAGGAAGGTGGCGCTGTGCACGCGGCCGAAGGCTATGCCCGCTCGACCGGCAAGCCAGGGGTCGTGCTGGTGACCTCCGGACCGGGCGCGACCAACGCGGTGACCGGGCTGACCGACGCGCTGATGGATTCGATTCCCATCGTGTGCCTGACCGGCCAGGTGGCCACGCACATGATCGGCAACGATGCCTTTCAGGAGGCCGATACCGTCGGCATCACCCGGCCGTGCACCAAGCACAACTACCTGATCAAGGACACCAACGACGTCGGCCGGGTGCTGCACGAGGCGTTCTACGTCGCCGCGCACGGGCGGCCCGGCCCGGTCGTGGTCGATCTGCCCAAGGACGTCTGCGTCAACAGCGGCACCTATGTCCGCCCTGACCTGGACAACATCCAGCACAAGACCTACCGACCGCTGGTGACCGGCGACGAGGACAAGATCCGCGCCGCGGTCAAGCTGATGGCGAGCGCCAAGCGGCCGCTGTTCTACACCGGCGGCGGGGTGATCAATGCCGGCCCCGAAGCGTCAGAACGGCTCACCGAGCTGGTGCGCCTGACCGGCTTCCCGATCACCAACACGCTGATGGGGCTGGGCAGCTATCCCGCGTCCGACCCGCAGTTCCTCGGCATGCTGGGCATGCACGGGACCTGGGAGGCCAATCACGCGATGCACGACTGCGACGTGATGGTCGCCATCGGCGCGCGCTTCGATGACCGGGTGACCGGCCGGCTCGATGCTTTCAGCCCGGGCTCGCGCAAGATCCATGTCGACATCGACCCCTCGTCGATCAACAAGAACGTCCGCGTCGACCTGCCGATCATCGGTGATGCCGGCCGGGTGCTCGAGCAGATGCTGGCGGCCTGGCGGGAGCTGGGCTGCGAGACGGACCGCAGTGCCCTTGAGGCCTGGTGGACGCAGATCCAGCAGTGGCGCGCGCGCGACTGCCTGAAGTTCCACCAGGACGACACCGTCATCAAGCCGCAGTACGCGATCCAGCGGCTGTACGAGATGACCCGTGAGCGCAACGACGTCTTTGTCACCACCGAGGTCGGTCAGCACCAGATGTGGGCGGCGCAGTTCTTCAAGTTCGAGCAGCCCAATCGCTGGATGACCTCGGGCGGGCTCGGCACCATGGGCTACGGCCTTCCGGCCGCGATGGGGGTGCAGGTTGCCCATCCCGATGCCCTGGTCGTCGACATCGCCGGCGAGGCGTCGATCCTGATGAACATCCAGGAGATGTCGACGATCCGCCAGTACGGCCTGCCGGTGAAGGTGTTCATCCTCAACAACCAGTGGATGGGCATGGTCCGCCAGTGGCAGGAACTGCTGCACGGCGGCCGCTATTCGGAGAGCTACATGGACTCCCTGCCGGACTTCGTGAAGCTGGCGGAGAGTTTCGGCGCCACCGGCATGGTCGCCGAGCGGCCGGACCAGCTCGACGACGTGATCCGCGCCATGCTCGACACCGACGGCGCGGTGATCGCCGACATCCGCGTCGACCAGATGGAGAACTGCTTCCCGATGGTGCCCTCAGGCGCTGCCCACAACGAGATGATCCTGGGCGACGAAGCCGATCGTGGCAGCGCGCCGACGGTCACCGACGACGGACTGGCGCTGGTCTGACGCGCCGGGCGCAAAGGCGGCCACGGCCGCGGCGGCGGTGCCGCGCCGGCCCGGCCGGCCGGCGCCACGCCGGCAGCGGCCAGGCAAAGAGGTCAAGATGACGGACATTGCAGAACTGGAGCGACGGCACACGATCGCCGTTCTGGTCGACAACGAACCCGGCGTGCTGGCGCGCGTCATCGGCCTGTTCTCTGGCCGCGGCTACAACATCGAAAGCCTCACCGTGGCGGAGGTAGACGAGGTCAACAACCGCTCGCGCATCACGGTGGTCACCTCGGGCAACCAGATGATCATCGAGCAGATCAAGGCCCAGCTCGACCGCCTGGTACCGGTTCACCGGGTCGTCGACCTGACCGAGGACGGCCCGTCGGTGGAACGCGAACTGGCGCTGATCAAGGTCCTGGCCGACGGCGACAACCGCATCGAGTCGCTGCGCATCGCCGACGTCTTCCGCGCCCGCGCGGTCGACTCGACGCTGGAGTCCTTCGTCTTCGAGGTCACCGGCAGCTCCAGCAAGGTCAACGCCTTCATCGAACTGATGATGCCGCTGGGTCTGAGCGAGGTGTCGCGCACGGGCGTGGTCGCCATTGCCCGCGGCAAGGGCAGCATGTAGGCCGGCCGCCGCGCGCCGCCGGAATTGAACGCAAACAAGCTTGCAGCAACAGAGAGGACTGGGAGATGCGCGTCTATTATGACCGCGATGCGGATACCAACCTGATCAAAGGCAAAAAGGTCGTCATCGTCGGCTATGGCAGCCAGGGCCATGCCCATGCCAACAACCTGCGGGACTCCGGCGCCACCGAGCTTGCCGTGGCTCTGCGTGACGGCTCAGCCAGCGCCGCCAAGGCCGAAGGCGCCGGCTTCACCGTGATGAACCCGGCCGAGGCTGCGAAGTGGGCCGACGTGGTCATGGTGCTGACCCCCGACGAAGGGCAGGCCGAGCTCTATGACACGCAACTGAAGGCCAACATGAAGGAAGGTGCAGCGCTCGCCTTCGCCCATGGCTTCAACATCCACTTCAACCTGATCGAGCCGCGCCCGGACATGGACGTGTTCATGATCGCGCCCAAGGGGCCCGGGCACACGGTCCGTTCCGAGTATGCCCGCGGCGCCGGCGTGCCATGCCTGGTCGCGGTCGAGCAGAACGCCTCCGGCAACGCCCTGGAGATCGCTCTGAGCTACTCCAGCGCGATCGGTGGTGGCCGCGCCGGGACCATCGAGACCACCTTCCAGGAAGAGTGCGAGACCGACCTGTTCGGCGAGCAGACGGTGCTGTGCGGTGGTGTCGTCGAGCTGATGAAGGCGGGCTTCGACACCCTGGTCGAGGCCGGCTACGCGCCGGAGATGGCCTACTTCGAATGCCTGCACGAGATGAAGCTGATCGTCGACCTGATCTACGAGGGCGGCATCGCCAACATGAACTACTCGGTCTCCAACACGGCCGAGTTCGGCGAGTACGTGACCGGGCCCGAGATCATCGACGACCACGTCCGGGCGAAGATGAAGCAGGCGCTCGAGCGCATCCAGTCTGGCGAGTTCGCCCGCCTGTGGATGCTGGAGAACAAGGTCAAGCAGACCTCGTTCAAGGCCACGCGCCGGCGCAACGCCGCCCACCTGTCCGAAGAGGTCGGCGAGAAGCTGCGCGGCATGATGCCGTGGATCGCCGAAAACCGGCTGGTCGACAAGGACAAGAACTAACCGGCATCGCGCCGGCCGCCCGCGGGGCTGCGGGTCAGCTACTCGATCGGTTCAACGGGGCGTCCTGGCGGCGCCCCGTTGATTACTCGGGCAAGTCATCGCCCGACCCCGTTTCGGTGTCGTTGGTCGTCCGGTAAGCTTCATTAAAGTTAAAGCAAATTTAGGGGTATTTGGCGATAACGGCGTGACTCGCTGCCCAACGGCCGCACTGTTAACCTTTTGACTTGCGAATTCGGTGAAAACGGTCGTAATAAGTGCTTGGAATCGGGGATTAATGGGCTGTTTACACGTATTCGGTTCCCATCCTGGGACACAAGACGAACGCCGGCACCTGCGTAGGTCGCAGGGAACCGGGCGTGCCCAAGCCGCGGCGGCTGCGGCCTGACCGTGTGCAGACATAGCTGAGGACTGGTAGGGCGGATCACGTGTTCACCAAGCTGTTTGGACTGCTTTCGGCTGACATGGCCATCGACCTGGGGACCGCCAACACCCTGGTCTACGTGAAGGGACGGGGCATCGTCCTGAACGAACCCTCGGTCGTCGCCATCACCAACCGCAAGGGCAAGAAGATGGTCCAGGCGGTCGGCGACGAGGCCAAGATGATGCTGGGGCGCACGCCCGGCAACATCGAGGCGATCCGGCCGTTGCGCGACGGCGTGATCGCCGACTTCCAGGTCGCCGAGGAGATGATCAAGCACTTCATCCGCAAGGTGCATAACCGCCGTTCCTTTGCCAGCCCGCAGGTGGTGGTCTGCGTGCCCTCGGGTTCGACGGCGGTCGAGCGCCGGGCGATTCAGGAATCCGCCGAGAGTGCCGGTGCCCGCCGCGTCTACCTGGTCGAAGAGCCGATGGCCGCGGCAATCGGTGCCGGCCTGCCGGTGACCGAACCGACCGGTTCGATGGTCGTTGACATCGGCGGCGGCACCACCGAGGTCGCCGTGCTGTCGCTGGGCGGCATCGTCTACTCACGTTCGGTGCGGGTCGGCGGTGACAAGATGGACGAAGCGATCATCGGCTACATCCGCCGCACCCATAACCTGCTGATCGGCGAAGCCACGGCAGAGCGGGTCAAGAAGGAGATCGGTTCGGCCTGTCCGCCCGAGAACGGCGAAGGCGACACCATCACCATCAAGGGCCGAGATCTGATGAACGGCGTGCCCAAGGAGATCGTCGTCAGCCAGCGGCAGATCGCCGAGAGCTTGGCCGAGCCGGTCGGTGCCATCGTCGAGGCGGTGAAGGTGGCGCTGGAACATACCGCGCCGGAACTGGCGGCCGACATCGTGGATAAGGGGATCGTGTTGACCGGCGGCGGCGCGCTGTTGGGCAACCTGGATTTCGTCCTGCGGCACGCCACCGGCCTGCCGGTGTCGATCGCCGACGAGCCGCTGTCCTGTGTCGCGCTGGGCACCGGCCGCGTGCTCGAGGACATGAAGCACTTCCGCGACAAGGAAATCTTCGAGAGCGCCTACTAGCCCGGCTCGAACCTGCCGGGCAGCTGACGCTGGCACTGTTTCGAGGGCGAGGTTGGCGGTCAGACCAAGATACAGCCAGGTTTCCCGGATGGCGCTGCCGGCGCGGGCGCTGGCGCAGCGCTTCGCCGTGCTGATGCTGATCGCCGCCGCTGCCGTGCTGCTGCTGATCGGCAAGACCGACAACCAGGCGATCAGCCGGCTCCGGGTGCTGGCGATGGACGCCGTTGCCCCGGTGCTGGAGGTGCTCAGCCGCCCGGTCGAGGCAGGCTCGGCGGTGATCGAGGAAGCCCGCCGGTTCTGGTTCACCTACCAGGAGAACGCCAAACTGCGCCAGCAGCTCGGCCGGCTGTACCAGTGGCAGGAGATCGCCCGCCACCTGGAGCGTGAGAACGTGGTCCTCAAGGCGCAGCTCAACTTCGCGCCGGCGACCCAGCCGACCTTCGTCTCCGCCCGCGTGCTGAGCGACAGCGGCGGCCAGTTCGTCCGCACCATGCTGATCAACGCCGGCCAGCGTGACGGCGTGCGCAACGGCCAGGCCGTGGTGATCAGCGCCGGCCTCGTCGGCCGTGTGGTCGAGGCCGGCCAGCGCGCCGCCCGCCTGCTGTTGCTGACCGACCTCAACTCGCGGGTCCCGGTGGTGCTGGAATCATCGCGCCATCGCGGCATCCTGGCCGGCGACAACTCCGGTCAGCCCAAGCTGATCTACCTGCCCGCCAGCGCCAAGGTCAGCGCCGGCGACCGCATCACCACCTCCGGCCACGGCGGTGTGTTCCCGCCGGGCCTGCCGGTCGGGGTGGTTGCCTCGGCCTCCGAAGGCGACATCCGGGTGCAACCCTACGTCGACTGGGAGCGGATCGAGTACGTCAGCGTGCTGCGCTACGAGCTGCCGCACTTCAAGGAATTCGGCCGCCCCGGTCAGCAGGCGGCGGCGCCGGAGCGATGACCGCGGCCCGCCACCTGTTGCGCCTTGCCGTCGCCCTGCGGCTCTGCCTGCCGGTGGTGGCGACGCTGGCCCTGATCCTGCTGGCGACGCTGCCGCTAAGGGTGCCCAACGTCGCCGCGCTGGAGCCGCTGGTGGCGCTGATCTCGGTCTATTACTGGAGCGTCTACCGGCCCGACCTGATGCCCGCCGGTGCGGCCTTTCTGATCGGCCTCTCGGTCGACTTGCTCAGCGGCGGGCCGCTCGGGCTGAATGCCGTCGTCCTGGTCCTGGTACAGTGGGTCGCGGTGAGCCAGCGCCGCGCCTTCGTCGGCAAGTCGTTCGCCGTCGGCTGGCTCGGTTACCTGCTCGTCGCCGCCGGGGCCGGCTGCCTCAGCTGGCTTCTGGTGATGCTGTTCCATGGCCGCCTGGTGGACCCGACGCCGGCGGTGCTCGGCTATCTCACCGGGATCCTGCTCTATCCGCTGGCGGCGATGCTACTGTGGCGGCTGCAGCAGATTGCGAGGCCGGCCTGAGATGGATCGCGAGAGCGGACGGCACAAGGTCTTCTCCCGCCGCGCGGCGATGCTGGCCGGCGGCCAGCTCAGCCTCGTCGCGGTGCTGGTCGGCCGGATGTACTACCTGCAGGTGATCGAGTCCGATCAGTACCAGATGCTGGCGGATGAGAACCGGATCAACATGCGCCTGCTGCCGCCGCTGCGGGGCCTGATCCTGGACCGTTTCGGCCGCGAGATTGCCAACAACCGTCGCAACTACCGTGTCGTACTGGTCGCTGAACAGGCCAACGACATTGAGGAAACGATCCGCCGCCTCGGCAGTGTGGTCTCGATCAACGACCATCAGCGTCGCAAGGTGCTGCGCGAGATCCGCCGCCGTCGCCAGTTCGTCCCGGTCACCGTGGCCGAAAACCTGACCTGGGAACAGTTCTCCCGCCTCAACGTCGTGTTGCCGGAACTGCCGGGGGTGCAGCCCGAGGTCGGCGAGACCCGTCATTATCCCTACGGCAGCCATATCGCCCATGTCATCGGCTATGTCGCCGCGGTCTCCGAGAAGGAGCTGACGGGCGATCCGGTGCTGGAACTGCCCGGCTTCCGCATCGGCAAGAACGGTATCGAGAAAGTGTTCGACGAACACCTGCGCGGCCGCGCCGGGAGCCTGCGGGTCGAGGTCAACGCCTACGGGCGGGTGATCCGCGAACTGCAGCGCAAGGAGGGCGAGCCCGGCAACGATGTCGTGCTGACCCTGGATGCAGCGCTGCAGGATGCGGTCGCGCGCCGGCTCGGCGACGAGAGCGCCGCGGCGGTGGTGATGGACGTGCACAGCGGCGAGGTCTTCGCCCTGGTTTCGACCCCGGCCTACGATCCCAACGCCTTCAACATCGGCTTGTCGAGCAAGGGCTGGAAGGAGCTGGTCAACCATCCGCGGGCGCCGCTGATCAACAAGGCGGTGGCCGGGATGTATCCGCCCGGTTCGACCTTCAAGATGATCGCCGCGCTGGCGGGGCTGGAGTCCGGCGCCATCACCCCCGATCACAAGGTGTACTGCAACGGCGTCACCCAGCTCGGCAATGCCAAGTTCCACTGCTGGCGCTACCGCTATGGCGGGCACGGCTGGATGGACCTGGAGCAGGCGATTTCCGAGTCCTGCGACCTCTATTTCTACGATCTCGCCAAGAAGGTCGGCGTCGACCGCATGGCCGAGATGGCCCGCCGCTTCGGTCTCGGCAGCAAGCTTGGTGTCGGCCTGCCGGCGGAGCGCGGCGGCCTGGTCCCGACCAAGGCCTGGAAGCAGGCCGAGATCGGCGTCAGCTGGCAACTGGGCGAAACCCTGATCACTGCGATCGGCCAGGCCTACCTGCTGACGACGCCGCTGCAGCTGGCGACCATGACCGCGCGCCTGGTCAACGGCGGCTACGCCGTGAGCCCGACACTGGTGCGCGCCCGGGGCGAGCGGCCGGCAGGACCGGTGCAGGTGCCGTCACTGGGCATTTCGCGCCACAACCTCGACCTGATGCGCCAGGCCATGGTCGACGTCGTCAACGGCAAGCGTGGCACCGCGCGCCAGTACCGCCTCGACAAGGACCTGGGCATGCGCATGGGCGGCAAGACCGGCACCGCCCAGGTCCGTCGCATCACCAAGGCCGAGCGGCAAGCCGGCGGCAAGCTGGCCGAGGACACCCCCTGGCAGGAGCGCGACCATGCGCTGTTCGTCGCCTTTGGCCCGGTCGAGGAGCCGCGCTATGCCACCGCCCTGGTGGTCGAGCACGGCCGCTCCGGCACATTCGCGGCGAAGATCAGCAAGGACATCATGACCGAGACGCTCAGGCGCGACCCGGCACGGCAACCGACCATTGGGCCACTGGTGCGCTCTGACGACGCCGACGGCGCGGGCTGAGCCTGGACGATGTCGCTCTATTCCAACTTCAGCCGCCGTCAGGACTTGTCCCTGCGGCAGAAGCTGGGCGAGTTGAACTGGCTGTTGCTGCTGCTGTTGATCGCCGTCGCCGGCATTGGCTTCGGCATGCTGTACTCCGCCGCCAACGGCAGCTGGGATCCGTGGGCGTCGCGGCAGATGCTGCGCTTCATCCCCGGCCTCATGCTGTTGCTGCTGGTGGCGATCATCGATATCCGGCACTGGATCCGCTACGCCTACCTGCTGTACTTCGCCGCCCTCGGTCTGCTCGCGGCGGTGGAGATCATGGGCGTGGTCGGCATGGGCGCCCGCCGTTGGGTCGATCTCGGCCTGTTCCAGCTGCAGCCGTCGGAAGTGATGAAGGTGGCTCTGGTGCTGGCCCTGGCGCGCTACTATCACGGCCTGACCAAGGAGGACGTCGGGCGGCTGCGCAGCCTGGTGGCGCCGGCGGTGCTGATCCTGGTGCCGGCGGCGCTGGTGGTGCGCCAGCCCGACCTCGGCACGGCGGTCCTGCTGCTGGCCACCGGGGCCGCGATCATGTTCGCCGCCGGCGTGCGCCTGTGGGTCTTCGGCGCCGCCATCGTCGCGGTGCTGGCGGCGATCCCGCTGGTCTGGCGGCTCGCCCTGCACGGCTACCAGAAGGAACGGGTACTGACCTTCATCAATCCCGAGCGCGACCCCCTGGGGGCCGGCTATCACATCACCCAGTCCAAGATCGCCCTCGGCTCGGGCGGGATGTCCGGCAAGGGCTTCATGCAGGGGACCCAGAGCCATCTGTCGTTCCTGCCGGAAAAGCAGACCGACTTCATCTTCACCATGCTGGCCGAGGAGTTCGGCATGATCGGCGGGCTGGTCCTGATCGGCCTCTACGTCGTCATCATCGCCTATGGCTTTGCCATCGCCGTGCGCGCGCGCAGCCAGTTCGGGCGGCTGGTGGCGATGGGCCTGATCAGCACCTTCTTCCTCTACGTCTTCATCAACATGGCCATGGTGATGGGCCTGATCCCCGTGGTCGGCATACCGCTGCCGCTGGTCTCCTACGGCGGCACCTCGATGATGTCGCTGCTGATCGGCTTCGGCCTGATCATGTGCATCTCGGTGCACCGGGACGTGGTGATCCCGCGCAACATCCGCTTCGCTGCCGACTGAAGGCGCTTACTGATAGACCGGTGTTCCGGCGAGGGCGTCCGGTTTGCCGTGCTCAACGGCCGCCGCCGGGCCGTGGCGGCAGGTCGCAGATGAGCCAAAAGCGGGTTCCAACGCGTCACGCCTGAGTGTGTTGAACCTTGGGTGCAAACGGACGTTAGAATTGGGCGTGAACGCTCGAAGTGGTTCGTATTCGACCTCTGCCCACGTTCCACCGGCCATGCAACGAGGAGGAAGCCATGCCGTTCTACGAGACGGGCGACGTCCGCATCCGCTACGAGGAGGTCGGCCGCGGCTTGCCGCTGCTGGTCACCCCGGGCGGCGGCCTGAACTCCTGTGTCGCCAACTGGCCGAACGCGGTCTTCAACGCGATGGAGGCCTTCAAGGACGATTTTCGCTGCATCACCATGGACCAGCGCAACGCCAACGGCGGCGAGAGTACGGGGCCGATCGCCGTCGACGATCCGTGGGGCGGCTTCGCCGACGACCAGCTCGGGCTGCTGGATCACCTGGGCGTCGGCGACTTCGCCTACATGGGCTACTGCATCGGTGGCTGCTTCGCCGGAAAGCTGATCGAACGGGCGCCCGAGCGCGTGGTCGCCGCCGTATTCTGCCAGACCGTGGGGCATTGGCCGGAAGACCCCGATGTCATGTACCGCTCCGGCCGCGACGCATGGGCGCCGGCTTTGCTCGCCCGACGACCCGAACTGAGCGAAGAGGCGATCGAGCCCTATCTCCACAACCTCTACCGGGTGAACCCGGACTTCCTCTACAGCGTGTCGCGCGAGGTCATCCGCACCTGCGAGACGCCCATTCTGGTGCTGCCGGACGACGTTCCGGCCCACCCGCACCAGACCTCGGTCGACGTCGCCTCGTTGGCGCCGAACGCCGAGATCACGGTGTTTCCCTGGACCTCACCGGAAGAACTGAAGGCGCGCACCATCGACCGGGTGCGCAGGTTCATTCAGCTGCACAGCGGCGCGCGGCCGTAAGTCCTCAAGAGGGCCATTGCCTGCGGATAGGCTCCGCGCCGTCCCAGCGTGAAGACGCGTCGCGAATGGCATCGAAGATCCGTTTTCGCGCCGGCGTCAGGTGCGCCATTTCGATCACCGTGCCTGGGTGGCCTTCGTCCCACAGGTAGACGAAGCGCCCACGCGCACTGTCCCCCTGTTGTCCGATTGCATAGCCAGTCGCCAGGGCACGCTGCAGCCGCTCATCGTAGTCGGTCGGCCAGCTCGACCAGTGCTGCATGCCCTCGTGCCCCGCGCCCAGGAAGTCCCGGTACATGCTGGGCGTCTCACAGCGCTGCTGGATGAGTTCGAGCTGGACGTCGCCCGAATTGGCCAATGCGATCGAGATGTGGATGTCGTCGTGGCGTTCGCCGCGATAGCTGAACTCGGTGACTGGCAGCTTGTCGACATAGAACCAGGGGCCGACTCCGCAGACCTCGATCCAGTGCGTCATCGCCGCCTCGATGTCGCGAACAACGATTCCGACCTGACGTAGGTCTCCGAACAACCGGCTCATCGCCACCTCGCCATCAATCTCGACGCCGGTTCAGGCTAACTGGCCGGGCGCTAGCTTGCCACCGCGATTCCTGATGGAGACGATGCAAGCGCCGGCGGCGCGAGTCGTGCCTGCCGCTACCCTCCAACCTCGGGGGCAGATTAGGGGCACGAGGCGAAGCAGACTGCCCGCAGGGGCATCGTCGACGGGGCTTGACGGCCGAACGCCGACTGCAAGAGCGATCGTGACCCGAATGGGCTCAAGTCCCGCAGACGGCGCCTGCGGCAGCCGAGGCGGCCCGGTCGAGCGCCAACGAGAAGGAACGCGCTCCCGGCTTTGTTCAAAGCGGCACTGTTTCGACGATCATCGGAACTTCGGTGCTGCCATCACTCAAGCCATGAGCCCCGCCAATCGTGCCAATCCCAATGGGACGGATTGGAGATCGTCCAGGCCGCCGGCCAGTCGGGCGGATGGCGCTGCCCGCCTGATCGCGCCGCGGACGGCTGGCACCCGACCCGACCCGCCGGTGAGAAGGATCGTATCGATCGCCGTCGGACTCAGGCCTGCCGCCGCAACGCACGCGCGCGCCGTCCTGCACAGCCGATCCGTCATCGCTTCGGTCGCGCGATCGAAATCAACGCGAGTCGCCGTGGCTTTAAGGCCCGTTTCGAGAAACGCCAGAGGCATGGCCGCACATGCCTCAGCGCTCAGCGCGATCTTGGCATCCTCCACGACAAACGCCAGGCGATGGCCGAGCCGTTTGCGCACGACAGTCAGAAGCCGTGTCACTTTCTCGGGTTCGCGCGCCAGTGAGACCAGCTTTGCGAGTTCGCGCTCGTTCTTGCCGGTGTACGCGAAGTTGATCGTCGCCCAGGTCGCAATCTCTCTGTACGGCGCCCTCGGCATCGGCAGGTTCTTTTCAACGAGACGCGTGCCGAGGCCAAGCAGCGGCATCACCGCCTCGTGGCTCAGTGCAGCGTCGAAATCAGTGCCGCCCATGCGCACGCCGGCGGTCGCGAGCACGTCTTGTCCGCGATCGGCGCGCTCGCGCAGCCGCGGGCCGACGCGGACGATCGAAAAGTCGCTTGTGCCGCCGCCGATGTCGGCAACGAGTACCAGTTCCTCGCGCCGCACAGTCTGTTCGTAATGGTGCACGGCCGCGATCGGCTCATACACGAACGCGATGTCGCGAAAGCCCGCGCGCCTGGCAATGGCTTCGAGCACGTCCTGCGCCCGCGTGTCGGCCATGTCATCGTCGTCGAAGCGCACCGGCCTGCCATGCACGACAGCCGTGATCTCCTGCCCGGCGAAGGCCTCTGCCTTGTGTTTCAGATGCCGCACGAACATCTCGACGACGTTCGTCAGCGGCAGTTTGCGGCCGCCGACGCTGGTTTTCTCGTCAATCAGACGAGAACCCAGGATCGACTTGAGCGCCCGCATCAGCCGGCCATCGGTCTGCTCGATATAGGCTGCGATGGCCTCGTTGCCGAACAGCACTCGGTCCTTTGTTTCGTAATCGAAGAAGATGGCGCTGGGTATCAAGGTGCCGTTCGCCTCGACTGGCACCAGCGCGGCTGACTTGTTGCGGGCGATGCCAATCGCCGAGTTCGACGTCCCGAAATCCAATCCGCAAGCGATCATCACCATTCCCTTTCGTGTGCGAAGGGGAACTCATCTATTGCGATTTGGGAGGCGTTGCCAGACTGTTTCTTTTTGCCTAAAATCGTCGTCGATAGACACATGAGCGGGGCCCGCACATGTGTCTTTTTTAATGCGCCCGTTCAGGCTGACTAGAAGATTGGCTGCGGTACGTCTCCGTAATGCGTCGTATCGGTCAACGTCAGGTTGGTCAGCACCCCGGTCGGCAGGTTCAAGTCCACGATCAGGACAGGGGTCATCTTGGCGCTCATGTCCATGATCTCGTCCAGCGGAACGAACCGCCTTCCGGGCTTGTCGATCTTCGAGAAAACGACTTTCACATCGTCGGACTCCGTACCCCATAAGAAGCCCCTGAAGGATGATCTGTTTCTGAAGTTCGTTATGATCTCCGCCTCGTGATGTTCATTGACCGAGACGAACTTTCCCAACATACCGTAGTTCTTCGGCAGTATATGGGCTGTAAAGCTCACATTCCCCTGCGCATCCAGAGCGTTCTGTACCGCATCGTCGGCGAGGGTCTTGATGACTGCGTCGCGCAGATACGGTTCATCGTGGGGAAAAATCGATATCGCCAGTATCTTCTGATCGGGCAGCTTGGCGACGGAGATGTTCGCGATTGTCAGATTCCTGAGGCCTGTCGCGCCCGCAAAGACAACAATGACGATCGACAGAACGGCCATTATCTGGGCCAGGTTCCGATTTGGCACCCAACCGAACAGCAGACCGAACAGCTTCCTCCCTGGATTGCCAGGAATGAACATGGCGGTTCTCTGCATGTACGCCGCATATTCGGGATACCGTGCCTGCATCCGCCGCTCTTCGAATTTCGCGAGATAGAAGTAGAAAACGCTCATGGCGAGAAACAGGGCCAGCATCATCATTCTGGGCCAGATGAAGAGCAGTCCAAACGCGGACAGCATGAAGAACAGATACTGCGGGTGCCTGATGTATGCGTAGATAAAGCCGCCCACCATGCCTTTGCGGGTCAGCTTGGCCCAATACACCGGCGCGGCGGAAACAAGGAATCCTGCCAGCCCGATGTAAAACAGGTATTCCCCATACCTTATCGCCTCGATGAGCGGACTGCTTGTGGCGTAGACGGACTGGGGGAGAAAGAAAGCGGCGACCCATGCCGTCAGTTCGCTGTTGCGGGCACTCCCCAGGAAGGGGTCATAGAACGAATACAGCAAGATGCCGAAGGGCGTGGCCATCAGGATGCCTTCCAGCATGATCAGCCAGTACAGAAGACCGACTGTCCCCGCGGCCAGTGTTCGTCGAACAGATTTCATCGTTGCCCTGATTGGCGGCGGCAGCTCAGTGCTTCGGACCGAAGCGAAACACATGCCGCCACGTCCAAAGCCGCGCAGAAGCCGTTGGTTTCCGTCGCGACCAAAAAGCATGGCTCCAACGGCGAACCCATATGCGGGTCTGACGGCCTGCGACCGGGCTCAACCGTCACCCAGGCTCTCCGGCGCGTCCAGCACGCGCCGGGCCTCGCGGATGCGCTGCACCGTGGTCAGTGCCGAGGCGATGGCGAGGGCGTAGACGACGATCTCAAGCCAGCCCAGGATCAGGCCGACGCCCAACAGGATCACCCGCTCGGCCCGGGTCATCAGCCCGACCTTGCAGCGCCCGCCCAGCCCCTCGACCCGGGCCCGGGCGTAGCTGACCAGCAGCGAGGCGAGCAGGGCGATGGTGGCGACGGCGGCATCGAACGGCTGACCCTGCTCGGCAAAGCGATAGACGACGGCGGCGAACAGCAGGCCCTCGCCGATCCGGTCGCAGGTCGAATCGAAGAACGCGCCGAACGTCGTGGCCTGGCCTTGCGAACGCGCCAGCAGGCCGTCCAGCAGGTCGAGCACACCGGCCAGCAGCCAGACCAAGCCGGCCGCCAGCAGGCGGTCCTGCAGCACCAGAACGGCGGACACGGCGCTCAATGCCAACGACGTGACGGTGACGTGGTTCGGTGTCACGCCGTATCTGGCCAGCGTCGCCGCCAGCGGCTCGGCCAGCCTGGCAAAGCTCTGCTGCAGCGTGTCACGAAGTTCCTGCGGTGACATGCCGGCCCTCCCGTCGTTGGCGGACGGCAGTTTAGCCAGGATCGGCGCCCAACGCAGCGGCACGCATTGCTGCCCATGCCGCGCCGATGCAAGGCTCGTTGAGCGGGCGCAATGACTTGCGCCTGCAAGCGGGGCACGACGGGACCATGTTGACCGGCATTCTGCTGACCGACCTCTATCAGCTGACCATGCTGAAGGGCTACCACACCCACGGCATGGACGACGTCGCCGTGTTCGAGTTTTTCGCCCGCCGCCTGCCGCAGCGACGCAACTTTCTCGTCGCCGCCGGCCTGGAGCAGGCGCTCGGGTTCCTCGAACAGGCCCGGTTCACGCCCGAGGAGCTGGCCTTCCTGCGCCGGGATCCGCGCCTGGACGACGGCTTCGTCGCCTGGCTGGCCGGTTTCCGCTTCACCGGCGACGTCGACGCCGTGCCCGAAGGCACGCTGGTCTTCGCCGACGAGCCGATCCTGCGGGTCGCCGCGCCGCTGCCGCAGGCCCAGCTGGTCGAGAGCCGGCTGATCAACATCCTGCATTACCAGACCCTGATCGCCTCCAAGGCGGCCCGGATGGTGTTGATGGCGCCGGGCAAGACGCTGGTCGATTTCGGCTTTCGCCGGGCGCATGGGGCCGAGGCCGGGCTGTTCGCTGCCCGTGCCGCCTATCTGGCCGGCTTCGCCGGCAGTGCCACGGTCGAGGCCGACCGCTGCTACGGCGTGCCGGCGTTCGGCACCATGGCGCATTCCTACATCCAGGCCCACGCGCGCGAACGCGACGCCTTTCGCAGCTTCGCCGAGGCGCAGCCGACCAACGTGGTGCTGCTGATCGACACCTACGACACCATTGCCGGGGCGCGGGCCGTGGCCGCCCTGGCTCCGGAGTTGGCCGCATCGGGCATCCAGGTCCGCGCCGTGCGGCTCGACTCCGGCGACCTCGGCGCCCTCGCGCACGAGGTGCGTGGTATCCTCGATGCCGCGGGCCTGCAGGCGATCGACATCTTCGCCAGCAGCAGCATTGACGAATATGCGTTGGAGCGGCTCGAGGCCGACGCGGCACCGATCGGCGGCTACGGCATCGGCACGCGCCTGACCACCTCGGCCGATGCGCCCTATCTCGACTGCGCCTACAAGCTGCAGGAGTATGCCGGTCTGGCGCGACGCAAGCGTTCCGCCGGCAAGGCGACCTGGCCCGGACGCAAGCAGGTGTTCCGCCGCCATGGTGACGACGGCTCATTGCAGGGCGACGTGCTGACGGTTGAGGGTGACCGGCAGGAAGGCGAGGCGCTGCTGCGGCCGGTCATGCGCGGAGGCCGCCGGCTGGCGGCGGCCGAGCCGCTGGTGGCGATCCGTGCCCGCTGCGCCGAAGGCCTTGAGCGACTGCCGCCACCGCTGCGTTGGCTGGCGCCGGCCGAGCCACCCTATCCGGTCGTCGTGGCGCCCGCCCTGCGGCAACTTGCGGATGCCGTGGACGCCCGCATGGCCAAGGCTGACCCCGGTCCGTAATCGCTCAGATCAGGCCGTTCTCGCGCAGCCAGTCGGTCCAGTCGATGGCTTCCGGGGGCTCGCCGGCCGGGCGCGGCCGGTGCTGCCGGTCCAGCGCCGCCAGCACCTGCTGCAATGGTGCCAGCACCGATGGCGGCACCTCGCCGCGCGCCTGCAGCTGTTGCAGGGCCTGTTGCAGTGTCTCGTGCAGCTGGTGGTAGCCGATCGCATCATGCCGGACCAGGGCTTCAAGCACGACTTGCTGCGCCAGCAGCAGTCCTGCCGTGGAAACCGCCTTGTCGTCTGGCCGCTCCGTCATCTGATGTCCGCCTGTTCCCGCCTGCACCGTGCAGAAACCTGTAGCCCGGCTGCCGCCGGGCCGCAAGCGACGGCGGGTGGCGCCGCCAACAGGCGGGCTCAGACGAAGGCCAGGTGGTCGGGGTCCAGATCGAGATACTGGTGCAGCAGGCGGTTCTTGGCGTCGGCGACGCAGTGGTGGCGGCAGTCACGGGCCGGGTCGCATCCGGCCAGCCGGCGCGCGTTGGCTTCCGAGAACCAGAACTCGCGGAACCTTATGTCAGCGATCGAGCCCAGGGTGCCGGCTTCCGTGTAGGCCTTGTCCTGGCACGTGTAGACCTTCAGGTCGGCGCCGATCACCGTCAGCAGGGCCGAGATCGGGCAGGAATGGTAGGACTTCTCGAAGCTGACGGGCATGTCGTGATAGTGGTCGACGATGTGAAAGCGGCCGTCCTCGAGCTTCATTGCCTCCGCCATCTGCTGCTCGACGATGAGGCGGAAGCCGTCGTGATAGCGGTTGTTCTCCACACCATCGTCGCTAAGGATGCACGGCGAGATCTTGGCGTGGCTGACGCCGGCCTCCTTCAGCCGGGCGCACAGATGCGCCAGCTGTTGCGCGTTGCGTTCGTCGACGATGATGCTGGCGCCCAGTTTGCAGGGCGAGCCGCGGCGAGCGAAGGTCTCGATATTGTCCATCACCCGGTCGAACTCGCCGTCCGGCACGTCGCGGTAGGTGCTGTAGCTGGCGTTGTCCCAGCCGTCGATCGACACCCGCACCCAAGTGGCGTGCTCGGCGAGGACGTCGGCGGCCCGGCCCTTCAGCATCGACGCATTGGTCAGGCTGGCGACCCGGATCCCGGCCTTGTCCAGCGCCGCCACGGCTTCGACGAAGCCGGGGTAGATCAGCGGCTCGCCGCCGCCGGAAAAGGTCACCGCCTGGACCTCCATCTCGATCAGGTCCTCGACGATCTCTCGCATCTTTGCGGTCGGGATCCGGTCGCGGGTCCGCAGATCATCACTGAAGCTGTTGGCGTCGCTGCGGAAGGCGCAGAAGTAGCAGCCATGGTTGCAGACGTTGGTCGGTTTGATCCGCACGTGTACCGGCGCGGTGAGCCGGCCTGCGGCCAGATCGGACAGGCGGTCGACGAAATGCAGCGGTTTGGCAGGCGAATAGGTTGCCGGCATCGCGGGGACCAAGGCTGGTGAAAATTGGCGCTAATTTAGATACCAAAGTTTTCAGGACTCTTAACCCCACATCCCCCGGATGGCCTGCAACTCCTTGCCGATCTGAAGCGTGATAATGCTTCTGGGTCAATCGGTTAGCAGCGGTGGGGCGAAGATTTTGCCGCGAACGCTACGGGTGAGGTTGGAATCCGGCCCTCTGCGGCTCCAATTCAACCGATCCGTCAGACGAGCGTCCTATGGTTTGGCCATCAGTTCGGACGACGGTTTGCTGCCACACCGCGAATTCGACCTCGCACCTTGCTCGACCGACGTGGCGATCTAGCTTCTGACCGGTCTGCGTCGGTGATCTGGAGCGGTGTGCCCGGAAACCGCCAACCCCACACTCATCGCCAGGCCGAACGACGTTTGGCGTGCCATCCGGGCTCAGAATGGAAAATGCAAGGCAGGAATCATGTCTAAGTCGGCCGTCAGTACAACTGCGTGCGGTGCAGTCCTAGCTTGTGCTTTTGCACTCTGCGCCAATGCCACCACGTTCAAAGAGCCCGATGCAGAGTTCATCGCCGCTGCACAATCTATCGGCATGACGGGCGAAAACTGGGATGAGCCCGAGTACATAGCGTCGGCCATGCCACACGTGTACAAGTTTGCGCACAGCTACACGCTGCATAGAGGCGAATACGTTCGGGTTCTTGATCGAAGCGATCGTCCACTGGCTCTGCAAGAAATAGAGATCCAAGACTTTGACGGCCCTATATCTGCGAAGAACTTCCTATTGAATCGCATGCAGAATCACAACGCGGTCATTGTCCAGAACGGAGAGATTCTGCATGAACACTATGGAAACGGCCTGAACGAGTTCTCTCCTCACCTGGCCATGTCGGTATCAAAGTCTTTCACAGCGATGGCAGCAGCAATTGCCGTGGATAGGGGGTTCCTTAGTTGGAGCGACCTAGTAATTCAGTACGTGCCTGAGCTGGAGGGCACGGCCTTTGCGACCGCGACGGTACAAGAGGTCTCGGACATGCGCACCGCAGTCGTTTTGGCAGCGGGTACCGCGGAAAGGTATTGGGATACTCGGCTTTCAGATGCACAAGGCTACTATGGCGAAGAGAAATCTCACGCCTATCCAAACGGTACGATGGATTTCTTTCCCCTCATCACAGATCGCCAAGACTACGCAATGGGCGAGAAGTACGACTATCAAGATGTGAATAGCGAGCTTTTTGGGCTCGTCGTCGATCGAGCAACCGGCGAATCTTTCACGAGCATCCTTGAGAGAGACGTGCTTCAAAGGGCGGGTATCGCCGCTGACGCACACTTTATGTCGGACAAGAAGGGCCTGGCAATGGGCTCCACCGGTATGAACATGGCGACAAGAGATCTTGCTCGCGTCGGGCTGCTGTTCCTGAACGAGGGAAAGAACGATCACGGGGAACAGGTACTGCCAGCTAAGTTCGTGTCTGATCTTTGGGAGGGAAACGATACGGTGCGCAAAGCGTGGCTCATTGGTAAAGAGTCGGCATTGGCACCGGGATACTACAAAGATCAGTTTCGCGTTCTCGAAGTGGGTGGTTATCGTGTTCTGGCGATGATTGGCGTCAACGGCCAGCTCTGCGTTATGAACAAAGAGACGAATTCCGTCATAGCCCTGAACGGCGCCTACCCAATGGCGGAGACGCCGCGCTTTGCTGCTATGCAGTTCCATCAATTCGTTCCAGCAATCCTGGACGCAATCTCAGAACGCTGAGTGCGCCATATCTGGCGCGAAGATACCGTAGCCGTACTGATAGACAGCTCGGCAGATAGGCGCCTGGCACCGCTGTCAGACACTTGCGGGCAGCCTTCCTGGCAACCGAGTGAGCCGACGTGTGATGGTTTGTGGAACGGCAAACTAGTGTGCTTTCGCACCAAGCGAGGCGCGGAAATGGGGACACGATGACAATGGGACAGCCTTCGATGCGACCCTGCTACTGCATCACGTGCGGGGGTGCGACGCGAGCGTTCGCCTTGGCCGGTGCGGTTATTCTTGCGACCCTGGTGTCAGCAACCGGGGCCCGAGGGGACGATGCGGAATCTGCGGCCATGGCCCGTCTGCTGCAAGATCCGCTCGCCAATGTATCGGCGGTTAACTCCGACAACGCGATCAACTTTGGCATGGGCGACGGCGACGACGTCGGCTACGGCTTCCAGTTCGAACCGGTCTATTCACTGCCAGCGCCCGAATGGGGTGTGAACTTTCTCCCCCGGGCCATCGTTCCGATCGTGGGCGCGCCGCCGGGTAGTGACTTTCCTAGATTGGGCGAGGAACGACCTTCGGGTGGCGATACGACCTTTGGTCTAAGCGACATTCAGGCCCAGCTCTTCGTTTCACCTACCGGCGGCGGTGCTTGGAAGTGGGGCGCGGGCCCGCAGATTTCCTTGCGCAGCCGGACCGACTCGAAGGTCGGCGGGCCCGGTTGGGGCGGCGGACCCGTCGGCGTAATCGTTGGCGGCGCGGGCCCGTGGTCTTTCGTCACCATCGCCGGCAACATCTGGGGCCAAGACGGCTTCAACACCGGCTTTCTCCAGCCCATGGTCTTCTACAATTTCGAGACCATTCCCGGAGCCTACGTTGGCTACAACAATGCGATCGCTGCCGATTGGGACGCCTCGTCCGATAACCGCCTTACCGTGCCCCTGGGCCTGAGCGCCGGCAAGACTTTTGCCCTTGGCGGCGGCTACGGCTTAAGTGTGGGTGCCGGCGCCTACGGGTTTCCGGTCAAACCGGACGGCGGCGCTGAATGGCAGCTCAAGTTCGGCATCACCATGGTGTTTCCGCGTTAACGCATAACTCGAGCACGACGCGGCCGGAGCCGGCGCCAGGGGACGCCGGGTTGAGCCGCCGATGCCTGGCAGTTCAGACGAATGTCAGGTGGTCGGGGTCGAGGGCCAGATAGTCGTTGAGCAGACGGTTCTTGGCATCGGCCACGCAGTGGTGCCGGCAGTCCCGGGCCGGGTCGCAGGCCGCCTGCTGGCGCGCGTTGGCCGGCGAGTACCAGAACTCGGCGAAGCGCTGATCGGCGATGGAGCCCAGCGCACCCCCGGTCGTGTAGGCCTTGTCCTGGCAGCTATAGACCGTCAGGTCGGCGCCGATCACCGTCAGCATCGCCGCCATCGGGCAGCCATGGTAGGGCTTGTCGAAGCTCTCCGGCAGGTCGTGGTAGTGGTTGACGACATGGAAGCCGTCCTCGTCGAGGGCCCGGGCGGCGGCGATCTGGGCGTGCACGACACTGGCGAAGCCGGCGTGATAGCGGTTGTTCTCCGCCCCGTCGTTGCTGACGATGCAGGGCGAGATCTTGGCGTGGCTGACGCCGGCGTCCTTCAGCTTGCCGCACAGTTCGGCGACGTGACCGGCGTTGCGCTCGTCGACGATGATGCTGGCGCCCAGCACGCAGGCCGAACCGCGATCGGCAAAGGCCGCCAGGTTGGCCATAACCTTGTCGAACTCGCCGTCGGCGACGTCCCGGTAGGCGCTGTAGCTGGCGTTGTCCCAGCCGTCGATCGACACCCTGACCCAGGTCGCATGCGTGGCCAGGGCGTCGCCCACCTTGCCCTTCAGGCGCGAACCGTTGGTCAGGCTGGCGACCTGGATGCCGGCCTCGCCCAACGCGGTCACCGTGTCCGCGAAGCCGGGGTAGATCAGCGGCTCGCCGCCGCCCGAGAAGGTCACCGCCTTGACCTGCATCGCGATCAGGTCCTCGACGATCTCCTGCATCTTCTCGGCCGGAATGCGGTCGCGCACCTGCATGCCGTCGCCCAGGCTGACGGCGTCGCTGCGGTAGGCGCAGAAATAGCAGCCGTGATTGCAGACGTTGGTCGGCTTGATCCGCACGTGTACCGGCGCCGGCAGCCGGCCCGCGGCCAGCACCGCCAGACGATCGGCGAAGTGCAGCGGCTTGAGCGACGAGTAGACGTTCGACATCGGAAAGGGGCCATCGGCGGCGTGGCGCGTCCCGGCCATCCTCGCCGCCCGGCCTTTCCGGCCGGTTAACGGTCTCCGGCTGCGGCCTTCCGCCGCGCCTGCAGGCGCCGGTGCCGGGCCAGGATACCCCGCGCCCGGGCGACCACGGGCTCGTCGATCATCCGGCCCTCGAAGACCACGGCGCCAAGGCCCTCGGCCTGGGCTTCGGCATAGGCCGCGACCATGGCCTCTGCCTGGGCGACTTCGGCTGCGTCGGGGGCGAATTCGGCGTTGCAGACCTCGACCTGCAGCGGATGGATGCAGAAGGCGCCGGCGAAGCCGAGCCGGCGGGCCTGACGGATGGTCTGCTGGAACGCCGCCTGGTCGCGGTAGTCGGCGATCGAGCCGGCGAAGCCGAGCGGCAGGATGCCGGCGGCGCGGGCGGCCATGACCACCACCTGGTTCGGTGCCAGCAGCGCCTCGGCCACCGGCTGCATCCCTGCCGACAGGGCGAAGTCCTCACCGCCCAGGATCAGCGCCGCCATCCGCGGATGGGCCCGCGCGATCTCCCGCGCCTCGAACAGCGCCTCGGCGGTCTCGATCATCGCCACCAGGCGGGTATGGCCGTGCGGCAGACCGCGCTCGCCCTCGACCTCGTCGATTACCTCGGCGATGGCGCGGATGTGACCGGCATCGGCCACCTTTGGCGTCGCCAGGGCGGCCACGCCAGGGCCGACCGAGGCCTCGATGTCACGCACCGCCAGGCGCCAGGGGCGGTTGATCCGCACCAGGACGTCGGCGCCGCCGCGCGCGACCCGGTCGGCGGCGGCCGGTACCAGGGTCCGGGCGTGCGCCTTTTCGGCCGGCGGCAGGCTGTCTTCGAGATCGAGGATGACCGCATCGGCGCCGCGGCGGGCAGCGCCGTCGACGAAGCGGTCGACGTTGACCGGCACGAACAGAGCCGAGCGCCAGAACGGTTCCCGGCGCATGTTCAGATCACCCCCTGCTCGGCCAGTCGGGCGATTTCGGCTGCGTCCAGGCCCAGGCCGCCATAGATCTCGGCATTGTGCTGGCCCAGGTCCGGCGCCGGGGTGCGGATCCGCCCCGGCGTGCGCGACAGGCGGGCGGCCACGTTGTGCATCGGCAGCCGGCCCATCTCGGCGTCCGGCAGGTCCACCAGCACCGCGCGTTCACGGACCATCGGATCCTCGACGATCTGGGCGATGTCGGCCACCGGGCCGACGGTCACCCCGGCCTGTTCGAACAGCGCCAGGTTCTCCGCTTGCGTGCGTTCGGCCATGAACGCGGCGACGATCGGATCGAGCGCGTCGTTGTTGCGCACCCGGTCGGTGTTGGTGCGAAAGCGCGGATCGTCCAGCAGGTCCTCGCGGTCCATCGCCCGCAGCAGGCGCTCGACCATCGACTGCATCGACGCCGACAGCGCGACATAGCGGCCGTCCTTGCAGCGGTAGGTGTTGCGCGGCGCGGTGATGTTGGAACGGCTGCCGGTCCGTTCCGGCACCTTGCCGGTCAGCCGGTAGGTCGCGGCCTCGGGGCCCAGCAGCGAGAACAGCGGCAGGTCGATGACCTGGCCCTGGCCGCCGGCAACTTCGACCTGGCGCAAAGCGACCAGCGTGGTCATGGCGCCGTAGGTGCCGGCCACCATGTCGGCCAGCGCCAGAGGCGGCAGCACCGGCGGCCGGTCGGGAAAGCCGTTCATCGCGGCGAAGCCCGAGCGCGCCTCGACCAGGCTGCCGAAGCCCGGCTTGTCGCGGTCCGGACCGTCCTGGCCCCAGCCTGATACCCGCACCACCACCAGGCGCGGGTTGCGCGCCAGCAGGACGTCGGGGCCCAGTTGCCACTTCTCCAGGGTACCGGGGACGAAGTTCTCCACCAGCACCTGGGCCCCTTCGACCAGGCGCAGCAGCAACTCGCGCCCCTCGCCGGCGCGGTAGTCCAGGCTGATGCTCTTCTTGTTGCGGGCGTAGACCTTCCAGAAGGCGCTGACGCCCTCGACCTTCCAGGCCCGCAGGTCGTCGCCGATGCCGGGCCGTTCGACCTTGATCACTTCGGCGCCGAAGTCGGCCAGCGCATGGGTCAGGGCGTTGCCGGCGACCAGGCGCGAGAGGTCGAGGATGCGCACGTCGTCGAGTGGCGCCGGGGCATCGCCGGCATAGTCCGCCTGCGGCAGTCCTTCGGCCATCGTTGCTTCCTGCTCTGGCTTCCTGTGCGGGCGCTCAGCGGCCCTTCCAGTCCGGCGCCCGCTTCTCCGAGAAGGCCAGCGGACCTTCGACGAAGTCCTCGCTGTTGCGCAACACCTGCACCGAGTCGTAGGGGTGCTTGTAGGCCTCCTGGTAGTTGGCGATGTCCAGGCCGCGCATGACCACGTCCTTGCTGGTGCGGATCGACACCGGCGAGCATTCCAGGATCTGTGCCGCCCAGCGCCGGGCCGCGGTCAGCGCCTCGCCTTCGCCCACCACCTCGGTGACGAAACCCAGGCGATAGCCTTCTTCGGCCATCACCCGGCGCCCGGTGAGGATCATGCCCATGGCCTGCTTCAGCGGGATCTGCCGCGGCAGCCGGTGCAGGCCGCCGGCCAGTGCAGCCAGGCCGACGCGCGGCTCGGGCAGGGCGAAGAAGGCGTTCTCGGCGGCGACGATCAGGTCGCAGGCCAGCGCGATCTCGAAGCCGCCACCCATGGCCAGGCCATTGACGGCGGCGATCACCGGCTTCTGCATGCCGAAACGCTCGGTCAGGCCGGCGAAGCCCGAGGCCGGCCGGTCCATGGTGCCGCCCTGGGCCTGCCATTTCAGGTCGTTGCCGGCGCTGAACGCCTTGTCGCCGGCACCGGTGACGATCGCCACCCACTGCTCGGGGTCGGCCTCGAACGCGTTGAAGATTTCGTCCAGCTCGAAGTGCGCCGCCGAATGCAGGGCGTTCATCACCTCCGGCCGGTTGATGGTCACCACCAGCACATGCCCGTCCAGTTCGGCCTTGCAGAAGTCAGCCATGACGTCCTCCCTGTTGTTGCTTGTTGCGCTGCAACATCTTTCGGTGCGCTACCCGCCGGGCTATCCTTGATCGGCACGCGGGGCACCCTATCTGTCGCCCCATCCTTTCAGAAAATTCATCCCCTTGACCAGTGAGTAGGAGCCTGCGCCTTGAAGTTCGGCATCGGACAACCTGTGACTCGCCTGGAAGATCCCCGCCTGCTGACCGGCGGCGGCCGCTACACCGACGACATTGCCGTCGACGGCATGGCGCACGGTTTTGTTTTGCGGGCGCCGCACGCGCACGCCGATATCGTCTCGATCGACGTCGAGGCGGCGCAACAGATGCCCGGCGTGCTGGCGGTGCTGACCGCGGCCGAGGTCGAGGCCGACGGCCTGGGTGTGCTGCCTTGCCTGTTGCCGCTGCAGAACCGGGACGGCACGCCCGCTGGCGAGACGCCGCGGCCGCTGCTGGCCGGCACCCGCGTGCGCCATGTTGGCGAACCGGTCGTCTTCGTCGTCGCGGAACGCGTCACCCAGGCCCGCGACGCGGCCGAGACGATCGAGATCGACTATGCCGAGCGCCCGGCGGTGACCGATACCCGGCGTGCCGGCGACGACGGCCAGCCGCAGATCTGGGATGCCATCCCGAACAACACCTGCTTCGACTGGGACTGCGGCGATGCCGATGCCGTCGCCGCGGCCTTTGGCGGCGCGGCACACGTCAGCCGCCTCGAGCTCGTCAACAACCGCGTCGTCTCCAATGCCATGGAGCCGCGGGCGGTGCTGGCCGACTACGACCCGTCCGGCGATCGTTCGACGTTGTACACACCGTCACAGGGCGTCCACATCCTGCACCCGCAGCTGACCGACCAGGTGCTCAAGCTCGACAAGGACAAGCTCCGGGTGGTCAGCTACGACGTCGGCGGCGGCTTCGGCACCCGCGCCTTCCTCTATCCCGAGCACTGCCTGGCGCTGTGGGCTTCACGCCGTCTGCAGCGGCCGGTGAAGTGGACCGGCGAGCGCACCGAGATCTTCCTCTCCGACGCCCAGGCCCGCGACAACGTCTCCCTGGCCGAGCTGGCGCTGGACGCCGACGGCCGGTTCCTGGCGCTCCGCGTCACCACCCACGCCGCCATGGGCGCCTATCTGCACAACTTCGGCCCGTTCATCCCGACCCAGGCCGGCACCCACATGGTCACCGGGCTGTACGCCATTCCGCACGCCTACGTGCAGGTCAAGGGCATGCTCACTAACACCGTGCCCACCGACGCCTACCGCGGCGCCGGCCGGCCCGAAGCGGCCTACCTGATCGAGCGCCTGGTCGACTATGCCGCGGCCGAGGTTGGCCTGATGCCGGACGAGATCCGGCGGCGAAACTTCGTGCCGGCCGCGGCGATGCCCTACAGCACCGCGCTCGGCAACGTTTACGACAGCGGTGACTTCCTGGCGGTGATGGAAGAGGGGCTGGAACGCGCCGACTGGGCCGGCTTCGAGGCTCGCCGCGCCGAGGCCGCCGCGCGCGGCCGCCTGCGCGGCATCGGCCTGTCCGGCTACATCGAGCGTTGCGGCGGCGGCAATCCGGAGACCGCGCAGGTGCAGTTCGACGCCGACCAGGACGGCCTGGCCATCGTCATCGGCAACCAGCACAACGGCCAGGGCCACCTCACCATGTACACGCAGATCATCTGCGATCGCCTCGGCATCGCGCCGGAACAGGTACGCCTGCTGCAGGGCGACAGCGACCGGGTGCCCTGGGGCATGACCGGCGGCTCTCGTGCCGCCCCGGTCGGCGGTGCGGCCGTGCTCGGCGCGGCCGACCAGGTGATCGAGAAGGGCCGGCAGATCGCCGCGCACATGCTCGAGGCCGCCGCCGTCGACGTGGAATATGCCGACGCCAGCTTCCGCGTCGCCGGCACCGACCGGCGGCTCGGCCTGTTCGAGGTCGTCCGCGCCGCCCGCGATCCGGCCAACCTGCCCGACGGCGTGGAGCCGGGCCTGGATGCCGACTACACGCGCACGCCCGAGGCGGCGACCTTCCCCAACGGCTGCCATGTCGTCGAGCTCGAGGTCGATCCCGACACCGGCCAGGTCGAGATCTCCCGCTACACCATCGTCGACGACTTCGGCGACGTGATAAATCCGCTGCTGCTGGCCGGTCAGGTCCATGGCGGAATCGCCCAGGGCCTGGGCCAGGCGCTGACCGAGCACACCGTCTACGACCCGGACAGCGGCCAGCTGTTGACCGCGACCTTCATGGACTATGCCGTGCCGCGGGCCGACGACCTGCCGTCGTTCGCCTTCTCGACCCACAACGTGCGCTGCACCACCAACCCGCTCGGCATCAAGGGCGCCGGCGAGGCCGGCACCATCGGCGCCATGCCGGCGGTGATCAACGCCCTGGTCGATGCGCTGAGGCCGGCCACCGGCGGCAACCACATCGACATGCCGGCGACACCGCAGCACCTGTGGCAACTGCTGCAGCAGGGCAAGGCGGCGTAAGGACATCGTTGCGGGCGGGTCTGAGACCCGCCCCTACGACCTCGTTCGTCCCGGGTAGGGGCGGGTCTCAGACCCGCCCGCAACCGTAGACGCACCGTCAGCGCTCGCCGGCCCGGTTCACCACCCACACGACGATCAGCCACACCACGGCCAGCCCGCCCAGCGACAGCCAGACGGCGTCGTCGCCCGATAGGCGGATAACGCCCAGCGTCGCCAGCAGCCGGAACACCAGCAGCCAGGCGAAGCCGGCGATCGCGCCGATGATGATGCCGCGCCAGGACATGGCGTGCTCCCCGCTTGTCTCAGCCGTCGCCAGCAGGACATCTTCGCGCCCGGCGCGCCTTGATCGCCGTAAGGGGCGGACCGGGAAACTTGCTCCCCCGGGCCAAGACGGTGCACGATATTCCCCGTCGGCATTCCAGGGAGGACGGGAATGTCCCTCCTTTGCGGAATGCCGCGCCAGGGAGGACGTAACAATGGACAGACGCATGCGCGCTCTGGCCGCGGGCGTGACCCTCGTGGCCATCGGTTTCGGCGCCGATATGGCGCTAGCCCAGAAGTCGGGCGGTATTCTCAAGGCCTACCACCGTGGCACGCCGCCCAGCGGCTCGATCCACGAAGAAGCCACCAACTCCACCGTCTCGCCCTACATGGGCGTCTACAACAACCTGGTGATGTACGACCAGCACAAGCCGGTCAACAGCGCCGACACCATCATTCCGGACCTGGCTGAGAGCTGGTCCTGGAGCGACGATCTCACCAAGCTCACCTTCAAGCTGCGCCAGGGCGTGACCTTCCACGACGGCAAGCCGTTCACCAGCGCCGACGTGAAATGCACCTGGGACCTGGTGCAGGGCAAGGCCAGGGCCAAGCTGCGCAAGAACCCGCGCAAGGTCTGGTACTGGAACCTGAAGGAGGTGACCACCAACGGCGACTACGAGGCCACCTTCAATCTCGGCCAGCCGCAGCCGTCGTTCCTGGCCCTGCTGGCCTCGGGCTACTCGCCGGTCTATCCGTGCCATGTCTCGCCCAAGCAGATGCGTACGAACCCGGTCGGTACCGGCCCGTACAAGTTCGTCTCGCTGAAGCAGAACGAGCACGTCAAGTTCGCCAAGAACGAAAACTACTGGAAGCCGGGCCTGCCCTATCTCGACGGCATCGAGTGGACCATCATCAAGAGCCGCTCGACCCGGGTGCTCGCCTTCATCGCCGGTGAGTTCGACCTGACCTTCAACGTCGACGTCACCATCCCGCTGTTGAAGGACGTCAAGGCGCAGGCGCCGGAGGCGATCTGCGAGCTGCGGCCGACCAACGTCTCCACCAACCTGATCATCAACCGGGACGCGCCGCCGTTCGACAACCCCAAGATCCGCACGGCGATGGCCCTGGCGATGGACCGCCAAGCCTTCATCGACATCATTTCCGACGGCAATGACAACATGGGCGGTGCCCTGTTGCCGCCGCCGGAAGGCCAATGGGGTCTGCCCCAGGAGATGCTCAAGGACATTCCCGGCTACGGCGACGTCGCCGCCAGCCGTGAGAAGGCCCGCGGCATCATGCGCGAGCTGGGCTACGGCCCCGACAACCGGCTCAACGTCAAGGTCTCGACCCGCAATATCGCGATCTATCGCGATCCGGCGGTGATCCTGATCGATCACCTGAAGGAGATCTACATCGACGCCGAGCTGGAAGTGGTCGAGACCTCGAACTGGCATGCCAAGGTCGGGCGCAAGGACTACATGGTCGGGCTCAACCTGACCGGCCATGGCGTCGACGATCCGGATGTCGGCTTCTTCGAGAACTACGCCTGCGGTTCGCAGCGCAACTACACCGGCTACTGCAACCCCGAGCTGCAGAAGCTGTTCGAGAAGCAGTCGTCCATCGCCGACCTGGAAGAGCGCAAGAAGATGGTCTGGGAGATCGACAAGCAACTGCAGCTCGATCAGGCCCGGCCGATCCTCTACCACGGCCGCGCCGCGACCTGCTGGCAGCCTTACGTGAAGAACTTCACGACCATGTCCAACAGCGTCTACAACGGCTGGCGTATGGAAAGCGTCTGGCTCGACAAGTAACGCGTTGATCCTGGCGGCGGGGGCGGTGCGTCCGGCCCCGCCGCCATCGTCCTGAATTCGCCAACCGGCCCTGAGGGAGGGCGCCGTGGCCGCCTATGTCGTCAGACGCGTGCTGCTGATGCTGGTGACGCTGGTCGGGATGTCGATCCTGATCTTCGTCCTGCTGCGTCTGGTGCCGGGCAACATCGCCGACATCCTGTTCGACAGCGCCGGCTTCATCGATCCCGCCGAAAAGGCGCAGATCGAGGCCGAGCTGGGGCTCGATCTGCCGGTCTGGCAGCAGTACCTGGCCTGGATCGGCGGCCTGATGCAGGGCGACCTGGGCTTCTCCTACGTCTCCGAACTGCCGGCCTGGGACGAGCTGGCGCCGCGCATTCCCATCACTGTCAAGCTGGCCCTGCTGGCGCTGTTCTTTTCCATCCTGTTCGGCCTGCCGCTGGGCGTGATCAGCGCCGTGCGCCAGGACCAGCCGATCGACTACGTGGTCCGGGTGATCAGCCTGAGCGGCCTGTCGCTACCGTCGTTCTGGCTCGCCCTGCTCATTCTCATGGCCTTCGTCCACTACTTCGGCTGGATCCCGATCTACACCAATCCGCCCGCCAGCTTGTGGGAGGAGCTGGCGCTCTATTCCATTCCGGCCGCGGCGGTCGGCTTCCGCAGTTCGGCCCTGATCATGCGGCTGACCCGCTCCTCCATGCTCGAGGTCATGCGCCAGGATTACATCCGCACCGCGCGGGCCAAGGGCGCCGGCGAGAACGCGGTCAACTACCGCCACGCGCTGCAGAACGCCGTGCTGCCGGTGGTCACCATCATCGGCATCGAGGCCGCCTTCCTGATCGGCGGGCTGATCGTTACCGAAACCGTGTTCAACATACCCGGCGTCGCCCGCTTCATCGTCGAGGCGATCCAGTGGCGCGACTATCCGATCGTGCAGAACCTGGTGATGTTCATCGCCATCGTCGTGGTGGTGATGAACTTCCTGGTCGATCTGCTCTACGTCGCCCTCGACCCGCGCATCAAGTACGCCGACTGAGTGGGAAGGCGCCATGTTTCAAAGACGGATGACCACCGCCATGCTGCCACCGCCCCCTCACCCGGCGGCTGCGCCGCCACCCTCTCCCCCGAGGGGAGAGGGTCTTCCTCGTTCGTGCAGTGAGATATCCCTCTCCCCTTGGGGGAGAGGGAGGGGCCCATGGCGTAGCCATGGGAGGGTGAGGGGGCACCGTGCCGCTGGCTCTGCCTGGCGCCCGGAGGCGAACGCATGACCGCCGTCGACCACCGCTCCGAGCTGGCCAAGGCCGGCGCCCATGTCGAAGGACCGCTGGGCCACGCCTGGCACCTGTGCCGGCGCCATCCATTGGGCGCCATCGGCGCCGTGATCGTCGCCGTGTTCGTCTTCGCCGCCGTGTTCGCCGACGTCATCGCCCCCTACGATCCGCTGACCACAAATGCCGCCGACCGCCTGGCTGCGCCCGGCGAGACGCACTGGGCCGGTGCCGACGCCATGGGCCGCGATGTCTACAGCCGCATCGTCCACGGCGCCCGCATCTCGCTCGCTGTCGGCGTGGGCTCGACCCTGCTCGGCTGCATCGTCGGCGTGATCATCGGCCTGATGTCCGGCTACCTGCTGGGCTGGGTCGACCTGGTGACCCAGCGCATCATCGATATCATGCAGGCACTGCCGTTGCTGGTGATGGCCCTGGTCATGGCCGCCTCGCTGGGGCCGTCGCTGGAGAACACCATCATCGCGATCTCGATCCCGCTGGTGCCCAACGTGGCCCGGGTGATCCGCTCCAATACCCTGGCCCTGCGCGAGATGCCGTTCGTCGAGGCCGCCCGCGCCGTCGGAATGAGCGAGTTCCGCATTGCCGTCCGCCACGTGCTGCCCAACACCCTGGCGCCGCTGATCGTGCTGGCCACGGCGCAACTGGGTGCTGCCATCCTGGTCGAGGCGTCGCTGTCGTTCCTCGGCCTGGGCATCCCCGAGCCGCATCCCTCCTGGGGTCGCATGCTGTCGGAATCGGCGGCCGAATACGTGCGCACCGCCCCCTGGCTGGTGATCTTCCCCGGCCTCGCGATCAGTGCCGCCGTGTTCGGCACCAACCTCTTGGGCGATGCGCTGCGCGACATCCTCGATCCTCGGCAGCGTACCTGAGCGGGCGCGGCATGGCGGTCGACCTGAACAGCTCACCCCGTCCGGACGACGGCGCGCCGGGCGCAGCGCCGGATGCGGGCGACGCGATCCTGCGTATCGACGGTCTGCAGACCTACTTCTACACCCAGTTCGGTATCGTCCGGGCGGTCGACGATGTCTCATTCGACGTCGGCCGCAGCGAGACCCTGGCCATCGTCGGCGAGAGCGGTTGCGGCAAGAGCATGACGGCGCTGTCGATCATGCGCCTGATCCCCGATCCGCCCGGCAAGATCGTCGGCGGGCGCATCGACCTGGACGGTCGTGACCTGTTGTCCCTGAGCGAAGAGGCCATGCGCGACGTGCGCGGCAACGAGGTCTCGATGATCTTCCAGGAGCCGATGACCTCGCTCAATCCGGTGCTCCGCATCGGCAACCAGATTGCCGAGGCGCTGACCCTGCACCAGGACATGACCAAGGAGCAGGCGCAGGCGCGGGCGGTGGAGATGCTGGGGCTGGTGCACATCCCGGAGCCGGCGCAGCGGGCGCGCGAGTATCCGCATCAGCTCTCGGGCGGCATGCGCCAGCGGGCGATGATCGCCATGGCGCTGGCCTGCAATCCCAAGGTGCTGATCGCCGACGAGCCGACCACCGCCCTCGATGTCACCATCCAGGCCCAGATCCTGGAGCTGATCGTGGAACTGCAGCGCAAGCTTGGCACCGCGGTGATCCTGATCACCCATGACCTCGGCGTCGTGGCGGAGACCGCGCAACGGGTGATCGTCATGTACGCCGGCCGCAAGGTCGAGGAGACAGACGTGGTCACCCTGTTCCGCCAGCCCCTGCACCCCTACACCCGGGGGCTGCTGGCGTCGGTGCCGCGGCTGGCGATCATGAGCGGCCGGGCCGAGGAAGCGGAAGAGCGGCTGACCGAGATCCCCGGCATCGTCCCGCCGCTCTACGACCTGCCGACCGGCTGCGCCTTCGCCCCGCGCTGCCCGCTGGCCGACGATCATTGCCGGGCCGAGGCGCCGGCCTACGAGGAACACCGGCCCGGCCACTGGGCCGCCTGCTGGCATGCCGACGAGGCCACCGGGGGCGCACATGGCTGACCTGCAGGCGGAGCCCGCACCGCCGGTCGCCGGCAGCAACCAGCCGGTGCTGAAGGTCAGCGGCCTGAAGAAACACTTCCCCGTCAAGAAAGGCCTGCTGCGCCGCACCGTCGGACATGTTTATGCCGTCGACGGCGTCAGCTTCGAGATCGGCCAGGGCGAGACCCTGGGCCTCGTGGGCGAGAGCGGTTGCGGCAAGTCGACCGTCGGCCGCACCGTGCTGCGGCTGATCGAGCCCACGGCGGGCCGGATCGAGGTCGCCGGCGAGGACATCAGCGGGCTGGAGAAGACGGCGCTGCGCCGGGCCCGCCGGCAGATGCAGATCATCTTCCAGGACCCGTTCTCGTCGCTGAACCCGCGCATGTCGGCCGGCGACATCGTCGGCGAGCCGCTGATGGTGCACGGCCTGGCCGACGGCGCCGAGCGGCAGACCATCGTCGCCGAGCTGTTCGAACGGGTCGGCCTGCGCGCGGCGCAGATGAAGGCGCTGCCGCACCAGTTCTCCGGCGGTCAGCGCCAGCGCATCGGCATCGCCCGCGCCCTGGCGCTGAACCCGCAGCTGATCATCGGTGACGAGCCGGTCTCGGCGCTGGACGTCTCGATCCAGGCCCAGGTCATCAACCTGCTGATGGACCTGCAGGCCGAGCGCGGCCTCAGCTATCTGTTCGTCGCCCACGACCTGGCGGTGGTCGAGCACATCTCCGACCGCATTGCCGTGATGTATCTGGGCCGCATCGTCGAGTATGCCGACAAGCGGACCCTGTTCACCTCGCCCCAGCACCCCTACACCGAGGCGCTGCTCTCGGCCGTGCCGATCCCCGACCCGGAGGTCAAGCGCCAGAAGCAGGTGCTGCAGGGCGACGTGCCCAGCCCGATCAAACCGCCCAGCGGCTGCCACTTCCACACCCGCTGCCCCTACGCCGAGGAGCGCTGCCGGGTGGAGACGCCCGAGCTGAAACAGCTCGAACCCGGCCACTGGGTGTCCTGCCACTTGCGTTGATTGGCCGCCGTCGGAGCGGAGCCGCCCCTGGGTCCCCGGGTCGGCGCTGCGCGCCGCCCGAGGACGACGAGGTAATTGCAGTCATCGTCCCCGCGCTTGACGCGGGGACCCAGGGGCTTTCAACACCGCCGATGCATCCTGGCTATGATGGGCGATGAGTCCGTCTGCCCGAAGTGTCTCCCCCGCCGCCCTGGTCGCGCTGGTCTGCAGCGCCGGGGTGCTGGTGCAGATCGGCGCCTTCACCTGGCCCGCCCTGCTGCCGGAGCTGATGCCGCTGTGGCAGCTGTCCAACACCGAAGCCGGCTGGGCGACGTCGGCCTTCTACGGCGCCTACCTGGTCTCGGTGCCGGTGCTGGTCACCCTGACCGACCGCATCGACGCCAAGGCGGTCTATCTGTTCGGCGTCGCCCTGACCGTCTTCTCGCATGCCGCCATGGCGCTTATCGCCGACGGGCTGGCGCTGGCGATCATCGCCCGGGCACTGGCCGGCATCGGCTGGGCCGGCACTTACATGACCGGGCTGAAGCTGCTGGCCGACCGCGTCGACGGCCAGCTGATGTCGCGTGCCGTGGCCGGGCACGCCGCCGGCATCGGCATCGCCGGAGCGCTGTCGTTCACCAGCGCCGACCTCATCGCCGGCACCCTGGGCTGGCGCGGCGCCTTCGCCGTGGCCACGGCCTGTGCTGCCGTCGCCTGGCTGGCGGTGCTCGCCTTCGTGCCCTGGCAGGGCCGGCGGCCGGCGCCGGCCGGGGCGCTGTTCGACTTCCGCCCAGTGTTCCGCAACCGCTCGGCCATGGCCTATGCCATCGCCTACGCCATCCACACCCTGGAGATGACCGTGGTCCGCGGCTGGGGCGTGGTCTTCTTGGGTTTCGTCGCCGCCAGCACGGGCAAGCCGGGCGGCTGGCTGTCGCCGGCCGTGGCCCTGACCCTGCTCGCCCTGCTCGGCACCGTGACCAGCGTTCTCGGCAACGAGGCCTCGATCCGTCTCGGCCGGCGCCGGCTGATCGCCGTGGCCATGACGGCGTCGATCCTGTTCGCCCTCTTGATCGGGTTCGCCGGCCCGCAGGCCTACTGGCTCGCCGCCCTGCTGCTGGTGCTCTACGGCCCGGTGATCTGGCTCGACTCGTCCTCGCTCACCGCCGGTGCGGCAGGCAGTGCGGCGCCCGAGCGCCGCGGCGCCACCCTGGCGATCCACTCCATGCTCGGCTATGGCGGCGGCTTCGTCGGCCCCATCCTGTTTGGACTCGTGCTCGACGCCGCCGGTGGCCAGTCGGCAACCGGCTGGGCCATCGCCTTCGCCTTCGTCGCCGGGCTGATGCTGCTGGCGCTGCTGGTGTTCCTGGCCATGCGCCCGCGCGGCCTGGCCGGTGACGCCGGCGAGGCGCCCAGACCGGCAGCCCGCTGAACCGGCCGGCCCTTGTATCGGCCGCCGATTGGCGGGACCATGGCGCAAATCAACCGTCGACGAGGAGTGGAGCCGCCATGGACGAGGCCGCCGACAACCTCTATGGGTTCGCGCCGGCGCATGACCAGCCGATCCCCTACATGCACCGCATACGCACCTATTATCAGACTCTCGGCTACGGCAAGCCGTACGCATGGGCCCACTTCGCCGAGGTGCCGTTCCAGCCGCTGGACAAGCCGCTGGCCGACAGCCGCGTCGCCCTGGTGACCACGGCGGCGCCGTTCGATCCCGAGAAGGGCGACCAAGGACCGGGCGCCGCGTACAACGCCGCAGCCAAGTTCTACCGGGTCTATTCCGGCGATGCGTCGGTCGAGCACGACCTGCGGATCTCGCACCTCGGCTACGATCGCCAGCACACCACGGCCGAGGACATGCGCAGCTGGTTCCCGCTGTCCCAGCTGCACCGCCTGGCCGACGAAGGCCGGATCGGCTCGGTCGCGCCGCGTTTCCACGGCGCGCCGACCAACCGCAGCCATCGCGCCACCATCGACATCGACGCCGCCGAGGTGCTGGCCCGGACCCGCGAAGACCGCGCTGACGTCGCCGTCCTGGTCGCCAATTGACCGGTGTGTCATCAGACCGTGAGTCTGATCGCACGGGCCTTGGAGGCGGACGGCGTGCCGACGGTGGTGCTGGGGTGCGCCAAGGACATCGTCGAATATGTCGGGGTGCCGCGCTTTCTGTTCTCCGACTTCCCGCTCGGCAATGCCGCCGGCCGGCCGCACGACCCGGCCTCGCAGGCCGCCACCATCGAGCTGGCACTGGATCTGCTGGAACGGGCGCCGGCGCCGCGTACCACCGTGCAGTCGCCGCAGCGCTGGCAGGCGGATGCGTCCTGGAAGCTCGACTTCTCCAACGTCGAACAGTTGTCGGCCGAGGAGATCGCCCGCCGTCGCCGCGCCTTCGACGAGCAGAAGGAGATCGCCCGGGCGCGGCGGGAGGACGCTGGCGTCACCCGCGAGACCGGCTGAACGGGAAGGGGAGGCGATCATGAGCAAGCCCTTTGCCGGCGTCCGCGTGCTCGACTTCACCCAGGTCTTCGCCGGCCCCTTCGGCAGCTATCAGCTCGCCTTGCTGGGTGCCGACGTGGTCAAGGTCGAGCGGCCGGGCGGCGAGGACATGCGCCGGGCGCCGCCGGCCGACGACTGGTCGCGCCGCGACATGTCGACCCACTGGCTGGCGATCAGCGCCAACAAGCGCTCTATCACCCTCGATCTGAAGCAGGCGGACGCGGTCGAGATCGTCAAGCGGCTGGCCGGCACCGTCGACGTGGTGATGGAGAACTTTCGCCCCGGGGTGATGGACAAGCTCGGCATCGGCTACGAGGCCTTGTCGGCGGTGAACCCGCGGCTGATCTACTGCGCCGTCTCCGGCTTCGGCCACTCCGGTCCGGCCCGCGAGCAGGCCGGCTATGACGGCAAGATCCAGGCGATGTCCGGCATCATGTCGATCACCGGCCACCCAGAGATGGGCCCGACCCGCGCCGGCTTTGCCGTCTGTGATGCGCTGTCGGGGATGACCGCGGCGTTTGCCGTCTCCAGCGCCCTCTACCAGCGCAGCCATACCGGCCGCGGCCAGTTCGTCGACGTCGCGATGCTCGACGCCTCGCTGGCCTTCCTCTCGCCCAACGTGGTCGAGTGGACTGTCGGTGGCCACAGGTCGCAGCAGTTCGGCAACCAGGCGATCAGCCGGCGGCCGACCGCCAACCTGTTCAAGGTCCGCGGCGGCCACCTGCTGCTGGCGGTCAATACCGAGCGGCAGTACCAGTGCCTGCTGAAGGCACTCGGTCTCGAGGCGCTGAACGACGATCCGCGTTTTGCCGACTGGGAGGCGCGCGTCGCCAACGAGCCGGCGTTGAGGGCCGAAATCGAGGCGGCCCTGGCCACAGACGATGCCGCGGGCTGGGACGAGCGCCTGAACGCCGCCGGCGCGCCCTGCGGGCGGATCTGGCACATCGACGAAATCGTCGGCCATCCGCAACTCGCCCATCGCGACGTGCTGCAGACGGTCGACAGCCCGCACGGGCCGCTGACCCTGGTCGGCTCTGGCTTCCGGCTGGCCCATGGCGGCGGCTCGGTCGAGCGACCGCCGCCGGAACTGGGAGCCGACAGCGACGACGTGCTGGCCGAGGCCGGCTACACGGCCGAGGAGATCGCCGGCTTCCGCGCCGCGGAAGTGGTCTGAGCCGGTACCGGCAACCTGGGGGAGCGCCATGGCGCCACGCAACGTGCATTATCTGGAGCTGCTGGACGTGGCCCGGCGGGTCCAGTCCAAGGAAATCTCCCCGGTCGAGCTGACCCAGGCGCAGCTGAAGCGGATCACCGCCAAGGACGGCAAGCTGAACTCCTACGCCCGGGTGACGTCCGAGCTGGCGCTGAAGCAGGCCCGACAGGCGGAGCGCGAGATCGCCAGGGGCGCGATCCGTGGCCCGCTGCACGGCGTGCCGATTGCGGTGAAGGATCTCTGCTACACCAAGGGCATCGTCACCGCGGCGGGGATGGCGATCAACGCCCGCTTCAGGCCCAAGCACGACGCCACCGTGGTCGCCCGTTTCGCCCACGCCGGGGCGATCCTGTTGGGCAAGCTGCAGATGACCGAGGGCGCCTTTGCCGAGCATCACCCGGAGACCGCCCCGCCGGTCAACCCTTGGGACGCTGGCCACTGGTCCGGCGCCTCGTCGAGCGGTTCCGGCGTCGCCACCGCGGCCGGGCTCTGCTACGCATCGCTGGGTTCGGACACCGGCGGCTCGATCCGCTTTCCCTCGGCCGCCAACGGCATCACCGGCCTGAAGCCGACCTGGGGCCGGGTCTCCCGCTACGGCGTATTCGACCTGGCACCGACGCTCGATCACGTCGGGCCCATGTGCCGCAGCGCCGCCGACACTGGCGCCGTCCTGGGCGTCATCGCCGGGGCCGATGCCAACGACCCGACGGCGGTGCCGCTGCCGGTGCCGAACTATCTCGCCGGCCTCGAGCGCGGGGTGCGCGGGCTCAGGATCGGCGTCGATGCCCGCTACAACAGCCGCGGCGTCGACGACGTCATGCAGGCGGCGGTCGAGGCGGCGCTTCAGGTGCTGCGCGCGGCCGGGGCCGATGTGCGCAAGGTGCGCTTTCCCGAGCCGAAGCAGGTGGTCGAGGAGTGGCTGGCGCACTGCGCGGTGGAGACGGCGCACGTCCACCGCGACACCTATCCGGCGCAGAAGGACCGCTATGGCCCGGCGCTTTCCGGCCTGATCGAGCTCGGCCGCGGTCTCAGCGCCATGGCCTACCAGGAGATCCTGCTGCACCGGCACGACTTCGCCGGCCGCGTGCGCACGGTGTTCGAGGATGTCGACCTGTTGCTGATCCCGGCCCAGGCCATGGCCTCGCCGACGCTCAAACAGATGGCGACGCTGGGCCAGGACCCGAACGCCCTGGCCACGCTGCTGCGCTTCTCCGCGCCGTTCGATCTCAGCGGCAGCCCGGCGCTCACCCTGCCGGCCGGCTTCACCCGTGCCGGCACCCCGGTCGCCGTGCAGCTGATCGGCCGGCACTTCGAGGAGGACGTGCTGGTCCGTGCCGGCCACGCCTTCCAGCGCGAGACCGACTGGCATCGCCGCCACCCGACGGTCTGAGCGGACGGGACGCGCCATGACCGACAGTGTTGACACCGCCGGGGCCACGAGGGACATCGATACCGCCGGTTTCGACCTCGCCGCTGTGCCGGACGACTTCGTCGCCGATCCCTATCGCTACTTCGCCGCGCTGAGGGCCGAGCGGCCGGTGCACTGCCTGCCCGACGGCAGCTACCTGCTGACCCGCTACGACGATCTGGTCGCGGTCTACCGCGACCCGACGACGTGGAGCTCGGACAAGAAGCTCGACTTCAAGCCCAAGTTCGGCGACTCGCCCCTGTACGAGCACCACACCACCAGCCTGGTCTTCCGTGACCCGCCGGATCACACCCGGATCCGCAAGCTGTTCCAGGCCGCCTTCACCCGCAAGGCCCTGGCCGCGCTGGAGCCGCGCATCCATCAGTTGGTCGACGGCTATCTCGACGACCTGGCCGCGCGCGGCGGCATGGACGTGGTCGCCGACTTCTCCTTCAAGCTGCCGGTCGAGGTGGTCTGCGACATGCTCGGCGTGCCGGCCAGCGACCGGCTGCTGATCCGCGACTGGGCCCTGCTGATCCTCGGCGCGCTGGAACCGGTGATCAGCGCCGAGCAGTTCGAGGCCGGCTGCACTGCGGTCGAGGACTTCAAGGCCTACCTGCGGGCGCTGGTCGCCGAGCGCAAGGCCCGGCCGACCGACGGGCGCAGCGGCGAGGTCCTCTCCGCCCTGGTCGCGGCCGAAGAGGACGGCGAGAAGCTGACCGAGCTGGAGCTGCTGCACCAGTGCATCTTCCTGCTCAATGCCGGGCACGAGACCTCGACCAACATGCTCTCGCACGGCGTGCACGAGCTGTTGCGCCGGCCCGAGGCCGTCGCCCGCCTGCGGGCCGAGCCGGGGTTGATCGACAGTTGCGTCGAGGAGGTGCTGCGCTATCAGGCGCCGATCCAGATCAACAACCGCCGCGCGCTGAAGGACACCGAGCTCTCCGGCGTGTGCCTGCCCGCCGGCAGCTTCGTTCACCTGATGCTCGGGGCCGGCAACCGCGACCCGGCCCAGTTCCCCGAGCCCGACCGCTTCGACATCGCCCGCCGGCCGAACCGGCACCTGTCCTTCGGCCTCGGTGTGCACATCTGCGCCGGCAATGCGCTTGCCCGCATCGAGGCGGCGATTGCCTTCGGGAAACTGTTCACCCGCTTCCCGACCCTGCACCTGACGGGGCCTGCGAAACTGTCGCCGCGCCTGCGCTTCCGGGAGGTCACCGAGCTGCCGGTGGCAGTGTGAATCGCGGCGCCGCCAGGTCGTTCTGCATCGCTCTGATTGCGGGCGTGCTTCTCAGCCTGGGGGCAGAAACGTCATCGACGGAATGCCGCATGCATGGCCAAGGGGATGGCGTGCCCGATCTGCCTGCGTCTGCGGGGTGCGCGTTGCCCGCGGACGAGACGATCATCAGTTCCTTCCTGCATGTCGCGCTGCGTTGGGAAAGCCGGACCACCGCGCCTCAGTTCGTCTGGAAGTTCCCGGGCCGCAGGATTGCGTTCGCCGTGCATCCCCAGGGCCAGCCAACACCGGAAGAACGTCAGGAACTGGACGCCGCTCTGGCACGCATTGCCGCCGCGGGCGGCCTCACCTTTGCCGAGATGGCGTTTGACCCGCAGGAAGCCTTGGTCCCGGGGGTGCTGCTGTTCGTCGGCGGCGCCCGGGAAAGGCGGCGGCCACGTCCTTCCTGCGGGCAGAGTGGGGTGAGGACCGTCCTGCCAGCAGTTATGGAACCTGTTTCATCCGGCCGCAGTTCAACGATTCCGACGGTATCGTTCGCGTGGTTGTTTACATCACCCGATCACGCGGGCCCGGGGTGTTTGCGCGTTGTGTTGACGAAGAGTTGCTGCAGGCAATGGGTCTGCCCAAGGATATGCCGTCGCATGTGGGCTACAGCGTCTTCGTCGATTTTGGTGGTTCGGAACGCGCCACCCTTCACGACTACGTGCTGCTGGCGATGCTGTACGACCCGAGGATACGCATCGGGATGCGAGAACCCGAGATCGAGGAAGTTGTCCCGGATGTGTTGGTGGCCGCCAAGGCGCACGTTCTCAGGCTCTGGCATGCTGCGCCGTGAGCGGGCTGCGCCAATGCTAGGGGCGGTCTGATGCTGCTCTGTCGGTCGGCCATCACGTGGCGATCCGCCACAGGGGCCGTCGGCCTTGCTTTGTCGATCGCGCTCGCCTTGTGGTGTGCGCCGAAAGCGCGGGCCGACGCGATCACCTTCATGTCGGCGAGCCCGTACCAGCTCGGCGACCTGCTCCGCACGGAGAACCCCACCTATGACGTCGAGATCAACGCCGAACTCGTCCATCCCGCCGCGCGGGCAGAGGTCAAGCCGGCGTTCGTCTTCGTCCACGGCTCCGGCGGCCGGTTGCTCCGCCACCAGCGCTATCTCGAGCTGGCCCGCAGCCTGGGCTTCGTCACCCTGCAACTCGACAGCTTCGGCCCGCGCGGGGTGAGCTCCACGGTGGGCAACCAGACCAACGTGACCGCGGCGATGATGACGGTCGACGTGCTGCGGGCGCTGGCGTGGCTCGCCGCCCGGCCCGACGTCGACGCCCGCAGGATCGCCGTCATGGGCAGCAGCAAGGGTGCCATTGCCGCGCTGTTTGCGGCCTGGAGTCCGATCCGCCAGAAGGTCGTTACCGAACTCGACTTCGCGGGTTACGCCCTGCTGTATCCCCTTTGCGCCAGGATCGAGGATGCCACCGTGACCGCCAGTCCCGTGCACGTCTTCATCGGCGAGAAGGACAACTGGACGCCTGCCGCCCCGTGCATCGCAGAGGTCGAGCGGATGCGGGCACGCGGGCGACCCTGGGCGATCACCCTCTATGATGGCGCCTTCCACGGCTTCGACGCCCCGATCGAGGGCATTCGCGACATGCCGCATGCCTACAGCATGGCCGGCTGCGACATTGCCCTGCGCGCCGATGGCTACGAATACGAGACCGGTTCGGGCTATCTGCTGACCCAGGCCGAGCGGCGGCAGGCGTTCAGGGCCTGCGCCCGCAAGGGGGGCGTCAAGATGGGCGGTTACCATGCCGCCGGCGCCCTGCTGACGGATGTCGAGAGGTTCCTGCGCGTGGTGCGCGACCGGGACTGACGCCCACACGCACGGATCCAGCTACTGTCGTGCCGGTTTCGTCGCCACGGCGTGAATGACGCTGGTCTCGACGGCGCGGACGCCCATCAGCAGGAGCCGGCTCGTCGCATTCCGCCGCAGCATCTCCTGCTCAGCCGGCAAGAGCTGATCGATTTCGCCGCGAAAGCCGGACCCCATGGCGATCGTCCACCAGTCGTCCGGCGACGCCAACGGCTGCTGATCGCTGACCGGGAACACCGCCGGATCCTCGAGGCCGCCCATGAGGAAGGTCCGACGCAGCGCGCAGATGTCGACCAGTTTCTCCCAGGGCCGTTGGCCGGTCGGAAGGTCGGGCCGCAGGCGACGCAGCTCTTCGGCGAAGACCGAGGCCACCGGCTCGAGCGCGCGTTCTGCCCAAACCGTGACGACGAGCTTGCCGCCCGGACGCAGCCGCTGCCACAAATGACCCAGTTGCCCCGCCACGTCTTCGACGAAGAAGATCGAGAACACGCTGATTACGGCGTCGAAGTGGCCCAGGTCTCCGGCAGGCGCCGTCATGTCGCGGCAAGCGAAGCTGACGTTCGAGAGACCTTCCGCCATGGCCTTGGCACGGGCGCAGGCGAGCATGTTCTCGGCGATGTCGATGCCGACGACGCGGCCTCCCGGTCCCACGGCGGCGGCGGCAGGGAGCGCCGAGGCGCCGGTGCCGCAACCCACGTCGAGGACCCGGCTGCCGGCCTCGGGGGCGAGCAGCTCGACCGCTTTCGTGCCATGCCGGCGCCAGAAGGAAAGGGGGATGTCATCGAAGTGATCTGCGGCTGCATTGTAGGTCGTCGCTGCCTTGAGCATGCTGCGTCTCCCTTGCGCTGACTTGGGGTCCAATGGCGCCGCGCTATCTGGAGGACTTATCGCCCGCCAGCGCCGCGACGTGCCTGCTATCTGGGGGCGGTGGGCCGTCGTCGGAATGATCGAGACGCCGGACCGCTTGATCGAACGTGCAATCCGACCAACATCCTGCGTTGGGGGCTTCATGCGGCGGTTGATCGGGGAGGTGGAGACCGATGGATGCGCTGTCGGAAGTGTTGCGGGCGATGCGCCTCTCCGGGGGCGTTTTCCTGCGCGCAACCTTCACCGAACCGTGGTGCCTCGAGACCGCCGCCACCCCCGGCGGCTGTAGCCAGCATCTCGGGCCGACGGATCATTTGATCCTCTATCACTATGTCCAGGAAGGTGTGCTGTCGGTGGATCTGGCGGACGGCGGCAGGATCACCGTGCAACCAGGCGAGGCCGCGGTGTTCCCGCGCAACGACCAGCACCGCATGCGCGGCGCCGAGGCCGCGCCTCCGGTGTCGTCGCTCGACGTGGCGCAGACCGGGAAACCCGGCGATCTGATGACGATCGACCTTGGTGGCGGTGGCCGGGTCACGCGCGTCGTCTGCGGCTTTCTCGGTGGTCCGGGGTTATCGGACGATCCGTTGCTGACCTCGCTCCCGGAGGTGCTCGTCTACGACGGACAACGTGCGCATTCCGGGCCGATGGTGCATGAGCTGCTGCAGTATGCCGCTGACGAGGTGGCGAGCGACCGTCAGGGTGCCGCCGCCATGCTGGCGCGCCTGTCGGAGCTGCTCTTCATCGAGGCCGTGCGCGCCCATGTCGAGGCGTTGCCGGCGGATGCCCGCGGCTGGCTGGCCGCCTTGCGCAACCCGCGCCTGGCGCGCGCCATCGGCCTTTTGCACGTGCAGCCCGAACGGAACTGGACGGCGGCGCAACTGGGTCGCGAAGCCGGGATGTCGCGCTCGTCGTTGACGCAGCAGTTCGGCCAGGTGCTCGGTTGTACGCCGGCGGGCTACCTGAGCGACCTGCGCATGCGCCTGGCGGCTCGCGAGCTCGCTGCCACGGACGCGCCCATTCAGGCCATCGCGGCGAGGATCGGGTTCGGCTCTGAGGCGGCCTTCAGCCGGGCTTTCAAGAGACGCTATGACGTCCCGCCGTCCCAATGGCGGCGCAATGCCGACCTGTCGTCGTGAGCGATGATGCGTCAGCTCCCGGTCACCTCGCCGAATCTGGGCGAGCTGTTCCTCGCCGGCGGGCCCAATGACGCGATGCTTTTCGCGGCACTCGAAGGCCACTGCCCCGGCAGGGCGCTGGTGGATGACGTTGCCGCGCCGTCGCAGGGTGTGATCCGGACGCATTACGGGACGACGTTTTTCTCAAACGGCACGACGGATGACTTCGTGACATCGGCCGTCACGGTGCTGCGCGCGCAGGGGGCGGTGCGCCTCGTCGTCGCCGAGGATCAGTTCGCCGGGCGGTCCTTCCCCGCCGGCCACAGCCGGATCATCGACCGGGTGGAGTTCCGCGCCCGCGAACCGCAGGCAGATCGCATCGCGGCGCTGTTGCTGGCCGTGCCTGCGGGCTGTCGTCGCGTGCCGGTCGACCGGGGACTGCTTTCGCGCTGCCTGTGGCGCGATGAGGTCGTGGCAGCCTGGGGAAGCAGCGAGGGATTTCTGGCGCATGGTCGCGGCCTGTGCCTGATGCAGGACGATGAGATTCTGAGCGAAGCCTACGTTCTGTTTGCCGGCGCCGGACGCATGGAACTGGGCGTATTCACCAGCGAGAGCCAGCGCGGCCACAACCTCGCGGCGATCGTCTGCGCCCCGCTCATCAAGGCCTTGGAAGAGCGTGGATTTGCGACATATTGGAGTTGTCATCAGAGCAACGGCGCCTCGATCGGCGTCGCGCGGAAACTGGGCTTCAGGGACGCGCGGTCCTATCGCTGGATCCGCTATGAAGCGCAGGCGGCATACGGCTTGGCTGGCCAAGACGGCCGCAGCTAAGCCAGCGCCCGCCAGGCCAAGGGGAGACAGACCGGGATGACCCAGCACATCGGCATCGTTGCCTGCTCCGCCGAGGGCGCCTCATTGTGCTATCGCACCATCTGCGTCGAAGGGGCGGCATTGCTGGGCCCGCACGCCCATCCGGAAGTGTCGATGCACACGCCGTCGCTGGCCGATTACGTCGCCTGCCTCGATGCCGGCGACATGGACGGGGTGGCAGCGTTGATGCTGGCTTCGGCGGAGAAGCTGGCGCGGATCGGCGCGGATTTCCTGATCTGCCCCGACAACACCATCCACCAGGCCTTCGACCGCGTCGCCGCGGCCTCGCCGCTGCCGTGGCTGCATATCGCCGAGGTCGTCGCCGACGCCGCGGTCGACCGCGGCTTCCGCCGCCTGGCTCTGACCGGCACCAAGTGGCTGGTCGACAGCGAGGTCTACCCCGACATGCTGTCTTCTCGCGGCTTGGCTTGCGACAAGCCGAGCGAGGCCGAGCGCGTCGAGATCGACCGCATCATCATGGACGAACTGGTGCAGAGCCGCTTCAAACCGGAAGCAGTCGCCTATTGCCAGCAGGTCATCGGCCGCCTGGGGCAGGCCGGCTGCGATGCGGTGATCCTCGGCTGCACCGAGATCCCGCTGATCATCGACGATACCAATTCGCCCCTGCCGACGCTGGATTCCACGCGCCTGCTGGCGCGGGCAGCACTGCGTCAGGCGTGCGCAGAGTAAAGGACACTGGATGGGCCGGCTTCGGCCAGACCGCGGGAACGATCCGGTCAACCCGATATAGATGCTCTTAAGTCAGCAAGAGCCGGCGTAGACGGTCGTTCAGAAAAAGGCCATCCGGATCCAGCCGTTCGCGCACGGCCGTGAAATCTGCCCAGCCGGGAAACAACTGGCTGAGTTCCCCTGCCTCGAGTCCGTGGAGTTTTCCCCAATGGGGCCGGCCTCGGTGATTTCGGAAGATCGCCCGGGTATCGCGAAACATCTGCGGCCATGGTCCATCCAGGTCTGCGTGCACAGACAGCGTGACCGATGGCTGCTCGAACGCAGGGCTGAGCGGGATGTCGTCGGCGGCCTGTGGTCTATATTGCACCGGCCAGGCGATGGCGGCATACCGATCCTTCAGCAACGCCCGCAGCTCCCGCATGCAGTCAGGTCCGCAAGTTTCGGGAACCGCGAACTCCTGTTCGACAAAGCGACGTTCCGGCGATGTCGCAAAGATGCGGCAGGCCCAGTCGACCCGATCTGGCGGTGTGAACGATCCGAGCCAGCTTGCTGATGCCTGCCTGACCTCGCTGCCGGGTGCTTGGTGTTTGTCGGTGCGGTTTCGGCTGCGCCGAAGGCAGACGTCCTCCCCTGGAATCCAGAAAAATTCGGCATGCCGGTTGTCGGCAAAGTAACTCGTTAGTTCAGCCAGGCATTGCTCGAACGGGACCAAGTCGTGGCGTTCATGCAGTCGATGTGCGGGGGCGACCCGCAGCGAGATGGTGGACATCACGCCCAGCGCGCCGAGCGACAAGCGGCCCGCGTGGAAGATCTCCGGCGCGCTCTCGCGCGTGCAGTCGATCGCTTCGCCGCTTGCCGTCACCAGCCGGAACCCGGTGACCTGCGCCGCCAGGCCGGCAACAGCGCGACCCGCGCCGTGGGTCCCGGTCGCTATTGCCCCGCCGAGGCGCTGGGCGTCGATGTCGCCGAGGCCGTCGAGGGCGAGGCCGGCGTCGAGTAGCGCCTGGGCAACCTGGGCCAGGCCACTGCCCGCCCAGAAGGTGGCTTCACCGGCGGCCGCATCGATGGCGATGGAATCCGCGCGTGCCGAAAGCGAGAGCTGAATGTCGTCGCTCGCACAGAGGGCATCGAAGGAATGCCCGGCACCGACCGGTCGCACGCAGCGTCCAGCGCGCGGGCGTATGCGGGCAAGCGACGATTTCAACGCCTCCTCGCTCGATACGGTCCAGATCGCGTCCGGCGTGCAAGACACGGTGCCGGCCCAGTTGCTCCGCGGCGCCGTGTTCATGGCATTGTCGGCGCGGGGCCCGTGATGGCTCGACAGGCCGTGGGCTTGGTGGTGTCAGGCCAGACCCGTGTGCCAGAGCGCTTCCTCATCGTCGAGAACCACCATCCGTCGACCGCTTCTGTTGCGGGACGTTGCGCCCTGGACAACGCTGCCATCGACGGCGCCGAAACCGGCCACGCTCTAAACAGCTGGGCCCGGGGGATTGCGATCGTGGGTCGACTTCAGACGGCGCACGTCGACCCCTGGTCTGCCCACTTTATCCGCGCTGGCGACGGGATCGGAATCGACGGTGCTCAAATGAGCCTCGCTGCAGATCACCCAAAGATTGCCTTCGAAGTTGAATCCCGGCGTCTGTCCCGACTTGCCATCATCTTTGCCGATGCGCCAGCAGACTGCTTCGCCCGTCGCGTCGACGGGGCTGTTCAAGGTCAGTTTCTGTTGGCCTGCATCGCAATCGATCACGGTGCGGTAGAAGCTGGCTGAACTGCCTATCGGCGCGATCTTCACACGCCGGCCTTTCGGCAGCTGCGAACAAAGGTCGAGGTCCTGGTTCTGCGCTGTGTAGGGCTTGAAATCCAAGGTCGTGCCCGACACGTCGGCGGCGTGACCATCATCGCCGGAAGCCGGCTCCTGATACTTCTCGTATCGTTCGCGTTCAGGGCTGCCGAGCTGGGGTGGCGTCATGAACAACAGGGTGATCTGATCATCGCTCTCGCAGACTGCGACCTGGAAGTTGGTGAGACCCGGGCAGAGCCAATAGCTGACGATCGGTTTGAACTTGAATGTCTCGTCGGCTGCCACCCAGACCTTGGATGCCAGTTTTCGGGCCGCCACTTGATACATGGTTTCCCGAAAGATGTCCTGGACGGGGCAGTGTGGCCACCAGCCGGTATCGTCGAGATTCAACCAGTCGCTTTGGATATGTCCGGCGATCGGTGTCGCGTCCACCGGGGCCATGTGCCTGTCCCTGAGGTCGCGGTAGCTTTGTATGCTCCTGGTGTCGCTTTGGAGTGCCTCAAGCTCTGCCACGGTTTTTTTGCCGTTCAGCGCCACATCGAATTTGACAAGCCCAATTCCGCGGGTGATCCAAAGACCTGGCATGCTCATTTGTCTTTCCTCCCCTGATTTGGCAGCTCGCTGTTACTCCATGTTCTCCCACTGTACTTCGAACAGATTGACTGGCTTGGAAAAGCCCTTCAGTTCATAGGCGCCAAGCGGTCGGCGCTCAAAACTCACGCCGGCCAACTGCGCGTCGACGGCCTCTGAGATGAGCACCTGTTCCGGTGCTGCGCGGTCGCAGATCCGCACGGCTGAAATCACCACGGAGCCGAACAGCCCACCTTCTTCCAGCAGCGCCTCGCCTGAATCCAGACCAATTCGGATGCGCACCGGTGCATCCGGTGCGTTTTCGTTGTATCGGCGCAGGGCGAGAACCATGTTGCACGCGCAAGCGAGCCCTTCGGCCGTCGAACGGAACGACGCCATGATACCGTCGCCGGTATGGGTTATCTCGGTGCCGCTGGCATCCCGAATGCAGGTGCGCAGCACTTGATCGTGCAGGTGCATGACAACTTGCGCCCGCTCGTCGCCAAGGCGCTCGACCATGCCGGTGGAATCGACCATGTCGGTCACCAGGATCGTCACAGGCACCCGATCCTGTGATGGCTGATAGTCGATGAGACCTTGAGATAGCGCAAAGGCGGCGGCTTCGTTCCTGCCCGTTATGTCCAGCTTTGCGTAAAGCTGTTTCGCGGTCGTCTCGAGGTGATCCGAACTGAGGAAAAGGGACTCTGCTATCTGCTGTTCGCTCTCGCCCGCGGCAATGCGCTTCAACAGGTCGATCTCCAGGGCTGCCAGAACGGGTCTGTCCGTTTGTCGCTCTGGCGGATCGAGGTGCAAGTCCAACACCTGTCCAAGGTTCGCGGCCTTGCGTGCGAAGTCGACCATACCCAGATCGCGAAAGGTCTCATGCGCCTGAACAAGCAGGTCTCGGGCTTCGTGAGAATATCCATTGGCCGTGAGCATTCGCGCGTAGTCGAAACAGCTGCGTGCCAGTTCCGGCCTTGCATCCATCGCTGTGGCAGCACCTATGGCTTGCTCAAAATGATCTGCTGCACTGTCGTAGTCGCCGAGCAGGGCATAGCCGGCGCCCAAGACCCGCGGAACCAGGAAGCACCAGCCGTGGGTCAGTAGGATGCCCTTGGAAAGGGCCGTAGCGAGCAGCGCACAGCCGGTACGGGCCAGGTCCGGACCGCCATAAACTTCCGCCATCTCGACAATCGCGCAGATGTCGCTCATGGACTGAGCTCTCAGCCTGCCCGCTTCCAGCCGGCGCAGGTGTTCTTCCAGGGCCTTGAGCCGCGCCCGGTTCTCGGCGCCGCCGGCGGGAGAAGACTGTCCCGCGACGGCATGGATGTAATGGCTTGACACCGCCTGCTGCGCCGCCATCAAGGCGCCCGGATTGGCGAACACCCGGCCCGGTTCGACGATCGGCGCGATGGCATCTTCTGCCTCCTGCGCGGCGCCACGCATGCAGCGCACGTATGCCAGTGCCCGCATGGCGATGTAGGGTCCGAACGCGTAGTGTGACCTGTGGAACGCTTTCATGGCCTGCCGGCTGTGGTGCAGCACATCATCGAAGTGTCCCGTCGCCGCCGCGATCATTGTCAGGCTGGCGCAGGCCATGGACTCTTCGCTGGGATAGTTGGTCTGTCGAGCGACCTCCAGGCCCTCCTCGGCGTTGCGCCGGGCGTCTTCGAGACGGCCCAACATGTATAGGACATTTGTCAGTCGTTGGGCCGGGACGTTTATCAGCGACCGGTTGCCGGCCAGATCGGCCAGCTCGATGGCTTCGCGGTAGGTCTTGACCGCAGCTTCCAACTCCATGTCTTGGGTCTGGGCAAGGCCAAGCTCCGACAAGGCGTCATTGCACAAGTCTGGGTCTTCGATCCGGCGGCCGATGGCAAGTGCCTCCTGCCCCTTTTCCTTGGCCTCCAACGGCATGCCGGCGTGAAAGTAGGCGTTGGAGATCGACGCGAAGATGCTCCCCCGAAGCGAATCCTCCCCATCACCCAACAGCTCCAGGGCCTCCTCGAATGGGCGAACGACGAGCTCTCCGAAGGGTACGGCCTGCGTCTCCTGTCGGGCCTTCCACATCATCACTTCAGCGGTGGCTCGGTTATCGCCGCTCACCCTAAATGCGTCGAGTGCGAGGTCGAACTGTTCCAGGCAAGGCCCGACGTCGCCGCCGAGCCGGTGACACGTGCCGGCTTTGTAGTGCAGTTCGCCGCGCTCCTGCTCGCTGGTTGCCACCGCAGCAGCGGCAGAATAGGCACGCGCAGCGTTTGGCCAGCCGAACACCTGTGCGGCCTGATCGGCGGCGGTGCGGCAGAACCGCAACAGCTTGTTCGGATCGGCCCGGGGCCCGGCATCCATCAGGTGTTGGGCGACGCGCCATGTGTTGGAGTCCTTCCGATCATTGGGGAGTGCCTCCAACTTCTGCGCCGCCAATGCATGCATGCGCTCACGGCGGGCCGTGTTCAATCGTTGCAGGAGGACATGGCGATAGAGCGGATGGGCGAACCGAAAGGCGTCACGAGCGCTGGTGACGAAACCCGCGGCGGCGTCGAGGCCGTCGAGCGCAGCGTCCTCATCGGCACCGCTGAGCAGGCAGAGCTCATCTAGCGAGAAGCGGGTGCCAAGCAGCGCCGCCCACGTGATAAGGTCGAGGGTGCCGTGGTCGAGGTCCTGCAGACGACTGGCGATGGCGCTGTGGACGTCGGTTGGCAAGGCGAGCTGCATTGCCTTTAACGGCGTGATGGTGAACCCTTGTCGCTGCTCCAGCGCATTCCGTGCGCGGAGCTGATAGACGACCTCCTGAATGAACAACGGGTTGCCATCTGTGGCCTCCAGGATGGTGTCGACCAGTTGCGGCGCCGGTCGCGGCAGTCCGAGCTGCTCCAGGAACAGGTGCACGTCTGAGTGATCGAGACCGCCAAGGGCGAGCTTGTGGGTCACCGGGGCACGTCTCGCCCGCGCCAAGGCACGGCTCAGATGAGGCCTTTCCTCGAGTGTTCGGTATGCCGTCACGAGCATGATTGGTATCGGCCGGGTCATGGCCGCGTCCGCTAGGCCCTGTACGACGTGCAGGAACAGGTCGATCGAGGAACGATCCATCCAATGCAGGTCGTCGAGAACGATCAGCAAAGGCGATCGTCCAGCCCTGTCGATTAGCGTTTGAAACACCCCGAGGAAGAGCCCGCGGAGATCGTCATTGTGCCGACCTGCGATCCGGGACTGCGTTGTGCTGGTGTCGTCGAAGATTTCCTCAGCCTTGACGCCGTGTGCCTCCAAAGGCAGCGGTGTCTGCGGGTCCAGCGCCCGCAGTACGTCCATCCAAGGCTGATAGGGAAATGAAAAGTCCTGGTATCCCCGACCGATGCCGATAGCGAACTCAGTGTTTCGCATCGTCCTGAGGAATTCTCTGAGCAGGCGTGATTTCCCAATGCCGGGACTTCCCGAGACCAGCATTACCTGAGGCTTCCCGGCGGCTACTGCATGCTGCCCGGCCGTCAGCCAGTGTTGCTCGACGGTACGTCCGACGAAATCGACGGACTCGATGTCACGTACGTCTGCTTGCGACGCCACCGTCTGACCCATCTTGGCCGTTGGGCCCCGTGTGCGAGCGATCGAAAGACGTTGCCATGCCCCGAACGACGTTCGACCGGCACATCTGTCCTTCTCCCAGGCTCGCCTTTTGCTTCGATGGTACGGTGATGGGGAACGGGCTGCCAGTGCCTATTGTGATCCCAAGGACGTTGTTGCCTCGAGGTCGTCGACGGCGGTGCGCGACGGGCTCTGAAAGCGGTCTGCCGACGTTGGCCCACAGAACTGAACGATGAGGTCACGCCCGCCGCCTGTTTCGTTGTATGCTGGCGCCCAAGCCGGTCCCAGAGCCGGCATCGCAGAGAACTGCGTTCGGAGGAGGAAACGTGCCCGAGCAAGAGCCCGGTGCGCTGCGCCAGGGCGGCAGACAAGCATCCGACACCGATGTCGTCGTCGTCGGGGCCGGTTTCTCGGGCCTTTACCTGCTGCACAAGCTGCGCGCCATCGGCCTTCGGACCCGGGTCTTCGAAGCGGCCAGTGACGTCGGCGGCACCTGGTACTGGAACCGCTATCCAGGCGCGCGCTGCGATGTCGAAAGCATGCAGTACTCCTATTCGTTCTCCGGGGAGCTGCAGCAGGACTGGCACTGGAGCGAACGCTTTTCCGCCCAGCCCGAGATCCTGGACTATGCCCGGCATGTGGCCGAGCGGTTCGACCTGCGCCGCGACATCGATTTCGACACCCGGGTCACGGCAGCCCACTACGACGCCGCGGACCGGCGCTGGCAGGTCGAGACGGACCGGGGCGAGCGGCTCCGCGCCCGCTTCGTGATCATGGCGACAGGCTGCCTGTCGTCCGCCCAGATCCCGGAATTCAAGGGCCTCGACAGCTTTGCCGGTGCGACCTACCACACCGGCAACTGGCCGCACGAAGAGGTCGACTTCACCGGCCAGCGCGCCGCCGTCATCGGCACCGGCTCCTCGGCGATCCAGGCGATCCCGGTAATCGCCGGGCAGGCCGCCCACCTGACCGTGTTCCAGCGCACGCCGAACTACTCGATCCCGACCCGCAACGGCCCGATGACGCCCGAGTACGAGCAGTCGTGGAAGTCGGACTACGCCCGGCTCCGGGCCGAGGCGCGGCAGACCAGCAACGGCATCCTGGCCAATCCCAACGAGTTTTCCGCCATGGAGGTGTCGGCCGAAGAACGCCAGCGGATCCTGGAAGAGCGCTGGGAGATCGGCGGCACCTACTTCATGGGCGCTTTCAACGACCTGGCGACCAACCAGCAGTCCAACGATGCGGCGGCGGCGTTTGTCCGCAACAAGATCCGCGACATCGTCGAGGACCCCGAGGCGGCCAAGCTGCTGGCGGCCAAGGATTATCCGATCGGCACCAAGCGGATCTGCGTCGACAGCCACTATTTTGAGACTTTCAACCGCGACAACGTCACCCTGGTCGACGTCAGCCGGACGCCGATCGAGGAGATCACGCCGACAGGGCTGATCACCGGCAGCAGGGCCTACGACTTCGACGCCATCGTCTTCGCCACCGGGTTCGATGCCATGACCGGCACCCTGCTGAAGATCGACATCCGGGGCCGCGACGGCATGACCCTGGGCGAGAAATGGCATGCCGGCCCGCGCACCTACCTCGGGCTGATGTCGCAGGGCTTCCCGAACCTGTTCATGATCACCGGACCGGGCAGCCCCTCGGTGCTCTCCAACATGATGGTCTCCATCGAGCAGCACGTGGACTGGGTGGTCGACAGTCTGGCCTGGCTGCGCGACGGCGGGCTCGAGACCATTGAGCCGACGCGCGAGGCCGAGGACGCCTGGGTCGCGCACGTCAACGACGTCGCGTACGAGACCCTCTATCCGCAGGCCAACTCGTGGTACATGGGCGCCAACATCCCCGGCAAGCCGCGCCTGTTCCTGCCTTATATCGGCGGCGTCGGCGCCTATCGCGAGAAATGCGATGCCGTCGCCGCCAACGGCTACGAGGGCTTCGCGCTGGCGCCAGCGCGCGAACTGACCGCCGCGGAGTAGCGCGCCCGTTTGCGGGCTCGGCTGACGCTGTCTTCGCGGCCGGCTATGCTTGTGGCCTGGAGGGTCGACGGCGATGGCATTGAACGAAGCGGCGGGTGACCGGGCGACGGACGGCGATCTGGCCGGGGCCGCGCCGGCGGAGGTGCGGGCGCGGATCCGCGCCGGCGCCATCACCGGGCAGACGGCCAACATGGCCATGGGCCACCTGCAGGGCAACCTGGCGATCCTGCCGGCCGAGCTGGCGCTCGACTTCGCCCGCTTCTGTCAGCGCAATCCCAAGCCGTGCCCGCTGGTTGGCGTTTCCGATACCGGCGATCCGCTGCTGCGCACCCTGGGCGAGGACATCGACATCCGCTCCGACGTGCCCAGCTACAACGTCTATCGCGACGGTGAACTGGCCGAGCAGGTCACCGACATCGCCGCCCTGTGGCGCGACGACCTGGTCGCGTTCGTGCTTGGCTGCTCGTTCTCGTTTGAAGAGGCGCTGCTGGCCGAAGGCATCCCACTGCGCCACGTCGAGCTTGACCGCACCGTGCCGATGTACGCCACCAGCCTGGACTGCGTGCCGGCTGGCCCGTTCCGCGGTCCGATGGTGGTGTCGATGCGGCCGATGACGCCGGAACAGGCAATCCGCGCCGTCGAGGTCACGGCCCGCTTTCCCATGACCCATGGCACGCCGGTGCACATCGGCGATCCGGCGGCGATCGGCATCGCCGATCTCGAGCGGCCCGACTGGGGCGAGCCGACGGTGCTGGAGCCGGGTGAGGTGCCGGTGTTCTGGGCCTGCGGGGTGACGCCGCAGAACGTCATCCGCGAGGCGCGGGTGCCCCTGTGCATTACCCACACGCCGGGCTCGATGCTGATCACCGACCTGCCGAGCAGTGACATCCGCCCGCGCTGAGGCGCAGGCGTCACGGTTCGTCCTTAGTGCAAGGAGCCCAGCCATGGATGCCGAGATCATCCGCTGCGAAATCACTGACCACATCGCCCTGGTGACCATGAACAAGCCGCCGGTCAACGCTCAGGACCAGCGCTTCCACGAGGAGATGATGGCGACCTTCGACCGCCTCAGCGACTTGGACGAGGTCCGCGTCGCGGTACTGACCGGCGCCGGCAAGTGCTTTTCCGCCGGTGCCGACATCAAGGGCCGGGCCGGCCAGGTGCGCGGGCCCGGCGAAGCCTGGCAGCACAGCCGGCGTGCCCGCGAGTGCTTCCACGCGATCATGGAATGCCGCAAGCCGGTGATCGCCGCGATCAACGGCCCGGCCCTGGGCGCCGGGCTGGCGGTCGCCGCCAGCTGCGACATCCTGCTCGCGGCCGAGACCGCCTCGCTCGGCCTGCCGGAGATCGACGTCGGCCTGATGGGCGGTGCCCGCCACGCCATGCGGCTGTTCGGCCACTCGCGCACCCGGCGCATGCTGCTCACCGGCTACCGGGTGCCCGGGCCCGAGCTCTACCGCCTGGGCGTGGTCGAGGCCTGCGTGCCGGCCGATGACCTGATGGACACGGCGATGGCGCTGGCGGCCGAGATTGCGGCCAAGAGCCCGGTCGCCAGCCGGCTGGCCAAACATGCCCTGAACACGATCGAGGAGATGAGCCTGCGCGACGGCTACCGTTTCGAGCAGAACATGACCTACCAGCTCTCGCACAGCGCCGACGCCAAGGAGGCGATGCTGGCCTTCGCCGAGAAGCGGCCGGCGCGGTTCACCGGGGAGTAGGCGCCATGGCCCTGCCCAGCTTCATGGACGCCCATCGGCCGGTGCTGCGCGGCACCCGGCACATGGCCGTGGCCGGCCACTACCTGGCGGCCGAGACCGCGTTCCAGGTGATGGCCGCCGGCGGCAACGCCATCGATGCCGGCGTCGCCGCCGGCCTGGTGCTGGGGGTGGTGCAGAGCGACCTGGTCAACGTCGCCGGGGTGGCGCCGATCCTCATCCATTCGGCCGAGCGCGACGAGGTCGTCAGCATCGCCGGCCTCGGCCACTGGCCGGCCGCCACCGACCCGGCGATGTTCGCCCGCGCCCACGCCGACGGCGTGCCCGAGGGCGTGCTGCGGCAGATCGTGCCCGGCGCGCCCGATGCCTGGCTCACGGCGTTGGAACGCTACGGCAGCATGAGTTTCGCCGAGGTTGCCGGCCCGGCGATCGGCTTCGCCCGCGACGGCTTCGTCATGTATCCGTTGATGGCGACGTTGCTGGCCAGCAAGCAGGAGGCCTATGCCCGCTGGCCCACCAACGCCGAGATCTACCTGCCGGGCGGGCGTCCGCCGGCGGTCGGCGAGGTCTTCGTCCAGGCCGACCTGGGGCGCAGCCTGCAGTACATGGCCGACCAGGAGGGTGCCGCCGGCGGCAGCCGTGCCAACGGACTGGCCGCCGCCCGCGCGGCCTTCTACGAGGGCGACATCGCGGCCGCCATCGTCGCCTGTCACCGTGACCATGGCGGCCTGTTGCGCGAAGGCGACCTGGCCGGCTACCGCGCCCAGGCGGCGCCGCCGGCGTCGATCCGCTTCGGCGAAACACGGGTATTCAGTTGCGGGCCGTGGTGCCAGGGGCCGTTCCTGCTGCAGATCCTGGCCCTGCTGAAGGACACCGACCTGCGTGCGCTGGGGCACAACTCGCCGGCCTACATCCACCGGCTGACCGAGGCGATCAAGCTGGCCGCCGCCGACCGGGAGCGCTGGTACGGTGATCCCGACTTCGTCGAGGTGCCGCTCGACCGGCTGCTGTCCGACGGTTATGCCGCCGAGCGCCGGCGGCTGATCCGCGACGACGTCGCCTGGAGCGAGCTGCCGCCGGCCGGCGGCGAAGACGTGGGCGGTGCCGGCCCGGCCCGGCGGCTGGCCGACCTGCCGCTAGATACCTCCTACGTCTGCACCGTCGACGACCGCGGCAACGTGTTCTCGGCCACGCCCAGCGATGCCTCCTTCGATGGACCGGTGGTGCCCGGCACCGGGCTGGTGCCATCGACCCGCGGCTCGCAGTCCCGCCCGGACCCGCAGCACCCATCCTCGATCGCCCCGGGCAAACGGCCGCGGCTGACCCCGACCCCCGGCCTGGCCCGTGGCGACGACGGCCGCTGGCTGCCGTTCGGCACCCCCGGCGGCGACGTGCAGTGCCAGGCCATGACCCAGGCCTTCCTCAACCTCACCGTGTTCGGTCTGAACCCGCAGGCCGCGGTGGAGGCGCCGCGCTTCGCCAGCTTCAGCTTTCCCAACTCCTTCGCCCCGCACGCCTATCACCCCGGCCTGTTGAAGCTGGAAGGGCGCATCGACGACGCCACCGGCGCGGCGCTGGAACGACTCGGCCACCACGTCGACTGGTGGCAGGACTGGCAGTGGCAGGCCGGCGCCATGTGCCTGATCGAGGCTGATGGCACGTCCGGCGTGCTGAGTGCCGGCGCCGATCCGCGCCGGCCCTGCTATGCGGCCGGTTGGTAAGTGGCGCGGGCGGGTCTGAGACCCGCCCCTACCGGCGGTCGGATCAGGTGTAGGGGCGGGTCTCAGACCCGCCCGTCGGGCGGACAATGCTGAACCGACGAGACGAAAGGAACGAAACGGCCATGATCGACTTCGCCCTCACCGATGAGCTGAAGGAGCTGCAGGACCGCACCCGGGCCTTCGTGCGCGACGTGGTCATGCCCTACGAGGGCGACGCCCGCGACGGCGCGCACGGGCCCGGCGACGAGCTGCGCGGCGAACTGATCGCCAAGGCGTCGGAGGCCGGCCTGCTGTCGCCCCATGTCGGCGCCGCCTGGGGCGGCCTGGGGCTGAGTCACGTCGGCAAGGCGGTGGTGTTCGAGGAGGCGGGCTATTCGCCGCTCGGCCCGCACGCGCTCAACATCGCCGCCCCCGACGAAGGCAACATGCACCTGCTGGAGCAGGTCGCCAGCGAGGCGCAGAAGGAACGCTACCTGCGGCCGCTGGCCGCCGGCGCGGTGCGCTCGGTGTTCTCCATGACCGAGCCCGACGGCGGCGCCGGCTCCGACCCGTCGATGCTGAAATCGACGGCGCGGGCCGACGGCGACGGCTTCGTCATCGATGGCCGCAAATGGCTGATCACCGGTGCCGATGGCGCCGCCTTCCAGATCATCATGGCCCGCACCATCGACCGCGATGGCAGCGACCTGGGCGCGACCATGTTCATGGCCGACATGGACGTGCCCGGCTGCACCATGGTGTGGGTGCTGGAGACCATGGACGCCAACCTTGCCGGCGGCCATTCGATGGTCGATTACGACAAGGTGCGGGTGCCGGCGGACGCCGTGCTCGGCGAGGTCGGCAAGGGCTTCCGCTACGCCCAGGTGCGCCTGGCGCCGGCCCGGCTGACCCATTGCATGCGCTGGCTGGGCGCGGCCCGGCGCTGCCACGACGTCGCCGTCGACTATGCCCGCCACCGCCACGCCTTCGGCAAGCCAATCGGCGAGCACGAAGGCGTCGGCTTCCAGCTCGCCGACAACGAGATCGACATGCATGCGAGCCGGCTGTCGATCTGGCACGCCGCCTGGGTGCTGGACCAGGGTGAGCGCGGCGGCACCGAGAGCAGCATGGCCAAGGTCGCCTGCTCCGAGGCGCTGGGCCGGGTCGTCGACCGGGCAGTGCAGGTGCTGGGCGGCACCGGGATTACCGGCGAGACCGTGGTCATGCGCACCTACAAGGACATCCGCGCCTTCCGCATCTATGACGGCCCCTCAGAAGTCCACCGCTGGGCCCTGGCGCGGCGGATTTTGCGCGCCAACTGAACGTGCTATCCAGGGCCCGCCGCGGTATCCGCGGTGGGAGGCAGCAAGCAAGAAACCATGAGCAACATCTACGCCCAGTTCGAGGCCAGGTTCCCGGACGACCCGACCCGACCCTTCATCGAGACCGATAGCGGCGAGATCTACACCTACGGCGCCCTGGCCCGAATCACCGCCCGCTATGCCAACCTGCTGGCCCGCCTCGGCGTCGCCAAGGGCGAGCGGGTAGCGGTGCAGGTGGCCAAGTCGCCTGAGGCGATCTTCCTCTATCTCGCCTGCCTGCGGGCCGGCGCGGTGTTCCTGCCGCTGAATACCGCCTACCAGAGCGGCGAGGTCGACTACATCCTGGGCGATGCCGAACCGGTGTTGGTGGTCGGCGCCCCGGCGCGCGAGGCCGAGCTCGCCGAGCTGACGGCGGCGCGCGGGATCCCGCACCTGCTGACCCTGGGCCAGCAGCGCGACGGCAGCTTCATCGATGCCGCCGCCGGCCAGGCCGAGGCTTTTGCCACCGTCGAGGTCGACGCGGCCGAGGACCTGGCTGCGATCCTCTACACCTCCGGCACCACCGGCCGGCCCAAGGGAGCGATGCTGAGCCACCGCAACCTGGCCTCCAACGCCGCCGCGCTGCACCAGGTCTGGCAGTTCCAGCCCGAAGACGTGCTGCTGCACGCGCTGCCGATCTTCCATGCCCACGGCCTGTTCGTCGCCACCAACACGCAGCTCTGGAACGGCGGCACGATGCTCTACATGAACAGCTTCGACGCAGAGCGGGTGATCGACCTGCTGCCGCGGGCGAGTGTGTTCATGGGCGTGCCGACCTACTATGTGCGCCTGCTCGCCGCGTCGCGGTTCGATCGGGCGGCCTGCGCCCATATGCGGTTGTTCGTCTCCGGCTCGGCGCCGCTCCTGGAGGAGACCTTCGCCGAGTTCCAGCGCCGCACCGGCTTCACCATCGTCGAACGCTACGGCATGACCGAGACGGTGATGAACACCTCCAATCCGCTCGGCGGCGAGCGTGCCGGCAGCGTCGGCCCGCCGCTGCCAGGGGTCGAGGCGCGGGTCTGCAACGAAGAGGGCCAGGTGCTCGGCACCGGCGAGGTCGGGATCATCCAGGTGCGCGGGCCCAACGTGCTCAAGGGCTACTGGCGCAACGAGGAGAAGACGCGCGAGGACCTGCTGGCCGACGGTTTCTTCGTCACCGGCGATATGGGCCGGATCGATGAGGACGGCTACGTCTGGATCATGGGCCGGGCCAAGGACCTGGTGATCTCCGGCGGCTACAACGTCTATCCCAAGGAAGTTGAGCTGGTGATCGACGAGATCGACGGCGTCGACGAATCCGCTGTGATCGGCCTGCCGCACCCGGACTTCGGCGAGGGCGTCACCGCGGTGGTGGTGCCCAAGAGCGACGGCACGCCGCCCGGCGAGGCGCAGATCATCGAGCGCCTGCGCGGCCAGCTGGCGAACTACAAGCTGCCTAAGCGGGTGTTCTTCGTCGAGGCCCTGCCGCGCAACACCATGGGCAAGGTGCAGAAGAACCTGCTGCGCGACCGCTTCGCAGGCACGTACGAAGGCTGAGGCCGGGCGACGGGCGGGTCTGAGACCCGCCCCTACCAACCATTGTGCGGGCTGTAGGGGCGGGTCTCAGATCCGCCCGCGGACGCCAGCGTGCTACGATGCCGGAAACCAACGGGAGGAGGCAGTCATGTCGCTGGCGATGACCGAGGCGGAACGCGAGGCCTTTCTGGCCGACGTGCACGTGGCGATCCTGGCCCTGCCGGACGGCGACCGGGGGCCGTTGTGTGCACCGGTCTGGTACAACGTCGCCCCGTCGGGCGAGCTCTACTTCCTGACCCAGGCGACCTCGCGCAAGGGCCGGCTGATCGCCGAAGGCGGCCGGCTGACCATGACGGTACAGCGGGAGACCGCACCTTACGCCTATGTCAGCGTCGAGGGCCCGGTGACGGCGGTCGAGCCCTATGACCTGGAAGCCGACCTGCTGCCCATGGCCATGCGCTACCTGGGCGCTGAGGGCGGGCGCGGCTATGCCGACGCCATGCGGGCGAGCTGGAATCCTGAGGCCAGCATCAAGGTGACCGTGCGGCCCGAGCGCTGGCTCAGCGTCGACTACGTCAAACGGGGCGGGGCCGTATGAGGATCGGTCTGCAGCTCTATCTCGGCGGCGAAGCGGCGACGCCCGAGTTCCTGTCGGTGGTGGCGCCGGCCATCGAGCAGCGGGGCTTCCACGAGATCTGGCTGGCGGAGCACATCGCCCTGCCGCCGGTGATCGGCTCGCCCTATCCCTACTCGGCAGACGGTAGCTTTCCCTTCGACCCGCGGCTGTTGCCGCTGGAGCCGTTCACGGCGCTGTCGTTCATCGCTGCGCAGACGACGACGATCCGCCTGGCCACCGGGGTCTCGGTGCTGCCGCAGCGCAACCCGGTGTTTGCCGCCAAGCAGGCGGCCGACGTCGACGTGCTCTCGCGCGGTCGGCTCGACTACGGCATCGGTGCCGGCTGGTGCCTGGAGGAGATCGAGGCTCTGGGCACCGACCCGGCCCGCCGCGGCGCCCGCACTGACGACTATGTGGCGGTGATGAAGAAGCTGTGGACGGAGAACCTGGCCAGCCACGACGGTCCGTTCTTCTCGTTGCCGGGCGTGCACACCGGCCCGAAGCCGGTGCAGCAGCCGCATCCGCCGCTGTTCTTCGGCGGCAACTCGCCGGCCGCCCTGCGCCGGGTGGCCCGGCTCGGCGACGGTTGGTTCGCTGCCGCCGTGACGCCAGCCCAGTTCGCCGACGGCGTCGCCGCGCTCAGGCAGACCTGCGCCGCGCAGGACCGCGATCCGGATGCGGTCCGCCTGGCGGTCGGCCCGCCCGGCGGCAAGGCGACTCTGGATATGGTCGAGGGCTACCGTGACGCCGGCGCCGAGCAGGTCGTGCTCGCCCTGTCGGGCCGCAACGCCGACCGCTTCCTGGCCCGTCTCGATGTTTTGGCAGAGCAGGTGGTGGCGCCGGCCGCGGCGCTGTAGGCGGACAATCGGCGCGGCGGGCGGGTCTGAGACCCGCCCCTACAGATCTTTGTGTCCGCTACTCGTCCTCGAACTCGGAGACCGCGAACTCGAAGGCTTCCAGGCCGTCGGCCAGGTATTCACCCAACAGCGGCATCGCCAGCAGGTAGCCGCCGGTGTGGTCGGAGTGACGTTCGTGCGCCAGCGCCGTCAGGTCGCCCCAGTCGTCGCGGGTGCCGTCACCGCGGCCGAGCCAGGCCAGGGCGATCAGCTCGCACTGCTCGTCGATGCTCAGCGCGCCGATGAAGGCGGTCAGCTCCTGGTAGACTGGGTCGTGCTCGTGCTCGTCGTGGCGCTCGCGCTCCAGCGTGGTCTCGTCGACCTCGTGCGCACCGCGTTCGTAGGCCTCGGCCTCTTCGTCCGGCAGCACGGTCGCGGCGCCGGCGTTCAGTTCGCGGACCTTGTTGATGATGTGTCCGACGACCTCCGGTTTCAGATCCTGCATGCTGTCCTGCTCTGACGTTGCCCGGTTTTCTCCGTTATAGCGCACCCTGCGCGCGCCGTCGTCATCGCCCGTACCGCCGCATTTCGTCGCACCAACGCCGGCCGGGACCGTCAACCGCCGGTGCTGACCACGAACGGTTGCGCCCGGACGCGGACCTCGTCGGCGATGCGGGCCGGGCGGCGGGCGTCCAGGTCGAGCAGCACGCCCGACTGGTCGAGTTCGGCCGAGATCTCACCGCTGCGCACCTCGTACAGGCGGTGCAGGATCCTCAGCGAGGAGTTGCCCAGGTGCAGCAGCGCCGACTTCATCATCACCAGGTCGCCGGCGTTCAGCTCGCGCAGGAAGCGCAGCTGGTAGTCGAAGGTGGAGAAGCCGCGGCGATGGGCGCGCTGCCAGCCGGGGGTTATGCCCATGGCCGTGAACAGCTGCGCCCCGGCGGAAGAGAAGCGGGAGACATAGAACTGGAAGCTCATATGGCCGACGACGTCGATCTCCCACGGCTTGACGGTGTCGCGCAGGCTGTCGACGAAACTGCTGCTGTCGGCCGGCATCGGCCGTTCCTCGAACGACGGCGCCTCGGCCCAGTCGGCCAGGCTCAGCGCCGCCTGCCTGTCCGCGGGGAGGTCGAGCGCGCGCCGGCGGTCGAGATCGATGTGCAGGAGCGACTGGGTCATTTCGGTGGTGAGCTCGCCCGTGGCCGAGTCGTAGACCCGGTGTCCGGCGATCAGCCGCTTGCCGTCGACCTGCAGCAGGGCGCTTTCCATGTGCAGGGCGTCGCCGATGTGGAACTCGCGCAGGTAGCGGGTCTTGCAGGCAACCGTGGCGCAGCCCTTGCGTTCATCGCGCATGTAGCCGATGCCCAGGCCGTGATGCTCCATCAGCGCCAGGGTGGCGTCGGCGAAACGGGCGTAGTAGCGGGAGACGGTGAGGTGCTCGGTGGTGTCGACGTCATCGACGGCGACGGAACCCCGGTAGCTCTCGATCCAGCCGCTCATGCCGCGGCCTCCAGGTCCAGCCGATAGGCGCGGGCGGCGCTGTCGCGGAACAGGGCCAGCTGTTCGGCGCGGGAAAAGTCGGCGACCATGCGCTTGTAGGCATGATAGAGCGCGTTGAAGCCGATGCGCAGGCCGGCGACCGGCTGGTTGCTGGCGAACATGCAACGATCTGGCCCGAACATGTCGATCGTCTCCAGCACGATGGCGCGGTTCTCCTCGTAGTCCCAGGGCCGGTCCTTGAGGCCGAACTCGGACAGCTTGACCACCACGTTGGCCTCCGCCGCCATCGCCCGCATCGCCCGGCGCCAGTGTTCCATGCCTTCCGGGCTGCGGTCCCAGGGAAAGCCGGTGTGGTTGATGATCACCGTCGTCTCCGGGATCAGGCGGACGATCTCGACCGCCTCCGCCAGGTGCCACAGCGGCACCCGCAGGTCATAGCTCAGGCCGTACTTCGGCAGCAGCCTGAGACCCTCCCGCCAGCGTGGATCGCCCATGCTGCCGGGCGCATCGGCGGCGAGCGCACCGGGGCGGTCGCCGGTGCGCGGCTTGGAGCGGATGCCGCGGACCAGGGGATGCGTCGCCTGCGCCGCCAGCACCGCCTCCGTGTCCGGCCGGTCGAACCAGGCGTGGGCGACGATGGCGTCGGGCATGCCCTCGGCCGCGGCGATGTCCTCGAGCCATGCCGTCTCGCCGACCTGGTCGTCGCGATCCCACTCGGCCTCGCAATGCACCGTGGCGACGATGTTGTGCTCGTTCGATTGGACCCGGTAGTCGGCCGGCAGAAAGTCGCGCTTCAGGGCCGAATAGTCGCCGAGGAAGAAGCCGTCGATCGGCTCGGCCAGCCAGGGGTAGTGGTTGGCCTTGAGGTCCCACAGATGGTGGTGGGCGTCGACGATCGGCAGGTCGTCCATGTCGCTCCTCCCTTTGCCTTTTCTTGTGTCTTATGGTGCTCGAAACAGTGGAGACGCCCGCATGACCTGGATCAAGACCATTGCCTACGCCGACGCGACCGGCCGCCTGCGCACCCTCTACGATCGCATCAAGGGCCCGGACGACAACGTCGACAACATCATGGCGGCGCACAGCCTGCGGCCGCACACCATGGAAGGGCATATGTACCTCTACAAGTACGTCCTGCACCACAACGGCAACGCCCTGCCGAAGTGGCTGCTGGAAGCGCTGGGGGTCTATGTCTCGCGGCTCAACGACTGCGCCTATTGCGTCGAGCATCATTTCGCCGGCCTGCAGCGGCTGCTGAAAGATCCGGCCCGGGCGCAGGCGATCCGCAGCGCGATCGACGCCGACGCGCCCGGGGAGGCCTTCGACGGCCGCGAGCTGGCAGCGATGCGCTATGCCCGGGCCTTGACGCTCGAACCGACGACGCTGACAGCCGCCGACATCGATGCCCTGCGTGCCGCTGGCCTGGACGACGGCGAAATCCTGGAAATCAACCAGGTGGTGGCCTACTTCAACTATGCCAATCGCACCGTACTGGGCCTGGGCATCAACACCGAGGGCGACATCCTCGGCCTGTCGCCCGGGGAGAGCGACGAGCCCGACAATTGGCAGCACGCCTGAACGACAGACAACCGGAGAGTGCCTGCATGACCGACCAGCCGCGGATCCTCGCTTTCGCCGGCAGTGCCCGGCGCGAATCGCACAACAAGAAGCTGATCCGCGTCGCCGCCACGGCAACAGAGGCGGCCGGCGGGGCGGTCACCCTGATCGACCTGGCCGACTTCCCGATGCCGCTCTACGACGGCGACCTGGAGGCCGCCGACGGCCTGCCCGAGCACGCCATGCGGCTGCAGGATCTGCTGCTGGCGCACGACGCGCTGCTGCTCGCCGCGCCCGAGTACAACAGCGGCATCACGCCGTTGATGAAGAACACCATCGACTGGGTCTCACGCTCGGTCGGCGGCCGCCCAGGGCTCGACTGCCTGCGCGGCAAGACGACGGCCCTGACCAGCGCCTCGCCGGGGGCGCTCGGCGGCCTGCGCGGGCTGATCCACCTGCGTTACGTGCTGCAACACATCGGCGTGATGGTGCTGCCGGACCAGGTCGCGGTGATGAAGGCGGGCGACGCGTTCGACGCCGATGGTCGGCTGGTCGACCCGGCCCGGCAGGCGGCGATCGAGGCGCTGGCCGGCAAGCTGGTGGCGGCGACGGCGAAGATGGCCGGCTGAGGTTGCACGGTCCGCGCCGCACTTCTCCTCGTCATCCCCGCGTGCGCGGGGATGACGGTCAGGTGTTAGCAGCCCGTCAGCCTTCGCCGCCGGTCGTCGCCGCTTCGGCCAGCGCCGCCTCGATGGCGCCGGTGACGCGGGCGTCGGTCGGCTTCACCGGCGACGGCCAGCCGGTGATGGCGCGGCCGTCGGCGGCGATCAGAATCTTGTGGAAGTTCCAGCGCGGTTCGCCCCGGGATCCCAGTTCCGCCTTCAGCCAGCGGTAGAGCGGATGGGCATCCGCGCCGCGGACCTGCTGCTTCTCGGTCAGCGGGAAGTCGACGTCGAAGTTGACCTCGCAGAACTCCTTGATTTCGGCCTCGGCGTTCGGCTCCTGGCCGCCGAAGTCGTTCGAAGGCACGCCGACCACCACCAGGCCCTGATCGCGGTAGCGCTGCCAGACCGTCTGCAGGTCGCCGTACTGGTGGGTGAAGCCGCAGAAGGACGCGGTATTGACCAGCAGCACCGCCTTGCCGCGGTAGCCGGCCATCGGCATCGGTTCGCCGTCGATCGAGGTGAAGTCGAAGTCGTGGGCCGAGCCGGCGGGCTCGGCCCGCACACCGCCGGCCATCACCAGCAACAGGACCAGCAGCGGGGCTATGAAACGGGCGGCGGACATGGGTGCACCTTCGGTGGCAATGACCTAGCATTTGAGGATGTAGCGCGGCGTGTCGGCCTGTCAAAGACGGGGACGGCGCCGCGCCACGCTTGCCGCCAGTAGGGAGCCGCCATGCAGGTGCTGATTGTCTTCGCCCATCCGGAGCCGCAGAGCTTCAACGGCGCCATGAAGGACGCCGCGGTCGAGACCCTGACCGCCGCCGGCCACCAGGTGGTGGTGTCCGACCTCTACGCCATGGACTTTGCTGCCGGGACCACGCGGGGCGACTTCACCACCGTTGCCGACGCGGGCTACCTGAAGTACCAGGCCGAAGAGCGCCATGCCGAGGAACACGACGGCTTCGCCGAAGACCTGAAGGCGGAGATGGCCAAGCTGGAGGCGGCCGACCTGCTGATCTTCCAGTACCCGATCTACTGGTTCGCCATGCCGGCGCTGCTCAAAGGCTGGGTCGATCGCGTGTTCGCCATGGGTTGGGCCTATGGCGGCGGCCGCTGGTTCGACAACGGCGTCTTCCGCGGCAAGCGGGCCATGGTGGCGATGACCACCGGGGCAGGGCCGGCGGCGTTCGGACCCGATGGACGCAACGGTGATATAGAGATGCTGCTGTGGCCGGTGCACAACGGCATCTTCCGCTTCTGCGGCTTCGACGTGCTGCCACCGTTCATCGCCTACGGCGTCGCCCGTGCCGACGATGCAGCACGGGCACGGATCCTTGACGACTGGCGTGACCACCTGCGCCGGTTGGACGACCTGCCGCCGCTTGCCTTCAACAGTCTGGACGACTTCGACGCCGACGGCCGGCTGAATCCGGGCGTGCCGCCGGCTGGGGTGCTGCGGGCGCGTGACTGAACGCGCCTCGCCGCTTAATCCGGATCGATCAGCAGGCGACCGTCGCGCACCACCACGGGCACCGGGTCGAGCCAGCAGTTCTCCGCCGCGCCGGCGACGCCGAAGCCGTCCTCGATGCGGAACTCGGCGAAGTGCATGGTGCAGCGGATGCGGCTGCCGTCGTCGTTGAGGAACTGGCCGGCGCGGTGGTTGAGCGGCGAGGCATAGTGCGGACAGATGTTGAGGTAGCCGAAGACCGCCTCGCCGCGGCGGACGACGAACATGGAAAAGGCGCTCTTGCCCTTGCCGAAGACGTATTCGCGCGCACTGCCGTCGGGCAGATCGTCCAGCGGCCCCAGCTCCGTCCCCGGCGCGGGCGCGCGCGGCCGAAGACGCCAGTAGCCGGGCTCGGGCCGCGCCGCCGGCTCGGCCATCACGTCGGCTGTCCGTAGCCGTGCGGTGCCGGCGCCATCGCGGCGATGCGGTGCAGCAGGCCGGCGAACTTCTCCTGCGGTGCGTCGCCGAACATGGGATCGGCGTGATCGGCGAACACGGCGTCGATCTCGGCCCAGTCGGCCTCGGTCAATGCCGCCCGCGCGCGCGGGATCACCTCCAACTCCTCCATCCGCATGTGATCCCATTCCAGGCGGTGATAGGCCCGCATCGCCTCGAAGAAAGCCGGCCCCGCGCCGCGGTCGGCCTCATAGGCGAGCAGTGCCGTGCGCAGCTGCGTCATCATCTCGTAGCCGTCGCGATGCTCAGCCTCCAGGCGGTCCAGCAGCGCCGCGCTTTCCGGGTCCCGCAGGCGCAGAAGGCGGAACAGCTGCGCGTCCTCCTTGGGATGATGGTAGGTGTCGAGGAACTCGGAGACATAGTCCAGTGCCAGGCGGAACAGCGCGAAGTCCGGTTCGATCACGCCGCGCTCGACGTCGCCGATGACGCCGTCGATGCAGTGCAGCACCGAGATGTAGTTGCGGTGCTCCGCCTTGATGATCTCGATCGTGCTCGCCATCTGGGCCCTCCCGCGGGCTGGCGGTGCCGGTTCAGGCGGCCGCCGCCAGGGTGAAATCGAACGCCGCCGTCCACAGCGCGTCGTCGCCGGCGCTCTGCGTGAACGGGACGATCAGCGACTGCTTCACGCCGAACACCGCGTCGGACTCGATGTAGGGGTCGCCCTCGACGAAGATGTGGGTGACCACCGGCTCGTAGCCGGGCGCCGTGACGATGAAGTGGATGTGCGCCGGCCGGTAGGCATGCCGGCCCATGGCGTCGAGCATGCGGCCGACCGGCCCGTCCGTCGGCACCGGATAGGACACGGGCTTCACCGTGCGGAAGGTGTAGCGGCCGTCCGCCCCGGTGACGAACTTGCCGCGCATGTTCATCTCCGGCTGCTCGTCGGGCTGCTGCACGTCGTAGAAGCCGGCACCGTTGGTCTGCCAGACGTCGAGCACGGCGCCCTCGATCGGGTTGCCGTCGCGATCCAGCACCCGGCCCGAGACGACGCAGGGCTCGCCATGCTCGTCGCGGGCGATGTTGGCGCCCATCTCCAGGGTGGCGGCGCCGTCGACGTGGAACGGTCCCAGCACCGTGGCCTCGGTGCGGCCGTCGTGGGCGCGATGGTTGATGGTCTCGACCAGCATGGAGACGCCAAGGGTGTCGGAGGCCAGGATCCATTCCTGGCGCTTGTCGTCGCACATCTGCCCGGTGGCGGTCAGGAACTCGATCGCCGTCATCCACTCCTCCATGGTCGGCTCGACTTCCTTGACGAAGCCATGCAGGTGGCGGATGGCGGCCTCCATGATCTGCCGGAAGCGCGGATCGGCCGCGTTCTGCAGCCGTTCGATGACGACGTCGGCGGAGTTCTCTTCGGTGAAGTAGTGCACCATGGCGGACCTCAGTCTTTGTTGGCTTGCACGATGAGACGACGCTGGACCGGGAACAGCTCGACCCCGAAGCGATCCAGGAACAGGCCCCACAGACCGCTCGGTGCTCGCAGCATGACGACGACGGCCAGCAGTCCGAGGATGATCAGATAGATCGAGCCGAGATCGGCGAGGAAGCCGCGCAGCAGGAAGAACACGATGGTGCCGATAATCGGCCCCTCGATGCGGCCGACACCGCCGATGACGACGATGAAGATGACATAGGCGGTCCAGTCGACGACGTTGAACGCGGCATCCGGCGAGATCCGGAGCTTGGCCAGGAAGATCAGCGCGCCGGCGATGCCGGTGACGAAGGCGGCGGCGACGTAGACGGCGTACTTGGTGCGGGCGTTGTCGACGCCGAGGCTCTCGGCGGCGGGTTCGGAATCGCGGATCGCGGTCAGGGCGAGGCCCTGGCGGGAGCGCAGGAACAGGTAGACCAGCACCACGGCGCCGACGGCGAGCGCCAGGGCGACCCAGTAGATGATCGAGTCGCGCATCGCCTTCTTGGCCGCGACCGCCTTGACCACGGAGATCGGCAGGCTCATGCCCGAGCCGCCGCCGAGCGCCTGGATCTGCGCGATCGACAGCATGTAGACCTCGGCGATGACCCAGGTGCCGATGGCGAAATAGGCGCCCTTGAGGCGGAAGGCGATGGCCGCGGTGGGCACGGCGAAGACGGCGGCGACGCCGCCGGCCAGCAGCAGCGCGGCCAGGGGATGCACGCCGAGGAAGGCGGCGAAGACGAACAGCGCATAACCGCCGAGGCCGACGAAAGCCTGCTGTCCGACCGAGACCAGGCCGGCGTAGCCCGCCAGCAGGTTCCACATGGTGGCCAGCGCCAGGTAGCTGCAGATCTCCACGCCCAGGCGCAGCTCGGCGCGGCCGAGCCAGAACGGCCCGGTGGCCAGAACCAGGACGACGAGGAGGCAAAGCCCGAGCGCCAGCTGGTTCCCCCGGGACATGGTCTGAACGCGATGGTTGGTTGCCATATCGTCAGTCCTTGATCCGCGGGAACAGACCCTGGGGGCGCAGCACCAGGGCGATCAGGAAGGCGATGTGCCCGGCCAGGATCTGGAAGCCCGGGTGGATCTTGGCGCCGATCGACTGGGCCACGCCGAGGATGATGCCGCCGACCAGGGTGCCCCAGAGGTTGCCCAGGCCGCCGATGATCACGGCCTCGAAGGCGAACAGCAGGCGCGCCGGACCGACCGTCGGGTTGACGTTGGTGCGGATCGCCATCAGCACCCCGGCCACCGCGCAGACCGCAAGCGCGATGCCCATGGCGAGCGCGTAGACCCGCCGGTTGTCGACGCCCATCAGCCGGACGATCGACTGGTTGTCCGAGGTCGCACGGAACACCCGGCCCAGGCGGGTGCGGTAGAACAGCAGCTGCAGCGCCGCGATGATGGCGACGGCGGTGAGGAAGACGATCAGCGGGAACACGCCGACCGCCAGGCCGTCGGCGAGCTCCAGGCTGGCGGTCTCCAGGGCGCCTGCCTGCAGCCGCCGGGTGTCGGCCGAGAAGGTCTCGAGCAGTGCGTTCTGGATGATGATCGACAGGCCGAAGGTGACCAGCAGCGGTGGCAAGATGTCCTCGCCCAGGGTGATGTTCAACAGACCGCGCTGCAGCGCGTAGCCGAAGGCGAACATCACCGGCACCACCACCACCAGCGTCAGCAGCGGATGCATGCCGGTGCCGCTCACCACGGCGATCGCCAGGAACGAGCCGAGGATGATCAGGTCGCCATGTGCCAGGTTGACCAGGCGCATCACTCCGAAGATCAGCGACAGGCCGGTGGCGAACAGAGCGAACAGCCCGCCGAGCAGGATTCCCTGGAGTATGGCGTTGATCCATTCCATGCCGTCACATCCCGAAATAGGCCTGGGTGATCTGCTCGTGGCTGAGGTCCGACGGGGCGCCCGACAACGACACCCGACCTTCCTGGAAGCAGTAGATCCGCGTCGCGACGGCAAGTGCCTGCTGGATGTCCTGCTCGACGACGACGACGCTGGTTCCCTGGACCTGGATCGCCGGCAGTGCGGCGTAGATGTCCTTGATGACGATGGGCGCCAGGCCGAGGCTGATCTCGTCGCACAGCAGGATGCGCGGATTGGCCATCAGCCCGCGGCCGATCGCCACCATCTGCTGCTGGCCGCCCGACAGCGCTGTCCCGGGCGAATTGCGGCGCTCTTTCAGGATGGGAAACAGGCCGTAGACGGTGTCCAGCGCCCAGTGGCCGGTCCGGTCCACGCAGGCGCCCATCAACAGGTTCTCTTCGACGCTGAGCGAGGGGAACAGCTGCCGTCCTTCCGGCACCATGGCGATGCCCATGCGGGCGATCTCGAACGGCGGCCGGCCGCCGATGTCTTCCGTGCCGTAGCGGACCGCGTCGGCCGGCGCGGACAGCAGCCCGGTCACGGTGCGCAGGAAGGTGCTCTTGCCGGCGCCATTGGCGCCGATGATGGCGATGGTCTCGCCTTCCGCCAGATCCAGGTCGATCCCGAACAGGGCCTGAAAGTCGCCATAGAAGGCCTCCAGCCCGCGGGTCGCCAGCAGGGCGCTCATTCGGCCGAGATCCCCATGTAGACCTCCTGCACCTTCGGATCGTTCATCACCGCCTCGGGTGCGCCCTCGGCCAGCAGCTGGCCGAAGTTGATCACGATCAGCCGGTCGACGACCGACAGCAGCGCGTGCACGACATGCTCGATCCAGATGATCGAGACGCCCTCTTCGCGCACTGAGCGGATCGTCGCCACCAGCTCGTGGCACTCGCCCTCGGTCAGGCCGCCGGCGATCTCGTCCAGCAGCAACAGCCGTGGCCGTGTCGCCAGGGCCCGGGCCAGCTCCAGCCGCTTGCGCTCGAGCAGGGTGAGGGTGCCGGCGAGCACGTTGGCCTTGGCGATCAGGCCGGTGCGTTCGAGCACCGCGGCGCAGTGGTCGACGGAGTCGTGTTCGCTGCCGCCGCTGCCGAAGGCGGCGCCCACCAGCAGGTTCTCGAACACCGTCATGCGGGCGAACGGATGCGGGATCTGGTAGCTGCGGCCGATACCCCGGCGACAGCGGGTGTGGGCGGGCACGGTGGTGATGTCGTCGTCGGCGAACAGGATGCGGCCTTCGTCCGGCTTCAGCCCGCCGGTGATCAGGTTGAACATCGTGCTCTTGCCGGCCCCGTTCGGGCCGAGCACGCCCAGCGCCTCGCCGTCCGTCAACTGGAACGACAGATCGTCGGTGACCTTGAGGGCACCGAAGCTCTTCGAACCATGTTCCAGGGAAAGCAGCATCTGTCCGCTCCGGGGTCGTGTCCCGGCCGTCGCCGGCCGGGACACGTCGCCAAGGCTCAGGCGATGGCCTGCATCTCACCGCCCAACGGCACCGCAGGCGCGGTTTCGTTCGAAGTGATGACGATGTCGTACTTGTGCTTGCCGGTCCCGTGCCGCCACTGGCCGCCGACCAGCGGGGTCTTGGCGACGTTCTTCACCGGGCCGGCGGTCCAGTCCACGGGGCCGACGATGGTGTCCATCCTGGTGGCGCCCAGGGCCGCCACCAGGGCCTCGGCATCGCCGGGGCCGCCGGCGGTGTCGAAGGTCCTGGCCGCGACCTCGAACAGGGCGTGGACGAAGCCGATCGGCTGCGTCCACTGCTTGCCGGTGCCGCTCTCGAAGGCGGCGGCGAGGGCGCTGGCGTCCTGGCCGGTCAGCGACGAGCTGAACGGGTGGTTCGGCGACCACCAGACCTCGGACGACAGGTTGTTGCCGGCATCGCCCAGCGCCTCCAGGGCGACCGGGAACAGGATCGCCTTGCCGATGGAGGCGACCTTGGGCACGTAGCCCTGCTGTTTGGCCTGGGTCCAGAAGGTGGTGAAGTCGGGCGGGATCATCACCCCGGTGATGATCTCGCAGTCGTCGCCCTTGAAGGCGCTGATGTAGGACGAGAAGTCGTCGGTCAGGTTCTGGTAGCGGCCCGGATCGAGCAGGCTGTAACCCTGTGCCGCCAGCGGCTTGGGGAAGCCCAGCTCCTTGTCGCCCCAGGCGTTGCCGTCGCCGTCGTTGGGGAACAGCCCGCCGACCTTTTTGTTGGTGTCGACCTTGTTCCACATGTTGGTGAAGACGGCGATGACGTCCTCCAGGCCCCAGAAGAAGTGATAGGTGTATTCGAAGCCTTCCGCCGGGTTGCCGCCGCGGGTGAAGAACCAGGGCTGCCACGGCGCCACCGTGGACAGGCACGGGATCTCGTTCACCTCGCACTGGTCGGAGACCGGGTTCGTCGTCTCCGGCGTCGAGGCCACCAGCATCATGTCGATCTCGTCCGACAGGATCAGCTCGTTGGCCACTTCGGCGGCGCGGTTCGGGTTGGACTGGCTGTCCTTGACGATGATCTCGACCGGGTGGGTCTTGCCGCCGGCCTTCAGCCCCCCGGCGAAGGCCTCGCGCATGGCGCCGACGACGAACTTGTCCGCCTCGCCGAACGGCGCCAGCGGCCCGGTCTGTGGCGAAACGTAGCCCAGTTTGATGGTCCGGTTGGCGGCGATCGCCGGCATCGGGAAAGCGCCCGCCAGCGCGGCAGCACCGCCGAGCGCGGCCGTGGTGCCGAGGAACCGGCGCCGTGTGTAGGTCTGTCCTGACATGATTTGCCTCCCTTGGGTCGTGTCGTCGTCAGCTTGCCGGCCGGGCCCCCGCCCAGGCCTGCGCGATCAACTCCCTGATCGCCTTATGTTCGAGCTTACGCGGATTCCAGTAGAGGTTCTGCACCGCCAGCTCGGCGGCACGGTCGATGCCGTCCTCGGGCATGCCCAGATCCTTCAGCGCCAACGGAGCCTCCAGCGCCTGCGCCAGATCGTACAGGCCCTGCGCGGCGGAACCGGCGCCAAGCGCCCGGGCAATGGCGGTCATCGCTTCTGCCGCCGCGTTTGCGTTGTAGGCCACAGCGTGCGGCAGGACGATGGTGTGGGTCTGCGCGTGCGGCAGGTCGAAGCTGCCGCCGAGGGTGTGGCAGAGCTTGTGATGCAGCGCCATGCCGACGGAGCCGAGGCAGGTGCCGCACAGCCAGGCACTGTACAGCGCGTCGGCGCGGGCCTCGGTGTCCGCCGCGTCCGCCTTGATCCGCGGCAGGGCGGTGGCGAGGCTGCGGATGCCTTCCTCGGCCATCAGGGCGACGATCGGGTTGCGGTCCTCGGCATAGAGTGCCTCGACCGCGTGGGCCATGGCGTTGATGCCGCTGGTCGACGACAGCGCGACGGGCAGCGACAGCGTGAGCTCGACGTCGTAGATCACCGTCTCCGGCAACACCCGCAGCGATCGCTGCGTCGTCTTTTCGCCCTGCGCCGTCTGGCCGATGATCGGCGTCATCTCGGAGCCGGCGTAGGTCGTCGGCACGGCGATCTGCGGCAACTCCGTGCGCAGGGCGATGGCCTTGCCCAGGCCGATCGTCGAGCCGCCGCCGATGGCCACGGTGCCGTCGACCGCGTTGTCCGCGACCATGGCCATGGCCTCGTCCGTCACCTCGACGGGCGTATGCATGGCCGCACCGGCGAACACCGCCGCGGCCCGTCCGCCCAACCTGTCCGCGACGGACGCCGCCTGGCCTTCCTGTTCCGGCGTCGATAGCACCAGGATGTTCTCCAGCCCCAGGCGTTCGGCTTCCGCCGGCAAGGCCGCCAGGGTGCCGTGGCCAAACACGACGCGGGCCGGCAGGGCGTTGTAGACGAAGGCCTGCATCATGCCGCCTGGCGCGCGTGCGCCGCCTGGCTGCGCGCCTGCAGCTCGCGCAGCACCGTCAGCTCCTCGGCCGTGGGTGGCGGCGTCTCCGCGACCTGCGCCGCGAACCGGACCGGCCAGCCGCAGGTCGCCTGCACGTCGTCGCGGCTGACCCCGGGATGGATGGAGACGACGGTGAACTCCTTGCTTTCCGGGTCGGGGCGCCAGACCGCCAGGTCGGTGACCAGCAGGGTCGGTCCCTTGGTAGCGATGCCGTGGCGGGCGCGGTCGTCGCCACCGCGGCCGTGGCCGAGCGAGGTGACGAAGTCGATCGTCTGAACGAAACCGCGCAGCGACTGCTTCATGGTGATGAAGATCTCGCCGCAGCTGGTGGCGATCTCCGGCGCCCCGCCGCCGCCGGGCAGGCGCACCGTCGGCTTGTCGTAGTCGCCGATCACCGTGGTGTTGATGTTGCCGAAGCGGTCGAGTTGGGCAGCACCCAGAAAGCCGATGTTGATGCGCCCGCCCTGCAGCCAGTAGCGGAACATCTCCGGCACCGACACTGTGGTCACCGCAGTCTCGCACAGCTCGCCGTCACCGATCGACAGCGGCAGCACGCTGGGCGCCGTGCCGATGGTGCCGCTCTCGTAGATCAGCGTGATGTCGGGTGCGTGGGTCAGCCGGGCCAGGTTGCAGGCGGCGGACGGCGCGCCGATGCCGACGAAGCAGACGTCGTCGTTGGACAGCGCCCGGGCGGCCGCAATGGTCATCATTTCCGTCGGCGTGAAGTCCGGCATCTGCTTATCCCCTGAGAGCCTGATCGTGCCCCGACCGGCGTTGCCTGTAGCCCTGGATCCCCGCTTTCGCGGGGATGACGAGTAACAACCAGCCGTCGTCCCCGCGAAAGCGGGGACCCAGGGCAGCGCATGCCGAGGGCGGCTGGTGCCTGCCGGTCGGACACCCGCACGCTTGGCGCCGCTGCCGACGCCCACGCCAAGTGCTTGCAGCCAAAGTGCACATCTCGAGGTCAGCCTCGCAGCTCGCTAACGCGGGCGTCGAAGACGTCGGGCGACGCGTCGAGCACGTTCGTCTGCATCCAGCGCTGAAACGCGTCGCGGTCGGCGGCGGTCTTGTCCCAATCCAGGTAGGCGGCATTGTCGCGGTCGTAGTAGCCGTGCGTGTACGACGGATGGGCGCCGCCGCTGACCCGGGCGATGGCGGTCACTGTCCAGCCCGGCAGGACGCAGGCGTTGGCGGGCACGCCGGCGAAGTCGTCGACGATCTCTTCCACCGTGACGACGACACGGCCGGCGGCCAGGGCCGCTTCCTTCTGCACGCCGATGATGCCTTCGATCAGCACGTCGCCGCGGCGGTTGGCCTTCTGGGCGTGGATCACGGTGACGTCGGGGCGCAGGGCGGGCACGGCCGCCAGCGCCTCGCCGGTGAACGGGCAGGTGACCTCACGGATGTTGTCGTTGACCCGCTTGAGCTCCGCGCCCTTGTAGCCGCGGAACACCGCGCAGGGCAGGCCGGCGGCACCGGCTTCGTAGGCCTGGGCCATGGCGGAATGGGAATGCTCCTCGATCTCCAGCGGCCGCGGCCAGTCGTTCTCGATGGCATCGCGCATGCGCCGCAGCAGCCCGACGCCCGGGTTGCCGGCGTATGAGAACACCACCCGCCTGACCCGTCCCATGCCGATCAGCTGGTCGTAGATCAGGTCCGGCGTCATGCGGATCAGCGTCAGGTCGGTCTGGCCCTGGCGGATCAGCTCGTGCGCCGCGGCATGCGGGATCAGGTGGGTGAAGCCCTCGAAGGCGACGGTGTCGCCGTCGCGGATGTTCTCCGCGATCGCCTCTTGCAGGCTGCAGATCTTCGCCATCGCCGGTCCCCTAGCGCTCGTAGTGCGGCGGCACCTGGGCATCGACGTTGACCCAGACGGACTTGGCCTGGGTGTATTCGCGCATGACGTCGAAGCCCATCTCGCGGCCATAGCCGGATTCGCCGTAGCCGCCGAACGGCGAGGCGGGGTGCACCACCTTGTAGGAATTGATCCAGACCATGCCGGCCTCGATGTCGCGGGCCATGCGGTGGGCCCGGCTGAGGTTGGCGGTCCACAGGCCGGAGCCGAGGCCATAGGTCACCCCGTTGGCGATGGCCAGCGCCTCCTCGTCGTCGGTGAAGGTGGTGACGGTCACGAACGGGCCGAACACCTCCTGCTGGCTGACGGTGTCGGCCGGCCTGGCGCGGACCACGGTCGGCTCGACGAAGCAGCCCCGGGCCAGTTCGTCGCGCTCAGGCGCCTTGCCGCCGGTGAGCACCTCGCCACCCTCGTCCCTGGCCACGCCGACGTAGTGCAGCACCCGTTCCTGATGCTGCTTGGAGGTCAGCGGGCCCATCTCCGTGGCCGGGTCGAGCGGATTGCCGAGACGGATCGACTGGGCCAGGGAGCAGAAGCCGTCGAGGAACTCGTCGGCGATGCGCTCGTGCAGGATCAGCCGCGAGCCGGCGATGCAGGCCTGGCCCTGGTTGTGGAAGATCGCCCAGGCCGAGCCGCCGATCGCCGCCCTGATGTTGGCATCCTCGAAGACGATGTTCGGGCCCTTGCCGCCCAGCTCCAGCTGCACTTTCTTCAGGTTGCCGGCCGAGGCCTCGACGATGCGCCGGCCCGTGGCAGTCGACCCGGTGAAGGCCACCTTGCCGATCTCCGGATGCTCGGCAATGCGCTGGCCGGCGGTCTGACCGTAGCCGGGGACGACGTTGACCACGCCGGCCGGCAGCCCGGCCTCGCGCATCAGCTCGGCCATGCGCAGGGTGGACAGCGGCGTCAGCTCGGCCGGCTTGATGACGATGCAGTTGCCGGCGGCCAGGGCCGGCGCCATCTTCCAGCTGGTGAACATCAGCGGGAAGTTCCAGGGCACGATCTGGCCGACGACGCCGATCGGCTCGCGCTGCACGTAGTTGATGAAGCCGGGATAGACCGGCGGCAGGTTGCCCTCGAATTTGTCGGCCATGCCGCCGAAATAGCGGAAGCAGCGCGCGGTCCGCGGCACGTCGAGCTTGCGGGCATCGCGCACAGGGTGGCCGGTGTCGCGTGCCTCCAGCTCGATCAGTTCGTCCGCCCGCGCCTCGATCAGGTCGGCCAGGCGCAGCAGGATCTGGCCGCGGTCGGCTGCGTCCATGCGGCTCCAGGCAGGGAACGCCGCCTTGGCCGCGGCCACCGCCCGGTCGACGTCCTCGGCCCGGGCCTCTTCGATCTCACACAAGCGCGAGTTGTCGAACGGATTGAGCACTTCGATCTTGCCGCCGGATGCGGCCTCGACGAACTCGCCGTCGATGAACAGCCTGGTCTGCATGGCAGGCATGCCTCCCCTCATACGCGCCACGGCGCGCAACGCTTGACGAACTTGGGGCGGGCCTGAGCGGCCCCGCCGATGGCTACCAGCGCACGGAGACCACGGGCGCCTCGCCGGAGCGGACCAGGTCCGGGATCTTCGGCGAGCCGTTCTCCCACACCAGCAGCATCGAGCGCTTGTTGGAGAAGCCCTGGTGGCGGATGTCCGCGGGCATGCAGGAAACGTCGCCGGCCTTCATGGTCACCACCGCGCGTGGCTTGCCGGACTTGCCGTCCTTGACGTCCCAGATGATCTCGTCCGAGAGCTGGATGAACCACTCGCAGCGGTCATTGCCGTGCTCCACCGGCAGGATGAACTCCTCGGTGGTCGGGCAGAACAGGCTGTCCTTGACCACGGAGCAGACCGATGGGTTCCAGGTCACGTCCGAGCGCGACAGGTAGCCGAACAGGTTGAAGGCGGAGACCTCGTGCTCGAAGCCGGGCTCGGCATAGACCTCCGGCTGATCCTGATCGACGTCCTGGAAGCTGCGGTTGACCGGGTGATCCTGGTCGTTCCTGAGCGGAGTGTCGCCCGGCAGGCCGACCATGCGCTTGGCCGTCACCCGCTGGCGCGTCACCGCGGCATCGTTGCCGCCGTTCTTGGCGCCCCACGGAGCACCGGTCTCCATCGGCGCCGCGAACGGATCGTAGCCCTCGTTGGTCCACTCCGAGATCATCTCGCGCAGCACCGCCATCAGCTCGTCCGACTTGAAGCGCTGGATGAACTCGCGGTTGGCCGAGGTATAGGCCTCGTTCATGGCGCCGGCGAACATTTCGACCTCGCCGTAGTAGTTGGTGGTGCCGAAGACGCCGTCGAAGTTCACCGTGCCATAGAAGAAGCCCCAGGCGACGTCGCGCATCAACGCGCGCAGAAACACGTCGATCGCCATCTGGTGCCGGCCGCCCGGCCAGGTGATATGGGCGAAGTAGGAATCGCGGCGGAAATGGAAGTCGCCGGCCTTGAAGCTCTTGTAGCCGTCCTCGTTGCTGGCCGGCAGGACCTCGGTGCCGGTGGTGATCGGCAGGCCGCGCGGGTTGGAAATCTGCGGTGCGCTGCTGGCGCTCTCGCTCATGGCCATGGTCTGGTTCTCCCTTGCCTCAATCCTGCTGGCAGATCTCGGCCCACTTCTCCACCGTCACGGGGCCTTGGATGGTCTGGATCATCATCACTGACGGTGCCGCGGCGCGGAACCGGTAGGCCGCCGTGACCGGCAGCAGGGCCATGTGGCCGCGGCGCAGGACGACCCGCCCCATGTTGCGGCCCTCTGGCTCGCCGTCGATCAGGTGCGCGCCTTCGCTCTCGGCGTCGACCGCGGCGTCGGCGTCGTCCAGCTTGACGAAGTCGACCTCGATCTCGCCGTCCATGCAGAGGGCGAACTCGTCATGCGCGCAGGTGTACCAGGGCGATGCGCCCTCGGCGCGCACGGCCTCGATGATGTACTCGAAGTTCTTGGCGACGGCGACGCGCTCATAGGCGCCGCTGGTGTCGGCGACCTCGAAGACGTTGGAGAAGACGTAGTTCTTCGGGTCGTCGTCGATGACCTGCACGCCACCCTTGGCGTAATCGGCGAGGGAGCCGAAGATCGTCGCCGCGGCCGGTTCGATGCCCGTGCCGCCCGCGATTGCTGCGCCGGAACCACTGCTCATCGTGCTGTCCTCCCTGACTGACGAGTCGTTCGTAATTTGCACATTTGTGCGACTGACGAACAGCGTAGCTGTTTTCGATCTTGAGTCAAACGGTTTGTTCGCATATGAATCACTTGTTCGATATGTGAACATGAGCGGATGATGACAGAGACCAAGCCGGCCAGCCGCCCCTCGACCGAGTTCGTCGGATCCCTGGCCCGGGGACTGAGCGTGATCCAGGCCTTCGGGCACGACGCGCCGAAGATGACCTTGTCGGAGGTGGCCGGGCGCACGGGTCTGAACCGCGCGGCGGCGCGGCGCTTCCTGCTGACGCTGTGCGAGCTGGGCTTCGCCCGCACCGACGGCAAGCTGTTCGAGCTGACACCGAAGGTGCTGACCCTGGGCTATGCCTATCTGTCCTCGCTCGACTTCTGGCAGGCGGCCGCGCCCTACCTGCAGGACGTGACCGAAGCGCTCAACGAGTCCTGCTCGGCCTCGGTCCTGGACGGCGCCAGCATCGTCTACGTCGCGCGCTCGGCGGCGCCGCACCGGATCATGTCGGTGTCGCTGCAGATCGGCTCGCGCCTGCCGGCGCACGCCACGGCCATGGGCCAGGTCCTCCTGGCGGGGCTCGACGACGCCTGCCTGGATGCCTATCTCGCCGACGCCACGCTGGAGCCGTTCACCCGGCGCACGCTGACGACGCACGCGGGCTTGCGCGAACGCCTGGCCGCCGTGCGCGAGCACGGCTACGCCCTGGTCGACCAGGAACTGGAGGAGGGCCTGCGCTCGATCGCCGTGCCCGTGCGCGACGGATCGGGCCGCGTGCTGGCCGCCCTCAACGCCAGCAGCCACGCCGCGCGGGTGACCAGGCCGGCCATGCTGCGCGAGTTCCTCCCGGTCCTGCAGGCCGCGGCAGGCAAGATGACCGCTCATCTGGCGCACTAGGCGACCGCGGGAGCGCAGGCGGCGGAGGTCGTCGTTTCCCCCTCACCCCAGCCCTCTCCCCGTCGGGGAGAGGGGGCACACAGCACGGTTTGTATCCCTCTCCCGCTTGCGGGAGAGGGAGGGGCCCAGCCACCAAGGAACTTGGTGGCTGGGAGGGTGAGGGTGTCGGCGTTGTCGCTTGGCGTGCCGCCTACACACCAAGCGGACTTGACCTAGTTCGCCATCCAGCCGCCGTCGACCATCAGGTTCTCGCCGGTGATGTAGGTCGCCTCGTCGCTGGCCAGGAACAGCACCGCGTTGGCGACGTCGCCCGGCCGGCCCAGGCGGGGCCAGGGCGTGCGGGCATGGGCGTAGGCCAGGGTCTCCGGGGCGACGGCCGGACCGGTCTTGCCGGTGAGGATCTTGCCGGGGGCGACGGCGTTGCAGACGATGCCGTCGGCGGCATAGTCGCCAGCGATCTGCCGCGTCATATAGACCACGGCGGCCTTGCCAGTGCCGTAGGCGAGATCGCCCGGCGCGCGGATCATGCCGTGCTGCGAGGAGACGTTGACGATGCGCCCCCGAACCTCGTTGCGCGGCGGCTGGGTCAGCATCTGCCGGACGGCGCGCTTGCAGCCCAGGAACACGCCCTTGGCGTTGACCGCCATGACCCGGTCCCAGTCGTCCTCGGTGGTTTCGAGCAAAGACCTTCCGACGCCGATGGCGGCATTGTTGATCATGACGTCGAGGGCGCCGAACGCGTCCACCGTGGTCGAGACCAGCCGGTCCACGTCGGCCCAGACCGACACGTCAGCCTGGATGAAGCGCGCCGTGCCGCCAGTGGCGACAATAGCGTCCACGGTTCTCTCGCCACCCTCGCGCGGTTCTTCGGTAATGTCGGCGACGATCACCCGTGCGCCTTGTTCGGCCAGACGCATGGCGATCGCCTTGCCGATGCCCGAGGCGGCGCCGGTGACGATGACGGATCGGTCCTGAACCCGCATTTCTCAGACTCCCCATGGCCTGCGCGGCGCTGTCCGGCCGACAGGGCAGGAGAGGCGCGCAGCGCGTAGTGGGACTACGGGCAAGCGCCTCGACGCACCCTGTCGGCCGGACAGCGCCGCCTTTCGGGTCGCGCCCAGGCGACCACCCGCGGCGTCGCGGCCCTCAACCGTAGCCCCGCTACGCTTTTCGGCCCGCTCCTGGCGGGAGCGGCCGCCTGGACGCGACGCAGGCCGTGGGGAGTCTGAGAAATACGGGTTGTGCCGCATCTCAGGCGATGGTGACGTCGCCGATCCAGTTTCGCTGGCGGCGGGCGAGGCGGTTGTCGGTGCCTTCGCCTTCGAAATCGGCGCTGCCGAAGTCGAGCTGGTCGTGTCCAATGCCTTCGAAGCAGTTGACATTGACCACGGCATAGAGCCGTCCGTCGATCTCGCTCGTCACCGCCGGCTCGACCCCACAACGTGTGCAGACCAGGAAGTCGGCGGTGCCAGTGCCGAAGCGATAGCGATTCACGGCATCGGCGTCTGCGAGTTGGATGCGCAGCCGGCCGTCGGGGTGCGAGGTGTGCGCGGCGCCATGCTTGCGGCAAAAGCTGCAGCCGCAGGTGCGTGCGGGGATCAATCCGCCCGGGTCGGGCAGGGTGAAGGCGAAGCGGATGTTGCCGCAGTGGCAGCTGCCGTCGATGGTGATCTCGCCGCTGCCGTCGCTCATCCCGCCGTCCCGTCGATGTCGACGTCGTGGATCCACGGCCGCGCCGTGCGATCGCGTGCCTGGAAGGTGGCGATGGCGTCGGCCCGGCGCATGGTCATGCCGATGTCGTCGAGGCCTTCCAGCAGCGCCTCGCGCCGTGCCGCCATGACCTCGAAGGCGATCGTCCGTCCGGATGGGCAGGTGATGTGGTTGGCCGCCAGGTCGACGGTGAAGCGGGCGTTGGCGCCGCCCTCGCGGGCTTCGGCGGCCATGGCCTCGACCGTTTCCTCTGGCAACTCGATCGGCAGTACGCTGTTCTGAAAGCAGTTGTTCTGGAAGATGGTCCCGAACGAGGGGGCGATGACGCAGCGGATGCCCATGCCCTTGATCGCCCAGACCGCCATCTCGCGCGAGGAGCCGCAGCCGAAGTTGCGCCCGCCGAGCAGGATCGGCGCGTCGCGGAAGGCGGGCTGGTTCAGGACGAAATCCGGGTTCTCGCTGCCGTCCTCGCGGTAGCGCAGCGGCTCGAAGGCGTACCGGCCGAGCTCGTCGCGCGCCGCCCGCAGCAGCCGACCCATGGGGATGATCACGTCGGTGTCGACGTTGGCCCGCATCAGCGGCGCGGCCGTGCCTTCGACCTCGCGCAGCGGCTCCATCTCAGCCGCCTCCGGCCTGGCCGCCGAGCCGGCGGACGTCGGTGACGCTGCCGGCAATCGCCGCCGCCGCAGCCATGGCCGGGCCGGCCAGATGGGTGCGCGCACCGGGTCCCTGGCGGCCGACGAAGTTGCGGTTCGAGGTCGAGACGCAGCGCTGGCCGGCGGCGACGGTTTCGCCGTTTGCGGCAACGCACATGGAGCAGCCAGGCTCGCGCCATTCAAAGCCGGCATCGAGGAAGACCCTGTCCAGGCCCTCGGCCTCGGCGTCGCGCTTGACCGCGTGCGAGCCGGGCACCACCCAGGCGGCGACATGTGGGGCCACCCGCTGGTTGCGGGCCACGGCCGCGGCGCGGCGCAGGTCCGACAGCCTGCTGTTGGTGCACGAGCCGATGAACACCCGGTCGATCTTCAGTCCGTCGAGCGGCGTGCCCGGCGTCAGGTCCATATAGTCGAGCGCCGCCGCCATCGCCTGCCGACGCGCGGGATCAGCCTCGGCTTCGGGGTCGGGCACCACGTCGTCGACCGCGACGGTCTGCTCGGGACTGGTGCCCCAGGTGATCTGCGGTGCGATCGCGCCCGCGTCGACGGCGACCTCGCGGTCGAAGCCGGCGTCTTCGTCACCGGGCAGGCTCTGCCAGTGGGCCAACGCGCGCTCCCACATGGCGCCCTTGGGCGCAAGCGGCCGCGCCGCGACATAGCTGTAGGTGGTGTCGTCGGGCGCAATGAGGCCCATCTTGGCGCCCATCTCGATCGACAGGTTGCAGATCGTCATCCGGCCCTCGATGTCGAGCGCGGTGATCGCCGGCCCGGCATATTCGACCACGTGTCCGCTGCCGCCGGCGGCGCCGATCCGGCCGATCACGTGCAGGATCATGTCCTTGGGCTCGACGCCGGGCCCCGGGGTGCCGTCGAAGCGGACCCGCATCTGCTGTGGCCGGCGCTCGATGATGCACTGGGTCGCCAGCACGTGGGTGAGCTCGCTGTTGCCGATGCCCCAGGCCAGCGCGCCGACGCCGCCGTGGGTGCAGGTATGGCTGTCGCCGCAGACGATGACGCTGCCGGGCAGGGTCAGGCCCAGCTCCGGGCCGATGACGTGGACGATGCCCATGCGCGGGTCGTCGAAATCGAAGAAGGCGACCCGCTGCTCGCGGCTCAGCCGGCGCAGCGCCGGCACCAGCTTGGCGCCGATCTCGTTGCTGTCGTCGTTGCGCCCGGGCTCGGTGGAGACGGCGTGGTCGGGGGTGGCGAAGGTCAGCTCGGGATTGCGCACCTTCAGGCCGCGCTCCGCCATCGCCTGCAGGCTGCGGGTGCCGGACAGGTCGTGCAGCAGGGTGCGGTCGATGTGCAGCAGATCGAGGCCGTGACCCAGGTGGTCGACGACGTGGCCGTCCCAGATCTTGTCGAACAGGGTGCGCGGGGTCTCGGGCACGGCGGCTGCTTCCTCCGTTTCGTCGGCGCCTTGGGCATGACAGCATAGCAGGCCGGCGATCGAAAGCAGGAGGGACAGATGGCGGAGGCAACGGCAACGGACGGTCTCAACAAGCGGTTCTCGCTCGCTGGTAAGGTGGCGCTGGTACTCGGCGGCTCGAGCGGCATCGGCCGGCAGATCGCCCTGGGCTATGGCGAGTGCGGGGCGAGCCTGGCGATCGCCGGCAGCACCGCGGCCAAGGTCGATGACGCCGTCGGCGCCGCCGCCGGCATCGGCGCCACGGCCGCGGGCTATACCCTCGACGTGCGCGAGGCCGGGGCGCTGGAACGGCTGACGGCCGACGTGGTCGCCCGCTTCGGCCGCATCGACATCCTCGTCAACTCCCAGGGCATCACCCGGCTGCACCCGGCCGACGCCTTCCCGGACGACGACTACCGCGACATCATCGCCATCAACCAGGACAGCGTGTTCGAGGCCTGCCTCGGGGTCGGGCGGCAGATGCTGGGCCAGGGCAGTGGCAGCATCGTCAACATCGCCTCGCTGGCCTCGTTCCGCGGCATGTGGCTGTCGCTGGCCTACACCATGAGCAAGCACGCCGTGCTCGGCCTGACCCGCACGCTGGCGGCGGAATGGGCCGACCGGGGGGTGCGGGTGAACGCCATCGCCCCGGGCTTCTTCATGACCCCGCTGAACCAGGCGCGCATGTCGGACGAGCGCAAGGCCGCGGCGATCGCACGCACGCCGGCGGGCCGCTTCGGCGAGCTGGAGGAGCTGGTCGGCGCCGCGATCTACCTCGCCTCGCCGGCGGCCGGCTTCGTCACCGGCGAGACCATCACCGTCGATGGTGGGTATCTCGCGTCAGGCATCTGACGGGGCGACGGGCGGGTCGAAGACCCGCCCCTACAGATGTCTCAACCGCCGGTAGGGGCGGGTCTCAGACCCGCCCGCCCTGCTGCCAACGTCGCATCGCATTGCTGCAGTCGGGGGGCTCTGCCACACTGCGGCCAAACTGAAATCCGGTGTTGCGGGGAGGAACGATGACCTATCAGGTGCAGAGCGGCGACCGCGTAGTGCCGCTGCCGGAGCTGCAGCGCCGCGGCGCCCAGGCGGCCAGCGGTTTCGACAGCCTGGGCGTGGGCGAGGGCGACGCCGTGGCGCTGATGCTGCGCAACGACATCTGCATGCTCGAGGCCAACATCGGCGCCGGCCTGCTGGGCGCCTATCCGGTGCCGGTGAACTGGCACTGGAAAGCGGAAGAGGCCGGCTACGTGCTCGAGGACAGCAGTGCCAAGGCGCTGGTGATCCACGCCGATCTGCTGTCGCACGTCGAGGGCCACGTGCCCGACGGCGTGCCGGTGTTCGTGGCCCCCACGCCGCCAGAGATCGCCGCTGCCTATGGCGTGCCGGACGCGGACCGGGCGGTGCCCGCCGGGCTGACGGCCTGGGACGACTGGCGCGATGGCTTCCAGCCCTGGCAGCAGCCGCCGAAGCTGGCGCGCGGCAGCATGCTCTACACCTCAGGCACCACCGGCCACCCCAAGGGCGTGCGACGCGAGCCGGTTCCGGCCGAGCGCATGGAGCAGAACACCCGGCTGGCGCTGCGCGGCTTCGGCATCCGGCCCGACTGCAACGCGGCGATGACCGGGCCGATGTACCATTCCGCGCCGGCCGGCTACGCCAGCCCGGCTCTGCGCGTCGGCTGCAACCTGCTGCTGCTGCCGCGGTTCGACCCGGAGGGGCTGCTGCAGGCGATCGAGCGGCATCGCCTGAGCCACATGCATGTGGTCCCGACCATGTTCTCGCGCCTGCTGCGGCTGCCGGACGAGGTGCGGGCGAAGTACGACGTCTCGTCGCTGGAATGGGTGATCCACGGCGCCGCGCCCTGCCCGCCGGAGGTGAAGCGGCGGATGATCGACTGGTGGGGCCCGGTGATCTACGAATACTACGGTTCGACCGAGGCTGGCCTCGTCACCGTGTCGAGCAGCGAGGACTGGCTGGCCAAGCCCGGCAGCGTCGGCCGCCCGCAACCTGGTACCGAGGTGCGGATCTACGGGGACGGGCCGGCGCCGCTGCCGCCGGGCGAGAGCGGCGAGGTGTTCATGAGCCTGAACACGTTGTCCGACTTCACCTACCACAAGGCCGACGCCAAGCGGGCCGAGATCGAGCGCGACGGCCTGATCAGCAACGGCGACATCGGCTATCTCGACGAGGACGGCTATCTGTTCCTCAACGACCGCAAGCGCGACATGGTGATCTCCGGCGGGGTGAACATCTATCCCGCGGAAATCGAAGCCGTGCTGCACGACATGCCGGGCGTGCACGACTGCGCCGTATTCGGCATCCCGCACGACGACTTCGGCGAGGCGGTGGCCGCGGCGATCGAGCCGCAGCCCGGCGTCAGCCTGACCGAGGACGCGGTACGGGGCTATCTGGCCGAGCACTTGGCCAACTACAAGCTGCCGCGGCTGGTCACCTTCCATGCCGCGCTGCCGCGCGAGGACAGCGGCAAGATCTTCAAGCGCCGGCTGCGCGACCCCTATTGGGCCGAGGCCGGCCGGCAGATCTGACGAACTTTAGGCGGCGACGACGGGCGGCAGCGGCGCCGCCGGGCGGCGCGGCTTCAGCGGCACCACGTTGGCCGCAGGCCGGCGCAGCCAAGCCACGGCCCGCTCTTCGGCCAGGCGCTGCTCGCGCTCGGCCAGGGCCTGTTCGTAGCTGCGCAGCGGCCGCCGCAGATAGGCGCTCACCGGCTTCTGCACCGGAGCGTTATCCATTTCTTCCCCACAGGGTTATCCACAGGAACGATTGGGCAACAAGTTAACGCGCGAAGGTTAATTCGCGCTTAACGCCCCAAGATATTCTGTAGGGTCTAGGCGGGGGCGGCAGATGTAGAGTTGTGGCGTGCGACCGATTCTGCAACCATGCACAGGATCTCGAACATCATCGTGGCGCCGACGAGGGCGGTGTTGCCGCTGGGGTCGAAGGGCGGGGCGACCTCGACGACGTCGCCGCCGATCAGGTTCAGGCCGCTCAGGCCACGGATCATCATCTGCGCCTCGAGGGTCGAAAATCCACCCACTTCCGGGGTGCCCGTGCCCGGGGCGTAAACCGGGTCGAGGCCGTCGACATCGAAGCTGACGTAGGCCGGGCCGTCGCCGACGACCCGGCGCGCCTCCTCGATCGCGCCCTTGACGCCGATCTCGTAGAACTCCTCGATGTAGACAACCCGCATCCCGGTTTCGTGGCTGAACGACCAGATGTCGAGGTCGTTCAACGGCCCACGGATGCCGATCTGGATGGTCCGCTTGGGATCGAGCAGGCCTTCTTCGACGGCACGGCGGAACGGCGCGCCGTGGTGGAACTTGGAGCCGAGATAGTCGTCTCCGGTATCGCAATGGGCGTCGAAATGCACCAGCCCCACTGGCCGCTCCGCAGCGATGCCGCGCAGCACCGGCAGGGTCACTGAGTGGTCGCCACCGGCCGAGATTGGCACCACCCCGGCGGCATGGACCTGACGATAGAAATCGGCGATCTCGTCCAGCGCCTGCTCGAGATGGAACGGCTTCTCGATCCAGGCATCGCCGAGATCAGCGACGTTGCACAGATCGAACGGAGCCACATGGGTGGCCTGGTTGATCTTGCGCATCAGGCTGGACGAATTGCGGATCTCCCGCGGCCCGTGCCGGGCGCCGGGGCGGTTGGTGACGCCGCCGTCGAAGGGGATGCCGATCAGGCCGATGTCGACCTCGGTCGGATCCTCGGCCAGTGGCGCGCGCATGAAGCTGGCCAGGCCGGTATAGCGCGGCCGCACCATGGGGTTGGCGAACTCGGCGTAATGCCGGGGCTGTTTCATGGCGCTGTAATCCTCGCTCTTGGACGGCGTGTGCAACGCTCAGTGCGCGCCCACGCTGTGGGCGTCATCCTTCGAGACACGCCCTCGCGGGCGCTCCTCAGGATGAGGCTCAGGCAGAAAATCACCTCACCCTGAGGAGGCCGCGCTAGCGGCCGTCTCGAAGGGTTTTGGCGATGGATTCGACAACCGTGCAGATGACTCAATGCGCCAGCGTCGCCGGCAGGTTGGACTTCTCGATGACGTCGCGGGTGGCGCCGCCGAAGATCATCTGGCGCAGCCGGCTGTTGGTGAAGGCGCCCTTGATCAGCAGGTCTGAGCCCAATTCGTTGGCGACGGCGATCATCGCCTCGCCGATCGACCGGCCCTCCGGCGCCCGGGTCAGCGCCGTGGCCTTGATGCCGTTGCGGCGCAGGTGCGAGACCACCTGCTCGCCCGTCGGGCCCATCACCGTGCCGCCCTCGATGGTCAGCACCCAGATCTCCTCGGCGTCGGCCAGCAGCGGCATGCTGACGGCGATGGTGCGTGCGGTTTCCGTTGCTCCGTTCCAGCCGATGACGATCCGCTTGCCGACACTGTCAGGGGCCCGGTCGCCGGCGATCATTACCGGCCGCCCGCTCTCGAACAGGGCCGCTTCTACCGTGGTTTTCCAGTCGGCCGTGGTGCCCTGCTGCGCCCGGCCCATGACGATCATGTCGAACAGACGGCCATAGTCGCCGACGATCTCGGCCTCGATGCCCTCGCCCTCGCGCCAGCCGCAGGTGACCTCGTCGGCATAGGTGGCGACGTCCCGAAACGGGATGCCGCGGTCGTTGACGATGCGGTTGAAGCGGTCGCGGGCCTGGCGGGCGAACTCCTGGCCCTCCTCGGCCAGCCGGGTGAGCGATTCGGAGGGGAAGACGACGCCTTCGCCGGCGATGATCTGCGGCGTTCGCCAGGCGTGTAGGCCCTCGACATAGCTGCGGTAGCGCCGGGCCAGCAAAAGCGCCGTGTCCAGCGCCGCTTCGGCCAGGTCGTCATCGCAGAATGGTACCAGGATGGTTCGCATCAGAGCCTCCGTGCCCGGTTTCGGCTATTGTGACAGCCGCGCCGCCAATGCGGAAGCATCCCGGGCCAGGGTGGTGATTTGGTCCCAGTCGCCGGCTTCCACCGCCGCCGCCGGAGCCGGCCAGGAGCCGCCGACGCAGACTACGTTGCCCAGGGCCAGATAGTCGCCGGCGTTGGCCTGGCCGATGCCCCCGGTGGGGCAGAACGTCAGGTCGGCGAACGGCCCGGCGAAGGCCTTGAGGGTGGCGGTGCCGCCCATGGCTTCGGCCGGGAAGAACTTCAGCAGGCGGAAGCCGGCCCGCCGCGCGGTCATCGCCTCGGAGGCCGTGGCAATGCCGGGCAGCCAGGGCAGGCCGTCGCTGGCGGCGGCCAGCACCGCATCGAAGCCGGGACTGACGGCAAAGCGGGCGCCGGCGGCGCGGGCGGCGGCGAACTCTTCGGGCGCGGTAACGGTGCCGACCCCGGGGACGGCATCCGGGACCTCGGCGGCGATCCGGCGCACCGCCTCCAGCGCCGCCTCGGTGCGCAGGGTGATCTCGAGCGCCGGCAGGCCGCCGGCGACCAGGGCGCGGGCCAGGGGGACCGCGGCCTCGGCGCTGGGCACGGTGAGGACGGGGACGACCGGCGCCAGTGCCAGGAATTCCGTCAGGGCCATGGCCGCTTGCTGCCACCTCGCGGGCTTGTCATCGGGCGGGGCCACTATAGTCTGCCGGCCATGACGAGGACCATCCGTGTTGCCGCCGTCGGCGAATGCATGCTCGAGCTGAGCGACCCGGCGACCCTGCCGCCCGCCCTGTCGTTCGGCGGCGATACCCTGAATACGGCGGTTTACCTGGCCCGGCTGCTGCCCGAGGCGGGCCAGGTCGACTATCTCACCGCGCTGGGCGACGATCCTTACTCCGAAGCGATGCTGGCGGCATGGCGGGCCGAGGGAATCGGCACCGGGCTGGTCGCCCGCCTGCCCGGCCGGCTGCCGGGGCTCTATGTCATCCGCACCGATGCCGCCGGCGAGCGCAGCTTCTACTACTGGCGCTCCGCTTCGGCGGCCCGGCAGATGCTGGAGGGCGAGGCCGGGACCCGCCTGTGCGCCGCCCTACCGGACTATGGGCTGATCTATCTGAGCGGGATCACCCTGTCGATCCTGGCTCCGGCGGCCCGCCGGCGCCTGCTCGACGCCGTCGATGCGGCCCGTAGCGCGGGCAGCCGCGTTGCCTTCGACATCAACTACCGGCCGCGCGGCTGGCGCTCCGTCCGGGCTGCCCGTGTGGCCATGGAGGCCATGCTCCAGCGCGCCGACATTGCCCTGCCCGGCCTGGAAGACCTGGCCGCCCTGTACGGAGTCGGGGACATCGAGGCCGGTGCCGATCGCGTGGGCGCCCTGGGAGTCGGCGAGATCTGCGTCAAGGCCGGCAGCGGGACCTGCCTGCTGCGCCACCCGGCCGGCGAAGAGCACCTGCCGCCGTTGCCCGACATCACCGCCGTCGACACCACCGCAGCCGGGGATTCCTTCAACGCCGGCTACCTGGCCGGGCGGCTGTGCGGGCAGCCGCCGGCGGCCGCGGCGGCGGCCGGCCACCGCCTGGCGGCGGAGGTGATCCAGCACCGCGGCGCCATCATCGACCGGCGCGCCATGCCGGGGGACCTGGTGCCCGCGCCCGCGGTCGAAGACGCAACTGCACAGCGAGGCAACAGCGATGACTGAAGCCCTGCCTGGGACCCGCGGCCGCCGCCGGATCTATCTGATGCGGCATGGCGAGGTGGCCTATTTCGACCGCGACGGCAAGCCGGTGCATCCCAAGCACGTGAGTCTGACCGAGGACGGCGAGGCGCAGGCCCGGGAAATGGGGCGGATGCTGGCAGACGTCACGTTCGAGCGGGCGGCCTGCAGCGGCCTGCCACGGACCCGGCAGACGGCGGAACTGGTCCTGGCGGGACGGGACCTGGAGCTCGAAGAACGGCCGGCGCTGAAGGAGATCCGCGCCGGCGACTATCGCCACAAGTCACCGGCGCAGATCGAGGCCGCGTTCGTCTATGGCATGGAGAACGCCGCCGCCCCGGGCGCCCGCTTCGCCGACGGCGACAGCTATGCCGAGTTCTATGCCCGGGTCACCGGGGACTTCCTCACCCTGCTGCGCGAGCCCGGCTGGCGCACCATGTTGATCGTCGCCCACGAGGGCACCAACCGGATGATCCTGGGCTGGGTCTCGGGTGGCGGACTGGCCGCGATCAGCGCCTTCGAACAGGACCCCGGCTGTCTCAACATCATCGACGCCGACCTTGTCGATGGCGAGGTCGAGCGTCGTTTCCTCAAGCTGATGAACGCGACGCCGGCGAACCACGCCAAGCACGGCAACTTCCTGACCAGCATGGAACAGGTGTTCGCCCTGCGCCGCCAGCGGATGGCCCGGCCGGGCGATTAAGGTATAGTGACGTCACGGTCCCCGAGACGCGATTTCGACACCGGACCTGGACGTGGCGTTCACCTATCAGATCGACAAAGAGCGTGGCGCCGTGCTACTTCAGGTTGAAGGCACTGTGGTCAGCGGCAACCTTGTCGCGCATCAGCGCGAGCTACGCGACGACCCCGACTTCGATCCGTCCTATTCGATGCTGGCCGACTTTACCGCCGTAAGCTCGGTCGAAGCCGACAGTGAGGCGATGCACAACCTCGCCGGATCCGATCCGTTCGACCGTCGGGCGCGACGGGCCATCGTCGTCGACAGCGATGTTGTGTTCGGCCTAGCTCGGATGTACCAGATGCTGTTGAACCTGGATGAGGAATATTGTCGGATATTCCGCGATGTCGACGACGCCCGACGTTGGCTGGGCCTGGATTGACCAGACCGTGCCGACCGCAAGTCCGAGCCCGCGGCCGTCCGGGCCGCACGACACAGGATCTTTGATAGTCTGTTCAATTTCCGCGCTAGACTGGCGGCGATGCGTGACCCGTTGAGCAAACCCCGGTCATGAAGAGCCGGCAGAAGGACGGTGCCGCCCCGGCGCCTGCCGTCAGCCAGACGGCCGGGGACAGCCTGATTCCGCCCTACCTGAGCTCGGCCCTGGACCATCTGCCGCAGGGCTTCTGCGTGCTCGACGCCAGCCAGCACATCATGGCGGTCAACCAGCGCTTCCGGGAGTTCCTGGAGCTGCCGCCGGACCTGACGCTGCACGGCGCGGCGTTCTCCGCGATCTGCCGGATCTCGGCCCAGCGCGGGGTCTTCGGGCAGGGTGACGCGGACCAACTGGTGGCCGACCAACTGGCCATCATCCGGCGCGGCCAGGCGATCCCGGTGCATCCGGGCCGGAGCAGCGGCGGCCGGCTCGAGGTGACGGCGACGGCACTGCCGGCCGGCCGGGTGCTCTACTCCTGCCGCGATTGCCCTGACACCGGCCAGGCCGACCGCGCCGCGCCGACACGCCAAGCGCTCGATGCCCTGCTGCAGGCGCTGGCGGAACCGGTGCTCTGTGTCGATGGCGAGCAGCAGATCGTCGGCAGCAACACCGCGGCGGAGACGCTGTTCCGCGCCGCCGTGGGCGCCCTCGCAGGGCAGCCGTTGGCGGTCTTTCTGACCGATCCCGACGCAGAGGACGCGGCGATGGCGCCTTGGCGCGGGCAGCGGCTGCCGATCCGCCGGCAGCTGGCGGGGACCCGCGCCAACGGCAACAGCTTCCCGGCGGAAGCCAGCATTGCCAAGACCACCATCGACGGAACGACGCTCTATCTGCTGACGCTGCGCGATCTCAGTCCACAGGTGCTGCTGGAACGGGACCTGCGGCGCAGCCGGCAGCGCTTCCAGGACATCGCCGACCTGGCCTGGGACTGGATCTGGGAGACCGACGCCGACTCCCGGTTCACCTACTTCTCCGGCCGCTTTGAGCAGGTCATGCGCACACCGGCGTCCAGCATTCTCGGCAGCACGCGGCGCGAACTGATGCAGGACGTGGACCCGGAGGTCCGCGACCGCCACCTGGAGGACGTGCGCGAGCGGCGTCCGTTCCGCGACTTCGAGTACAGCCTGGATGCGGCGGGGCAGAAACGCCACGTCCGCACCAGCGGCAAGCCGGTTTACGACGAGGACGGCCGCTTCGTCGGTTACCGCGGCGTCGCCACCGACATTACCATCGAAGTCGAGGCCCAGGCCGAGGCGCGGCGCGCCCAGGACCAGCTGCTCGATGCGGTGGAAAACATCTCCGAGGCCTTCGTGCTGTTCGATGCCGAAGACCGGCTGGTCATGTGCAACAGCAAGTTCGTCGACATCTTTGACTGGTCGAAGGACTTCTGCACACCGGGCGTGCGCTTCGAGGAGATGCTGCGCAACACGCTGATGCAACGCGCCTATCCGGCCGCCGACGGGCGCGAAGAGGAATGGCGCGAGCAGCGCCTGGCCGAGCATCGCGACGTCGAGGGCACCTATATCCGCCAACTGCGTGACGGCCGCTGGCTGCAGGCGCGCAACCGGCGCACCCGCGACGGCGGCATTGTCGGCATTCGTGCCGATATCACCGAGCTGATGCGCCAGGAGGAGTGGTTGCGGGAAGCCGAAGACCGCTTCCACACGCTGTTCGACAGCGCCCCCGAGGCACTGGTCCTGCTCGACATCGACAGCGGGCGTTTCGTCGACGTCAACGAGAATGCGGCGCAGCTGTTCGAACTCTCCCGTCAGGCCCTGCTCGAAGAAGCGCCGGAATCGTTCAGTCCGTCGCTGCAGCCCGACGGCCGGCCGTCGGCGGCTGGCTGGCAGGAGCTGATGGAGCAGGTGCTGGCAGGCCAGGCGCCGGTGACCGAGTGGACCTACCAGACCGCCGGTGGCCGACTGGTGCCATGCGAGATCCGTCTGACCCGGCTGCCCGGCCAGGGACGCAACCTGATCCGGGCCAGCATCGTCGACATCAGCCAGCGCAAGCGGGCGGAGCTGGAACTGCGGGCGGCCAAGGAAACGGCGGAGGTGGCCAACCGGGCGAAATCTGAGTTCCTGGCCAACATGAGCCACGAACTGCGCACGCCGTTGAATGCTATCCTCGGCTTCTCGGAGGTCATGGAACAGGAGCTGCTGGGCAGCATCGGCAGCCAGCAGTATCTGGAATACGCAGCAGCGATCCACGAGAGTGGCGCCCACCTGCTGCACATCATCAACGACGTGCTCGACCTGTCCCGCATCGAGGCCGGCCGCATGGAGCTGCGAGAGGGCGAGATCGATCTCCAGGACCTCATGGAGTCGAGCCAGCGCATGGTTCTCGACCGCGCCCGCAATGCCGGCGTGGCGCTGTCCATCGAGATGCCCGACAATCTGCCGCGGGTGTTCGGCGATTCAAGGCTGATCAAGCAGATCCTGCTGAACCTGCTGTCGAACGCCGTCAAGTTCACCCTGGAGGGTGGCGAGGTGCGGCTCGCCATGCGGATGTCGGACGACGGCGGCATCGCCTTCAGCGTCGCCGACAGCGGCATCGGCATGAGCGCCGAGGAATGCGCCCGGGTGCTCGACGTCTTCGTGCAGGCGGAAGGCTCGCTGGTACGCCGGCACGAAGGTGCCGGCCTCGGGTTGCCGCTGGCGAAGTCCTTCGCCGAGCTGCACGGTGGCGATCTGTCGCTGCTCAGCGAGCCCGGCGTCGGCACCACCGTGACGGTGACCCTGCCGCCGGACCGGGTGATGCCACGAATGCCGCCACCGCGGCCGGTGCCGGGCTAAGGCAAAGCCAGACCGAGGCCGGACGCTATCCGTGGACGCCGGCTTCCGCCGGCGTTTCAGGTTCTTTTTGGTCGAATCCCCGGCGAAAGTGTCGGGTTGCGCGGGATTGTTTTGACGGAGCTGGCGTAGTCAGAGGTATCTCGTTTCTCAGGGAGCGCCTCGGATCATGCACGTAAAACTGCACGCCAATGCGACCACCACGCCGAAGATCAGGGCCT
>Ga0209458_1000008_pt1 | contig 147690 bp, 141 predicted proteins | sample WorMetLIZAISLAND_FD_187411 | JGI IMG/M metagenome (GOLD analysis project Ga0209458, IMG submission 187411) | Marine gutless worms symbiont microbial communities from Max Planck institute for Marine Microbiology, Germany - Inanidrilus manae... ...
AGGCCCTGATCTTCGGCGTGGTGGTCGCATTGGCGTGCAGTTTTACGTGCATGATCCGAGGCGCTCCCTGAGAAACGAGATACCTCTGACTACGCCAGCTCCGTCAAAACAATCCCGCGCAACCCGACACGAAAGCCGGGGTCCACGGGGCACGACTCTATCTGAACCGACTTTGCTCTACAGCTTGCCGGTGCGCTGCGCGGCGTCGGCATAGAGCACGTCGCGCAGGGCGGCGGACGCCTGTGCGTGAAAGGCCATGGCCGCTGCGTCGAAGTCACCCGCTGGCACCGGCGTGTGCCGGAAGTGGTTGAACGGGTCATGCCCGCGCACCAGCGCCGCGCTGTCCCAGTCGCCGATGATCTGCTCGGTCTGTGGTGGCATGAAGTGCATGGAGATGCCGATCCGCCGGTCGTCGGCGCGGTTCGGCCCGGAGGCATGGGCCAGGCGGTAGTTGTGCAGCGACATCTCGCCGACCTGGAGCGGCATCGCCACCGCCTTCGCCTCGTCGATCCCGGCGGCGATCTCCTGACCCCGCGTCAGCAGGTTGTCCGCGTCATAGCGGTCCTCGTGCGGCAGCACCTCGCCGACATGCGTACCCGGCATCACCCGCATGCAGCCGCTCGTCTCGCTGGCCGGTGACAAGGCGAGCCAGGCGGTGATCACGTCATCGCTGGACAGGCCCCAGTAACGGGTGTCCTGGTGCCAGGAGACGAAGCTCTTCGAGCCCGCCTCCTTGATCCAGAAGATCGTGTTCCAGCACAGGATGTCGGGGCCGATCAGCTGTTCGATCGGGTCGAGTACCCGCGGATCGCGGATCAGGTCGTCCAGCCACTTGAACAGCAGGTGCGCCTTGCTGCGCTGCTCCGGCTCCAGCCGGCCGCCCTGGCGGCCTTCGACCGCTTCCAGCCGGGCGCGCAGGTCGCAGGCCTCGTCAGCCGGCAGCACACGTGCCGGGCTGACATAGCCGTCGCGCCGGAACTGGGCGATCTGCGACGCGGACAGTGGCTTGCTCATGGCGGTCTCCAGCGCTTCGTTTTGCCGGCAAGCTTAGCTTGCGGACCGGCAGCGGGCCAGGGAGCGTCTTGCCGGCACGGGCGCGGCCGGCCTAGGCTGCCGATCCGACCCGCACCGGCCGGAAGGCAAACCGACATGAGCACCGAGACCCCGTTGAGCGCCGGCTGGCGCCCGCATCCGCGCTATCCCGACCCGGCCATCGAGACCCTGGACGAGCGTTTCGAGCCCTACCGCGTGTTCAGCGCCGCGGTCGAGCGGCTGTACACCGGCTGCCGCTGGGCCGAGGGCCCGGTCTGGTTCGGCGACGGCCGCTACCTACTGTGGAGCGACATCCCCAACAACCGCATCCTGAAATGGGAGGAAGAGACCGGCGCGGTCAGCATCTACCGCCGCCCGTCCGACTTCGCCAACGGCAACACCCGCGACCGTCAGGGCCGACTGGTCACCTGCGAGCACGGTGGCCGCCGGGTCACCCGCACCGAGTACGACGGCCGCATCAGCGTGCTGATGGACAATTGGCAGGGCCGGCGGCTGAACTCACCCAACGACGTGGTGGTGAAGTCCGATGGTTCGATCTGGTTCACCGATCCGCCGTTCGGCATTCTCGGCAACTACGAGGGCTACAAGGCCGACTCCGAGGTCGACCAGGCGGTCTATCGGATCGACGGCGACAGCGGCGCCGTCAGCGTCGTCGCCGACGACGTGCTCGGCCCCAACGGCCTGTGCTTCTCGCCAGACGAAAACGTGCTCTATGTCGTCGAATCCCGCGGCGTGCCCTACCGCAAGATCCTGGCCTACGATGTCGGCGCCGACGGCAGCAGCATCGCCAACAAGCGGGTGCTGATCGACGCCGGCCCCGGCGGCACGCCGGACGGCATGCGCTGCGACGTCGACGGCAACCTGTGGTGCGGCTGGGGCATGGGCACGGCCGAGCTCGACGGCGTGCTGGTGTTCGCGCCCGACGGCGCGCCGATCGGCCGCATCGCCCTGCCGGAACGCTGCGCCAACGTCTGCTTCGGCGGCAGCAAGCGCAACCGCCTGTTCATGGCCGCCAGCCAGTCGCTTTACGCCCTCTACGTCAACACCCAGGGCGCCTCGGGCGGTTGATCTACGAGCGGGTCTGAGACTCGCCCCTACCAACAGTTTCTGCCCTGTAGGGGCGGGTCTCAGACCCGCCCGCCGCATCGCGATCAGTGTGGCAACACGCGCTGATCCTGCAGGATCGCGAACCACTCGAGCAACGCGTCCTCGCTGTCCAGGCAGTCGTGGAAGCCGGCCTGCTGCAGCTTGATCGTCGACAGCACCGTCGCGCTCGGCTTCTTGCCATGGCCGAGGACGAAGTCGGCGAAGCCCCAGGAGGCGCCGACCAGGCGGTCGAGCGGCGTTGCTTGCAGCCCGTGCCGGGCGACGATGGCATCCCAGACCGCCGCCTGGGCCGGCATCGCTTCCGCCAGGGCGCAGGGCCGCACCGGGCCCTCGGCCATGCCGAAATGGCGGGCGATCGCCGGCCACAGGTGCTGCCAGATGACGATGTCGCCGTTGGCGATGTTGAAGGTCTCGTTGCGCGCCGCCGCGGCCCCAGCCGCCCATTCGAAGGCACGGGCGATCAGCCGGGAATCCGACATCTGCTGCACGAACGGCGGTCCGCCAGGGAACGTCAGCGGTGCGCCCAGCTCGCGCTGGATCGCCGCATAGGCGCCGATCGCGGCGACCATGTTGATCGGGCTCGACGGGGCGAAGCCGACCACCAGGTGCGGGCGGAAGATGGTGTAGCTCCAGCCGCGGCCCCCGGCCTGGCGGGCGCGGATGAAGTCCTCCTGCAGCCAGTAGAAGTTGTCGTGGTCGTCGCGCGGCCAACGCTCCTTCACCGGGCTGGACAGGTGGTGGATGTGCACGCCATAGGCCTTGGCCCCCTGCATCAAGCTGATCTGCTTCAGACCCGTCGCCGCCGTCTCCAGCGGCTCGAACAGGTTGCGCAGCATCTGATCGTTGGTGGCGATCTGCTCGGGGTCCCGCCAGCCCGCGACCACATCCTCCTTCTCGTAGAGCGCGGCGTAGACCACGTGGCTGATGTCGGCCATCCGCCCCAGCACCGCCTCGCAGGCCCCTCGGTCCATGAGATCGAGCGCGATGTGCTCGGATTTGTGCGGGTAGCTCGGCGGCCGCCGCGACAGCGCCACCACCTGCCAGTCCGGCAGGGCATCGAAGTGCCGCACCGCCGCGCCACCGACGATGCCCGACGCCCCCGCGATCAGAACCTTGCCGCCCATCTCCCTCCCCCGTCATGGCGTACCGGCCGCCGGCTCTTGCGGCCGGGCGGTCAAGACTGACAGCAGTCGCGATCCGTCGCTAGGCGCGGCCGCAGATCTCGAGCATGGCGAGCAGATAGATCCGGATCATGTCGAGATAGTCGGATACGTCGACACGTTCGTCCGGCATGGTGTTGTAGCGCCCGCCGGGACCGCAGACGATGCCCTGCATGCCGGCCCTGTGCAGCAGGTGCGCCGCGTCGGTGCCATAAAAGCAGTAGGGCTTGATCGGACCCAGCCGTAGTTGAGCGCCACGCACCGTGCGATAACCGCGCGCGACCGCCTGCACGATGGCGGCATCCTCGGCCACTTCGAACGGCAGCATGGTGGGGAATTCTCCTGCAGCCTCCTTGCTGAGCACCGCCCGCAGTCCGGGGAACTCGCTCTCCAGCCGGTCCAGCACCCGGCGCAGATCGGCCATGACGCTGTCCTCGCTCTGGCTCGGTGCATAGCGGGCAGTGCCGACGAGGCGGGCATAGTCGGCGACCTGTGGCGGACGCCAGTCGTGGAACGCCGTCGTCAAGGAGCCGCGCAGGACGCCGACGTTGCTGCGGTTGACCGACAGATGCGCCGCATTGGCGGCGCCGCTGAAGGTCATTGCGTCGAGTTCCGGGACCAGACGACAGGCGGCCAGGATGGCATCGACGCCGTCCTCGCGCTTGGAGATGTGGCGCGTGACGCCATGCAGCTCGACCACATAGTTGAAGGCGCCGGCATGCAGGATCAGGCCGTCCAGGTCGGTCGGCTCCATGTTGATGAACCAGTCGGCGCGCACGCCGCGCTCGATCGCCGCGACGGTGCCGACCCCGCCCTGCAGTTCACCGACGACATATTCCAGCACCACGTCGCCGCGCAGCACCACGCCGGCGTCGATCAGCGTCTTCAGGGCACAGAACGCGGCGGCATCGCCAGCTTTCATGTTCGATACGCCGATGCCGTAGATGAAGTCATCGTCATACGTTCCGCCCCATGGATCGATGGTCCAGTCGTCGGTGGCCGGGTTGGTGTCCAGATGGCCGTTGAACAGCAGGCTTGCCCCGTCGCCGGCGCCTTTGCGACGGCCGATGGCATTGAGCCGGTCGCCGTCGACCGGCATCAGCTCGGTCTCCAGGCCGAGTGACTCCATCGCCCCGGCCATGTGTCGCGCCAGCGCGGTCTCCCCCTCGCTGCTGCTGTAGCTCTTGAACTGCACCATGCCAGCCAGGAAATCGAGCGCGAACGCCTCGTCGATCCGCGCCAGCAGTTGCTGATCAGACATCACCTGCTTCCCCCACTGCCCGCCCCACTGATGCCACCGCAGCCGTCCCGCGCGGGTGTGCGTTGACAGCTTGCGTCACAGGTGTATCATATATAGTAACTTGTTCCATATAAAGCAACAAATGAGCTCACTGACCACGGCAATCGACATCCTGCAGTGCTTCTCTTCGGAACGGCCGGAGCTCGGCGTCACGGTGGTCGCGCGCCAGCTGAACGTGCCCAAGAGCACCGTCACCCGGCTGTTCAAGGAGATGCTGCACCACGGCCTGGTCGAACAGGACGCCAAGACGCGGCTGTACCGCCCGGGCCCGTTGGCGTTCAGGCTCGGGGCGCTGTACCAGGCCCATCTTCAGATCCTCGATCTCGTCGAGGATGCGGTCGGCGAACTGGTCGAGCAGTTCGGCTTGACCGGCTACATCGGCGTGCTCGACGGCACCGACGTGGTGATCCTCAGGGTCCGCCAGGGCTCCTATCCCGTCCGCTTCATTCTCGAGCCCGGCTATCGCATTCCCGCCTTCACCACCGCGATTGGCGCGGCGCTGCTGGCCCGCTTCGACGACGACACCATCGTCGCCATGCACCCGCCGGTGCTGCACTACGAGACCACGGATTTCTCCATCACCATCGAGGACCTGGTGGCGGAACTTCGCCAGGCACGCCGGCAGGGCTGGACCGAAGCGCGCGAGCGCACCTTTCCCGGCTTCGGCGCCGTAGCGACGGCGGTGGGCGCGGCCGATGGCCAGCAGACCCTCGCCTTCTGCCTGTCTTATCCAACCAACGCGCGCTTTGACGAGCAACGCGACGAGATGGTCGCGCGCCTGCTGGAGAAGGCCGAACGGATCGGCCGCGGTGCGGGCGACCCTTACTGGCGCGGCGTTCACGCGCCTCTTGTGGCACCGCCGGCGGCGGGCGGCAGACCCGCCACCGGCGCGGATCTGTAGCAAGTCGTACCGATCGGGGCGGGTCAGGGAGAGGCCCAAGCCCATCAGGCGGTCGGTGCCAAAGGACGACAAATCGAGGGAGGATTTGATGACCAACAGAGACAACGGGCGAACGATCAGTCGGCGCCGTTTCATCCATCAGGCCGCCGGCGCCGGTGCCGGTCTGGCCGCCCTGGCCGCCCTGGGACCGCGGTCGGCGCAGGCCGCGGCCAGTGAGCTGCGCATCCTCTTCGCCGGCGGCACCTGGCAGGAGTGGTTCAACAACACCTTCGGCAAGCCGTTCGAGGCTTCCACCGGAACCAAGATCATCTGGAAGATGGGGCTGGGCTTCGAACCGCTGGTGATCGCCCAGCGGCGGCGTCCGCAGTGGGACCTGATTCATCAGAACCAGAACACGTCGAGCCAGCTCGGCGCCCTGAATCCCGTCGCCGAATGGACCGAGGACCGGATCCCCAACCTGAAGCATGTCCACCCGGCCTTCCGTTACCCGTACCTGGCCGGCAAGATCCACACGCCCTATGGCTTGGCCGTCAACACCAAGCGGATCAAGCGGCCGATCACCAAATGGGCCGATCTGTGGGATCCGGAGCTGGCCGGCAAGGTGGCGTTTCCGGCCTGGGGCTGGATGGGCCAGGAGGTGTTCCACGCCATCAACCAGATCAACGGCGGCTCGCCCGAGGACGTGAGCCCCGGCATCGACAAGCTCAAGGACCTGTACAAAAAGAACAACGCCCAGACCATCAACAACGTGGAGCACACCCACCAGTTGCTGGTTTCGGAGGACGTGTGGATCTGCCCGCACTTCAGCGCGCGAACGGAAAAGGCCGCTGCGGCAGGTGCGCCGGTGGAGTTCGTGATTCCCGAGGAGGGCGGCTTGAGCTTCATTTTCAACACGTCGGTGATCAACAACCGGCCCGCCGACAGCATGGACCTGGCGTTCCAGTTCGTGAACTCGACGCTGGACCCCGAGACCCAGATCGCCTTCACCCGGCTAACCGGCTACCCGCCGACCAACATGCAGGCCATGAACAACCTGCCGCCGGACCTGAAACGGTTGGAGATGACCGACGCCGACGTGGCCAAGTTCGGCAAGATCCAGCGCGAGTTCGACTACATGGCGATGTTTGCGTTCCGCGATCAGATCAAGTCGCGCTGGGACAAGGAAGTGCTGGGCGGCTGACTGGACGGCGGATCGGACCGCGCCATGACCGAGCCCATTCTCCAGCTGAGCCGTATCGAGAAGCACTACGGCTCGACCCTTGGTGTCGGACCGATCGACTTCGAGGTCCGGGAGGGCGAGTTCCTCACCCTCCTGGGCCCGTCCGGCTGCGGCAAGACGACGACGCTACACATCATCGCAGGCCTGCTGTTTCCCGACGCCGGCGCCCTGCGGCTGGGCGGCCGTGACATCGCCTACCTGGACCCCCAGCACCGCGACATGGGCCTGGTGTTCCAGAACTACGCCCTGTTTCCGCACAAGACGATCTTCGACAACGTCGCCTTCGGCCTGCGCATGCGCAAGGTGGCGAAAGCGGAGATCGAGAGCCGCGTGCTCAGGATGCTGGAGCTGGTCGGTCTGCCTGGCGTCGAGCGCCGCCTGCCCGAGCAGCTCAGCGGCGGCCAGCGCCAGCGCGTCGCGCTGGCGCGCGCGCTGGTGATCGAACCGACATTGCTGCTGCTGGACGAGCCGCTATCCAACCTCGACGCGGTGCTGCGCAAGCGGATGCGGCTCGAGCTGCGCGACCTGCAGCAGCGGCTCGGCATCGCCACGATCTTCGTCACCCACGACCAGGACGAAGCCTTCGAGATGTCGGACCGGGTCGTCCTGCTGAACCACGGTCACATCGAACAGATAAGCCCCCCGGAAGAGCTCTACGACCGGCCGGCAACGCGGTTTGCCGCCGAGTTCATCGGCGAGGCCAACCTGATCGAGGGCGTCGTCGCTGAACTCGGCGACGGCCAGGCAATGGTCGACGCCGCCATGGGCGGCCGCTTCGACGCACCGCTGCAGTCTGATGCGGTGCGGCGCGGCGACAAGGTCTACCTGTTGGTCCGGCCTGAACGGGTCGACGTCAAGGCTGGTCAACCCGGCAACGGCGGCGTCCCCGCCACCGTTACCAAACGTGTGTTCTCCGGCGATCTGCTGGCCTTCACGCTGCGCACGGACAGCGGTATCGAACTGGTCGCTTCCAAGCCCAGTCTGCCTGACTACCGGGCGATCGCCGAACAGTCGTCGGTCTGCCTCACCCTGCAAGACTGCCGCCTGCTGCCGTACGAGGCCTGAGATGCACGCCGGTACGCGACCCTTCGCCGCAACGCTTTTTGCCCCGATCACCCTGCTCTACGCACTGTTCCTTCTGGCGCCGATCAGTTTCTTCCTGGCGATGAGCGTGTTCCGCTATTCGGCGCTGGAGCTCTACGTGCCGGCCGTTACGGCGGACAATTTCATCCGCCTGCTGGGCGAGGAATATTACCGGACGATCATCTTCCGGACCCTGAAGATCGCTGCCCTCACGGCCGCCTTCTCATTGCTGCTGGGCTATCCGCTCGCCTACTTCCTGGCCCGCACGCAAAGCATCTGGCGCGGCGTGCTGATGTTCCTGGTCATCGCCCCGCTGATGACCGGCGTCATCGTCCGCACCTACGGCTGGATCGTCCTGCTTGGGGCGCAGGGTACAGTCAACAAGACGTTGCTCTGGCTCGGCCTGGTCGACCAGCCGGTGAAGATCCTGGAGACCGAGCTGGCGGTGCTGATCGCCCTGGTCCACATCCTGATGCCCTACATGGTGTTTCCGCTGTTTTCTTCGCTTGCGTCGCAGGACCCCAACGTGGAGAAGGCCGCGGCGACGCTGGGCGCCGGCCGCTGGCGCACCTTCTTCGAGGTCACCCTGCCGTTGAGCCGACCGGGGATCCTGATGGGCTCGGCCCTGGTCTTCACCCTCACCGCCGGCGCGGTGGTGACGCCGGCCCTGCTGGGCGGCAAGGACGTACAGATGCTGGGGCAGACGATCTATGACCTGGTGCTGTCGACGCTCAACTGGCCGTTCGCGTCAGCGGTGGCGTCGATCCTGGTGCTCTGCCAGTTCTCGATCATCCTGCTCTATTTCCGCGGCGGGCGTCGTCGTGCCGGCTGAGCGCACGGCCGAAGGTCCCGCCGCCGGCGCCGCGGCGCCGCTTGCCGCTGTACGTCAACGGCCACGCCTGCTGAACAGGTCGGCCGTGCGCCGTCACGCGATGGGCCTGATCATCGCGGTAATCTACGCCTTCCTGCTGGCGCCAATCCTGATCATCATCTTCACCTCGTTCAACCCGACCGAAGCCAACAGCTTTCCGCCCAGCGGCTTCTCACTGCGCTGGTATGGCAAGTTCCTCGACAGCAGCGGCTTCGTCGACGCCTTCAAGTTCAGTCTCTGGCTTGGCGTGATCGCCGCCGTCGGGGCCACCGTGATCGGCTTCGTCACGGCCTATGGCATCGTCCGCTTCCTCGGCAAACGGCGGGAAATGGGCCAGTCACTGGCGCTGCTGCCGATCATGGTGCCGCACATCCTGATCAGCATCTCGCTGCTGCTCGCCTTCACCCTCGTGCCGTTCCCGGAGCTGGGCGGCCTCGTCGTCGGCCACATCATGATCTGCCTGCCGTTCACCATCGCCGGGATCATTGCCAGCCTGGAAGGCGTCGACGAACAGCTTGAGCTCGCCGCCCGCACGCTCGGCGCCTCGCGCCTGCGCACCCTGTGGGAGGTGGTCATCCCGCTGACCGCGCCGGGCCTGCTGTCGGCGCTGATCTTCGCCTTCATTGTGTCGTTCGGCGACGTCTACATCGCCCTGTTCCTTTCCGGGCCGGGCCGCACGACGCTGCCGATCGAGATTTTCTCGTACATGCAGTGGGAAAGCACCCCGGTGGTCGCCGCCATCACCACGGTGCAGATCCTGCTCATTGTCGCGCTCGGGCTGGTCGTCGAACGGCTCGTGGGCCTGAGGAAGATCATGCGCGTGTAGCAGCCTGGCCGGATACGGCCGGCATAGCCGGAGAACGGGACATGGAAGAAATCAACATCGGCACCGCCGTATCAACCGCCCCAGGGCGCAGCATCGGCGATCTGCGCATCGGCGACTTGCCGGACGGCGAGGCGATCACCACGCCGGTGGTGATTCTGCGCGGTGCCGGCGAGGGTCCGCTGCTCTGGCTGCACGGCTGCGTGCATGGCGACGAGTACTGCGGCACCTTCGTCATTCACGAGATGCTGCGCAGCGTGGCGCCCGAGGCCTTGAGCGGGACCATTGTCGCGTTGCCGATGCTCAACGTCACGGCCTCGCAGCGCAACCGGCGCATGAGCCCGTTCGAGAGCATGTCGCATGGCGACCTCAACCGCTGTTTTCCCGGCAAGGCAGACGGCTCGCTCACGGAACAGATGGGTCATGCGATCTACAGCCAACTGAAGGCGCATGCCGACTACTTCATCGATTTCCATACCGCCCTGACCGGCGACGTGCGCTGGGCCCTCTATGCCAATGCCGACGGCGAGACCGGGCAAAAGGCGGCGGGCATCGCCAAGGCCTTCGGCTACAAGAGCACCCTGCCGGCGCCGACCGACATTCTGGGTGGCTCGGCAATGATGACGGCGGCGAAGGACGGCATCCCCAGCTTCATTGTCGAGGCCGGCGGTATCGGCCCCGCTTTCGACGCCGCGACGGTGCGCGACACCGCCGAACGCCTGCGCAACGTGCTGCGCCACCTGCAGATGCTGCCGGGCGAGGTCACCGACCATGGCCCGCAGTACGACTTCTCCAACTTCGCCTGGGTCAATGCCACCCGAGGCGGGCTGTTCGTGCGTGCGGTGAAGTGTGGTCAGCGCCTCCAACCCGGCACGGTGCTCGGTCACTACTACGACGTCTTTGGCGACATGGTCGAAGAAGCGGTCAGCCCGTTTGCCGGCATCGTGCTGGCGATCAACGCCGGACCGGTGATGTCGAACGGCGAAGTGCTGGTCCACGTCGGCCTCGATCCGCAAGACATCTGACCACACGCAACCAGACCCGCGAGAAAACCGCAAAGGCCCGCCATCATGGAACAGATCGAGATCGGCACTGCCATATCCGACGGCCCCGGCATCACCAAGGGCCACCTCAAAGTCGGCGACCTGCCGGACGGACGGGCGGTCCGGATTCCCGTGTTGATCGCCCGGGGCGAAGCACAGGGACCGACGCTATGGCTGCACGGCTGCGTGCACGGCAACGAGTATTGCGGCACTTTCATCATCCACGAGCTGTTCCGCCGGCTCGATGTCGGAACGCTGTCGGGCACGGTCGTGGCACTGCCGGTGCTGAACATCACCGCTTTCCGCAGCAAGCAGCGGATGAGCCCATTCGAGGGCTATGGCGGTGGCGACCTGAACCGCTGCTTCCCCGGCAAGGCCGACGGCACCCTGACCGAGCAGATCGCCCATGCCGTCTACGGCCACCTGAAGACGCACGCCGATTTCCTCATCGACTTTCACACCGCGATGACAGACGACACCCGCTGGGCGCTGTTCGCCGACGCCGGCGGCGAGGTCGGTCGCAAGGCGGAAGGCATGGCCCAGGCCTTCGGCTTCAAGAGCACGCTGCCGGCGCCGATGGATATCCTCGCCGGCTCGGCGATGATGACCGCGGCCAAGGACGGCATCCCAAGCTATATCGTCGAGGCCGGCGGCAAGGGACCGGCATTCACCACCGAGCTCGTCCAGGAGGGGGCCGAGCGGCTGTCGAACGTGCTGCGCCACCTTGCCATGCTGCCTGGCGAGGTCACGGACTATGGTCCGCTGACCTATTTCTCGAACTTCGCCTGGGTGCTGGCACGCCGCGGCGGCCTGTTCCAGCGCTCGGTTGCCTGCGGCGACCGCATCGAAGAGGGCACCGTACTGGGCCAATACTATGACCGCTACGGCAACGCCGATGGCGAGGCGCACAGCCCGCATGCCGGCGTGGTGCTGGCGATCCACCCCGGACCCTTGATGGCGAACGGCGAGACCCTGGTGCACATCGGCCTTGACCCGCGGGAGGTTTGACATGGCACGCCATATCGCCATCGCCGGCGGCAAGCTGATCGACGGAACCGGGGCCGACGCGGTCGCCGACGGCCTGGTTCTCGTCGAAGACGACCGCATCAGCTACGCAGGCCCGGCCGACGGCGTACGCATCCCGCCCGACGCGGAACGGATCGAGGCCGACGGGGCCACGGTGCTGCCGGGCCTGATGGACGTGCACGTGCACATCTCGCTGAGCGCGCCGAGCAATCTCGTGCACGAGCTGATCGCCCGGCCGGTCGGCGAAGTAGCGTTCGAGGTCTCGCGCAATCTGGCGGACAGCGTCGCCGCCGGCGTGACCACGATCCGCACCGTCAGCGACCTGGCCCATCTCGACGTCGCCGCGCGCAACGCCATCAATGCCGGCAAGATGGTCGGTCCCCGGCTGCATCCCTGCGGCAAGGGACTGACGACAACGGGCGGCCACGGCGAGCTGATGCCATGCTGGCTGTGTCAGTCGCACGGCGACGTCACCGAAGTCGTCGACGGCGTCGACGCCGTACGCGGTGCCGTGCGTCGCCAGGCCCGTGCCGGTGCAACCTGGATCAAGCTGTTCCAGACCGGCGGCGTGATCGACCCGCACGGCCGCATCGACGCCGAGGAATTCGCGCCCGACGAGTTCCAGGCCGCCATCGAGACGGCACGCATGATGGCGCTGCCCGTGGCGGTGCACGCCCACAACAAGGCGGCGATCCTGCGTTGCATCGACGCCGGCGTCCGCTCTGTCGAGCACGGCATGCATTTCGACCAGGAGTGCGCGGATGCCGCTCGCGGCACCGAAACGTTCCTGGTGCCGACGCTGACGGTGATGGACCGGATCATGAAGCACGGCAGCCAAGCCGGCCTGGTCGACTACATGATCGAGAACGTCCGCCAGCGCAGCACCGAGCACCACGAGTATGTCAAGTATGCCTTCGATGTCGGCGCCAACCTGGCCTGCGGAACCGACGCCGGCTCGCTGCTGACGCCGCATGGCTCGGCCGGAAGGGAAGTGGTGCAGTTCGTCCATTGCGGCCTGTCGCCGCTGCAGGCGGTCCAGGTCGCCACTCAGAACACCGCGAAGCTGCTCCAGGTCGAGGACGAGGTCGGCAGCCTGCAGGCCGGCAAGCTGGCCGACCTGATCGTGGTCGAAGGCGACGTCGCCGAACAGGTGGAGAACCTGGAGGTAGCCAGCAACATGCGCCACGTGCTGCTCGGCGGCCGGCAGGTCGCGGCACAGGGGCGCACGCTGATGCACTGACGGCATCGGGGTCGGATCCGGCAACCGTCCGGTCAAGAGGAGGTGGCAGACATGCCGGCACCAAAAACGATCAATGTCGGCACCGCCCGCGCGCGGACCGGGCAGTGGGCCACCGGTACGCTCACCGTCGGCCATTATCCCGATGGCCCGATCACGGCGCCCGTCAACGTTCTTCGCGGCAGTGCGCCGGGACCGACGCTGTGGGTGCAATGCGCCATCCACGGCACCGAGGTCGGCGGCGCCATCGGCTTGTTGCAGCTGTTCAAGCGCCTCGATCCTGAGAAAATGAAGGGCGCCATCATCGGCGTCATGGCAACCAATCCGACGGCTTTTCGCAGCTATGCCCGCAACACCCCGCTGGACGGCGAGAATTTGAATCGGCTGTTCCCCGGTCACCCGGCCGGTCCGCATTCCCACCAGTCGGCCGACGTGCTGTTCCGGACCGCCTTTCGCGTCGCCGACGTGATGATGGATCTGCATTCCGGTGGTGACGAGGCGATCGTGCCATTCTATGGGCTCTATTTCGACGACGGCAGCCCGGCGGCACAGGAGGCGCGGCGGTTGGTGGAGGCGGTCGGCTCCGAGGTCGTCTGGGCCTCGCAGGACAGCTGGCTCGACGGTGCCATGTTCGTGAACTTCACCCGGCGCGGCAAACCCGGCCTCATCGTCGAGTGCGGCGGCGGCGGTGCCGTGCCCGAGCAGCACGTGAAGCATTTCGCCGGAGCCATCGAGGGGGTGGCCAAGGCGATGGGCATCCTGCCCGGGCAACCGCGACGGCAGAAGCGATACCGTGTCGTCGGCAACTGCGAGCTGGTATTCAACCGCAGCGGCGGCTACTTCCTGCCCGATGTCGCGGCTGGTGACACCGTCCGCAGGGGCCGGCGCATTGGCCGCGTCATGGACCCCTACGGCGCCGTCGTTGAAGAGATCACCTCGCCCAACGGGCCGGCCTACATAGCCGCGATCGCACGTGCCTATCTGCCGGTCCATTCGGGCGCCATGGTGGCCGAATGCATCGAGGTGATCACGGACTAAACTTTCCTGCGGCCGGCCCCTGTTCTGCGGCTGCCGACAACCTATGTCTTTCCCTTACGTCAATTCCACCGCCCGCGGCCCGGCCCCAGCCCCCGGCGCGGGCGGATCGCAACCGGACTGCCGGATTTCTGCCATGGAACAGGGAGAGACATCGTGTACCAGTTCATCTTGAACGGTGAGACGCGGTCGGTGGACGTCGACGCGGATACCCCGCTGTTGTGGGCGATCCGCGACAATCTGCAGCTGACCGGGACCAAGTTCGGCTGCGGCGCCGGCCTGTGCGGCGCCTGCACCGTATATCTGGACGGCGCCCCGGTGCGCTCGTGCCTGACCACGGTCGAGGACGCCGCCGGTGCCCAGGTCACCACCATCGAGGGCATCGACGGCCGGGCCGCGACGGCGATCCGCGCCGCCTGGCGCGAGCTCGACGTGCCGCAATGCGGCTACTGCCAGTCGGGCCAGATCATGTCGGCCACGGCCCTGCTGACGGAGACGGCAAAGCCGAGCGACGAGGACATCGACAACGCCATGTCGGGCAACGTCTGCCGCTGCGCCACCTATGCCCGGATCCGCGCCGCGATCCATCGCGCCGCCGAGATCATGGAGGCCTGAGACCCATGCTGCACTATCTCGAACAGCCAATGGCCCAGGCGCTTGCCGCCCGACCGGCCTCACGCCGCAGCTTCATCAAGGGTGCCGCCGGCCTGGGTGCCGGCCTGGTGATCGGCGCCGCCTTCGTCAGAGTTGGCGTCAGCGGCGCCGCCGCGGCGACCGGCAGCAAGGACGGCTTAATGCCGTTCGTGCGGATCGCCCCCGACAGCACGGTGACCGTGATCGTCAAGCACCTGGACAAGGGCCAGGGCGCGGCCACCGGCCTTGCCACCCTGGTCGCTGACGAGCTCGACACCAGCTGGGCCCAGACCCGGACCGAGTTCGCCCCCGCCGACACCGCGACCTACAAGAACCTGCTATTCGGCGTCCAGGGCACCGGCGGCTCCACCGCCATGGCCAACTCCTTCGACCAGTACCGCCAGGCGGGCGCGACCGCACGCGCCATGCTGATCGCGGCGGCGGCCGAGACCTGGAAGCTGCCGGCATCCGAGATCTCCATCGCCGACGGCAAGGTCAGCCATCCCTCCGGCAAGTCCGCAAGCTTCGGCGAGCTGGCCGAGTTGGCGGCCAGCCTGCCGGTGCCGCAGAACGCCCCCCTGAAGACGCCGGAGCAGTGGGTCTACATCGGCAAGTCGTTCCCCCGGGTCGACACCGAGATGAAGAGCCAGGGCGCGGTCGGTGCCTATGGCCTCGACGTCGCCCTGGACGACATGCTGATCGCCGTCGTCGCCCGGCCGCCGCGCTGGGGCGCCAAGCTGAAGGCATTCGACGCCACCGCCGCCAAGGCGGTGCGCGGCGTGGTCGATGTGCGCCCGGCCCCCACCGGCGTGGTCGTCTTCGCAACCGCCACCTGGCCGGCGATCAAGGGCCGCGATGCGCTGGAGATCGAATGGGACTTCAGCGAAGCCGAGAACCGCGGCAGCGATGAACTGCTGGCCGAGTACCGGGCCCTTGCCGATCAGCCCGGCCCGGTTGCGCTCGCCAACGGCGACGCGGCACAGGGCCTTGCCGGGGCGGTGAAGACGGTGGAGGCGACCTACAGCTTTCCCTACCTGTCACACGCGCCGATGGAACCGCTCAACGTCACCGTCCACCTGGAGGGCGACCGGGCGCGCTTCTGGACGGGCTCGCAGATCCAGACCCTGGACCAGAACATCGCCGCCGCGGTGCTCGGCCTTGAGCCGCAGCAGGTGTCGATCCACACCACCTGGGCCGGCGGCTCGTTCGGCCGCCGTGCGGTCTACAACAGCGACTATGTCGCCGAGGCGGCGCTGATCGCCAAGGTCTGGGGCAAGCCGCAGCCGATCCAGGTGGTCTGGACCCGCGAGGACGACATCAAGGGCGGCTACTACCGGCCGATGTACGTGCACAAGGTCGAGGCCGGCGTCGACGCGGCGGGCAACATCGCCGGCTGGCGCCACCGCATCGTCGGTCAGTCGATCTTCACCGGCACCTCGCTCGAGCAGTACGTCGTGCACGACGGCATCGACCACTCGTCGGTCGAAGGCGTGGCCGACACCACCTACGCGATCCCCAACGCACAGGTCGAACTGCACTCGCCGAAGGTGGCGGTGCCGACCCTGTGGTGGCGCGCGGTCGGCCATACCCATACCGCCTATGTCATGGAAACCATGATGGACGAACTGGCCCATGCCGCCGACAGGGACCCTGTGGCGTTCCGCCTCGACCTGCTCGCCGACGATCCGCGCAAGGCCGGGGTGCTGAAGCTGGCGGCCGAGAAGGCCGGCTGGGACCGGCCGCTCGCCACGGGTCGCCATCGCGGGGTCGCCGTGCACAAGAGCTTCAACAGCTACGTCGCCGAAGTCGCGGAGATTTCGCTGCGCGAGGACGGCACGGTAAAGGTGGAGAAAGTGACCTGTGCCGTCGATTGCGGCGTGCCGATCAATCCCGACAACATCCGGTCGCAGGTTGAGGGCGGCATCGGCTACGGCCTCGGCGCGATCCTGCGCAACGCCGTGACGTTGAGCGACGGCGAGGTCGAGGAAGCCAACTTCGACACCTACGAGCCGATCCGCATCGACGACATGCCGGCGATCGAGGTGCACATCGTCGCCTCGCGGGAGAAGCCGACCGGCATCGGCGAGCCCGGCACGCCGCCGATTGGGCCGGCGGTAGCCAATGCGGTCTTCGCCGCCACCGGCAAGCGGGTGCGCGACCTGCCGTTCAACCTGGACGACCTGGCCTGAGCGGCGACTTCAGCTTCAGCCAGATGGAGGCCCGGCGCCCAGCGCCGGGCCTTTTTCTTCGTGCGCTAGGAACACCAGCAAAGCGACGTCTTAATCTTGCCCTATCGGCTACTGCCGGTCGGCAATCCGCCAGCTGCCATCCGCCATCCGGCAAGCGGTGCCATCGGCGGTTTCCGTGCGGCCGTCGACCGTGACGCTCTGGCTGAAATCACGGCAGTCGAGGCCATCCGCCGACCTGTAGGTATTGGCCGGCGTGAAGCTGCCTTTGTGCCCGCTGTCGGGGTTGACCCAGGTCGACGTCGTGCCGCTGGACGACGTTTCCAGGCTGTCCTGCGCGGTCCGTTCCGCATGCATGCGATCTGCCTTGTCGAGCGTCTTGCCGATCTCGCTGCCCAGATAGGCACCCAACAGGGTGCCGGCCGCCGTCGCCGCCAGTTGCCCGTGGCCACCGCCGATCTGTGATCCCAGCACGGCGCCCGCAACGGCACCGAGCAGCGCCCCGGCGACCTCTTTCTCGCCATGCTGATTGGTCTCGCAACCGGCGATCGCGAGCAGGCAAACGATCGCAGCAATGGTTCTTCGTGCAGCCACGGTGCTGCTCCTCTTGTTCGAGATGATGATTGCCGTCTGTGTGGGACAGCCGCTGCGCCCGAGCATTGATCCGTGTCAAGCAGGCGCAGCGCAGAGACGCGTCGCGGTCACTCGATCAGGCGCCGGCGCACCTCCGGATCCGGCAGCGCGCACATCTGGGTACGTCCGAGAAGGCGATAGCGGTTGCGGGCGATGCGCCGGTAGAGCCAGTCCTGCAGCGGCCTGGGCAGTGTCGCGGCCACGAGCACCAGCCGTGCCGGGCCGCCGAGCCGCCGGCCGACCCGGATCACGGCGTCGAGCGAGGTGTAGGCCCGGCCGTCCACCAGGTAGAGCCAGCTGTCGGGGTCGTCGGGATCGAGGCCGTAGTAGGTCAGTACGGCGCGACCCAGGTCGCTCTGCACCGGGCAGATCCTGAACTCGCCGCGGCGGTCGAGCCGGCCGATCAGCCGCGCCCCCCAGGTGCACAGGCTGCATTCGCCGTCCATGAACGTCACCGGTCCGGCATCGTCAAAGGTCGGCACGGCAGGGTCATGCCGGTATGCATAGGGCTCTCGATCGATCAGGGCGACCATCCCGTCCGCTGCGCTGTCTGCCTGGGCTTCGGGTCGAGCATAGCAGCCCATTGCCCGCCCTCGCCAAAATCCGGCCGATCGGCCAATATGCCGGCCACCGCAGATGCCAGAACCACGGACCGCCGCCATGCCGACCCCTGTGCCGCCGCTGCCAGCGCAGCTCGAGGCCGACGCCATCGTCGTCGCCCCCGGGGTCTATGACGCCTTCGGCGCGCTGATCGCCGAGCAGGCCGACTTCACCGCCCTCTACCTGTCCGGTGCCTCGATTGCCTACAGCCGCTTCGGACGCCCGGACATCGGCCTGGTCGGCATGGACGAGGTGGCACAGACGCTGTCGGTCATCAGCGAGCGGGTCGAGCTGCCGCTGATCGTCGATGCCGATACCGGCTTCGGCAACGCCCTCAACGTGCAGCGCACGGTGCGCCTGTTCGAGCGCAACGGCGCCGCCGCGATCCAGCTCGAAGACCAGCGCATGCCCAAGCGCTGCGGCCATCTGAAAGGCAAGACCCTGGTGCCGCCGGCCGAGATGGTGGGCAAGATCAAGGCCGCGGTCGACGCCCGGCGGTCGGCCGATACCCTGATCGTCGCCCGCACCGACGCCATCGCCGTCGAAGGCCTGGAGGCGGCGCTGGATCGTGCCGCCGCCTACGCCGAAGCCGGTGGCGACATCCTGTTCGTCGAGGCGCCGCGCGCGCGCGCGGAGATGCAGGCCGTGATCGCCCGCCTGGGCGACAGAACGCCGCTGCTGGCCAACATGGTCGAGGGCGGGCAGACGCCGACCCTGCCGGCCGAGGAACTGCAGGCACTCGGCTACCGTATCGCCATCTTCCCCGGCGGCCTCGCCCGCGCCGTCGGCCGGGTGATGCAGGACTATTTCGCCGATCTGCGCGCCCGTGGCAGCACTGCCGGCTTCCGCGACCGCATGCTCGACTTCGACGGCCTCAACGCCCTGCTGGGCACCCCGGAGATGCTGGCCCGGGGCCAGGCCTACGACGCCGGCAGCGACGGAGAGCCCGATGCCTGAGAGCGCTGCCCTGGATCCCGTCACCCTGTCAGTCCTGAAGGGGCGGCTGGAGCAGATCGTCGACGAGATGGACGCGACGCTGTTCCGCTCGGCCTTCAACCCGATCATCGCCGAGGCGCACGACGCGTCGCATGGTCTCTATGACGCCCGGACCGGGGCCACCCTGGTGCAGGGCAAGTCCGGCCTGCCGATCTTCGTCGGCGCCATGTCCTTTGCCGTCAAGGCGGTGATCGACAAGGCGGCCCGCGACGGCGACCTCGCCGACGGCGACGTCTACCTGTTCAACGACCCCTACGACGGCGGCACCCACCTGTCCGACTTCAAGCTGGTGCGGCCGGTGTTCCGCGACGGTGCCCTGTTCTGCTGGCTGGCTTCGGTCGGCCACTGGCACGACGTCGGCGGCAATGTGCCCGGCAACTACAATCCCGTCGCCACCGAGAGCTTCCAGGAGGGCATGCTGATCCCGCCGGTGAAGCTCTACGAGGCGGGCCGTCTGCGCCAGGACATCATCGACATCGTCCAGGCCAACAGCCGCCTGCCCGGCAGCCTCTACGGCGACCTCAATGGCCAGGTCAACGCCCTCGACCTCGGCCTGCGCCGGCTCGACGCCCTGCTCGACCAGTATGGCGAAGCGGTGGTCAGCGAGGCGATTGAGCAGCTGCGGGCGCGGGCGGCGGCGCTGGTGCGGGGCTACATCGCCGAGCTGCCCGACGGCACCTACAGCTGCGACGACTGGCTCGACAACGACGGCATCGTCGACGAACCGCTGGCCATCGCCCTCGACCTGACCATCGCCGGCGACCGCCTGCGCTTCGACTTCTCGCGCTCGGCCAAGGCCTGCGCCGGACCGGTCAACATCTCGCTGTCGACCGCCGTCGCCTCCTGCTACGTCGCGCTGAAGCACATCTTCCACGACGTCCCCGCCAATGCCGGGGTGCTGGAGCCGATCGACTTCGTTATCCCCGACGACAGCCTGCTGAGCGTGACCGCACCCAAGCCGGTCGGCGGCTACACCGAAACCATCCTGCGGGTGATCGACGTGGTCTTCGGCGCCTTCGCCAAGGTCGCACCGGAACGCTCCAACGCCTGCGCCTACGGCACCATCAACGCGTTATCCCTGGCCGGCCACCGCGGCGACGGCAGTCGCTGGGTGATGTTCTCGTTCTTTGGCGGCGGCCACGGCGGCCATCCGGAGGGCGATGGCCTGAACCACGGCAATGCGCCGATCTCCACGGCCACCATCCCACCGGTGGAGATCCTGGAGGCCGCCTATCCGGTGATGTTTAGGGAGTGGACGCTGCGCCCGGACTCGGGCGGCGCGGGCGCCCACCGCGGCGGTCTGGGGGCGATCTACGAACTGGAACTGCTGGAAGAAGAGGCCGACGTGTTCCTGTTCGGCGAACGCGGCCGCTTTGCCCCCCAGGGCGTGGTCGGCGGCGGCGCGGCGGCCACCAACCGTTTCTTCTACGAGCAGGCCGACGGGGCGCATGAGCCGCCCATGGCCTCGAAGATGGTCGGCATCCGCCTGGCACGCGGCCAGCACGTCCGCCTGGAAACACCAGGCGGCGGTGGCTACGGCCCGGCGCACGAGCGCGCGCCCGAGGACGTCGCCGCGGACGTGCGGCTGGGCTACGTCAGCCGCGCGGCGGCCGAGGCCGACTACGGCGTGGTCGTGAATGCCGACGGCAGCGTCGACCACGACGCTACTGCAGCGCGGCGCCGGGCCGCGGCGCAATGAGCGACGGCCCCCGCATCGTCGCCGGCGTCGACGTCGGCGGCACCTATACCGACGTGTTCTTCCTCGACGAGGCCCGCGGCCGGTTCGACGTGGCCAAGGTGCCGTCGACACCCGAGGACCAGTCGCGCGGTTTCATCGCCGGCCTGTCCGCCGGGGTCGACGACCTGGGTCAGCTCGCCACCGTGGTCCACGGCACCACCGTCGCCACCAACGCGCTGCTCGAGCGCAAGGGCGCACGCACCGGCCTGATCACCACCCGCGGCTTCCGCGATGTGCTGGAGATGCGCCGGCGCGACCGGCCGCAGACCTGGGGCCTGTGGGGCCAGTTCACGCCGGTGGTCGAGCGGGCGCTCAGGGTCGAGGTCGACGAACGCACCCTGGCCGACGGCACGGTCCGCCAGGCCGTCGACCCGGGTCAGGTCTGGGACGCCGCCCGCGCGCTGCTCGCCGCCGACTGTGAGGCCGTCGCCGTGTTCTTCGTCAACGCCTATGCCAACCCGGCCAACGAGGAAGCCGCGCTGGCCGCCCTCGACGAGATCTGGCCGACCGACTTCGTCAGCGCCTCGTGCCGCATCCTGCCGGAGATCCGCGAGTTCGAGCGTGCCTCGACGACAGCGCTGAACGCCTACGTGCAGCCGGTCATCGCCCGCTATCTGGGCCGGCTCGAGCAGGCCCTCGAGGGCGGCGACAACGACGGCGCGGCGGCCGGGTCGGGCGACAGCCAGGGCCGGATCCTGATCGTCCAATCCAACGGCGGCGTGATGACGGTCGAGACCAGCCGCCGCCTGCCGATCCGGACCGCCCTCTCCGGTCCCGCCGCCGGGGTCATCGCCGCCGCCCACATCGCCCGCGAGGCCGGCTATCCCAACGTCATCACCTGCGACATGGGCGGCACCAGCTTCGACGTCTCCCTGGTCGCTGGCGGCGAGAGCAGCCTCAGCCTGCAGACCGCCATCGACTTCGGCCTCGTCGTGCGCACGCCGATGATCGAGATCACCACCATCGGCGCCGGCGGCGGCTCGATCGCCTCGGTCGACCGCGGCGGGCTGTTGCAAATTGGCCCGGACTCCGCTGGCTCCGACCCCGGCCCGGCCTGCTATGGCCTGGGCAACGAGCGGCCGACGGTGACAGATGCCAACGTGCTGCTCGGCCGGATCAATGCCGAACGGCCGATCGGCGGCCGGCTCGACAGCCTCGACGTCGCCGCGGCCGAGCGCGCCATCTCTGCCGCCGTCGCCGAGCCGCTGGGTCTCGATGTCATGGCCGCGGCCGAGGCGGTCATCGCCGTCGCCAATTCACGCATGGCCGGGGCGATCCGCCTGGTCTCGGTCGAGCGCGGGCACGATCTCCGCGAATTCGCCGCCATGCCGTTCGGCGGCGGCGGCGCCCTGCATGCCGGCGCCCTGGTGCGCGAGGTCGGCCTGGCTGGCGCCCTCGTGCCACGCTTTCCCGGCGTCACCAGCGCCCTTGGCTGCGTCATCGCCGACATGCGCCACGACCGGGTGCATACCGTCAATGCGCCGCTCGACGAGCTCGACATCGCCGCGCTCGACGCCGAGATGGCCGCGGCGGCCCGCGACGGCCTCGACCTCCTGGACCGCTCCGGCGTCGGCTTCGTCGGCCGCGACTGCCTGTTCGAGCTCGACATGCTCTATACCGGCCAGACCCACACCGTCACCGTACCCCTGCCCCTCGCACTCGGCGCGGACGGCACCGGGGTCGATGCCGGAATTATCCGCAGCGCCTTCGAGGACGCCTACCGCAACGCCTATGGCCGCCTGCTCGACGGCGTGCCGGTCCGGGTGCTGAACCTGCGCACGGCGGTGATCGGCCGGCGGCCCAAGTTCGACCTGGGCCTCCTCGCCGGCGCCGCCGGCGGCGATGCCGGCGCGGCGCGCACGGGTGAGCGCCGGGCCTGGATCGACGGCGACTGGCACCAGGTACCGGTCTATGCCCGCCTGGAGCTGCCGCAGGAGGCCAGCCTGGCCGGACCGGCGATCCTCGAGCAGCCGGACACGACGATCTATGTCGAGCCTGGCATGCAGGCCCGGGTCGACCGTTTCGGCAACCTGCTGATCGAGCCGCGGGGGGCCGGCCGGTGAGCCTGGTGGCCGATCCCCGGCGCACGGCGCTGATGCTGGTCGACCTGCAGAACGACTTCATCCATGCCGAGGGCGCCTATGCCCGCGGTGGCGCCGCGGCACCGGCGATCGCCGCCCTGCCGGCGCGCCTCGCGCCGGTCGTACAGGCGGCGCGCGATGCAGGGCTGTGGCTCGTCTCGACCCATTTCACCCTGGTGCCGGGCCGCGGCGGCGCGCCGCTGATCTCCGAGCACCTGCGGCGGCTGCGGCCGTTCCTCGGCCCCGGCGACTTCGCCCCCGGCGGTTTCGGCCACGCCCTGGTCGACGAGCTGCAGCCGGCCGACATCGCCGTCGAGAAGGTCGCCTTCTCCGCCTTCTACCAGAGCCGCCTCGAGTTCGTGCTGCGCCGCGCTGGCATCGACAGCCTGCTGTTCGCCGGCATCGTCACCAACGGCGGCGTCGCCTCGACCCTGCGCGATGCCCATGTCCGCGACTTCCACTGCACCCTGATCGCCGATGGCTGTGCCGCCTTCGACGCCGCTGTGCACGAGGCGAGCGTCGTCTCGCTCGCCAGCATTGCCGCCGTCACGGACTGCGCCGCGCTGCGGCAGGACCTGAGCGCGTGAGCGTCCGGCCGGCGGCCGAGCTCGGCGATGCGCCCGAGGTGCCGCTGGTGATCATTGGTGCCGGTGCCTGCGGCCTGACCGCCGCCCTGGCCGCGCATGACGGCGGCGCGTCACCGCTGCTGCTCGAGCGCGACGCCACGCCCAGCGGCTCCACCGCGCTGTCGTCGGGCATGATCCCGGCCGCCGGCACCCGCTGGCAACGCGCCGCCGGGGTCGACGACGAACCGGCGCGGATGGCTGCCGACATCCAGCGCAAGGCGCGCGGCGAGGCCGAACCGGCGCTGGTCGACGCCGTGTGTGCCGAGGCCGCGCCGTGCTTGGAATGGCTGGCCGACGCCCATGGCGTGCCGCTGAGCCTGGTCGAAGGCTTCCGCTACCCCGGTCACGGCTGTCTGCGTATGCACGCCCCGCCGACACGCACCGGGGCCGAGCTGGAGGGTGCGCTACTGCAGGCCGCCGAACGCGCCGGTATCGACCTGATCACCGGTGCACACGTCACGGCACTGTTCGCCGACGACGACGGCCGCGTGCATGGCCTGGAACTGACCCGGCCCGACGGCAGCACCGAGCGCATCGCCTGCGAGGCCATGGTGCTCGCCTGCAACGGCTACGGTGGCAATCCGGAGATGGTGCGCCGCTACCTGTCGGAGATGGCGCAAGCCGAGTACTTCGGTCACCCCGGCAACCAGGGCGATGCCGTCCGTTGGGGCGAGGCCCTGGGCGCGGCCACATCCGGCATGGCGGCCTACCAGGGCCACGGCTCGGTCGCCGCGCCACACGGGATCCTGATCACCTGGGCGCTGATGATGGAGGGCGGGATCCAGGTCAACGCAGCGGGTGAACGTTTCTCCAACGAGCACGACGGCTACTCCGAGCAGGCGGTGCGGGTCCTGGACCAGCCCGACGGCCTGGCCTGGGATGTGTTCGACGACCGGCTGCTGGCGCTCGGCCGCGAGTTCGAGGATTTCCACCAGGCCGAGGCCGCCGGCGCCGTCCGGCATGGCGACGATGCCGGCGCACTGGCGCAGGCCTGCGGGCTGCCGGCCGAGGCGCTGGCCGCCGCCATTGCCGAGAGCCAGGCGCTCGCCGCCGGCGAGGGTGTCGACCGCTTCGGTCGCGATTTCACCGGTCAGCCGCCGCTCGCCGCGCCGTACCACGCCATCCGCGTCACCGGGGCGCTGTTTCACACCCAGGGCGGGTTGAAGATCGATCCTGCCGCGCGGGTGTTGCGGCCCGACGGCAGCGCCCTGCCCAATCTCTTTGCGGGCGGTGGTGCTGCCGTCGGCGTCTCCGGCAATGCTGTCTGGGGCTATCTCTCCGGCAACGGCCTGCTCACCGCCGTCACCCTGGGCCGCATCGCCGGGCGGACCGCGGCGCAGGCGCTACACGGCCCTGTGTGCTGATCCGCGCCGCCACTTGGCGTAGGCTGGCCCCGGCGGCAGCAGCGGGAGGAGACGCGCCATGAGCCTCGACGACATCAAAGCCCTGACCTTCGATACCGGCGGCACTATCCTCGACTGGCACACCGGCTTCGCCACCGGCCTGGCCGAAGCCGGCGCCCGCCATGGCGTGACCCAGGACTGGCCGGCGCTGGCCAACGAGCTGCGCCGACGCTCGCTCGGCCGCATGCTGAACCTGGGCGAGCACGAGCCGCCCGCCTACAATTTCGACGGCGCCCACCGCGCCGCCCTCGACGAGGTCCTGGCCGAGCACGGCCTCGACGGCCTGAGCGAAGACGAACGGCACGAGATTGCCTACGCGCGGCCGCACAACTTCAAGTGCTGGCCCGACTTTCCACCGGTTCTGCCCAAGCTCCGGGAAAAGTTCATCTGCGCCTCTTTCACCATCCTGAGCTTCCGCATCATCATCGACACCGCCCGGCGCAACGGCCTGAGCTGGGATGCGGTGATCTCCTGCGAGGCGATCGGCAAGTACAAGCTGCTGCCCGAGTCCTACCTGACTGCGGCGCGCTTCCTGCAGCTCGAGCCATCGCAGTGCTGCATGGTCGCCTGCCACAACTTCGACCTGGACGCCGCCAAATCGAACGGCTTCAAGACCGCCTTCGTGCGCCGCCCCGACGAATGGGGTGCCGAAGGCCCACCCGATCCTGAGCCCAACCCCGACCACGACATCATTGTCGACAGCTTCCCGGAGCTGGCCCGGGCATTGGGCGTCTCGTAGTAGACGGCGGGCGGGTCTGAGACCCGCCCCTACAGGGTCACAATTGCTGTTGGTAGGGACGGGTCTCCGACCCGCCCGCACACGGCCCCTAGAGCATCATCCGATCAATTGGAATCGCAGAGCGATCCAATTGATTGGATAAAGATGCTCCATCTCTGTGAAGAATAGAGCAAATTCATCACCTGAGATGGAACCCGAGTGGTTCCATCTCAAGTGACATTGCTCTAGATCCCGCCGTAGTTGGCCGCGATCAGCGCCCAGGCGCCGGCCAGCAGGCCACAGCCGAGCAGCAGGGTGATGCCGGCCGAGAAGAAGATCAGGCGCAGGTTGCGGGCGATCTCACCGCCGTAGTCCTGGCGGCCCTGGCGCAACGCCGGGTCCTCTTCCTGGCGCTGCTCCCAGTCGGCGCTCGGATCGGCCGCTGGCACCATGGCATCGCGCGCGGCGCTCAGCGGCACGGCGTCGAGCTCCTCGGGCACCAGTTCGTGCAGCTTGTGCAGAAGCCAGGCGAACAGGCAGAAGATGGCCGCGCCGATGCCGGCGGTGGCCAGGGCGCCGAAATAGACCGTCTCGTTCCACGCCACCCACAGGGCCAGCGGCGTCAGCACCACCAGCATCCCGAACAGACTCAGTACCGCCTGCATCAGGCCGCTGAGCGGCCGGTACCAGTCCTCGGCCCAGGTCGTCGCCCGTCCCGTCACGTCTTCCGTCATCCGCCTCGTCCGTCTTGCTGCCCGCCTGCGGCCGGCCCATAACAGGCCATGGCGTCCGACTCTTCAACCCCGCACCGGCGGCGTACACCATCGGCCCACGTCGGCGTCCGCGCCGCCCGTGCGGTCGCCGATGCCACCATCGACGCCACCATCAGCGATATGTGCGCCAGGCTGCCGATCGGCAAGTCGATTTCACCCAACGACGTCGCCCGGGCCCTGCTGCCGGCGCACTGGCAACGGCTGCTGCCACGGGTGCGGGCCCGCGCCATCCGGCTGGCCGAAGCCGGCGCGCTGGAGATCCTGCGCAAGGGCCGGCCGGTGGCGCCGGCCGAGGCGCGCGGGGTGCTGCGCCTGCGCCGGCCACAGGGCCCGGCAGGATGATCGGCCAAGCGGAGCGGCTATACTTCCACCTGGGGAGACGGGAGGAGACGTCATGGTGCATATGCGGCTGACCCAGGCGGTCGACCGGGCCGCGCTGGTCAACGGGCGCGGCATCGCCACCCGCTGTGCCGGGCGCGCGCACAGCTGGGACGCGTTCCGCACCGGGGTCGCGCGGCTGGCCGCTGGCCTCAGGGACCTGGGCCTCGCCCCGGGCGACCGGGTCGCCATGCTGGCGCACAACTCCGACCGCTACCTTGAATGGTTCTTCGCCGTGCCCTGGGCCGGGGCCGCCTTCGTACCCGTCAACACCCGCCTCGCCCCGCCCGAGGTCGCCTATTGGCTGAACGATTCCGGCAGCCGGGTGCTGTTCGTCGACGACGACTTCCTGGCCATGCTGCCGGCGCTCGACGGCAAGCTCGAGAGCGTCGAGAAGGTCTTCTACGTCGGCGACGGGCCGGCACCGGCCGGCCTGGGACACTTCGAGGCGCTGATCGACAATCACGCCCCGGCGGAAGACGCCGGCCGCGTCGGCGACGACCTGGCCGGGCTGTTCTACACCGGCGGCACCACGGGCGTGTCAAAGGGGGTGATGCTGAGCCACGTCAACCTGGTGGCCAATGCCCTCAACGTCACCCCGGTGATGGGCTTCGACCGCCACACCAACTGGCTGCACGCGGCGCCGATGTTCCACCTGGCCGACGGTGTCGGCACTTTCGCCGTGGCCATGGCCGGTGGCAGCCATTGCTTCATCCCCAAGTTCGACCCGGTCGCAGCGCTCGAGACCATTGCCCGCGACGCCCCCACGCACTGCGTCTTTGTGCCGACGATGGTCAACATGCTGGTGCATCATCCGGACGTCGGCCGCTATGACCTGTCGAGCCTGCAACGCATCCTCTACGGCGCCTCGCCCATGCCGGCAGCGGTGATCCACACAGCGCTGCAGGTGATACCGTCGGTGCAATTCGTGCACGGCTATGGCCAGACCGAGTCGGCCCCCTTTCTCACCGCCCTTGGGCCGGAGTACCACGACCTCGACAGCCCCCTTTCAGCGAAGATGAGCTCGGTCGGCCACCCCGGCCCGGCGGTCGAGGTCAAGGTGCTGGACGAGAACGACCAGGAGGTCCCCCGCGGCACGGTTGGCCACATCTGTGCCCGTGCCGCCAACGTCATGCAGGGCTACTGGAACAAGCCGGAGCTGACGGCCGAGACCCTGCGCAACGGCTGGCTGCACACCGGCGACGGCGGCTACATGGACGACGACGGCTTCCTCTACATCGTCGATCGGATGAAGGACATGATCATCACCGGCGGCGAGAACGTCTATTCGGCCGAAGTCGAGAACGCGGTGCACCAGCATGCCGCCGTGGCCGAGTGCGCGGTGATCGGTGTGCCGGACGACAATTGGGGCGAACGCGTGCACGCCATCGTCCGCTGCAAGGACGGCGAAGAGGTCAGCGGCGAGGAACTCATCGCCCATTGCCACGCACTGATCGCCGGCTACAAATGCCCGCGCAGCGTCGAGTTCCGCACCGAACCGATGCCATTGTCCGGGGCCGGCAAGATCCTCAAGACCGAGCTGCGCAAGCCCTACTGGGAAGGCGAGGCCAAGCAGGTGCATTGACGCGCGCGCCGGCTGCCCCACCTCAATCTGTCATGCCCCACCTGTAGGAGGTGGCATCGACGTCCCTATCCAACTCAACGGTGACCCCATGTTTCGATCCCTCGCCCTGCTCTTCACCATTGCCTGCTGGCTGACCGCGCCGGCCGCCATGGCCGATAACCGCATCGACGGCCAGCGTCCGGACGCGCCGGAGCTCGCCGCCTATGGCGCCCAGCCGGTCGGCGTGCGCACGCTGCAGCTCACCAACCCCGGCCAGATCGACATCCTGAAGATCGATCCGAAGCAGCCGAAGCCGGATCCGCTGCCGCGCTACGACCGGCCGCTCACCGTCGAGGTCTGGTATCCCGCCGCAGCCGGCGGCAACGGCAGCACCGAGCTGAAGGCCTTCCTGCGCGACGGCACGACCGAGGTCACCCTGATCGGTCAGGCTCGGCGCGATGCCGCGCCGGCGGCCGGCGGACCCTATCCGCTGGTCATCGTCTCGCACGGCTATCCGGGCAACCGCTTCCTGCTTTCGCACCTGGCCGAGAACATCGCCTCCAAACGCTATGTCGTCGCCTCGATCGACCACACGGATTCGACCTACCGCGACAAGGCCGCTTTCGGCTCGACCCTGGTCAACCGGACCATCGACCAGACCTTCGTGCTGAACAAGATGGCCAGTCTCGGCGATGCCGCCGACAACTTCCTGACCGGCCTCGTCGACGCTTCCAATGCCGCGGTGATCGGCTATTCGATGGGCGGCTACGGCGCCGTGATCACCGCCGGCGGCGGCGTCACCCAGACCTCGGTCGACTACACCTGGGGCGCGCCGCACGGCCTGCTCGCCATGCACAAGAGCGGCACCGCTGAGCAGAACGGCCGGCCGGATCCGCGTATCAAGACCGCCGTTGCCTTCGCGCCGTGGGGCATGAACTACGCCTTCTGGGACGAAGACAGCCTGAAAGGCATCAGGATCCCGATGCTGTTCATTGCCGGGTCGCAGGACGACATCTCCGGCTATGACAAGGGCACCCGGGCGATCTGGCAGGCCGCGGCAAACGCCGACAGGGCGCTGCTGACCTTCGACAATGCCAACCACAATGCCGGGGCGCCCTATCCGGCACCCAAGGAAGGCAATGGCTTCGACGAGAAGCTCGGCTTCGCCCCGTTCGACCACTATGCCGATGCCGTGTGGGACACCGTGCGGATGAACAACATCTCACAGCACTTCATCACCGCCTGGCTCGGCAAGTACCTGAAGGGCGAGGCGGCGATGGATGCCTACATGGACCTGGTCCCGAATGCCAACGACGGCGTCTGGGCGGTGGAGAAGGACGGCAGCTTCAAGCCGGAGCACAGCCATTGGAAAGGCTTCCAGAACCGCACCGCCAAGGGCCTGCGCTTCGAGCAGCTGGCGGCCGGGCGGTAGCCCCGACGCGGTCTTCGCCGCACGGGCGATAGCCGCCGCCGGCCGCGGCATGCGCTACAATGACGCCTCGCGTTCGCAGAGCAGGGAGGCAGGCGATGCGCATGAGCTCGATGATCCGGCGGTCGGCCCAGGTCAACGGCAGTGGCCTGGCGACCCATTTCGGCGACCGGGAGCATAGCTGGGAGCAGTTCGTCGCCCGCGTCGCCCGGCTGGCCGCGGGCCTGCGCGCCCAGGGCGTGCAGCCGGGCGACCGGGTCGCCATCCTGGCCCTGAACAGCGACCGCTATGTCGAGTACTTCTTCGCCGTGCCCTGGGCCGGGGCGGTGTTCGTGCCGATCAACATCCGCCTGGCACCGCCGGAGATCGCCTTCTGGCTGAACGACTCCGGCGCCACCATGCTGATGATCGACGATGCCTTCCTTGGCGTGCTGCCGCAGCTGCAGGGCCAGTTGGAGAGCGTGAAGACCGTCGTCCATCTCGGCGACGGCGCGGCGCCCAAGGGCCTGATCGCCTTCGAGGGCCTGCTCGAAGGGCAGAGCGAGATGGCGCCGGCCGACAGCGGCGGCGACGAGCTCGCCGGGCTGTTCTACACCGGCGGCACCACCGGCCGCTCCAAGGGGGTGATGCTGAGCCACCGCAACCTGCTGATCAACGCCCTGCAGTTCCTCTCGGTCGGCGAGATCGGTCAGCACAGCACCTACCTGCACGCCGCACCCATGTTCCACATCGCCAACGGCGTCGCCATGACCTGCATCATGACCGCCGCCGGCAGCAGCACCATCATCCCGGCCTTCGATCCGGTCGCGGTGCTCGAGGCGATCCAGGCGCGCGGGGTGACCATGGGCCTGCTGGTGCCGACCATGGTCAACATGGTGGTCAACCACCCGCAGGCCGGCGACTACGACCTGTCCAGCCTGCGCGACCTGTACTACGGCGCTTCGCCGATGCCCGAAGCGGTGATCACCAAGGCCCTGCAGATGATCCCCGGTACCCGCTTCCACCACGCCTACGGTCAGACCGAGGCGGCGCCGGTGCTGACCCTGCTGGAACCGGAGCGGCACACCTTCGACGGCCCGCTGGCCGGCAAGATGGCGTCATGCGGTCAGGCCGTCCCCGGGGTCGAGGTCAGGGTCTGCGACGAGAACGACAACGAGGTGCCGCGCGGCACCGTCGGCGAGATCTGCGCCCGCGGCGAGAACGTCATGCTGGGCTACTGGAAGCAGCCGGAGCTGACGGCGCAGACCCTGCACGGCGGCTGGCTGCACACCGGTGACGGCGGCCGCATGGACGAGGAGGGCTACCTCTACATCGTCGACCGGATGAAGGACATGATCATCTCCGGCGGCGAGAACGTCTACTCGGCCGAGGTCGAGAACGCGGTGCACCAGCATGCCGCCGTGGCGGAATGCGCGGTGATCGGCGTGCCGCATGACAAGTGGGGCGAGCAGGTCCACGCCATCGTCCGCTGCCATGAGGGCGAAAGCGTCAGCGCCGAGGACCTGATCGCCCACTGCCATGAGCTGATCGCCGGCTACAAGTGCCCGCGCAGTGTGGCCTTCCGCGACGACCCGCTACCGCTGTCCGGCGCTGGCAAGATCCTCAAGACCGAGCTGCGCAAACCCTACTGGGAAGGCCAGGACAAGCAGGTGCACTGACGCCGCGACGGGCGGGTCTGAGACCCGCCCCTGCCGGCAGTCGGATGTGTCGTAGGGGCGGGTCTCAGACCCGCCCGCTTCCCCGCAGCCGGTAGCGGAAGTCGCAGCACGGCGCGCCCTGCATGATCGTCTGGCTGCGCGCGAAGTCGACCCCCATGCCCTCGGCGGTCGGAATGTCGGCCCGGCAGACCAGCAGCGGGCCCAGGTCGCGGGCGCCGATGCGGTCCATGTGCTCGGCATAGGCGCAGCGGGTGACGTCGAAGTCGAAACGCGCCTCGTCTCGCTCGACGACCTCGTAGGCCAGTGCCTCGCCGGCGGCGAAGGCGGCCATGCCGCGTTCCAGGCCATCGACGCTGACGCCGCGCTCGGCCAGGCGGGCGCCATGGGCCCGGTTGGCCTCGTCCAGGGCGTCGGCGACGATGGTGTCGGCCTTCTCCCGGCCGAGCTCGTCCCGCAGCTTGCGCACCAGCGGCACCAGCACCGCCATCTGCGCCTTGAACCGCTCGAACTGGGTCATCGATGCGGCCTCCCCATGGCAAAGTCGGTGAGGCTGCATGATGGATTGCCGGGACAAGCCCGGCAATGACGGTAGAGACCGCAGTCGTGAAATCAGTTCATCCGTCGTCCCCGCGCTTGACGCGGGGACCCAGAGCAACGCGCACCGCCCGTTGTGCCAAGTGGCAAGCCACCGCTACGAGCACAACTCGCCCTTGGCGCTCGCTGGCCGAATTCGCATTGACGCCCTGGGTCCCCGGGTCGGCGCTACGCGCCGCCCGAGGACGACGATTGCCTAAGCGGCCCGAAGGCCCGACGAGCCGGCCTACACGTAGTAGGCCGGCAGGGGGTCGAAGCCGTTGAAGCCGACCGACGAGTAGGTCGTGGTGTAGGCGCCGGTGGCATGGAAGCGCACGGTGTCGCCCGGCGCCAGGTCGAGCGGCAGGCGATACCCGGCCCGCTCGTAGAGGATATCGACGCTGTCGCAGGTCGGACCGGCGATCACCACCGGGCCGTCGTCGCCGCCGTCGCGCGAGGTGGTGATCGGATAGCGGATCATCTCGCCTTCGGTCTCGGCCAGGCCACCGAAGCGGCCGACGTCGAGATAGACCCAGCGGGTATCGTCGTCATAGCTCTTGCGCGAGACCAGCACCACTTCCGACTGCAGCACCCCGGCGTCACCGACCAGGTAGCGGCCGGGCTCGACGATGGTGCGCGGCAACCGGTTGCCGAAATGCCGGTGCAGGGACTCCGAGATGGCGTCGGTATAGGCGCCGACGCCGGCGACGCCGCTGTCATAGCGGGCCGGAAGGCCGCCACCGACGTCGAGCATCGCCAGCTCGATGCCGTCGGCTTCCAGTTCCCGGAAGATCCGCGCGCAGATCTCCACCGCGGTGTCCCATTGCTCGACGCAACGCTGCTGCGAGCCGACGTGGAAGGCCAGGCCATAGGGCGTCAGGCCGCGGTCGCGGGCCTGGCGCAGCAAAGCCTTGGCCATCTCCGGTTCGCAGCCGAACTTGCGGCTGAGCGGCCATTCGGCGCCGCTGTTGGAGACCAGCAGGCGGCAGAACACGCGTGCGTCCGGGGCCACGGCAACCAGCTTGTCGAGCTCGCCTTCGCTGTCAAAGGCGAACAGGTCGACACCGCGCTGATAGGCGAAGGCGATGTCGCGCCGCTTCTTGATGGTGTTGCCGTAGGACAGCCGGGCCGGATCTGCGCCGAGCGAGAGCAACAGCTCGACCTCGCTGGGGCTGGCCACGTCGAAGCTCGAGCCCAGGCCGATCAGCCGCGAGATGATCTCGGGCGCCGGGTTGGCCTTGACCGCATAGAAGATCTCGGCCGTGGCCAGCTGCGCCCTGAGCGCGAGATACTGCTGTTCCACCACGTCCAGGTCGACGACCAGGAACGGCGTTGCCGGCGCATGCTCGCGGATGAAGCGTTCGATCTTTGCCGTCGTCACTGCAGGGGCCCCGCTCACTGCGCCTGCATCACGCCGCGGCGGTGCGTGACGATCTCGATCCGCCCCGGGCTGAGTGCCGCGGCGAGCACCTCGGCCGCCTTCTCCGGGTCGGCATCGCCGCACATGAAGACGTCGAAGGCGGCATAGCCGCGTTCCGGCCAGGTGTGCACGCTGATGTGCGACTCCGCCAGCACCGCCACACCGGAGACGCCGCCATAGGGCGTGAACCGGTGCAGGTGGATGTGCAGCAGCGTCGCCCCCGACCGGTCGACCGCGTCGAGCAACGCCTGACGCAATACGTCCGGTTCATCGAGATGATGGGCGTCCCACATATCGATGATCAGGTGGCTTCCGGCGAAGCGGACGCCGTCGGCTGTCTTGAAGTGATCCTTGGGCTGCTCGTCACTCATCGAGACAGGACCAAGGTGAACTGCGGATCTTACCTCTGCTCGGGCTTCCGCCTCCGCTTCAGCATTCACCGCGATTTGTGGGCGTGAAGCCATAGGCGCCTCCCGCAAACCTGCGTTGAACCCAAAGGGGGGTGATTTCTTGCGTACGCCCGCCTCGCGCCTCACCCCCGCGCGAAACGAGCGGCGCACATTACGGAATTTGCAATGCGATGCAAGGCCGAAATGAGGAAATCTTCACCTCGGCAATGACCGCATCACCGCTTGCCCGCGCGGCCGCCCGGAGCCATCGTCGTCGGCGGCCGCACAGCCGGGAGGCGGAACGATGCGCAAACTGAAAATGACCATCGGCGATGTGGTGATCCGCACCGAACTGTTCGATACCCCGACCGCCGATGCCCTGTTCGCCAGCCTGCCGTTCGAGGCCAGCGCCAACACCTGGGGCGAGGAAGTTTATTTCTCCACCCCGGTGGACCCGCCGCGCGAGGCCGACGCCCGCGACCTCGTCGAGGCCGGCGAACTCGCCTTCTGGGTCGAAGGCGCCGCGATCGCCATCGGCTTCGGGCCGACCCCGATCAGTCGCCGCAATGAAATCCGTCTGGCAGCGCCGACCAATATCTGGGGCCGGGCCATCGACGACGTACGCCGCCTGGCGCCGGTCCGTGACGGCGCCCCGGTCCAGGTCGAGGCGCTGGACGACTAGGGCATACAGCGTATCTTACGTTCCGGCCCGCGGCCGGGCAGCGCGCGCCCTGGCGGCCGATAGAGGCTAGAATGGCCGCCCGCGGCCGGTCGCCGCGGCTGTGCCATATCGGGACATCGTCCATGTCGTTGCGCCTGCAAGTCGCCATCATCAGTGTCCTGGCCGCCGGGCTGGCCGGCGGCTGGTGGTGGTTTGCCGAGCGTCAGGACGCGGCCCGGTCGGAGGTGGCGATCACCACCACCGGGCCGGCGACCCTTGTCCTGGTCGAAGCCCTCGACCTGGCCGAGAACCGGGTGACGGTGCGCGCCATCGGCACCGGCGAGGCGATCAAGTCGGCGGCGATCTATCCCTCCGTGGCCGGCGAGGTCGTCCAGGTCGCCTTTGCGGCCGAGCAGCGGGTGCAGAAGGGCGATCTGCTGGTGCAGTTGGACGACAAGCACCAGAAGCTGGCGGTCCGGCTCGAGCAGGTCGCCGTCAAGGAGGCCGAGCGGCAGCTCGAGCGGCTGCAGCGGTTGGCCCCCACAGGTGCTGCCTCGCGGGCGCGGCTGGAGACGGCCGGGGCCGATCTGGAGAGCGCCCGGCTGCGCCTGGATCAGGCCCGGGCGGCGCTCGCCGACCGTTCGGTCTACGCCCCCTTCTCCGGCGTGATCGGGCTGAGCGAGGTCGACCCCGGCGACCGGGTCACCCGCGACAGCTTCATCGCCACCCTGGACGACCGCAGCGGCATCCTGGTCGATTTCAACGTGCCCGAGGACTATGCCGGGCGGATCCGCACCGGCGACAGCGTCACCGTCCGCGCCTGGACGGCGCCGGAAGGGGCGGTCGACGGCACCGTTACCGCCACCGGCAGCCGCATCGACCCGCGCACCCGCACGCTCAGGGTGCGGGCGCTGATCCCCAACGCCGACGACGCCATCCGCCCCGGCACCTCGTTCGAGGTCGAGCTGCCGTTCACCGGTGACCGCTATCCCCGGGTGCGCGAGGTCGCGGTGCTGTGGAGCCGTGACGGCCCCTACCTGTGGCGGGTCGCCGGCGGCCGGGCCGAGAAGGTCTTCGTCACCATGGTCAGCCGCAACCGCGGCTTCGTCCTGGTCGACGGCGCGTTGCAGGCCGGCGACCTGATCGTCGTCGAGGGCGTACAGGGCCTGCGCGCCGGCCAGGAGGTCGATCCCGCCCCGTTCGAAGCCGGGCCGGTGGCCTCGCCGCCGGCGGCCGGCGGCCGGGACCGCTCCTGATGACCCGGTTCAGCGACCTGCCGGCACTGTCGGTGCAGCGGCCGACCCTGGTGGTGGTGATCAACCTGCTGATCGTGCTCGCCGGCCTCGCCGCGCTCTCGGCCATCGAGGTCCGCGAGCTGCCGGACGTCGACCGCCCGGTGGTCATGGTCCGCGCCTTCTTCGACGGCGCCTCGCCGGCGACCATGGACGCCGAGGTCACCAGCGTCATCGAGGGCGCCGTCGCCCGGGTCTCCGGGGTGCGCACGATCAACGCCGCCAGCGAGGAGAACAACGCCCGCATCCGCGTCGAGTTCTACCCGGACAGCGACCTCGACGTCGCCGCCAACGACATCCGCGAGGCCGTGGCCGGGATCGAGCGCAAGCTGCCGGACGGGGTCGAGGAAGTCACCGTGGTCAAGGCGGACGCCGACGCCTGGCCGATCATCCGCCTCGCCCTGGTCAGCGACCGGCTGCCGCAGGAGACGCTGACCCGGCTGGCCGAAGACGACGTCGCCGCCGAGCTGTCGGCGATCCCGGGGGTGGCCGCCGTCGACCTGTTCGGCGACCAGGAAGAAGTACTGCGCATCGTCGTCGAGCCGCTGCGCCTGGCCAGCTACGGCCTGTCCATCGACGACGTCGCCCGGGTCCTGCGCAGCGCCAGCCTCGACGTCCCCGCCGGCAGCTTCAAGTCGGACGACCATCTGCTGCTGGTGCGGGCCGATGCCTCGGTCTGGCGACCGGTCGAGATCGAGGGCCTCTCCCTGCGCGACGATGTCCGCCTGGGCGCCGTCGCCCAGGCCTTCTACGGCCCGGCCGACGCCGAGAGCCACACCCTGCTGAACGGCCGCCGGGTCGTCGGCATTGGCATCCTGCGCCGCGCCCAGTCCAACACGGTGGCGATCTCGGACGCGGTGAACGTGGCGATGGCACGGTTGAACGAGCGCCTCGACGACGCCCGGCTGGTGAAGATCTCCGACGACGCCCATTTCATCCGCAGCTCGGTGCGCGAGGTGCTGTTCAGCCTGTCGATCGCCGTCGCCGTGGTGGTCGCGGTGATCTACCTGTTCATGGGCGCCCTGCGGCCGACCCTGATCCCGGCGGTGGCGATCCCGATCGCCCTGGTCGGCACCCTGGCGGCGATCTGGCTGCTCGGTTTCTCGATCAACATCCTCACGCTGCTTGCCCTCGTCCTGGCCACCGGCATGATCGTCGACGACGCCATCGTCGTGGTCGAGAACATCCAGCGCTACCGCGGCCGCGGCATGAAGCCGCTGGCCGCCTCCGTGACCGGCGCCCGGCAGGTGTTCTTCGCCGTGCTGGCGACCACGGCGACCCTGGTCTCGGTGTTCCTGCCGATCGCCTTCCTGCCCTCCATGGCCGGGGCGCTGTTCCGGGAGTTCGGCTTCGTCCTGGCGATCGCCGTGGCGATCTCGTCCTTCGTCGCCCTGTCGCTGTGCCCGATGCTGGCCTCGCGCCTGCCGGAGGGGCCGGCGCGCCAGGCCGATGCGCGGCCCGGCCTGCTCGCCCGGGCCGGCGGGGTGGCCGCGCGTTGGTACGGCGAGCTGCTCGACTTTGCCCTGTCCGCCCGCCTGCTCACCCTGGGCATTGCCGGCCTGCTCGCGCTGGCCGCCGTCTTCGCCTTCCCCAGCATCCGCCAGGAGCTGCTGCCCAAGGAGGACCGCGGCCGCATCATCATCATGCTGCAGGGACCCGACGGCGTCGGCCTGGACTACATGGACCGGCAGGCGGCGCAGGCAGAGGCGGTGTTGGAGCCGCTGCGCCAGGCCGGCGAGATCGGCAACGTCATGGCCATCGTCGGACGCTGGGACCTGAACCGGGTCTATATCTTCGCCCCGCTGGCGCCCTGGTCCGAGCGCAGCCGCAACCAGGCCGAGATCATCGCAAGCCTGCGCCAGCCGCTGCGGGCGATCCCCGGCGCCACGGCGCGGATCTGGTCGCCCAACAGCCTCAATCTCTGGCGCACCGGCGGCCGCATAGAGTTCGCCCTGACTGGCACCAACTACGCCGACATCGCCGCCGCTGCCGATGACCTGCTGGCGGCGATGCACGAACGGCTGCCGCAGCTCGGCAATCCGGAGATCGAGTACCAGCAGACCCAGCCGCAGCTGTCGGTGCGGGTCGACCGGCGCCGGGCCGAGGATCTCGGTGTCGACGTGGTCGGCATCGCCGGCACCCTGCGCGCCATGGTCGACGGCTTCGAGGTCGCCGAGCTCAACGTCAACGACCGCTCGGTTCCGGTCATGCTGACCTCGGCCGCCGGCGCGATCGACGACCCGGGCGACCTCAACAACCTGTTCGTCGCCGCCGGCGACGGCCAGCTGGTGCCGCTGTCCGCCTTCGTACGCCTGGAAGAGAGCGGCATCGCCGCCGAGCTCGACCGCACCGGACAGAAACGCGCGATCGAGATCGACGCCCGGTTGCCCGATGGTTACGGCCTCAAGCGGGCGATTGGTGAGGTCCAGGCGCTGGCCGGCGACGTGCTGCCGCCGGGTATCGACCTGCGCCTGATCAACGAGGCGGCAAGCCTGCAGGACACCTCGAACGAGGTCGCCATCACCTTCGCCATCGCCGTGCTCGTGGTCCTGCTGGTGCTGGCAGCACAGTTCGAGAGCTTCCTCAGCGCCGCGGTGATTGTGCTCACCGTGCCGTTCGGCCTTGCCGCCGCCGTTTTTGCGCTCCTGCTCACTGGCTCGACGGTCAACATCTACAGCCAGATCGGCCTTGTCATGCTGGTCGGCCTGATGGCGAAGAACGGCATCCTGGTGGTCGAGTTCGCCGACCAGCTGCGCGACCGCGGCTATGCCGTGCGCGATGCGATCTGGACCGCCGCGATCATCCGCCTGCGGCCGGTGGTGATGACCATGCTGTCGACGGTGCTGGGGGCGCTGCCGCTGATCCTGTCGAGCGGCGCCGGCGCCGAGGCGCGCGCGGCGATCGGCTGGGTGGTGTTCGGCGGCCTCGGCATCGCCACCGTGTTCACCCTGCTGCTGATCCCGGTGCTGTACAGCCTGCTGGCGCCGCTGGCCCGGCCGCGCGCGCACGCCGGCATCCGCCTGGACCGCGAGATGCGGGAATTCGAGGGCACCGAAGACGCCGAGTTCGCCCGCGCGGCCGAGTAGGACGCTTCCCGGTCGGCTGGAATCGCCAACCGTTGACCCCGACTTCCGCCGGGGTTTCAAGCCAAATTGACCTGAAACGCCGGCGGAAGCCGGCGTCCACGGGCGCGGGCACGCTCTCAGGTCAGCATCGGGTCGGCCATCACCTCGACCAGGGCCGGGCCGTCCGCCGCCATCGCCTCGGCCAGGGCTGCCGGCAGCGCGTCGGCCGTCTCGACGCGAATGCCCAGGCCGCCGCACAGCTCGGCATAGGCGGCAAAGCCGGGGTTCTGCAGGCTGGTCTGCCAGACCTGCCAGGCGCCGTCGCGCTGCTCCTTGGAGATCTTGCCCAGCTCGGCGTTGTTCAGCAGCACATGGGTGATGTTCATGCCGTACTTCACCGCGGTGGTGAACTCGCCCATGTACTGGCCGAAGCCGCCGTCGCCGCTGATCGACACCACCTTGCGCTCATCGCCGACCGCGGCCCAGGCCCCCATCGCCGCCGGGAAGCCGAAGCCGATCGACCCCAGGTAGCCCGACATCAGCACGCTCTGCCGGGTGCATTCGAAGTAGCGGCCGAACGAATAGGTATTGTTGCCGACATCGACGCTGAGCACGGCGTCGTCCGGCACCGCCTCGGCCAGGTGGCGGAAGATGATCGCCGAGTTGACGCCGTTGCCCTCGTCGCGGCCCTCGCGCGCCTGCTTCTCCGCCCGCCAGCTCTGCCACAGCTCGGCAAGCGCGCCGCGCTGGTCGCGGCAGGCGAGCGCCGCCGGCAACCGCTCACGCAGCAGCTCTGCGGTGGTGCCGATGTCGCCCCACACGGCCTCGTCGACGGCGTGGAACTTGCCCAGCGCCATGCGGTCGAAGTCGACCTGGATGATCGGCTTGCGCGCGTCGATGCCGGTGTGGTGCGAGAACGAGGCGCCGAACACGATCAGCAGGTCGGCCTCGTTCATCAGCGAGCTGGCGACCGGGGTGCCGCTGCGGCCGAGCACGCCGCCGCCCAGCGGATGGTCGTCGCCGATCTGCCCCTTGGCCTTGAAGGTGGTGATCACCGGGCAGCCCAGCGCCTCGGCCAGCGCCGTGACCTCGGCCATGCCCTCGCGGGCACCGTAGCCGACGATGATCAGCGGCTGCACCGCGCGGGCGATCCGCGCCAGCGCCAGGTCGACGGCGGCCGGCGGCGGGGTGATTTCGGTCGGCCCGGTGCGTCCGTCCGGCCGCCCCGGCCCGTCCCGGCCGGCGTCCAGCACCTGGACCTCGTCGGGCAGGATCAGGTGGGCGACGTCGCGCTCGACCAGCGCCGTCTTCAGCGCCAGCGAGGTCAGCTCCGCATGGTCGCTGCCCGGCAGCACGGTCTGGCTGAACCGGGTCACCGCCTCGAAGGCGGAGGCCAGGTCGATGTCCTGGAACGCCCCCGGCCCCATGACCTGAGTATTCACCTGCCCGGTCAGGGCCAGCACCGGCACCCGGTCGACCTTGGCGTCCCATAAGCCCGTTAGCAGGTTGGTCGCGCCCGGGCCGGCGATCGACAGGCAGGCCGCCGGCCGGCCGCTGACCTTGGCATAGCCGGAACAGGCGAACGCCGCTGCGCCCTCGTGACGCACGCCGAAGTAGCGCAGCCGCCCGCGTTCGCCCTGCACCCTCAAGGCCTCGGCCATGCCCAGGTTGGAATGGCCGACCATGCCGAACACGGCATCGACGCCCCAGTCGACCATGGTCTCGGCGATCACGTGGCTGACGGTCCAGTCGCTGCGCGCCGGCGCCGGCGCGGCGATCTCCACCCGGCCGTCCTGCTCGCGCACCTTCAGCACCTCGACCGCGTCGTCGTTGCCGACGCCACGGCCGGTGGCCAGGTCGAAGTCGTAGCCGTGCCAGGGACAGCGCAGGCTACCGTCGCAGATCGTGCCTTCGCCCAGCGGCCCGCCCTGGTGCGGGCAGCGGCCGTCCAGCGCCGAGAACCCGGCGTCGGTGCGCACCAGCGCCAACTGGCGCGCGTCCACTGTCACTGCGGTGACGCTGCCGACGACGAAATCGGCGGCAGCGCCGACGTCGACCCAGCGCGTCTCGCCGCCCTCGTCGCCGCGGTTGGCGCGCGAAATCGTCAATGCCTCGTCGTCCTTGAACCCGGCATACCAGTGGCTGCCGTCGCAGAACGGCTTGTTCCGCGAGGCGCCGCAGCGGCACAGGGCATAGTGCTCGCGGCTGGCCCCGGCGCCGAACGCCGCGCCCGCCAGGTCGACGCCGCCACGCACCAGGTAAGGCCCGTCACGGGCAATCTCGATCTCGGGCGCATCGGCATACTCGGTCTGCGCCGCCTCACCCTCCAGGTAGCTCAGCGCCCCGGACGGGCAGCGGCGGATGATGCCGACGATGTCCTCGCGGCCGGCCCCGTCGGGGTCGATCCACGGCTCGGTGCTCGTGCGCCAGACCGCCGGCAGCCCGGCGGTGCAGTAGCCGGCATGCGAGCAGATGCCACGGTTGTCGAGGATGCTGACCTCGCCGCCGTCGTAGCGCTCCAGTTCATCGGCGACACGCTCGTCCGACTTGGCGTCGGTGAAGCCGATGGCGACGTGGGTGCCGTCGCAGAACGGCTTGTTCTTCGAGGCACCACATCGACACAGCGCCATCGTCCTTTTCGCAGCGATCGCCTCGCCGCGGGAGTTGCGGAAGCTCTCCAGCCCGGTGACCTTCAGCGGGCCGGCGGCCAGCAGCTCGATCACCGGGCCGGCATCCTTGCTTTTCTCGTTCATGCGGGCGGCTCCCTGTCGGGCCGGCGCGACCTGCCACGCGGGCCCCGTTGCGACACTAGCGCAGATATATGCCGTTCACGGCGCCCCGCCCGCGACAGCCCGCCCGTGCCCGACCGGCTCGCGCAATCGTGATCGCACCTCGCCCCGATTTGCCGCCAGGGGTGTCTTGGCGCTGCCGCCCCATGCCACCATGTGGGCGATGGCATCGCCTGCGCCGGTGCTGCAAGGGGGGTCGATCCATGGATACCACCGAATTCGCCGTGATCGCGGCGGGCGTCATCGCGTTTGCGCTGGTGTCGCGCCGGCTGGAGCGCACCCCGCTGACCGCGCCGATGCTGTTCACCGCCGCCGGATTGCTGCTCGGCCACACGGTGTTCGGCCTCGCCGACCTCGATTTCGGCCACGGCTTCATCCACGGCCTGGCGGAACTCACGCTGATCCTGGTGCTGTTCTCCGACGCCGCACGCATCGACCTGAAGGCCCTGGGCAAGGACCACAACCTGCCCCAGCGCATGCTGCTGATCGGCATGCCGTTGTGCATCGTCTTCGGCACGGTGCTGGCGGTCGCGCTGCCGTTGGGCCTGTCGCTATGGGAAGCGGCCCTGCTGGCGGCGATCCTGGCGCCGACCGATGCCGCCCTCGGCCTGTCGGTGGTCTCGAGCCCGGCGGTGCCGGCACGGATCCGCCAGGCGCTGAACGTCGAAAGCGGGCTGAACGACGGCATCGCCCTGCCGGTGGTCGTGGTGCTGGCGACCTGCGCGGTCGCCGGCCATGCCACAGGCGAAGCCACCGAGTGGCTGCTGTTCGGCGGCCTGCAGGTCACGCTGGGGCCACTGACGGGCGTGCTGATCGGCTGGCTTGGCGCCGTCCTGATCGAACGCGCCGTGCTGCGGCGCTGGATCTCGATGGCCTTCCAGGGCCCGGCGATCCTGGCCACCGCCCTGCTGGCCTTCGCCGTCGCCGAGCTGATCGGTGGCAACGGCTTCATCGCTGCCTTCGTCGCCGGCATGGTGTTCGGCTACCAGGTGCGTGGCCATTGCAAGTTCATCTTCGAGTTCGCCGAAGCCGAAGGCCAGCTCCTGGTGCTGCTGACCTTCCTGATCTTCGGCGCCGTGGTCGTGCCCGTGGCGATCGAGCACGTCGACTGGGCCGTCGTGCTCTACGCAGTGCTGAGCCTCACCGTGGTCCGCATGCTGACGATCGCCCTGTCGCTGGTCGGCAGCGGCGTTCGACCGGCCACGGTGCTATTCCTCGGCTGGTTCGGGCCACGCGGCCTGGCCTCGATCCTGTTCGCGCTGTTCGTGCTCGAGGAACTGGAAACCCCGGGTGCGGAGACCATCCTTGTCATCACCATCGTCACCGCCACGCTCAGCATCTTCGCCCACGGCCTGACCGCCGCACCGCTGGCGCGGCGCTATGGCGCCCTGATCGCCCGAGCCGGCACCTGTGCCGAGGTGGCGCCGGTACCGGAGATGCCGACCCGTGCCGGCATGGTCGAGCCGGCTACGACGTCCTGAGACTGCCATCATCCCAAGGAGACACCCAAGCATGCTGAACGAGATCCAGGAGAAATGGTGCAGCGAACGCCCGGCGGACTATTTCGACCTGAAGGCGCTGTTCCTGAACTGCACCCTGAAGCGCTCGCCCGAGCAATCGCACACGCAGGGCCTGATCGACATCGCCACCGCGATCATGCAGAAGAACGGCGTTGCGGTCGAAGTCCTGCGCCCGATCGATCACCAGATCGCGATGGGCGTGCAGCCCGACATGACCGAGCACGGCTGGGACCGCGACGACTGGCCCGCGATCTTCGCCAAGGTCGAGGCGGCCGACATCCTGGTGCTGACTTCGGCGATCTGGCTGGGTGAGAAGACCTCGGTCTGCACCCAGGTGATCGAGCGCCTGTACGGCAACTCGCATATCCTCAACAGCGACGGCCAGTACGCCTACTATGGCAAGGTCGGCGGCTGCCTGATCACCGGCAACGAGGACGGGGCCAAGCATTGCGCCATGAACATCCTCTACTCCCTGCAGCACCTGGGCTATGTCATCCCGCCGCAGGCCGATGCCGCCTGGCTCGGCGAGGCCGGACCCGGGCCGTCCTATCTCGATGCCGGCTCCGGCGGGCCGGAGAACGACTTCACCAACCGCAACACCACCTTCATGACCTGGAACCTGCTGCACCTGGCACGGATGATGAAGGACGCCGGCGGCATCCCGGCGCACGGCAACCAGCGCTCGGCCTGGGACGCCGGCTGTCGCTTCGACTACCCGAACCCGGACTACCGCTGAGGCTGCTGGCCGTCCTGCTGCTGCTCGGCCTCGCCGCCGCCTGCGACGACGAGGCCGCCAGCGGGCCCTACCTGAAGCTCGCCGGCGGCGGCTTCGTCTTCAACTACCGGCTGGCGACGGCCCACTACGAGGTGGTGCTGCATGTCCAGCGGCCGTTGCCCGACGGCGCCGTGCTGGAGGCCCGGTTCGAGGATCCGGCGACCGGGGCGATGCTGGTGCTGCAGCAGCCGGCGCGGCCCGGCCGCAAGGGCTACAAGTTCGAGAGCCAGCCCCTCTCCGGCGTCGAGGCGGAGCGCGACTACCGCACCGAGGTGCGCCTGCTCGCCGCGGCCGGCGGCGAGGTGCTGGAGAGCCATGCGCGCAGCTACCGCAGTGCCGTCGACCAGACTATCCTGCCCAAGCGCCCGCGCGATTGAATGGGCGGGTCTGAGACCCGCCCCTACAGCTTCCTCACCGGTTGGTAGGGGCGGGTCTCAGACTCGCCCGAAACGCAGGCTGCCACGCCACCCACCGTCAGTCTGGCTGCGGATCCTTGCGCCGGCGGCGCCAGCCGCGACGGTTGCGGCGGCGCGTGTGCACGGCCCGGGCCAGCGTGATGCTCCAGCGATAGCCCAGCCAGCCGCAGATCAGGGCCCAGGGGATCGAGCCGAGGAACATCGGCACGCCCCATATGGTGAAGATCTCGGCGGCATAGATCCACAAAGACGCCCACCAGGATGCCTCGGTCGCCAGCAGTTCGCCGAGTTGGGCCGAAAAGGCCTCGTATGACGCCGATTCCAGACCCTGGCCCAGCAGCAGCTTCCCGGTCACCAGGAACAGGTAGTAGAACGGCGCCACGGTGAACACGTTGGTCACCCAGGTCCAGGCCATCGCCGCGACGACGTTGAAATCCCAGACCGGGCGCAGCCAGCGCATCAGCAGCCAGAGCACGGCCACGATCGCCATCTGTACGCCCACCGTTGGGGTCATGGCGATGATCAGGCCGACGGCGACGCCGCGGGCGGTGTACTCGGGCGGGTGCCGCGAGCGCAGCACCGGGATCACCAGGCGCAGGCGCAGCAGCCGGCGGACGCCGTTGACCACGCCTTCTTTGGCCGTCGTGCGGTGATTTACGCTGCGATCCGCCGCCGTCATCTGCCCCTGCCCGGGCTCCCCCCCGTCTGCGTCCGACGCTACCATGGCACGATCATATTGGCGCTCGGTTAACCGCAGAAGTCCCAAACCGTTTTCCGCCCCGCTAGCGCCTCAGCCGCTTCATCACGGCGCTGTAGACGAACAGCGGTTCCCCTTCGGCCTCGATCCGGCCGCGGACGAAGGCCATGCTGGCCGTCCGCCGCACCAGTTCGCCGCGGCTCTCGATCAGCGCCCCTTCAAGACCAGGGGCAACGAACTCGCCGTTGAAGGACACCGTGATGTAGGCGTCCGACCGCTCGGCCTTCGACGTCGCCGCCATGGTCAGGTCGGCCAGGGTCATCAGCAGGCCGCCATGCACCACGCCATAGGTGTTGCAGTGCCGGGCTTCGGCCCTGAGCACGAAGTGATGCCCGCCGTCGTCCAGCCGGCGCCAGAAGAAAGGCCCGGCGCCGTTCTCGAACGGATCGACGGGATCGTACACGATGTAACCGGGCAGTGGCGGTTCGGGCGCTTCGCTCATGCCGGGGATGTAGCATTGCCCGGCGCGGCACGCCAGCGGGCGTCTGGCCCGCGCCGGCGCGACATGCTCAGATGGCCCTGCCCGTGACCCGAGAAGACACATCCCCCGCTGCATCGAGACGGCCGCCCAGGCGCTGGTCCGCCGCCTGGCCGCTGCTGGCCGAGCCCGCCTTCCGCCGGGTCTGGGTGGTCGGCATCTGCTCGGGCGTGGTCCGCTGGCTGGAGATGCTGGCGATCGGCGTCTACGTCTTCGAGGTCACCGGCTCGCCGCTGCTGGTCGCCGTCTTCACCCTGCTGCGGATGTTGCCGATGACCCTGTTCGGCGCCGTCACCGGGGTGCTGACCGACCGCATCGGCCACCGCGCCACCCTGATCGCCAGCCTAGCCGTGCTGACGCTGCTGTCGGCCGTCCTGGCCGCGGCGGCGCTGACCGACCGGCTGGCGCTGTGGCACCTGGCCGTGGGCGCCGTGTTCGGCGGGCTCTACTGGACCACCGACCTGCCGGCCCGGCGCAATCTGCTGGGCGCCCTCGCCGGCTCCTCCCGCCTCGCCTCGGCGATGTCGCTCGACGCTGCCAGCAACAACCTCACCCGGGCCCTGGGCCCGGCCGCCGGCGGCCTGCTGCTCGCCCTGATCGGCATCGGTGGGGCGCTCGCCCTGTCGGCGGTCCTCTACGGCGTCGCCCTGATGTTGATGCTGGTGACCCGCAGCCCGCACGGCGGCCGCAGCGGTGCCGCCGCGGCCGGCCTGCTGCGCGAACTCTGGGCCGGGGTGCGCTATGCCACAACCGACCGGGCGGTCCAGGGGGCGCTGGTGGTGACCGTGATCTTCAACGTCTGGGCCTGGCCCTACACGGCGATGATCCCCGTGCTCGGCGCCGATCACCTGGGCCTGGACGCCTTCGGCACCGGCCTGCTGATGAGCGCCAAGGGCGTCGGCGCCCTGCTCGGCGCGCTCGCCGCCGGCCTCGCCGGCGGCTTGGCCCAGTACCGGCGCTTTTGTGTCGGCGGCACCGCGCTCTGCCTGGTCTCGGTCCTGGTCCTCGCCTCGAGCGACCATGCGGTCATCGCCGGACTTGCCGTGCTCGCGGCCGGGTTCGGCGCCGGCGCCTTCTCCGCCATGCAGGCGACCCTGATCTACCTGCTGTCGCCGCCGGAGCTGCGCAGCCGCCTGCTCGGCGTGCTCTCGGTCTGCATTGGCACCGCGCCGCTGGGCTACGCCCACCTCGGCCTGCTGGCGGACTGGCTCGGCACCATCCAGGCGCTCTGGGTCACCGGTATCGAAGGGCTGATCGCCCTGGCCCTGGCCTGGTTGATCTGGCCGCAAATCCGCTGACCGTCCGTTGACCGTCCGCTGAGCGTCCGCCGCGGGGTGGATTCCAGCGCGATGGTTGTCTCTAATTGCTCCCGGTGCGGGACGTAGAATGAAGACACCGGGAGGCATAACCATGGACCTGGGGGTGATCCTGCCGGAGAGCCGGATCGACGCCATGCGGGAGGCCGGGCTCTGGCCCGACCGCACGGTGCTCGACTATCTCGACGACGCCGTCGCCGCCGCACCGGCGCAGACCGCGATCACCGGCTACGACGGCGAGCGCGGCGAGGTCGTCCGGCTGAGCTATGGCGAGCTCGACGCGCTCAGCCGCCGCATCGCCCTTAAGCTGTTGCAGCTCGGCATCGGCGCGGGCGACGTGGTTTCGCTGCAGCTGCCCAACTGGTGGCAGTTCGCCGCCATGCACCTGGGCTGCGCCCGCATCGGCGCGATCACCAACCCGCTGATGCCGATCTTCCGCGAGCGCGAGCTCGGCTTCATGCTCGGCTTCGCCGAGACCCGGCTGCTGGTCGCGCCGGAACGCTTCCGCGGCTTCGACTACCGGCCGATGATCGACGGCCTGCGCGGCGAGCTGCCGGCCCTGCGGCACGCGGTCTACGCCGGCGCCGCCGGGGCGGACGGCTTCGACGCGGTGTTCCTGGCCGAGCCGCTCGAGGACGCGCCGGAAGCCGACGCCATCCTCGCCGGCCGCCGGCCCGGCGCCAACGACGTGGTCGAGCTGATCTACACCTCCGGCACCACCGGCCAGCCCAAGGGGGTGATGCACACCTCGAACACCACCATCGGCCACCTGGCCTTGTGGATCGAGCATCACGGCCTCGGCCGCGACGACGTCATCCTGATGGCCTCGCCGCTGGCGCACCAGACCGGCTTTCTCTACGGCCTGCTGCTGCCGGTCATGCTGGGGGCGGAAGTGGTGCTGATGGACCGCTGGGAACCGCCGCGGGCGGCCGAGATCATCCAGCAGCATCGCTGCAGCTTCACCATGGCGGCGACCCCGTTCCTCTCCGACATCGTGCACATGCCGAACGTGGCCGACTTCGACCTCAGCAGCCTGCGTACCTTCGTTTCGGCCGGCGCGCCGATCCCGCCGGCCCTGGTGCAGGATGCCGCGCGCGGCTTCGCCTTCAAGGTGCTGTCGGGCTGGGGCATGACCGAATGCGCCTGTCCCACCATCTGCAACCCCGATGACGCCGACGAGCGGGTCTGGAGCAGCGACGGCGCACCGATGCGCGGGGCCGAGGTGAAGGTGGTGGACGAGGCCGGTCGCGAGCAGCCAGCGGGCGAGGAAGGCGATCTGAAGTTCCGCGGCTCCTCGCTGTTCGTCGGCTACCTGAAGAAGCCCGAGCTGCACGGCCTCGACGCCGACGGCTGGTTCGACACCGGTGACCGCGCCCGCATCGACGGCAAGGGCTACATCCGCATCTCCGGCCGCTCCAAGGACATCATCATCCGTGGCGGCGAGAACGTGCCGGTGGTCGAGCTCGAGGATGTGCTCTACCGCCACCCGGCGGTGCAGGACGTCGCCGTGGTCGGCGTGCCCGATGACCGCCTGGGCGAACGCGGCTGCGCCTACGTCACCCTCAAGGCCGACGGCGAACTGAGCATGGAGGTGTTGCGCCAGTATCTCGAAGACAGCGGCACCGCCAAGCAGTACTGGCCGGAGATGCTTGAGGTGATCGACGAGATGCCGCGCACCCCCAGCGGCAAGATCCAGAAGTTCAAGCTGCGGCAGCGGGCCGAGGCGCTGACCCCGGACCGGGCCTGAAGCCATGGCCCGACCGCTGCTGCGCCTGCCGGGCCGCATGGGCACGGCCGACTTCCAGGCCAACCTGTGGACGGCGACGGCGCCGCCGGCGGCCCCGACCCCGCCGCTGCAGGGCGAACGCAAGGTCGACGTCGCCGTCGTCGGCGCCGGCTACACCGGCCTGTCGACCGCCCTGCACCTGGCCGAGGCCGGCGCCAGCGTGGCGGTGCTCGAAGCCGGCGAGCCGGGCTTCGGCGCCTCAGGGCGCAACAACGGCCAGGTCATCCCGACCTACAGCCGGGCCAACCCGGACGACGTGGTCGCCCAGTTCGGCGCCGAGGTCGGCGAGCGCATGAATGCCTGGGTCGCCGGCAGCGCCGATCTGGTGTTCGGGCTGATCGACCGGCACGATATCGACTGCGATGCGGAACGCCAGGGCTGGCTGCAGCCGGCGCACCGGCCGGGCCGGCTCGCCGGCGCCCGCAAGAAGTATGAGCAGTGGGCCGCCCGCGGCGCCCCGGTCGAGCTGCTCGAGGGCGCCGCCACCGCCGAGCTGACCGGCAGCCCCTACTACGCCCACGGCGGCTGGCTGCATCGCGGCGGGGGCCACATCCAACCGCTGGCCTACGCCCGCGGTCTGGCCCGGGCGGCGCTCGCTGCCGGTGCCGCGGTGCACGGCCAGAGCCCGGTGCAGGCGCTCGAGCGCGACGGCAGTCACTGGCGCCTGCGCACGCCGCAGGGCGCACTGCTGGCCGACAAGGCGGTGCTGGCGACCAATGCCTACGGCATCGGCCTGTGGCCGCGGCTGCGCCAGAGCGTGGTGCCGCTGCGCTCGTTCCATGCCGCCACCGCGCCGCTGGGCGACAATGCCGCCGCCAGCGTGCTACCCCGCGGCCACGGCCTGTCCGACACCCGACAGGCGCTGTGGGCCTTCCGCAAGGACCGGCACGGCCGCCTGGTGACCACGGCGGCGCCGCTGATGACCGCCGGCGCCCGGGCGACGGTGACCGATGCCACCATCCGCCGTCTGCAGCAGGTCTTCCCGCAGGTCGAGCGGCCCGAGCCGGCCTTCATCTGGGAGGGGCTGATCGCGATGACGCCCGAACGCCTGCCGCGCTTCCACGAGCTCGCCGGCGGGCTCTATGCCGGCCTCGGCTACTCCGGCCGCGGCATCGCCATGGCCACGGCGATGGGCCAACTGCTGGCCCAGCGCTGCCTCGGCACCCCGGCGGCCGAGCTGCCGCTACCGCCGGCGCCGCTCAAGCCCCTGCCGTTGCACCGCCTCGTTGTCCCGCTCAGCCGGGCGATGGTGCTCTACTACCGCTGGCAGGACAGCCGCGGCTGAACACCCCGGAACCTCCGTGGCCCTGGTAGGGGCGGGTCTCAGACCCGCCGGTCGTGGCATCCGCACTGGCTGCGGGCCGGTCTGAGACCCGCCCCTACAGACGTAATCGGTAGGTCGCCGGTTGCAGCCTGCGATAGCCGCAAAGCTGACACACTTGCACGCCATCGTTGAAACATTGGAGGGCGTCCACTACCCATGCGCCGGATCACGCGCCGCAGTGCGCCGGGCCGGCAATGTGCAACTGTCCTGGAGAAACCCCATGACCTCGATTTTCAGCACGCAGGCTTCCGCGTTCACCATCTCGACGGCGGTGAAGACGCCGGTCGTCGCCGCGACGACCGCCGACATCACGCTGTCCGGGACGCAGACCGTCGACGGTGTATCCCTGAGCGTCGACGACCGTGTCCTGGTCAAGGACCAGACCACCAGTGCCGAGAACGGCATTTACGTGGTGGCCTCGACATCCTGGCAAAGAGCAGACGACTTCAACGGCAGCGACGATGCGACTCGGGGCACCGTCGTCTGGATCACGGACGGCACGGAGAACGGCGGCAAGAGGTACCGCCTGACCAGCACAGACCCGGTGGTCGTCGGCACGTCGGCCATAACCTGGACCCGGGACAACGTGAGTGAGCCGTTCGTGAACGTCACAGACCCGCCCTACAACGCCACCGGCGATGGTGTCACCAACGACACTGTCGCCATCCAGGCCGCCATCGACGCGGTGTTCGCCTCGGCGACCGGCGGCGGCATCGTCTTCTTCCCGAAGGGGACGTACATCGTCGCCGATCTCAAACTGCGCCGCGGCGTGTCCCTCATGGGCGTGGGCGACGTCATCGATCAGGAAGGCTCGGTACTGAAAGCGCCGGACGCCAACAGCGATGTCCTGCACTGGTCATTCGAGAACCCGGCCACGGTCGGCAGCGTGATCGAACGGATACGCTTCCAGGGCGGCCGCAAGCAGATCGTCAACAGCGATGTTGCCGCCAACTCATCGATCCGGGACTGCACCTTTCAATCCGGCACCTATGCGATCTACCTGTCCGGCGCCCTCAAGCAGGTCAGCGTCGACAGGTGCTTCTTCTCAGGCGGGAGCTATGGCATCTACGTCCCTGTCGACGAGCCGGCCAATCACCCGAACAACATCCTGGACAACGTCACGATCGTGCGGCCTTACTTCGCCGGGCAGTCGGTCTCCGGGTTCTATGCCGTCGGCAACAACAGTGATGGCCGGCACAACTGGACCATCATCAATCCGGTTATCGTAAACACCGCCGCAGACGGGATGAAGATCACCCAGACGATGACGCAGGGCGTCATCATCAACCCCAACTGCGAAGGCATCGGCTTCGGTCAGAACCAGACGCCGCCGACGACCGGGTCGATCTCGTCAGGCACCAGTGCGCTGAGCGTGGCCAGCGGAACCGGCATCGCCAACGGCGATACCCTCACCATCGAGGGCGCCGGCGCCTTCGGTGCGGATCTGATCACGACGGTCACCGCCGGCGGCGGCACGACGGCGCTGACGCTGGCAGACAACGCATCGACGACCGTGTCCGGCACCGAAGTGACCCGCTCGATCTACAGCGCCTACGACATCTCCGGCACGGCGAACTGGACGGTCATCGGCGGCCTTCTCAACGACGGTGCTGGCGGGGACCTGATGAGGTACAGCATCGTTGCCGGGGAGACGACCGTCCTGCTCAATGTCAGCGGAAGCCGCCCGGTGGCAAACACCGGCGCGCCCTTCCTGACGATGATTGGCGGCAGCATGCAAGTTCGCCGCGCCTGGAACATCCAGGCGACCGGATTGGCCAAGTACGTGAACGTGTCGAACGTCAAGGCGACCGGCGTTGGCGGATCGAGCGGAATCGCCGGGACGCCCGGTGATGACTTCGCGATTTCTCTCGTCGACAGCGACCTCGACGGGACGGGAACGTTCGGCGACTTCGTGTTCTATCGCAACCCGGACACGGTGACCCGCGAACTGCTGAAGCTGCGTGGCGATCTCACCAGGGCGGACTTCTACGCCTCGACGCTCACCCTCAACGACGGCACCAATTCCAGGATCATCTCCGGCGCCGGTTCTCCCGAGGGCTCGGTGACGGCACCGGTCAGTTCTCTGTACCTGCGCACCGACGGCGGGGCGGGCTCGACCCTCTATGTCAAGGAGTCGGGTTCCGGGAACACCGGATGGTCGGCGGTGTAGGCCGCACGCAGACTGCGACGCATCACGACCTCGCGTTGATGCGAGGCCACCATACGTGTTTCGACCACCGGTGACCCTGCCACCGACGCGGTAGGGGCGGGTCTGAGACCCGCCCCTACAGACGCAATTGTAGGGTTCGCGGTCCGCGCCCTCAGTTCACCGGCCGTTCGCGCAGGACGTAGCGGCCGTCCTGGATGCCGCGGAACATCTCCGGCACCTGCGGGTGGGCGACCGGGCGGCCGCTGTCGTCGGGCAGCAGGTTCTGCTCCGAGACGTAGGCGACGTAGGTGGTTTCCTCGTTCTCGGCCAGCAGGTGGTAGAACGGCTGGTCGCGCCGTGGGCGCACGTCCTCGGGGATCGACATCAGCCACTCCTCGGTGTTGGCGAACACCGGGTCGACGTCGAAGATCACCCCCCGGAATGGATAGATCCGGTGCCGGACGATATCCCCGATGCTGAACTTGGCGACCTGAATGGACATGGCGGCTGCTGCCTGACGCGGATCACGACAACTCGTTGATCACCGAATATAGCGCGCCCGGCGGTCCGAAACAGCACCACAGCGCCGACATTACGACGATGTCATCAGGGCAGGCGCAACCGCCCGCCGGCCTGCTTCTCGTAGTACTGCTGGTGCTCGTCCTCGGCCGGCCAGAAGTCGCCGAACGGTTCGACCACGACGCTGTGCTTGCGCTGTTGCACCGCGGCGCGCGCCGCCGCGGCCTGATCCTCGTCATGGGCGAAGATCACCGCCCGGTACTGCCCACGTGCGGCGGGCGTGCCGGCCGGCAGGCAGTCCCAGAACACGTCGAGCAGGTCCTGGTAGCTGACCACCGCCGGGTCGTACTCGATGAGCACCGTCTCGGCGTGGCCGGTGCTCCCGGCGCACACCGCCTCATAGCTCGGCTCGGCGGCATGGCCGCCGGCGAAGCCGACCGCCGTGGCGAGCACGCCGGGCAGGCCGCGGAAGCGGGCTTCCACATCCCAGAAGCAGCCGGCGGCGAAACTGGCGCGGGTCATCCGGGCGTATCGCCCTTCAGGGTGATCCGGTGCAGCAGCCGGCGATGACCGTGGTAGTCGTTGACCGGGTTGTGCTGGGCGCAGCGGTTGTCCCAGAACGCCAAAGAGCCCGGCCCCCAGCGGAAGCGGCAGCAGAACTCCGGCCGGATCTGGTGCTGGAACAGATACTGCAGGATCGGCGCGCTCTCCTCTTCGCTCATGCCCTCGAAGCTCACCGTATGGGCGACGTTGACGAACAGCGCCTTGCGCCCGGTCTCGGGGTGCGTGCGCACCGCCGGGTGTACGGCGGACAGGTCTTCGGGATCCATGCCCGTGCCGCGGTCGTCGATGCGGGCCTGGCGGGTTTGGGAGACTCGCCCCTTGGCCGCGCTGTTCACCGCCCGCAGACCGTCGAGGAAGCCGCGCAGCGGTGCCGACAGCGCGTCGTAGGCCAGGTACTGGTTGGCGAACAGGGTATCGCCGCCGACCGGCGGCAGCTCCTTGGCATGGAGCATGGTGCCCATGGGCGGCTGTTCCAGGTACACGGTGTCCGAGTGCCAGATCCCGCCGAAGTTCACCCGCTCGTCCTCCAGCTTCAGGATCGGCGTGATCTCCGGGTGCTCCGGCAGCCCCTGCACGAAGGGATAGATGTCGGGCTCGCCGAAGCAGCGGGCGAAGGCGAGCTGCTGCTCGGGCGTCAGTTCCTGTTCGCGGAAGAAGATCACCAGGTGGTCGAGCAGGGCCTGGCGGATCTCCGCCACCGCCTGGCTGTCCAACGGCTCGGCCAGGTCGATGCCGAAGAGCTCCGCGCCGATCCCGCCGGTCAGCGGCCGCACCTCGATGCCGGTCGGACGCATGGCCTTACTCCGCCGCCGCGGCCAGCGCCGCCTGCACCGAGCGCTCGAAGTGCGCCAATGCCGGCTCGTTGCGGCCGAACACCAGCCGGTCCTGCGCACCGCAAGCGAAGCCCGACTGGATGCCCTCGCCGGTCGGGAAGTCCTCTTCCGCCACGGTACGGATCGCCAGGTCCATGTTGCGGTCCCAGTGGCGCCGGGCGCTGTCGCTCTCGGCCGGCTCGGGGATGTAGAAGTCGAGATACATCACGCAGTCATCGACGGCATCGCCCACCGGATAGACCCGCCAGGTCTCGACGTGATCGGCCTGCATCACGAACACCGTGTTGGGGAACAGCACATAGACGATGGCGGTGTGGGTGATCAGGTCCCAGTCCGCCTCGGGCTGCTGCTGCAGCTCGACGATGCTGCGTCGCGGCAGGGTCTCGCGCAGGTGCGGCCCGAAGGGATGGAACAGGCACAGGTTGGGCACGAAGATCGGCCCCACCGTGTTGGCGTGCAGTACCCCGAAGTGATACGGCTCCAGGAACGTGTCGATGACGATCTTCCAGTTCATCCGCTGGCGCAGCACCCGGGTCTCGTAGTGGTGGTAGCACCCGAAGTCGTAGCTCGACAGCTCTTCCCCCAGCCCCGCGAGATGCCCGTCGACGTCGATCCCGGCACCCGGCGTCGGCGTCACCCAGATCATGCCGTGGCGTTCCGCCGTCGGCAGCTCGACCAGGCCCCGTTCGTCGGCATCGACGCCGGCGAAGCTGTTGCGGTCGGGGATTCCGACAAGCTTGCCGTCGCTGTCGTAGGACCAGCCGTGATAGGGGCAGACGAAGTTGCGCCGGACTTTGCCGCAGCCCTGCGCCACCCGGGCGCCGCGGTGGCGGCAGACGTTGAGGAAGGCTTTCAGTTCGCCGCCGGCGGTGCGGGTGACCAGGATCGGCACGCCGGAGAAGTCGTCGGTGAGGTAGCTGCCGGGCTCGGCGAGCTGGCACGACAGGCCCATCAACAGCGGGTAGCGGCGGAACAGCACCGCCTTCTCGCGTTGCAGCCAGGCCGGGTCGGTATAGACCGAGGTCGGCGTATAGGTGACGTCGTCGGCGAGGCAGGTGCTGCGGGCCTCGAGATGACCGAGGATCTCGCGCGTCAGGTCGACCTGGGTCTGGTGCTGCATGCCGGGGCGTGTCCTCGTGGCGTTGTTGTGATTTTACGGCAGGACCGGCGGGGCGGCGATGGCCCGGACCGGAACGGGCGGCATTGCATCACGCCCGGTTTGATAGCACAAATAGAAAAACCAGGATGATTGATCGGGAAATATGAACACTCTGTCGACCACCCGGCTGCTCACCTTCGTGGCCGTCGCCGAGTGCGGCGGCTTCCGCCGGGCGGCCGAGCAGCTGCACCGCTCGCAGTCGGCGATCAGCGCCCATATCCGCCAGCTCGAGGCCGAGTTGGGCGTGCCGCTGTTCCACCGCACCACCCGGCGGGTCAGCCTGACCGCCGAGGGCGAGCGCCTGCTCGCCCGCGCCCGCCGCGCCCTGGCCGAGCTGCAGGCCGGGGTCCGCGAGCTGCGCGACGAGGCAGACCTGCAGCGCGGCCGGGTGGTGATCGGCGTGCCACCGACCATCTCTTCGACCCGGCTGCCGCGGATCGTCGCCGCCTTCCAGCAGCGCTATCCCGGCATCGCCGTACAGATCCGCGAGGACTTCGCCGCCAACATCCTCGAACGCGTGCGGCGCGAGGAGCTCGACTTTGCCATCGCCCCCCGGGTCGAGGGAGCGCAGGCTTTCACCTTCGAGCCGATCCTGCGCGACGCCTTCCGGGTCGTGCTGCCGCCCGGCGACCACCGCGCCGGCGCGCCCGAGATCGCCCTGGCCGGGATCGCCGACGCGCCGTTCCTGGCCCTGCCGCCGGCGACAGCCCTGCGCCGCGCCCTCGACGAGGCCTGGCGCAGCCAGGGCCGGGTGCTGACGCCCGCCTTCGAGGTCATGCACCACCTGACCCTGCTGGCCATGGTCGAGGCCGGGCTCGGCGTCACCGTGCTGCCGGCCTTGTGCCTGCCGGCAGCCGGCACGACGACGCTGCAGACCGCCCGCCTGGTCGAGCCGGCGCTGGCCCGCGAGATCAGCCTGACCACCCTGCGCGGCCAGGCCCTGTCGCCGGCCGCCGCGGCCTGCGCGGAGATGGTGCGCGACGGCTTCGCGGCCTGAGTCCGCCTTGACCTTCCCGTAACCGGAAGCCCCACATAAGGGGCCGCAAGACCCGTCCATGGGCTGCTCCGGGGTATATGCACAATGACGGCAGACACAGTTCCAACCACCGATCCGACGACGGTCCCCGACCGCGGACCCGACGGCTACATCTGCCCGATGTGCCCGGAGGTCTGGAGTCCCGGGCCGGCCACCTGCCCGGGCTGTGGCATGGCGCTGGAACCGGCCGCGCCGCCGGCGGCAACGCAGGTCCGCTACACCTGCCCCATGCACCCCGATGTCGTCCGCGACGGGCCCGGCGACTGCCCGGAATGTGGCATGGCCCTGGAACCGGTCACCGTGAGCGCCGAGCGGCAGCCCAACCCCGAGCTCGACGACATGACCCGGCGCCTGTGGGTCGGCGCCCTGTTCACCCTGCCGCTGTTCACCATCGCCATGGGCGAGATGCTGCCGGGCCTCGGCCATCTGTTGTCCGGGACCTGGAACGGCTGGGTGCAGCTCGCCCTGGCCACCCCGGTGGTGCTGTGGGCCGGCTGGCCGTTCTTCCTGCGCGGCTGGACCTCGCTGCGCACGCGACGGCTGAACATGTTCACCCTGGTCGCCATCGGCACTGGCACCGCCTATGTCTACAGTTTCGTCGGCGTGCTGGCGCCGGAGATCTTCCCGCCGGGCTTCCGCACCGCCGACGGCCGGGTCAGCCTCTATTTCGAGGCCGCGGCGGTGATCATCGCGCTGATCCTGCTCGGCCAGGTGCTGGAGCTGCGCGCGCGCGAGCGCACCGGCGACGCCTTGCGGGCGCTGTTGGACCTGGCGCCCCGGACCGCCCGCCGGCTGGCCGACGACGGCAGCGAAGAGGAGGTCGACCTGGCCCTCGTCGTCGCCGGCGATCGGCTGCGCGTACGTCCGGGCGAGAGCGTGCCCGTCGACGGCGTCGTCCTCGAGGGCCGCAGCGGCGTCGACGAAAGCATGCTCACCGGCGAGCCACTGCCGGTCGAGAAGGTCGCCGGCGACGCCCTGATCGGCGGCACCATGAACGGCACCGGCGCCATGGTGATGCAGGCGCAGCGGGTCGGCAGCGAGACCATGCTCGCCCGCATCGTGCAGATGGTCGCCGAGGCCCAGCGCAGCCGGGCGCCGATCCAGCGCCTTGCCGACACCGTCGCCGGCATCTTCGTGCCTGCGGTCTTGGCGGTCGCCGTCCTCGCCTTCACCGCCTGGTCGATCTGGGGGCCTCCGCCCCACCTGGCCCATGCCCTGGTCGCCGCCGTCTCCGTGCTGATCATCGCCTGCCCCTGCGCCCTCGGCCTGGCGACGCCCATGTCGATCATGGTCGGCACCGGCCGTGGCGCCCGGGCCGGGGTGCTGATCCGCAACGCCGAGGCACTGGAGCGGTTCGAGAAGGTCGACACCCTGGTGGTCGACAAGACCGGCACCCTGACCACGGGCAAGCCGGCGCTGCACCGGCTCGACGTCGCCACGGGCCGGGACGAGGCCGAGGTACTCCACCTGCTGGCCAGCCTCGAGCAGGCCAGCGAGCACCCGCTGGCCGGGGCCATCGTCGCCGCCGCCAGCGACCGCGGCCTCGCCCTGGCCCGCACCACCGACTTCGAGGCGCGCACCGGCATGGGCGTCACCGGCACCGTCGCCGGCCACCGCATCGCCTTCGGCAACGAGGCGCTGATGGCCGACGAGGCGGTCGGCGTCGGCGGTTTCGACCCGGCGCCGCTCCGCGCCGAGGGCGCCACGGTGATGTTCGTCGCCATCGACGGCACGACCGCCGGGATGGCCGCCGTCGCCGACCCCGTGAAGGCGACGACGCCCGGGGCGATCCGGGCGCTGCACGGCGAAGGCCTGCGCCTCGTCATGCTGACCGGCGACAACGAGACCACGGCGCGGGCGGTGGCGGGCAAGCTCGGCATCGACGAGGTCATCGCCGGCGTGCTGCCGGACCAGAAGAGCGCTGCAATTCAGGACCTGCAGGCGCAGGGCCACGTCGTCGCCATGGCCGGCGACGGCGTCAACGACGCCCCGGCCCTGGCCCGGACCGACATCGGCATCGCCATGGGCACCGGCACCGACGTCGCCATGGAAAGCGCCGGCGTCACCCTGGTGAAGGGTGACCTGAACGGCATCGTCCGTGCCCGCCGGCTCAGCCGCGCGACCATGCGCAACATCCGCCAGAACCTGTTCTTCGCCTTCGTCTACAACGCCATCGGCGTGCCCATTGCCGCCGGCGTGCTGTTCCCCGTCACCGGCCTGCTGCTGAACCCGATGATCGCCGCCGCGGCGATGAGCCTGAGCTCGGTCTCGGTAATCACCAACGCACTGCGGTTGAAGCGGGTTCGGTTGTGAGCAAGGGCTGGCGGTCCGTCGGCTGGATACCGTTCGTATTGATCGCGGTCGTGCTGCTGTCAGTAGCAACCGTCATGGCCGCGCAGGACGACGCCGGACCGGCGATCAGGCTTGCCCCCGACGATGCCGTGGTGGTCGCCCGGGGCGAGAAGGTCTACCAGCAGCAGTGCGCCAGTTGCCACGGGCGCCGGCTCGAGGGCCAGTTCGACTGGCGCCGTCGGCTGCCGAACGGCCGCCTGCCGGCACCACCGCACGATGCCAGCGGCCACACCTGGCACCACCCTGACGCGATGCTGTTCGAGATCACCAAGCGCGGCCCGGCGGCGATCGTCGGCTCAGGCTACGAAAGCGACATGCCGGGCTATGACGGCGTCCTGAACGACGCCGAGATCATCGCCGTGCTCTCGTTCATCAAGAGCCGCTGGCCGGCGGAGATCCGCGACAGGCATGATCGCATGAACGCCCGGGTCCGCTGATGCCCGCCTCGCGGAAGCGCAAGCCGGCGGCAAAGCCGCCGCAGACGCCGAACACGCGAGCAGGTCACCGCGTGTCGCTGATCGTCCTGCTCGTGGCCGCCGCGACCGCCGCGGCGATCGCCCTGTGGCCGCACGACCGCGGCACGGTCGAGGTGACGGTGCCGGCGCTGAGCGCGCCGGCGCAGCGCGGCGAACGGCTGTTCGCCGCCAATTGCGTCACCTGTCACGGCGACAATGCCGCCGGCGGGGCGGGCGGGCCGCCACTGGTGCACCGCATCTACGAGCCGGGACATCACGGCGACGGCGCCTTCTACCAGGCGGTGCGGCGCGGGGTCCGCCAGCATCACTGGCAGTTCGGCAACATGCCCCCGGTCCCCGGCCTGAACGACCGCGAGATCGACTTCATCGTCGCCTATGTGCGCGAGCTGCAGCGCGCCAACGGCATCGACTAGACCGCCGACCTCAGCCGCGCAGGTGGTCGTTGCGGTACTTCTCGTCCAGCGCCAGGATCATCAGCGCCAGCTGGGCGATATCGACGTTCGACCAGCCCGCGGTGACGGTGCCGTTCTTCCATAAGACCGAGACGGCGACGGCCTCGATCTCGTCGGTATTCTCCAGTCCGCTGTTGAAGATCTCGGCCGGCTCGGTGCCGTACAGGGTTTCGACCTTCTCTGCCATTCGCCATGTCCTCCTGATCCGGCGGACCCCGACCTTACGCCAGCCAAAGACATCGCGGGGGCAAATAGCTCGCTTGCGTCAGCGGAAACTGGGGCCATGGGCCCAGCCGACGCAGGCGTGGCGCGTGCCGCGGGTGACCGGGGCGACGCGGTGCAGCCAATAGGCCGGGAACACGATCAGGGTGCCGAGCTGGCGCAGCGCCACCCGGTCGATCGACATGTTGTGGAATTCCAGGTCGCCGCCCTCGTAGGCGTCGGGCGGACTGAGCTGCAGCGTGAAGCCCAGCTTGCGCGAAGCGTTCGCGCCCTGGCCGATATCCACATGCCAGTCGTTGTGGCCGCGACCGCAGTCGTCGTAGCGCATGACCCACGGCAGGTCGTCCACCACCACGCCGGCAAGGTCGAAGCGCCAACCAGCGGAGTTGGCCTGGCAGATCTCGGCACAGATCAGGTTCAAGGGGAAGCCCGTCGCATCGACCGGCAGGCGCTGCTGACGGTTGCTGCGCACGGCGGGCACCTGCGAAAAGGTGCCCTGCGGCCCATGGCCGCCGACCATGGCCTCTTCCCAGGCAGAGCCGTCGATGGAGTCGAGGACTCGCTGGCAGTCGGTCGGCGCGAACAGCTGTCGGTGATAGACGATGCTGACGCTCGGGTTCCTGACGGGCAGGGTGGGGAAGACGATCATGGCGTCCCCCTTTGCTTTTTTCGTTGTTGGCGGGCCTTGCGACCAGCAGCCGTCACATGTTCGTGATCCGTGTGCACAAAAATGTGATTTTTGACAACAAACCCAACGTTGGATTCGAGTCCTCGATATCGCCGCTTCGCCAGCGGTCGAAAGCAGCCCAACCTCGTCGGTTTCGTGATGTTGCCGGTGGCCGCCTGTGCATAGACTGGCCGCAACAGGCGGAGCACAGGCCATGGCCAAGAGCAATCCGACGAAGGCAGCGCCGTTCCGGTTCTTCGACAACCGCGAGAAGTACCTGCTGTTCGTCACCACCTGCTCGGAGAAGCAGGCGATCGCCCGTCGCGTCGGCCAGGAGCTGGCGGCGATCCGCCCGCAACCGCCATCGCTGAACCTGTACGACGCCGGCATGGGCGATGCCACCGTGCTGACGCGGGTGCTGCGCGACCTGCACCGGCGCCTGCCGACGGTGCCGTTCCTGGTCCTGGGCAAGGAGATCAGCCTGGAGGACGTCCGCCTCAGCCTCGACAAGCTGCCCGACCGTTTTGCCGAGCACCCGCAGATGGTGGCGGTGATCACCAACCTGACCTACCGCGAGGCGGCCCGCCTGCAGCCCCGGGACGGCAATGCCCACCTGAACTGGTGGGACATGCCGCTCAACGGCAGCACCGCGCATGACTTCGCCGAGCAGGTCACTGACCTGCAGTCGATTCTGGCCGAGGGCTGGCAGACGCGGACCAGCCCGCGTTCCGGCAACCCGCTCTATGTCACCCCGTCAGTGCTGGTGCTCTACCGCGCCGACCAGAAGTTCCTGCTCGACCAGGTGATCCCTGCCCGCGGCGAGGCGCCCGACGGCTACGACCTGGTGATCGCCTCGCAACCCTACCGGGCCCGCTCGGCGGCGGAGCTCAAGGTGCGCAACGTGCTGGCGCCGCTGGCCCGCGCCCTGCGCCCCGGCGGCCGCATGCTGGTGGTGCAGTCGACCGGCCACGACCCCGGCATGGAGATCATCCGCAGCCTGTGGCCCGACGAGGCGCCGTTCCAGACCCCGCGGCACAGCCTGATCGAGGCCTTGAGCGCGCATCTGGCCGAAAGCGACCCGGACATCGTCCACGCCGCCCAGGGGAAGGAGCTATCGCTGTTCCGCTACCACCTGCACGCCCTGCCCGACGAGGTCGGCGCCAACATCGGCACCTCGACCCTGCTGGCCGCCTGGAACGCCGCGATCTACGTCGCCCAGATCGAGGACGCCCGGCTCACGCAAGTTCTGCACACCGGCGCCTATCTCGACGCCACCCGCGACGTGCTGCGCCGGCATGGCGAACTGTGGTTCCTCGACGAGAGCTTCGTCTTCACCCGCCGGCCGCCCTGACGCCGCAGGTACTGTCGGTTTCTCGACGGTGCCACCCTCTCGCCCGTCCGCGTCCCGCGGTGCCGGCCGCCCCTGGACCCCGGATCTCCGCTGCGCTGCGTCCGGGGTGACGATTAGGGGAAACCCGCCGACCAGCCACCCTTCGTCGTCCCCGTGCTTGACACGGGGACCCAGGGCGACGTGCACCGGCGGACGATCAAGCATCATCCGTCAGCGGTCGACATACAGGGTCCACGCGTGCGCCCCGCGATCTACTCCAGCCAGCGCACGAATTCGCCGCGGTTCAGCTCGCACTTGCCCCAGTTGCCGGCAGCGTCGCGGCAGGTGCCGGCGCCGTGCGCGTTGCCGTCGACGAACTCACCCTCGAAGCGGCCGCCGTCGGCCAGGATCAGGATCCCGGTGCCGTGCGCCTTGCCATCCCGGAAGACGCCCTCGTAGCGGCTGCCGCCCTGCCAGACCATAACGCCCTGGCCGTTGCGCTTGCCGTCGCGGAACGCGCCCTCATAGCGGTCGCCGTTGGCCCAGATCAGCACCCCCTGGCCGGCCCGCTCGCCGTCACGGTACTCGCCGTCGTAGCGGTCGCCTTCGGCGGTGACGTAGCGGCCGCGACCATGCCGTTTGCCGGCAATGAAGTCGCCGTTGTAGGCGTCGCCGTCGGCGCTGGTGAAGGTGCCGCGGCCGTGCGGCCTGCCGTTGAGGAAGTCGCCGTCGTAGCGGGCACCGTCGGCCGAGACGTAGGTGCCTTTGCCGGTGCGCGCGTTGTCCCGGAACGCGCCTTCGTAACGGTTGCCGTTGGCCCAGACATAGATGCCCTGGCCGGTCCTGAGACCGTCGACGAAGTCGCCCTCGTAACGGTCGCCGTTGGCCCAGGCATAGACGCCGCGGCCATGCTCCTTGCCGTCGCGGATGCTGCCCTCATAGCGGCTGCCGTCGGCCAGGACCAGCACGCCCTGGCCGTTCATCCGGCCGTCGTCGAACTGGCCGTCATAACGGGCGCCATTCGGCCAGGTATAGATGCCGCGGCCGTCGAATCCGTTGTCGCGGAACTCGCCGTCGTAGCTGGCACCGTTGGCCAGGGCAAGACGGCCGTCGCCGTGCATCAGTCCGTCGCGGTAGCCGCCTTCGTAGCGGATCTCTTCGTCGCCCGTGGCCGCGGTCCACACCGCCACGCCCTCGCCCTGGGCCTTGTCCTCGGCGCAGTCGCCGCTCCAGGTGACCTGCTCGTCCTCACGCGGGGTGGCGTTCCACAGGTTGCAGCCGGTCTGTGCATCGGCCAGCCAGGCGCCCTCCGTTGCCTCCTGCGCTGCCGCCGGCAGGATCAGCAGCGCCATGGCGATCCCTGACAGAACGTGCCGCATCGTCGTGCCTCCCGATTCCCCCGCCGGGAAACGGTAGCGCAGATCGGCCTCAGGAGGGAACGCGCCGGGCCCGGTTTCTGCAGCACGGACCGTCTTCAGCCGGCCGGATGCGGCGACAGCGCCCGGCGGGTGACCAGCAGGATGCCGGGGGCGTAGACCACGACGGCGCCGGCGGCGACAAGGTAGAGCAGCAGCGGATCGTCACCGCCCAGGTGCACGGCGATCGCGCCGCCGACGGCGACGATGGCGAGCCGGACCAGGCCGACGGCAAAGGGTGCGGCGATCCGGCCGGTGCCCAGGGCGGCGAAGAAAATGGCGATCGCCGGCGCCGCCAGCGGCAGCGTCGCGCCGACGATGCGCAGGTAGTCGCGACCGGCGCCAAGCACCGCCGGATCGTGGCTGAACAGCCCTAGCCAGGCATCGGGGCGAACCAGCGCCAGGGCGGCGAAGCCCAGGCCGATCACGGTGGCGATGGCCGCCCCGGTCCAGGCCGTGCGGTGCACGCGGTCACGCCGGCCGGCGCCGACGTTGGTCGCCACCATGGTCACGATGGCCGAGCCGAAGGCGAAGATCAGCGGGATCTGCAGCAGTTCCAGCCGCAGGGCGGCGCCGAAGCCGGCCAACACCGCCTCGCCGTAGCGGCCGGCATAGACCGTCATGATGATTACGGCGAGCTGGAACTGCAGCACGTTCAGCGCCGCGAAGATGCCGACCCGCAGGATCTCCCAGAGCTGCGCCCGGCGCAGGCCCAGGTGGGCCCGGGTCAGTTTCAGCAACGACCGGCCACCGATGAGGTAGCCGAGCAGCAGCACAGCCCCGGTGACATAGGCGCCCAGCACGCCGATCGCGGCCCCGGTGACGCCCAGCTGCGGCAGCGGCCCCCAGCCCAGGATAAGCGCCGGCGACAGCAGCAGGTGCACCGCCTCGCCGATGACGATGGCGCCCGCCGGCACGACCATGTTGCCGGTGCCGCGAACCGCATTGGCGGCGACGTTCATCAGCCACACAGCGATGCCGCCGCCGAAGACGATGTTGGAATAGACCACCGCCTGCGCCAGGGCGTCTCCGTCCGCTCCCATCAGGGCGTAGAGCCATGGCCCGGCCAGCAGCATGACGACGGCGATGGCGAGGCCGATGCCAACGGCCAGCAGCAGTCCCTGACCGGCCACCCGGCTGGCCGCGTCCGGCTGGCCCGCGCCAAGGGCCCGGGCCACCGCCGAGGCGACGCCGGCGCCGAGGCCGCCGGCAGAGATCATCTGCATGATCAGGAACAGTGGGAAGACCAGCGCCACGCCGGCCAGCGCATCGGTGCCCAGCCAGCCGACGAACACCGCATCGCAGGCGATGAAGGTGATCCGCGCCCCGGCCTCGCCGACGTTCGGCAGCGCCAGGCGCAGCAGCGTCGGCAGCACCGGGTCGCTGAGCAGCCGCCGGGTGCGCTCATCGGCGGGGGCGGCAGCGTCAGGCGACGCCGCGGGGGCGGGCGCGGCGGTCGCCGGGCCGGCTCGTGTGACGCTGGACAGGGTGCTCATCGGCTTCCTCATGCAGGCGGCATGAGAAAGCCTCGCGTCAGCCCGGGCGGGCGGCAATTACCCGGGACGTCATCTCTGTGGCGGGTGCTGTCGGGACGGCGATCGACGCCTGAAAGGGCACGACGACACCATGCATGCGGTTGGCGGCAGCCGGCCTACGCCATGGCACAGCTCATTGACGACTAAGGGGCCGTGCTGAAGAAGAGCACGGCCCCGGTCTGCACTCCGCTAGCCTTGTGGTGCCAGGCGCGGCGCGCCCGGTTGCGACGGACGGCGGCGCGCCGTCGGCACGGCGGGTCCGTCCTCCGGCGGCTGCGCCGCGCCGTGGTCGCGCTGGACCGTGTCACCGTCAAGAATGGCGCTGACCTCGTCGCCGCTCAGCGTCTCGTGGTCCAACAGCGCCTCGGCCAGGCGGTGCAGGGTCGATAGGTGCGTCGTCAACACATCGCGGGCCCGCTGCTCGGCCTCCTCGACGATGCGCCGCACCTCCCGGTCGATGAGCCTGGAGGTGTCTTCCGAGACATGCTGCGTCCGGGCGATGGCGTGACCCAGGAACACCTGGTCCTCGTTCTCGCTGTAGCGCAGGCGGCCCAGCTCGGCGCTCATGCCCCACTCCGTCACCATGCGCCTGGCGAGATCGGTCGCCTGCTGGATGTCGTTGCTGGCGCCGGTGGTGACGTCGTCATCGCCGAAGATCAGCTCTTCCGCGATGCGGCCGCCGAACATCATCGCCAGCCGGGCCTCGATCTCGCGCTTGCGCAGGGCATAGCGGTCGCGTTCCGGCAGGTTCATGGTCACGCCCAGGGCGCGGCCGCGCGGGATGATCGTCACCTTGTGCAACGGATCGTTACCCGGCACCAGCAGGCCGACGAGCGCGTGCCCGGCTTCGTGATAGGCGGTGAGACGCTTCTCGTCTTCCGTCATCACCATCGAGCGGCGTTCCGGTCCCATCAACACCTTGTCCTTGGCTGCCTCGAAGTCGGCCATGGTCACCGCGGCGCGTCGTGCCCGGCCGGCCATTAGCGCCGCCTCGTTCACCAGGTTGGCCAGATCGGCGCCGGAGAATCCCGGCGTCCCGCGCGCGATGGTCCGCGCGTCGACGTCGGCCCCCAGCTTCACGTTGCGCATGTGCACGTGCAGGATCTGCTCGCGGCCGATGACGTCCGGGTTCGGCACGACCACCTGCCTGTCGAAACGGCCGGGTCGCAACAGCGCCGGGTCGAGCACGTCGGGCCGGTTGGTGGCGGCGATCAGGATGACGCCTTCGGTGGTCTCGAAGCCGTCCATCTCGACCAGCAACTGGTTCAACGTCTGCTCACGCTCGTCATGCCCGCCGCCCAGGCCGGCACCGCGGCTGCGGCCAACGGCATCGATCTCGTCGATGAACACGATGCAGGGCGCGTTCTTCTTGGCCTGCTCGAACATGTCGCGCACGCGGCTGGCACCGACGCCGACGAACATCTCGACGAAGTCGGAGCCGGAAATCGTCAGGAACGGCACGTTGGCCTCGCCGGCGATGGCGCGCGCCAGCAGGGTCTTGCCCGTGCCGGGCGGACCAACCAGCAGCACGCCCTTGGGAATGCGGCCGCCCAGGCTCATGAACTGCTGCGGATCGCGCAGGAAGTCGACGATCTCCTCCAGCTCCTGCTTCGCCTCGTCGATGCCGGCGACGTCCGCGAAGGTGTAACGCTGCGACTCGCTGGTCAGCATGCGCGCCTTGCTCTTGCCAAAGCCCAGCACGCCGCCAGGGCCACCGCCCTGCATGCGCTGCATCATGAAGAACCACAGACCGACCAGCAGCAGAATCGGCAGTGCCGAGATCAGCAGCGACGACAGAAACCCGGGGCGCGGCTCCGGCGCCGCCTTGATGCTGACGCCCTGCTCGGCCAGCGGGCCGACGACGTCCGCCCCGGTCGGCACGAACGTGCTGAACGGTTCTCCGCCGACGTCGTACCCGGTGACGTTCTGCCCCTGGATCGTCACCCTGCTGACGGCACCGCCCTCGACCAGCGACAGGAACTCCGAGTAGGCGATTTCCTTACCTGAGTCGGCGGCCCGGTTCTGCAGGCTGCCGATCACCATCATCAACAAGAGCCCGGCTGCCAGCCATACGAGTATCCGGTTGTTCAGCATCGTCGACGCGCCTCTCGTTAAGGTCCCGACCGGCCAAGGAACGCCAGCCGGTCCTGTTTAGAATGTCTCCAGCTTATGTCAGGGCCCGCCAGGCCGGTTTCAAGCGTCGCCGCGGCCATCGACGCGCTAAATCCGGGCCACAAGCACCGGCTGTCCGCTGCTCGCTCGCGCCAGGTGCAGTAAGGCGGCGTGTTTCTGGTACATGACGGTACTTTCTCCCCTTAACGTTGGATTTACGTTGTCGCGGGCCCGCCGGATCATCGCGGCACGGCAATCGCCAAAGGTCCGTCGTCAGGTGGTTCTAGGCGGCCGGACTCGGTAATCCAAGAAGCGCCGCAACCGCGTAAGCTGTGTGGGTGCGCCAATGGGTCTTCGTCAGCCGGCGAAAGCCACGACGGCGGCAGCCCAGAGAGATCGGCAGGTTTCATCCGCATGCAAAGCAAGATCCTGGTCATCGGTGCAAGCAGGGGGATCGGCCTGGCGACGGTCAAACGCTGCCTGCTGCAGGGATACGCCGTTCGCGCCTTCGCGCGCGGTGCCGACGCCATCCGGCTGAGCGATGCGCATCTGGAGAAACGGTCCGGCGATGCCCTCGAACGCGCAGCGGTCGACGCCGCCCTCGACGGATGCTCGGCCGTGATCCAGGCCCTGGGCATCCCGATGAACCTGCGCATGCTGCGCGGCCCGATCACCCTGTTCTCGCACGCCACCGAGGTCCTGATCCCGGCCATGCAGGCCGCCGGCGTCAAACGTCTGATCACCGTGACGGGTTTCGGTGCCGGTGACAGCCGGGCCCGCATCCCGCCGCTGCAGCGCCTCGGCTTCGATCTCGTCTTCCGGCACGCCTACCGGGACAAGGACGTCCAGGAGCAGTTGATCAGGGACAGCGACCTCGATTGGACGATCGTCCGCCCCGGCGTGCTGACGAACGGCCGCAGGACAGGCGACTACCAGGTGCTTGCCGACCCGCGTGACTGGCGCAACGGCCTGATTTCGCGCGCCGATGTCGCTGACTTCCTGGTCCGCCAGATCGACGACACGACCTACATCCACAAAACGCCAGTCCTGCGCGGCTGAACCCTAGGTACGGGGTCCGACCGCGACGCGTCATCCCGGACCCCGGGCAGCGCCGCACCCCCTCCATGCGGCACGGTCCAGCCCGCCAGGCTGGTGAAGCGGCCCAGCAGGGCGAGCAACGGCTTCCTGGTTTGTTACTTCCAGTCCCAGGGATCCGGATGGAGCAGTTTCCACCTCTGCTCAGCGGACAAGAACAGCGTATCCCCATAATGAGAACTCGTGACGGCCCAGGCCCCCAGGTTCAAGAGCACGAAGACCGTTGCCAGCAGAGCAGCGACGCGAACCATGAAGCCGAAATCGTGCAGGGCGCTCCGCTTCATGGAGCGAACTTGTCTTTCGGCCCTGCGGGCGTTCTCCTGTGATTCCGCCCAGGTCAAGTAGGCCTGATAGCCGGTTTCCCCGCCGGCGGGCGCGTCCTGAGGCAAACGATCGCGAAACAGCCGGCTCTTCAGGTATGTCAGCCCGATCAGGCCAAAGAAGGACACGCAGCCAACCGACAGCACGATGTAGAAAATCGTGTTGGCGGATGGTCCCTGCTGAGGCACCGACCAGACGGCCAGGGGAAATATGACGACGATAAAGCCCAACAGGGTCATGACCCCCTCGAACAAACCGAGGATCAATTGGTCGGCAAGGGTCAATGAGCCACGAGCACGTCTCAATTTGGCGACTCCAAACTCGGCCATTTGTCCACTTTCTGAACCTGCCAGCCCAACGAAACCCGAAGCTCAGGCAAAGGTCGGCTCTGGCGAGCTTACCCCATGAAAGGGGCCGCGAAACCGCGGTGACTTCCGGACCCATGGCAGCCGTCATGGATACCGAGGCGGACCTTGTTGGTCAGCAGGGTCACGGGTCGCTGGGACTTCACCACGCCACGCGCGCCGCGGCGTATGGCCGGGCCCGGGACGGCGATGCGGCCGCCCCCTCACCCGCCCGGCGCCAACGCCGCCCCATCCGTCAGCCGGTGGAACCAGCGCCAGCCGACGCACCGCGCGGCGCCGTCCGGGTTGGCGGCGGCGCGGCCGGCGGCGAGGTCGCGGGCGCTGACGGTGCGGCTGTCGAAGCTGAACCGGCTCGTACCGCTTGGGTTGTCGGCGCTGGCGTGCAGGTGCGCGCCGGAGAAGGCCAGCAGGCTGCCGGGCTCGATCAGCACCGGCACCGCCGCGGCCGGATCGGGCGCAGCCGTGGCCGAGGGCAACAGTGGATAGTCGCCGACGCCGCCGGCCTCGACCCGGCGCATCAGCTCGTCCAGGTCCCAGTCGGCCGAGTCGTTCTCAACCGGCCGACCGAAGAGGTGCGGCCAGATCAGCATCGTCGTCTCCGCCGTCAGCGGCCAGACCGGCGCCCACCAGTTCACCTGGGCCCAGATGTTCGAGCCCCAGGTGTCGCGATGCGCCGGCAGCGGCCCGGTGCGCGGCCCCCGCGCCGCCGGCTGCGACGGCTGGATGCGCAGGATCAGCCGGTCGCCGTAGATCTCGGCCGGATCGAGGCCGACGGCGGCCAGCACGGCCTGCCAGATCCGCGGCACTGCCGGATCCTCGCGGAACCGGCGCCGGGCCGCTGCCGCGGCCTTACGGAACTGCTCCGCCGGCAGCCGCGCCTCGGCCTCGCGCGGATCGCCCGGGCCAAGGCAGTCGACGGCGATCGCCTGCGCCCGGGCGACCAGCTCGCGCATCGGTGCCAGGCCGTCGATGACGAGGATCTCGCCCGCCATCAGCCGTTCGCTCAAGGCATCGGCGTCCCAGCCGCCGCCGGTGCGGACGAAACCGCTGTCGGATGCGACCATCGCGCGGGCGCGGCGCTCAGGCGGCGCCCGGCAGGCGGGCCGCCAGGTCGGCGCGGACGAAGTCGACGAGGTCGCCGGGCGCGTCACGGAGCTGGCGCACGCAGGGCACCGGCTCGGCCATCAACGCCTGCACCGTCTGGGCATCGCGGCCCTTGGGCGTGTCGGGCAGGGCCTCGAGCGCGACGCCGAGCGAGCCCATGCAGCCGATGCGCCCGTCGGCCGTCTGCCTGAGCTTGGCCAGGCCGCACGGCGCGGCGCAGTGCGGGCCCTGGTATGGCACGGTCCAGCCCGCCAGGTTGCTGAAGCGGCCCTGCAGCACCTCGCCCGGCGCCGAGGTGTAAACCGCGACGCCGGGCGTGCCGTAGAGCTTGCTCATGTGCGCCGGGCCGGAATCGGCGGCGACGATGTAATCGAAACCGTCGACGGCCTGCAAAAGCGCGCCGATGGAGTCGAAGCCGTCGCGCACCTCGACATCTTCCGGCAGCTTGCCGGCGAGCGCCTGGGCGTAACTGCGCCCCTGCTGCTGATGCCGGTTCAGGCACAGGGTTAGCGTGCCCTGGTCCGCCAGGCCGTCGATCAGCGCCTGCGTGGTCTCCACCGGCAGGGTGCGCAGCGGCGAGGAGGCCAGCGGCAGCAGGCCGATGCGCACTTGGCCGGGCGCCGCCACGATCCTCCGCGCGGTGCCGTCGAAATGGGTGCTGGGGGCGAGGCCGAAGGCCTCCAGCAGGTCGGCCTCCATGTCGACCGGCCACAGCTCGATGTCACGCCGGCTTTCCAGCTGGCCCAGATCGATCACGTGGTGCCAGCGCTTCAGCGCCTTGCGGCCGATCCACAGGCCGTGCACGGCGACGATGTCGGACTGCAGGTAGATGTCCGAGGTCGACTGGGCGCAGAACACGCCGAGCTCGCGCGGCCGCCAGCGCTCGTGAAAGGCATGCAGGAACAAAAGCGTGCAGACGTTGTTGCCGAGGGCCTGGCTGGGCAGGAGGAACAGCACCCGCCGGCCGGTGAAGTCGGTCTGTGCCCAACGCCCCGGCGCCAGGCAGCGAAGCTGCGCCTCGGTGGAACGGATGCGGAACTGCTGCGGGTAGCGCACCAGCACCTGGTTGGCGAACATTTGCGAACTGGTGAGGAAGCGCTCGCCACCGCGCCCGCTCTGCCGCGCTGCCGGCGAGGCGTTCGCCGGCCCGTAGCGGAAGTCCTGGGCCGCCTGGAACTCCAGCAGCGGCGTCACCGACGGCGCCGTCGCCCGGGCCGCAGCCTGTTGCGGCCGCCGGCTCACGCCGCCGCGCCGCCCTTCACGGCACGCAGGACAATGGTGGTCTCCATGATCACGTTGGCATACATGCGCATCGCCTGCTGCAGGTCCTGCGGCGTGATCTCGCCGCGCCGCAGCTGCCCGCGCCAGGGCTCGTCCGGCACCACGTCGTAGGACACGATCTCGAAGTCGACGCCGGTGTAGAGGCCCAGCGGCGTGTTGCCCAGGCCCTGCTTGAGCCATTCCCGGTTGCGCGCCTGGCTGAACATCTCCAGGCCGCCGAGGGTGATCGGCCGCACGTGCGTGGGGTCGTTCAGGTAGTGGTCGTGGCGCGGATGCGGCACCACCACCGTCACCTTGGCGTCGGACCGGCAGACCCGGTAGAGCTCCTTGATGATGCCGAGGTAGAGCGCCGGATCGCGGCCGAGATGTTCGAGCACATGGCGCAACAGGACTTCTTCCGCCACGTCGTCGGCCCACGGCCAGGGCAGTTGCTCCAGGTCGACCAGCTCGTCCGGCGCCGACGCCGGTTCCCGGTCGACGTTGTGCCAACCGTCCTGCTTGTCGTGGCCGCAACCGAGGTTGAGTTTCATGCGCCCGCGCCCCTTCTGCCCGCCGCCGCCGGCGGGCCCGGCTTTCTCCCCGTCCCGCCTCCCGGCGTCAAGCCGGCGATGGCGGCGACGCCCACGGCGCCGCTTTCCTGCAGCGCCCGCACGTTGCCCGCATCGATGCCCCCCAGCGCGTAGACCGGCAGCGGCGCCTGCTGCACCGTGGCGGCGAAGCGCAGCGCCCCCAGGCTGCGCGCGCCCGGGTGGCTGGCGGTGGCGAACACCGGCGACAGCAGGGCCGCCGAGGCGCCGGCCCGGGCCGCACGCCACAGCGCCGGCACGCCGTGCGCCGCCGCGGTGACCAGCCAGCCGCGCGCGCGCAGGCGCGATACCGGCGCCCGGGGCAGCAGGCCTTCGGCGAGGTGCACCCCGGCCGCGCCGACCGCCGCGGCCAGCCGCCAGTCGTTGGCGACCAGCAGGCGCAGCCGCCGGGCCGCGCACAGCCGTTGCAGCATCGTGGCCAGGGCCGCCCGCCCGGGCGCGTCGTAGTGGCGCAGGACGACGGCGCTGCCGGGCGGCAGTGCCGCCGCGGCCGGCAACGGGTCCGGCAGCCGTTTCTCGTCGGTCAGCAGCAGCACCCCGGGCAACGGCGGGATCGCGCCGGCGCTGCGATTGAGACGCCAGGAGCGCTCTGCTAGGGTCGGCGCCACCGTCATCGGAGCACCATGCCATGGCCGCCATGAGCGAACCAGCGCAGGACGGCGTCGACGTCGCGGCCAACCTGGCCGCGGTGCAGGCGGAGATCGCCGCCGCCGCCGAGGCGGCCGGGCGCGATGCCGAAGCAGTCAGCCTGGTGGCGGTCACCAAGACCCACGGGCCCGAGCGTATTGTCCCGGCGATCGAGGCCGGCCAGCGCGTGTTCGGCGAGAACCGCGTGCAGGAGGCCGAGCACAAGTGGCCCGAGCTGAAGCAGCGCTTCCCCGACGTCCGCGTCCACCTGATCGGTCCGCTGCAGACGAACAAGGTGCGCCACGCCGTCGCCCTGTTCGACGTCATCGAGACGGTCGACCGGCCCAAGCTCGCCCGCGCCCTGGCCCGCGAGATGGAAAGCCAGGACCGGCGCCTGACCTGCTACATCCAGGTCAACACCGGGGAAGAGCCGCAGAAGGCCGGGGTGCCGCCGGCCGAGGCCGACGCGTTCATCGCCCTGTGCCGCGACGAGCTGGCACTGCCGGTGGCCGGCCTGATGTGCATCCCGCCGCTCGACGAGGAACCGTCGCTGCATTTCGCCCTGTTGCGCGAGATCGCCCGCCGCAACGGCCTCGACGGCCTGTCGATGGGGATGAGCGCGGACTATCCCGTGGCGATCCAGTTCGGCGCCACCCTGGTCCGGGTCGGCACCGCCATCTTCGGCCCGCGCGAAGGCTATCGCTGAGCCAACGCGCCGATCCCGCGTATTTCCACCATGCTGCCGGGCCCGAGCCCGTGCAGGACGTCGAGCAGGGCCGGCCGCGGCAGGGCAACGCAGCCGGCGGTCGGCCGCCCGGCCGGCGGCGCGACGTGCAGGAAGATCGCGCTGCCGAGGCCGGGCCGCGGCGGGTCGTCGTTATAGCCGATCACCGCCAGCAGGTCGTAGAGCGCATCCGCACGCCATAAGCGCTCGGCACTGGCCGGATAGGGCAGCCGGACCGGCCGGTTGTAGCGGGCATCGTCCGGATCGTCGCACCAGCCGTCGTGGCGGCGCAGCGCCCGCACCGGCAGCCGGGTCGCGGGCCGCGGCAGCCGGTCGGGGCGATAGAACAGTTCGCGCAGCGGATAGCGGCCGGCCGGCGTGCCGCCATCCCCCTCGCGCTTGGCCACGACCACTCCGCCCCAGCCGAGGGCGCAGCGGTACCACCGGCCCTGGGCCAGTAGGCGGCCATCGGCCAGCACCAGCAGATCCATCGCGCAACACGCCCCGCCACTAAAACGTCGCCATTGCGCCCGAGCCCAGCCGCTGCCGTCAACCGGATACCTGCGCCCCTCACCCCGAGGGAACCAGCAAGCTTACGCAAGAAAACCCTCGCCCCTTGGGGGAGAGGGTGGCGGCGCAGCCGCCGGGTGAGGGGTCCGCGCCGTCAGGCGCGAAGAAGATGTGAACGCAGCCGGTCGCCGCTAGCGTCGGACCTGCGGCAGCGCCAGGCCCTGGTCGCTGGCGTAGCCCTGCAGGAGCTGGTGGACCTCGAGCGACGCCCCCGGCACCACCGGCGGCGCTGCCGCCGGCGCCGCTGTTGCCGCCACCGATTCCGCCGCCTCTTCCGGCACCGCGCCGATGCTGCTCATCAGCGCCTGGAATGCCGCCGGGCTCAGGTTGGGCGCATCGGGCGTCCTGTTGCCTGACACCTTCGGCAGCGCTGCCGTCCAGGCCGCCGGCGCCCCGCTTTGCTGCAGCATCGCCGCCGCGGCCTGGGCGTCGGCCGTGCCCGCATCGGCCAGGCCGGCAGCGACGCCGGCCCCGGCCTCGGGCGCCAGTGCGGCGACCTGGACCGCGGCATCGCCGGCCGTATCGGTGAATGCGGCCAGCACGTTGGCGCCGATGTCGTTGCCTGTCATGCCTTCAACCGCCACGTTGGCGAGCGAGGCAGCGAAGCCCAGCGGGCCGCCATAGAGGGTGCCACCGGCCATCCGCGGCGCCGGCGCCAGGGTATCGCCGCTCAGGGCGCGATAGATGCTGCCGACCACGGGCAGGTGATGCAGCGGGTTCACGGCATCCAGCACATCGCCGAAATCGAGCCCGTTCTCGCCGAAGAAACTCGGGTTCTCGGGCACCGACGGCCGCGCGACCTCGGCGCCATTGACGGGCACCGCGGCCGTGGGCACGTGGCTCTGCGGCCGGAACGAGGCGCCACCGGCCTCATAGAACTCCGGCGCGGCAGGCAGAAAGCGCGATGTCGGTGAAACGGTCATCCTGGCAAAGTTAACGCAAGACCCGCGCCAAGATTTTTTCTTTTAATTTCAATATCTTACGGAAAGATAGCCGGGCCGGGCTAGGCAAAATCTGCCGCCCCGGGCCGGATCGGCCGGGCGATCCTGCCGCCGCCCGACCGGACCGCTCAGAGCAGATGGCCGGAACGGGACTTCTTGGTCGCCAGGTAGAACTCGTTGTGGGTGTTGGAGGGGAAGCTGTGGGCGACCCGCTCGACCACGGTGATGCCGCAGGCGGCCAGCCCGTCGACCTTGTCCGGGTTGTTGGTCAGCAGCCGGACCTCGGTGAAGCCGAGCTGGCGCAGCATTTCCGCCGCCGGCTGGAAGACCCGCTCGTCGGCGTCGAAGCCGAGCCGCAGGTTGGCATCGACGGTATCGAAGCCCTCTGCCTGCAGCCGGTACGCACGCAGCTTGTTCATCAGGCCGATGCCACGGCCCTCCTGGGCCAGGTAGAGCAGCACCCCGGCGCCCTCGGCCGCCATGATGTCGATGGCGCCGCGCAGCTGCTGGCCGCAGTCGCACTTCAGCGAGCCCAGCAGGTCGCCGGTGAAGCACTCCGAATGCAGTCGGGTCAGCACCGGCTGGTGTGGCGGCGGGTCGCCGACGATGATCGCCAGGTGCTCGACACCGCCGTCCTCGGGACGAAAGGCGACCATGCGGGTCGCCTCCGCACCGGCCAAAGGCACCGGCGCCGCCGCCACCTGGCGCAGCGCCACCGCCGCCGCCTGCTCGTAGCCGAACACCGCCTCGGTCGACACCGCCAGCAGATCGTGGGCCTCGGCAAAGGCGGCCGGGTCCTGGTCGAGCGGGGCGACCAGGGCTGACGGCAGCAGGCGGGCCAGCTTGGCCAGCTGTACCGCCGCCCGCTCGTCTTCCCGCGGCGGCCGCAGCAGGCGGTCGAACGGTCCACGCAGGGGATTGGCCAGATCGGTGGTGGCGTCCGCCAACTCGCGGATCGCGATCTCGTCCAACCACGGTTCCAGCTTCAGCAGGATCACAGAATGGCCGCTGGGACGGACGTTCAGGGCGCGCGCACGCGCGTCGGTCAGGGCAAGCACGGCGGCGTCGCCGCCCCAGTCCTTCAACCGCCCCGGCCAGGGCGCGGCCGCCTGCTCCGCCGCCAGGGCCACGGCGGCCCCGTCGCGCCCGTGCAGGACCACCGGCACGCCGCGCCGGTACTCGGCCGCGGCCCGTTCGACCGCGCTCAATCTGCTCGGATGTTTGGACGTCATGGAGCCTGTCAGTATACCGTCAACTGCACCGGCCGCAGCAGCGACCCTGGTCTTGCGGCCTCGCGGCCGCGTGAGCGGCCGTGATGGGGCCTTCCTTGCCAGACCCCGCGCGGCGATTATATCTGAAATCGGATTAATCGGGGCCATGGCGCCCGGAGGGGCTTAAGGCAATGACGGCAAAGAAGATCCTGCTGGTCGACGACGAGCAGCCACTGCGCCACTCGCTGGCGGAACAGCTCGAGCTGCACGACGAATTCGTGACTGCCCAGAGCGGCGACGGCAGCGAGGCGCTGGAGCTGGCCAAGGGCCAGCATTTCGACCTGATCCTGCTGGACGTGGGCCTGGGCGACCTCGACGGCCGCGAGGTCTGCAAGATGATGCGCAAGGGCGGCGTGAAATGCCCGATCATCATGCTGACCGCCGCCGACAGCGATGCCGACACCATCCTGGGCCTGGAGTCCGGCGCCAACGACTATGTCACCAAGCCGTTCAAATTTGCCGTGCTGCTGGCCCGGATCCGCTCGCACCTGCGCCAGCACGAGCAGAGCGAGGATGCCGTCTTCGCCATCGGTCCCTATACCTTCCGGCCCAGCACCAAGATCCTGCTGAACAACGACAGCCAGCAGAAAGTGCGGCTGACCGAGAAGGAAACCTCGATCCTCAAGTATCTCTATCGCGCCGGCGACAAGGTGGTCAGCCGGGACATTCTGCTGAACGAGGTCTGGGGCTACAACGCCGGGGTCACCACCCACACGCTGGAGACCCATATCTACCGGCTGCGCCAGAAGATCGAGGGCGACCCGTCCAACGCCGAGATCCTGATCACCGAACCCGGCGGCTACAAGCTGGTGCCATAGCCGCCGACGGCAGTATGGTGAGCGCCGCATTCACCGGTGACGGAGAGCAGGCGCATGAAGATGACGAGCGAGCGACTGGACGGCAGCGTCAGGAAAGTCAGCCTGACGGGTTCCCTCGACATCGCCGGCGCACAGGCGATCGAGCTCGAGCTGTCGGCGCTGGCCGGCAGCGGCGACCACATCATCGTCGATCTCGCCGATGTCGGCTTTCTCGCCTCGATCGGCATCCGTACCCTGCTGACCAACGCCAAGACGGTGCAGCGGCGCGGCGGCCGCTTCGTGCTGCTGCGCCCGCAGCCCCTGGTGCGCGAGGTGCTGCACACGACCGGCATGGACCAGGTGATGCCGATCTACGATGACGATGCCGCCGCCCTGTCGGCACTTGCCGCGGCGACCTGAGACCGGACCGCCGGCGCCCGACGACAGGCCAGGGGAGCGAGCGTTCGCATGGCAGGTCCTGCTGCCGATGCCGGCGCCAGCGACACCGTGGCGCTCTGCCTGGACAACGTCGTCGGCGAACTGCCGCGCATCGACACTGCCCTGGACCGGCTGCAGGCCGACCATGGCCTTGGCGACGACCTGATCTATGCCCTGCGCCTGTGCGCGCACGAGGCGTTCAGCAATATCGTCGCACACGCCTATGACGACGATGGCCGCCCGTTCGACCCCGCCAGCGCCCCCGCCACGCCGCCGCCAAGCTCGCTCGACGAGGCCAGCCTTGGCGGTCTCGGCCTCGGCCTGCTGCACCACTTCGCCGATACCGTCGGCTACGCCCGGGAAAGCGGGCTGAACCACCTCACCCTGCAGTTCTTCCACCGCGCCGGGCGGCGGGCGCCGCCGGCCGGCTGAACGCGCCGGATCCACAGGCAACCGATGCGCGAACATCCCGAGTGTCGCTCACGCCGGCGACGCGCCCGTCGGGCTATGCCGGACCGATATCTTGACGGAAGTCACATTTGTGCCATCTAATATGGACATAACGTGAGCCAAAATATATCGGAATGATATATAGCTTTTATGACTCTTAGAATTGATAAAAGTCGTGCACACTGCCTGCCGCACTCTTTGCCGCGCAGCGAGCGACGCATGGCCAGCAAGACCGACTTCCAGCTGCGGTTCTGGGGCGTACGGGGCAGCATCCCGACCTCGGACGACGGCACGCGTCGCTACGGAGGCAATACCTCCTCACTCGAGATCCGTTGCGGCAAACGCCTGCTGATGTTCGATGCTGGCACAGGCATCCGCTATCTGGGTAATCAACTTTGCGCCAGCGGCCGGCCGGTGGACGCAGACCTGTTCCTCACCCACACCCACTACGACCATATCTGCGGGGTACCGTTCTTCACCCCGTTCTTCAACCCGAACAACCGGTTGCGGGTATGGGCCGGGCACCTGCTCCCGGATCTGGATATCCACACGGTCTTATGCGAATTGATGATGGCGCCGCTGTTCCCGGTCCCGCCAGCGGTGTTCGGCGCCCAAATCGACTTCCGCGACTTCCACTGTGGTGAAACCCTCGATCTCGGTGACGGCATCAGCCTGCGCACCGCCCCGCTCAACCACCCCGACCGGGCGACCGGCTACCGGATCGAGTTCGACGATCGCTCGATCTGCTACATCGCCGATCACGAACACGTGCCGGGCGAACTGGACAGCAATGTCTTAAATCTGATCCGCGACGCCGACCTGGTGGTCTATGATTCCATGTTCACGGAGGAAGAGTATGCCTCCCGCGTCGGCTGGGGCCACTCCACCTGGGAGGCCGGCGCCGACATCTGCGATGCGGCGAATGCCAAGACCCTGGTGATCTTCCACCACGACCCGGACCACAATGACGCCTTCATGGACCAGATCGCCGAGACCGCGGAGAAGCGCCGCCCCGGCACCGTGGTCGCCCGCGAGGGCCTGGTCCTCACCCCCTAGGCCGGTTCCGCACCGAGCCGTCAGCCTTCCCGACCGATCGGCCTGAGATGTTCCGCCGCCGCGCGCGACTGGGCCTGCTGACGGTCCTGGGCCTGGCCCGTCGGGGCTATTTCATCCCCTACCGCTTTGCCGAGAGCCTGCCGGCACCAGGCCGGGTCCCCGCCTATCCGGCGCTGGCGGCGCTGTTCAAACAGGCGGAACCGGCCTTCGCCGATACGCTGGCCGCCATCGAGGCCGTGGCCGACGACCTGAGGGCGATCGGCAAGGCGCCATCGCCGGCGCCGCGCTGGACCCAGGACTGGTTCCCCACCCTCGACGCCGCCGCTGCCTACGCCCTGGTGCGCCGCCACCGCCCGGGCTGCATCGTCGAGGTCGGCTCAGGACATTCGACCCGTTTCCTCAAGCGCGCCGTCGACGACGGCGGCCTGCCGACGCGGCTGGTGGCGATCGACCCGGCGCCACGCCGCGGCGTCGAGCAGCTCGACCTCGAACTGCACCGCGCGCCCCTGCACGCCGTCGGCGAAGCGCCGTTCCGGGCGCTCGGCCCTGGCGATATGCTGGTGATCGATTCCAGCCACATCCTGATGCCCGGCAGCGACGTTGACGACCTGATGAACCGGATCCTGCCCGCCCTGCCCGACGGCGTGCTGGTGCACATCCACGACGTCTTCCTCCCGGACGACTATCCGCCGGCCTGGGCCTGGCGTAATTACAACGAGCAGCAGGGCGTCGCCATCCTGTTGCTGTCCGGGGCATACACGCCGCTGTTCGCCAGCCACTACGTCAACACCCGGATGGCGTCGCAGCTGTCGCAGGGCGTGCTCGCCGAGCTGCCGAAAGTCGCCGAAGCCCATCCCGCCAGTCTCTGGCTACGCAAGGCCTGAGCCGATGTTCGACCGGCTGCGCAGCTTCATTCTCGGCCCCGACCCCGCCGGCCGGATGCCGGAGCGGGTCGAGCAGGTGATCGCCGAGCAGGAGATCCGCAGCGAGCGGCTGATCGGTTGGGCCCAGCTCATCGTCGGCTGCGTCTGGACCGGGCTCTACGCGGCCGCGCCCAAGACCTTCGATGCGACCATGACCTTCGCCCCGGTGCCAGTCGCGCTCTCGCTCTACGTCGCCTTCTCGGTGCTGCGCCTGGTCCTGCTCTACCGCAACATCGCCCCCGGCTGGCTGCTCGGCCTGTCGGTGATCGCCAACATGGCGCTGCTGATGGGCCTGATCTGGAGCTTCCATCTGCAGTACATGCAGCCGGCGGCGTTCTACCTGAAGGCGCCGACGCTGCTCTACGTCTTCATCTTCATCGCCCTGCGTGCGCTGCGCTTCTCCGCCAGCTACGTGTTGCTCGCCGGGGCCGCCGCCGCGCTTGGCTGGTTCGCGCTGCTGTACTACGCGCTCAGCACCTCGACAGCGCCGCAAATGGGGGTGACCCGCGACTACGTCGACTACATGACCTCGAACCAGGTCCTGGTCGGCGCCGAGTTCGACAAGATCATCACCATCCTGCTGTCGACGGCGATCCTGGCCCTGGCCATCGTCCGGGCCCGACGGCTGCTGGTCATCGCCACCGTCGAGGGCGCCGCCCACGACGACCTGTCGCGTTTCTTCGCGCCCGAGATCGAGCAGCGCATCACCACGGCCGAGCAGCAGATCGAGCCCGGCCAGGCCGAGCTGCGCGAGGCAGCGGTGCTGATCAGCGACATTCGCGGCTTCACCCCGCTGGCCATGACCACCCCGCCGGCCGAGCTGATGGCCCTCCTGGCCGACTACCAGCAGCGCATGGTCGCGGGCGTCCAGCGCCACGGCGGCAGCATCGACAAGTTCCTCGGCGATGGCATCATGGCCACCTTCGGCGCCGCCGTCACCTCGGAGAGTTATGCCGCCGACGCCTTGCGGGCCATCGACGAACTGGGCCGGATAACCGACGAATGGCACGCCGAACGGCGTAGCCAGGAGGAGCCGCCGCTGGAGATCGGCTTCGCCGTCGCCGCCGTGCCGGTGCTGTTCGGTGCCGTCGGCGATGCCAATCAGATGGAGTTGACGGTAATCGGCGATCCGGTCAACCTGGCGGCCAAGCTGGAGAAAGCCAACAAGAGTGAGCGCTGCCGCGCCCTGACCACGGCCTCGACCCTGCGCCTGGCCCAGGCCCAGGGCTATCGGCCGTCGCGGCAGATCGAGCTGCGCGACCGCCGCCCCGTGGCCGGGCTCGAGGATCCGGTCGACCTCGCCGTGCTGCTGCCCTGAAGCTACCGCCGCTACCAGTTGTAGCCGAGGCTGATTTTGAACGCGGTGTCGGTCTCCTGGCGGCCCGGCGCCGGTAGCGACTCGTAGTCCACGTCGAGCTGCACCGTGGTGTTGAAGCCGTCGAGGATCGGGAAGCGGAAACCGGTGCGGGTCGACAGGATCAGTTGCCCGGTGTCTTCGAAGTTCAGTGTGCCCTGCTGAAAGTGAAAGAACTGAGCGAGCCGCCGATAGACGAACAGGTCGTAATCGAGGCTCCAGTTGCCGGCGGCCGTGTTGGTGTCCCGCGCATCGCTGAAGTCCTCGTGGAGATAGGCGATGCCCAGGGTAGCGCTCAGGTTCTGCTGCTCACCCTCGAGGAACTGGAAGCCCGGTCCGGTGGTCGCCAGCAGGCGCAAATTAAGGCTTTTGAACTTGTCGTACTCGACGAAGACGCTGGTGTACTCGAAGAACTTCTCCGTGCGAAAGCGGTCGTGGCGGACCTGGCCCTGGGCCTTCTGCGTCACCCGCTCGTTCGAAGCATCTTCGATATCGATTTCGCCGCGGGCGGTAACGCGGTTCTGTTCCGACCGCCCGGTGATCTGCCCGTCGATGTCCAGGGTCGTCTTGTCGGTGTTGCCGGATTTGTTCTCGAAGCCGAAGTTGACGCGACCTTCCCAGACGAACACGTCGGCGGTGGACGCGGCCGCATCCGCTGCCGTGCCGTCACCCGGGAAGACCGCGTCGATCTGCGCCAGCGACACGGCCTGATAGCTGTATGGCGTGTCCACCACCAGGAACATCTGGGTTGGCCAGGACACGCGCAACCGGCCGACGGCACGCGCGCCGTCCTTGAAGACGACGGTGACGACGTTGTCGGTGGCCAGCGCCACGATGGCGCTGCGCACCACGTTGACCTCACCGGCGTAGTCGGTCGTCAGATTGAGACGGTCGGCGCGAAAGCGGATCAGGCTGCCGCTGATGCGATCGCCACTCTTGAGATACGCGGTATCGGCATGCGCTCGGCCGGCCGGCAGCGCCACGAGCAAGCCGGCGAAAAGGGCGACGAGCAGTCCGCACAGGCGGGCTGCGGGCACGGCGCTACTTGTACGGATCCGCGGCGTCGCGCAGGCCATCGCCGAAGAAGTTGAAGGCGAGGACCACCAGCACCACCGGCAACATGGGGAAGATCAGCCAGGGATAGGTCGCTACCGCATTGATGTTCTGCGCTTCGTTCAGCAGCACGCCCCAGCTGGTGATCGGCGGCCTGAGGCCGAGGCCAAGAAAGGACAGCGCCGTCTCGGCCAGGATCATCGACGGAATCGACAGCGTCAGGCTGGCGATGATGTGGCTCATGAAGTTGGGCAACAGGTGGCGGGCGATCACCCGCGCCGGACTGGCCCCCATGAGCGCTGCCGCGGTGGCGAAGTCCTCCTCGCGCAGCGCCAGCAGCTTCGACCGCACGGCCCGGGCCAGACCCGGCCAGTCGAGCAGCGCCAGGATGATGGTGATGCCGAAGAACACGCCGATCGGGCTCCAGGTCACAGGCAGGGCCGCCGACAGCGCCATCCACAACGGCAGTTCCGGGAACGATCGCAACATCTCGATCAGCCGCTGCACGATATTGTCGATCCAACCGCCGTAATAGCCGGCCAGACCGCCCAGGGTCAGCGCGATAACGAAACTGAGGCCGATGCCGATCAGCCCGACGGTCATCGAGATGCGGGCGCCGTAGATGATGCGGCTGAACATGTCGCGGCCCAGCCGGTCGGTGCCCATCAGGAACAGGGTGCCGCGGATGCGCCGACCTTCCGTACGCTCCTCCCAGGGGCAGAAGAAATGGAAGTCCATCTTCCACTGGCCCCAGAACTTGTAGCGGTCGCCGCGGCAGAAGAAGCGCACCGGATAGACCTTGGTCCGATCTTCGGTGTAGATCCGCTTCAGCCGTTCGACGTCCCGCGTCACCTTGAAACCGTAGACGAACGGGCCGACGAAGCTGCCCTCGTGGAACAGATGCAGGGCTTGCGGCGGCGCATAGATGAACTTGGCGTTCCGCTTGTGCAGCGGGTAGGGCGCGATCCACTCGACACACAGCAGGCTCAAATAGACCACGGCCAGGAACACCATCGAGACCACCGCCAGCGGATGCCGGCGCAGCTTCCACCACATCAGCCGCCACTGCGAGGCCATGTAGAAGCGTTCCTGCTCGGGCGTCAGCTCGTCGACCGAGTAAGGATCGAACGGCGCCCGCGAGACCCAGTGCTCGCGCTGGTCGTCGCGCGCCGTCATCGCGCGCCCTCCGCGCCGAGGCGGATACGCGGATCGAGCACCGCCAGGGCAACGTCCGAGATGAACATGCCGACCACGGTCAGGAAGGCAAGGAACAGCAGGAACGAGCCGGCCAGGTACTGATCCTGGCTCTGCAGGGCGCTGACCAGCATCGGTCCCGCGGTGGGCAGGCTCATCACCACGGCGACGATCGCCGAGCCGGAGATCATCTGTGGCAGCAGGTTGCCGATATCGGCGATGAAGGGGTTGAGCGCCATACGCAGCGGGTACTTGATCAGCAGGCGGCTGCTCTTCATGCCCTTGGCGCGGGCGGTGACGACGTACTGTTTCTGCAGTTCATCGAGCAGGTTGGCGCGCAGCCGCCGGATCATTCCGGCCGTGCCCGAGGTGCCGATGACGATCACCGGCACCACCAGATGCTCCAGCACCGAACGCAGCTTGGGCCAGGACCAGGGCTCACCGATGAACTTCTCGTCCATCAGCCCGCCGATGGAGACGCCGAAGTATTTCTTCGCCAGGAACAGCAGGATCAGCGCCAGCAGGAAGTTCGGCGTCGCCAGGCCGATGTAGCCGACGAAGGTCATCACGTGGTCGCCGACGCTGTACTGCCGCACCGCGGTGTAGACGCCGATCGGGAACGACACCATGTAGACGAAGAAAATCACCGAGAAGTTCAGCACCAGCGACATCAGCAGCCGATCGCCGACGACCTCATCGACGGGGCGCTGATACTCGAACGACCAGCCGAAGTTGCCCTGCAGGATGCCGCTGAAGCCTTCGTTGCCGGGCCAGATTCCGAGCCAGCTGGCGTACTGCTCGAGCATCGGCCGGTCCAGGCCGTACTCCTCGCGCAGGAAGGCGATCTTCTCAAGCGCCGCCCGGTCGCCGGTCGCCTGCAGCTCCTGCATCTGGTTGGAGAGATAGTCGCCCGGCGGCAGCTGGATGATGATGAAGGTAACGGCGCTGATCACCAACAGCGTCGGGATCATGATCAGTACGCGGTGGACGAAGTATCTGAACATGGGGTCGACCGCGCGCCGGCGTCAGCCCTGGCCGTCGAACCAGAAGGTGTCCGGGCGGTAGATGCCGAAATGGGCCCCCGGATCCCAGTTGTAGATCCCCTCGTCCGGCACGTTGCGCAGGCCGTGCTTGACCACCACCGGCTGCTGCACCCCGGCAACGATGCCGATCGAGAAGTGCTTCTCGGCATGGATCGCCAGCATGCGATCCCAGATCTCCGCCCGCTCGTCGCTGTCCGTCGCGTAGTACCAGCGGTCGGCCAGCTGCAGCAGTTCCTGCGCCGCCGGCAGATCCGGCGCCTCGCCGGACTTGCCGCTGGTTTCGTAGTACTGCCCCCACTTGGGCCACATCAACTGCTGCTGCGAGGTCGGCGCCAGCTCGTGCGGGCTGCTGTCGGAAGAGGCGACGCCGTTCTCCAGGCCGCTCCACACCGACATCAGGGCTTCGCCCGCGAACACCCGGTTGCGGAACAGCTCGCGCTGGGACGGCTTGATGAACAGCTTCACGCCGATCTCGGCCCAGGTCTCGCGCACCAGCTCCAGGACGTCGGTCTGCTCGGTGTCCTCGCCGGCGGTCTCGACGATGATCTCCAGCGGCCGGCCGTCCGGGAGCAGGCGGATGCCGTCCTCGTCGGTCTCCTCCAGGCCGATTTCGTCAAGCAGGTCCTGCGCCGTGTCGGGGTCGTAGTCGGTCCAGCGCAGGGCATAGTCCTCGCTGTATAGCGGGCTGGCCGGCAGCAGGGTGTTGTTGGCCTCCAGGGCAAGGCCGAAATACAGCGACTCGTTGATGATGGAGCGGTCGATGCCGAGGCTGAGGGCACGGCGGAAGCGGGTGTCGCGCATCAGCTCGCGCCAGGCCGGGTCGCTGGCGTTGAGGTTCGGATAGAGGGCGATGTGCGAACCCTTGGCGATGCGCCACAGGCGGGTGGCAAACTTGCCATCGGCCTCATTGTCGCGGAGGAACGTGTAGTTGTTGAAGGCCAGGTGGCGGGCCTGCAGATCGACCTCGCCGGTGCCCGCCTTGGCCGCGATCAGCTTGCCGTCCGAGACGATCATGATCACCTTGTCGATGTACGGCAGTTGAACGCCGTTCTCGTCGACCCGATGGTAGTAAGGGTTGCGCACCGCGACATAGCGCGTCGCCGGCGGCCGCGACTGGTTCACCCAGGGCTGTAGCGTCGGCAGCTTGGGATTGTCGAACCGGTACATGTTGTCGAGACGGTTGTGCAGCGACGCCCAGTTGCGGGTCCGCCGCTTCTTCAGCGCCGCCTTCAGCGTCTCCGGATCGGCATATTCGACGTGATACTGCGACAGGTAGTGCGCCGGCCGGTAGATGAACAGCGGGGAAGCGCCCGCCAGGCGCGGCAGGAAGTACGGATTGGGCTTGTCCCAGGTGTAGCGGACGGTGTGCTCGTCCAGGACCTCGAAGGTCGGCATGGCGCCGTCCACCAGCATTTCACGCGGCGGCCCTGCCGGCGACAGTGCCGGTTCGTTGGCGACATCCTCCCACCAGTAGGCGAAGTCGCGGGCGGTGAAGGGATGGCCATCGGACCAGCGGTGGCCGCGCCGCAGGTAGAAGGTGAACTGGCGCCCGTCCTCGACCTCGAAGCGTTCGAGCAGATCCGGCACCAGTTCGAACTGTTCGTCGTAACCGATCAACCGGGCATAGCCATAGACGACGAGCAGGCGCACGTCCTTGGCCCGGCCGATCAGGGTCCGCAGTTCACCGCCCGACTGGCCGGGCATGCGGCCCGCACCCAACGTCACGACCGACGGCTGCTCGGGCACCCGCAGGTGCACGGGCGGCACGTCGCCCGCCGCGACCGCGGCGGCCAACGCCGGCGTTTCTTTCAATGTCAGCGCCTGGGCCGGCACCGCCAGCAGCAGGCCGCCGACGGCCCCGGCCATTATCCGGGTGACTCGTCCGCGCAATCACACCTCCCCTGGGATCCTGGCCCCGGCATGTGCCCGCACAAAGTGCCCTTCCCCCACCTCGATCATATCGGCGGCCTGGGTCCCGTCCAACGTGAATGGTGCAGGCCAAGCCGCGGGATCCGAGGCTTTGCCTTCCATCAGCCGGGTCAGATCGAGCTTCGCATCCGGATCGGCCTTGGGCACGGCCGTCAGCAACGCCTGGGTATAGGGATGCAACGGCTGCAGGAACAGGGTCTCCCGCGGCGCCAGCTCGACCAGCCGGCCGGCGCACATCACCGCGATGCGATCGGCGATGTAGTCGACCACGGCCAGGTTATGAGAGATGAACAGATAGGTCAGGCCGAGTTCGGACTGCAGGTCCTTGAGCAGGTTGAGGACCTGCGCCTGCACCGAGACGTCCAACGCCGACACCGGTTCGTCGCAGATCAAAAGGTCCGGCTGCAGCGCCAGGGCCCGAGCGATGCCGATGCGCTGGCGTTGTCCGCCAGAGAAGCTGTGCGGATAACGGCGCAGGAAGCGCACGTCGAGGCCGACCAGTGTCATCAGCTCGCGTACCCGCTCCTCGCGCTCGCTCATGTTGTGGATGTTCAGCGGCTCGGAGACGATGTCGAACACCGTCATCCGCGGGTTCAGCGACGAGAACGGGTCCTGGAAGATGAACTGCACCTTGCGCCGGTAGTTGAACAGCGCATCGTTCTTCAGGCTCAGGATGTCGACCAGATTGCCGTGGTCGTTGAACGTCAGCTCGCCGCTGTCGGGCACCAGCGCCCGCAGGATCATCTTCGAGGTCGTGGTCTTGCCGCAGCCGCTCTCGCCGACCAGGCCCAGGCATTCGCCGCGTTCGACGAAGAAGGACACGTCGTCGACGGCCAGGACCTCGCCGCCCGGCTGCCCGCCCAACAGGCTGCGTTTGCGGCTCTTGAAGCTCTTGCTCAGATGTTCGACCCGCAGCAACGGGCCAGCCTTCTCGGCCCCCTGCGGCCAGGGTTCCTTCTGGCGCAGCAGTTCGCCGGCTTCGGCATGGATCTCCCGCAGCGGCACCAGCCGCTCGTTCGCGGACATGCCGAACCGGGGCACCGCCCGCATCAACGCCCTGAGATAAGGGTGCTCGGGATTGTCGAAAATCGCCCGCGCAGGCCCACGCTCCATGACCTTGCCGTGATACATGACGACGACCTCGTCGGCCATGTTGGCGACGACGCCCAGATCGTGGGTGATCAGCAGGATCGCCATCCCCAGTTCGGTCTGCAGATCCGACATCAGTTTCAGGATCTGCGCCTGGATGGTGACGTCGAGCGCCGTCGTCGGTTCGTCGGCGATCAGCAGCGCCGGACGGCAGACCAGCGCCATGGCGATCATCACCCGCTGGCGCAACCCGCCGGAAAGCTCGAACGGGTACTTGTGGACCGCCTGTTCGGGTTCCGGAAAGCCGACCATGCGCAGCATCTCGACCGTCAGCTCCAGCGCCGCGCGCGAGGCCAGCTCGCGATGCAGGCGCAAGGCCTCGCTGATCTGGTCACCGACCGTATGCAGCGGTGACAGCGAGGTCATCGGCTCCTGGAAGATGATCGAGATCCGGCCACCGCGGATCGCCCGCATCTCCCGCGACTGCTCGCCCAGCCGGGTGATGTCGACGAAGCTGCCGGGACGGTCGGGGTCGAAGAACAAGATCTCGCCGCCATCGATACGGGCGTTGCGCGGCAGGATACGCATGATCGACTGGCTGACCACGGTCTTGCCGGACCCGGACTCGCCGACCAGCGCCACGGTCTGCCCCTGCGGCACCGCGAAGGAAACGCCGTCGACGGCGCGCACCACGCCCTCCGGCGCCTGGAACTGGACGGCCAGGTCGCGAACGCGCAGCACGTTGTTCACAGCGGCGTCTCCACGTCGCTGGCCAGGCCCATGGACTTCAGGTTGGTGATCGTGGTCGGGTTAAGGGGAAGGTCGGCACGTCTCGCCGCGCCGTAGGCCTGCTCGACCAGGCCGGCGAAGCCGCTCAGACTGGAATCGTACTTCAGGGTGCGACCGTCGCCGGAGATGATCAACTGCATCCAGCCGTCGCTGCGGTCCCGCCGGGTCGAGAAATAGCGCATCCGCAGGTCCTTCAGGCTGTCCCAGGCGATCTCGCGCCGGGCGAAGGTGCCGATGCGGTTGCTGACGCCGCGTTCGTCGACCTCTACCTGGGTCTGCTGCCGCAGCCAGGTGCGCACACCGTAGGCGGCAAAAAGGAGCAGCAGAATGAGCAGGATGTAGCCCACCACAGGCAGCGGACTGGCCCACAGCAACAGCCCGCCACACACCGCCACACCGGCACCAGCGCGGGCGTAATCGGCCATCAGCGATGCCTGTTCGTAGCGGTGCGAGGTCATGGCGCAAGCCTAAAGATATCGGCTGCTGATAACCAGTAGCAGGCATTCTGCCGGGCCAGGAACGCCAGCAGTCGGTCCAGGAACGCCCAGCCGGCATCGTCGCAAACCGCATGGTGCGTGAGCAGGCCCGTCGGCTCGTCGGCATCGACCACGCCGGTGCGCCGGTCACGCAGGTGCTGCAGCACCGCCGCCAGCGCCGCGCTCTCGCCGATGAAGCCGCGATCACCCCGCCAGGCGACAGGATCGAGGTGGCAGTTGACCTCGCGCACCCCTGTGGCGGGGTACTGCGCCGTGCGGGCGCTGAAACGTGACAATCCTTTAATGCCGGCCTGCGGCAGCAGCGGTACCAGGGCCGGGTCGATGCGGTTCCAGGGCGGCACGAACACGGGCAGCAGGGGGGCATCGAACAGCTCGGCCAGGCGGCGACGACCGGCCTCGATCTCGGCCAGCGCCACCGCGTGCGGCCGATCTGTCCCGAATTCCGCCTTCTTGGCCCCGTCGGCGGCGTGGTTGCGGTGCGCCAGGCCGTGCTGCAGGGCGGTGAGCCGCGGCTGGCCGGCGACCGCCGCCGCCAGGGCCGGTGTAGCCACCTCGGGGATCACCGCCAGTGCCAGCGGTACCGCGTGCTGCGCCGCCAGCGACAACAGGCGGTGCAGCGCCGGAGTCACCGCGCCGGCATCGTCGTCGCGCCACCACAGCGTCGCCCGACGTCCGGCCCGTTCCCAGGCCGCCAGTTCGGTTGCCAGTTCAGCCCAGTCTGTCATCGCTCCAGTCGCGCTGGCGCGCGGCTGCCCAGCCGGCCAACAACCGGGCCGACGTCGCCGCGCCGTCGGTGTCGATCCCGGCGTCGGCCGGAACCTGCTGCATGGCCCGATCGACGGCTTTGGCCAACGAGGCCGGCGTCAGGTCATCTTCCGCGAGCACCGTCAGCGCACCGCGCCGCGCCAGCAGTTCGGCGCGTCTGGTTTGCTCGGATTCCAGTCCGCCGGCGTAAGGCACCACGACTGCGTGGCAACGGGCACGCATGCTCTCCATCAGGGTGTTGTAGCCGGCCTGGCTGATCGACATGGTGCAGTTCATCAGCAGACTGGGGAAGTCGCCGCGGGCACGTTCGACCAGGACGCCGGCCGGGGCCGCCGCAGCCATGGCCTGGAAATCCACCTCGGGCACCTTGACTCCGACCATCACCCGCCAGCGCCGGTCACTGAGTGTGGTCCGGGCCCGCGCCGCCATCGCCGTCGACAGCAACCGGTCGCCGACGGCGCCGCCACCGGCGGAGACGAGGACTTCCTGCCAGCCATCGCTGCCCGGCCCGCCGCGCACGCCGCGATCGTCGACGACATAGCCGGTGTAGTGCAGCTTGTCGGCGATCTCCCGGGCGTGGGGAAAGGTGACATCGAACGCGATCAGCGACGGATCGCCATGCACCAGGACATGATCGAAATAGCGGGTGACCAGCGCCAACATCTCCGCCAGTCGCTCCGGCTTGGGCGGCGCCACCAGGATATCGCGCACCGAGGACACCACCGCCGCCGGCCGCGGGCCCGTGACGGCCTGCTCGAGCAGCGGCAGCAGCTCGAAACGCATCTGCCGCCGGCCGAAGGGAAACAGCTCGAGCAGCACGACATGCGGCCGGGTCTGCTCGAAAATCTGCAGCAGCTGCTGCCGTCGCCGCTCCCGCCAGGCATCGTCGATCGGCTGGTCGTCCTCGTCCACCAGCTTCTTGAAATAGAGATCGACGGCGCGCGCTGCCGGCAGCTGCGCGAGCCGCGCCCCGCCGAGATCGAGGTTCGGAATCTGGTGACCGCCAGAGACGTAGGTCACGTCCATGCCCGCCGCCTGCATCGCCCGGGTCAGCGTGGCGCCCCGGCGCTGATGGCCGATGCCCAGCAGGTGCTGGACGTAGAACAGCACCCGCGGCCGGCTCATGGCGCCCGCAATGACAGGTTCATGCAACCGGGCGTCGGCTGGCCGCTGTCATCGAGCCGGAACAGATGGGCGCAGTGCCAGCGCAGCCGCACCGGCGGCTCGCCCAGCATGGGCCAGTCGTAGGCCGCGGCGAAGACGGCGCGGATGACCGCCTTATGGGCGACGGCGACATGGCTGCCGCCGATCCCGGCCAGTTCGGCCAGGAACGGCCGCAACCGCTCCTGCACCGCGCGCGGGCTTTCGCCGCCCGGCGGCTGGAAATCCAGTCCGCGATCCTCGTTACGCTGCATCTCCTCGCCCAGCTCGGCGTGCAGCTGCGCAAGGGTGCGACCCTCGAAACCGCCGAAGTCCATCTCGGTCAGCCGCGGCTCGATGCGCGCGGAAGCATGCCCCAACAGCGCCGCCGTCTCGCGCGCCCGCTGCAACGGGCTCACGTGCCACGTAGCCCCGTCCAGCCGCGCCGGCAGCCGGTAGGCGGCGACCTCGCGCCGCCCTTGCGGGCTCAGCGGAATATCGGTCCGTCCGGTAAGCCTGCCATCGTCGTTCCATGTCGTGCGGCCGTGCCGGATCAGCGCCAGCTCGGTCATGGCAGGTTCGCCTGCAACAGCGCCGCCGCCGCCGCCAGGTCGCACTCCTCGCCGGCGAACCTGCCGGCGCCCTCGGCCAGCCGCTGCCGCAGGGCGTCATCCGCCAGCAGGCGGTCGATCGCAGCGGCAAAGGGCTCGGGCTCGCCGGGCGGCACGAGCAGGCCACCGACGTCGTCGACGACCACGTCCGGCACGCCCCGTTCGGCGCCGGCAACCACCGGCAGGCCGGCGGCCTGCGCTTCCAGATAGGCCATGCCGTAGGCTTCGCCCACGCCCGGCCACAGATAAAGATCGCAGCCGGCATAGACCGCCGGCAGCTCTTCCGGCGGCAGACCGCCGGCCCAGCGGACTCGCGCGGATACCGGGGCAAAAGCCCGCTCCACCTCGGTCCGCGCCGGACCGTCGCCGACGACCAGCAGTTGCCACGGGCGCGGCGCAAGCTGGCGCAATGCCGCTGCCAAGACCCGATAGGAGTCGAGCTTGTCGCCCGGCCGCATCATCCCGACGGCCAGCAGCCAGGGTTGTGCCGGGTCCAGGCTGAACCGCCAGGCCAGCGCCGCGCGGTCGCGCGACGCGGCGCGATAGGGTGCGGCGTCGACGAACGGCGGCAGGAAGCAGAGTTGGTGCCAGTCCGGCACCAGCGGGGTGACGCAGGCCATGTCCAGTCGCGTCATGCAGAACACGACATTGGCAGCGGCGATCGCCTCCGCCGCGGCACGATGGCCGAGGTCCCACGGTCCACCGGTCTGCTTGGGCGCATGCGAGGCTTCGGCGATGACATAGGGGATGGCCAAGGCCGAGGAGATGGGCGGGCCGAGCCAGTCCGGCGCCTTGTGATAGACGTGGTAGGTGAACCACAGATCTGGCGGCGCGGCCGAGGGGCTGTCACGCCAGCCGGCAAGCAGCCGCTTGGCTTCCGCTGCACCTTGTCGCTGCAGGGCCTCCTGCTGATGCCGATCGCCGACACCATCGTAGCTGCGGAATTCCGAGGCGAGAAAGACCTCGTGCCCGGCCTCGCTCAGCGCCGCCTGCAGCAGCCGCGCCATTCGCCGGTCGCCGGACGGCGTTGCGTGGCTGGGCGCTTTGAGCGGTGCATAGAAGGCAATGCGCATAGGCCGGCTCAGGCACTGGCCCGGGTCGAGTTGGTCGTTACGGCCAGACCGAAGCGTTCCGCCAGCGGGTCGATGCAGACCGGCAGCGAGAACCGCGAGTGCACCTGATGCTGCCCGGCACGGCCAAGGCGCTCGCGGCGGGCCGGATCGACGGCCAGCGCGTTGATCGCCGCCGACAGGGCCGCCGGGTCACGCGGCGGTGCCAACAGGCCGGTGACATCGGGCTCGATCAGCTCGGGGATGGCCGAAACGTTGCTGGCAACACAGGCCAGACCCTGGCTCTGTGCCTCCAGCAGCACGTTGGGCAGGCCGTCGCGATCGCCATCGGCGGCGATCCGACTGGCCAGTACGAACAGGTCGGCGGCGCGGTATGCCGCCAGCACGTCCGCCTGCGACCGGGCACCGGCCCAGTCGATCCGGTCGGCAATCCCCAACCGCTGTGCCTGCTGCCGTAGCTGGTCGAGCAGCGGCCCGCCGCCGATGTGCCGCAACCGCCAGTGCAGCTCCGCCGGCAACAGCGCCAGGGCGTCGAGCAGGTCGTCGTAGCCTTTTTTCGCCACTGCGCGGCCGACGGAGAGGAGTTCCACCGGGGCTGCGGCATCGCCGCCGTCGCGCCGCGTCGGCGGCCGGGGCTCGGCGGCAAAGCAATCCAGATCGAGCCCGTGATAGACCAGTTCCACCCGCCCTCCGGCGTTGCCCGACGGTGCCAAAGCCGCCAGATCCGCATATGCCGCACGGCTGCAGGTCACTGCCCAGTCCGCCGCCGCCAGCTTCTCCCGCTTTTCCCAGTCCGGCGTGGTCCAGATGTCCCTGGCATGGGCCGACACGCTCCAGTCCAGGTCACGCAGCACTGCGACATAGCGCGCCACCGACCCCGGTGTGTGCAGGAAATGCGCGTGCAGCCAACGCACATCCGGTTCGAGCTCACGGGCGAGGACCAGCGCCTGGCCGAACCGGCGCACCCGGTTGGGTGTGCGGTCGCGCCAAAGGTCGCGCAGCCACAGGCGAACGAGCTGGCGGTAACGCGGCCAACGCCGCACCGTCCACCAGGCACGCAGCACCCGCAAAGGCTCCTGGTAAAGATACTCGGGCAGGTAGCGCACCGGTGCCCGGATCCGGCGATGCACGGGGTGGACATCAGGATCCGTCGGGTGACGCAACGAGACGATGCGGATCTCCAGGCCGCGCCGCTCCAGTTCGCAGATCTCCTGAGCGATGAAGGTTTCCGACAGGCGCGGGTAGCCCTTCAGGACGAACGCAACGGGCGCGGTCAACGGCGGTCTCAGGCTTGCTGCCTGGCGACGGGTTCGTTCTCGACACCGTACGGCGCCGGCACCTCGCCCGAGACCGGTTGCTCGACCAGCCAGGGTTCGACCAGCCGGTTGACGTTGTCCAGCCCTTCCAGCAGACCGGGCACCACGACCTCGGACGGCCGGTTCTGGTAAGGCAGTTCCCGCAACGCCTTGATCATGACCGACGAACTCAGCCGACCATCGCTTTCCAGCATGCGTGCCAGGCCCAGCTCCTGGGCCCGGCTGGCGCGGATGTACTGCTCCATCCGAGGCCGCGTCCGCGGTACGATCAGTGCCCGCTTGTCGAAGCTGAGGATCTCGCAAAAGGTGTTGTAACCACCCATCGCAACGACGCCGATGGCGTTTTCTTCCAGGTCCTCGATCTGGGCGTCGAACGTGATCGCCTCGACCTTGTCGAGCTCACGCACCCGGGTCATGAACTCGGCCTGCCGCTCGGGCTGCATGAACGGTCCCAACACCAAAAGTGCGGGATAGAGCAGCGGGTCATCCTGTTCATAGGCCCGCAGCACCCACTCGACGAGATCCTCGCCATCGCCGCCGCCGCCCGTCGTGACCAGGATATAGGGATTCTGCGTCAGCGGGGCGACCGGTCGGGGCGGACGGCTGGTCAACTTCTCACGCCGAAGGTAGCCGGTGTAGGTCATTTTGCGCCGCACGGATGGCGGCACGGGCAGGCCTTCGAGCGGGTCACAGATCTGCGGCAGGCCATACACCCAGATCTCATCATAGAGATCGCGCAGCGCCGGCATCGCGTTCTTGCGCTGCCATTCGGGGACCAGCATGCGCGGTTCGTCCATCACGTCGCGCAGCCCGAGTACGAGATGGGTACCGCTCTGCTTCAGCAGTTGAAGCGTTTCGGCGACCTCGCCGCGCAGGCCCAGGGGTTCCTTATCGACGATGAAGATGTCGGGTGCGAACAGCTCGGCCGTGTTGCGGATGATTCCCGCCCGCATCCGGATCGTCTGCTCGAAGTCGATGCCGAGATTGAGCGAGGTGTATTCGCTGTTGTGCAGCTTGATGACGCCGGGAATGCGAACGAAATCGACCCGGGCACGGAAGTCGAAGCTGCCGATGATCGGCGAGCCCGAAAGGATCAGCACCGACAGATCCCTATAGCGTCGCACCAGCGAATGAGCGACCGCCCGGCACCGGCGCAAATGCCCCAGTCCCATGGTGTCGTGGCTGTAGATCAGCACGCGTGCACCACGCATGTTCTGTGGCATGGTTAACGCCCCCCTAGTCGACAGCGGCGAATATCGCACGTGGTTCGGCGCGGGTGAAACGACTTTTTCCCAGAGCACACAGCCACTTCGCGGGATCGCGCACCGCGTTTACCGGCTGCCGGCGCTGGGCTAAGCTCCCCGGCGCACCGGCGGGGGATGCCGTCGGCCTGCACGAGGGGACCTGCTGGCGGACTGATGGAAAAGACCATCTTCGGGTATGTCTGGCGCTTCAGTCGCCGGCAACAGTTGAACCTGACCGTGATGTCGGTGCTGTCGCTGCCGTTCCTCTACATGTTCTATGAGGTCCCCAAGACCATCATCAACGAGGCGATCCAGGGCGACGAGGCGTCGTTCCCGGTCGATCTCGCCGAAAAGGCCCAGGTCGACGTTTTCGGCCTCGAGATTCCGCTGCTGGGACCGTGGCCGATCTTCCTGGAACAGACGACCTACCTGTTCGTCCTGGCTGGCGTGTTCCTGCTTCTGGTCGGCGTCAACCAGGGCTTCAAGTACGTCATCAACGTCTACAAGGGACTGACCGGCGAACGCATGCTGCGGCGGCTGCGTTTTGAACTGTTCAGCCGCGTCCTGCGGTTCCCGTTGCCAACCTTCCGCAAGATGAGCCAGGGCGAGATCATCCCGATGGTCACGGCCGAGGTCGAGCCGTTGGGCGGCTTCATCGGCGACGCCTTTTCGCTGCCGGTGTTCCAGGGCGGCTACCTGATCACCATCCTGATCTTCCTGTTCATGCAGGACTGGCGCATGGCGGCGGCGGCGGTGATGCTCTATCCGCTGCAGATCTGGCTGATCCCGCGACTGCAGCACCGGGTCAACATGCTGGGCAAGGAACGGGTGCGCCGGGTGAGGACCCTGTCGGACCGGATCGGCGAGACGGTCCAGGGCGTGCAAGAGGTGCACGCGCACGACACCTCGAACTACGTGCTGAGCGACTTCTCCCATCAGCTCTACGGCATCTACAAGGTGCGTGCCCTGATCTACCGCAAGAAGTTCGTCATCAAGTTCGTCAACAACACCATCCAGCAGCTTGGGCCGTTCTTCTTCTACTCGATCGGCGGCTATTTCGTGATCCAGGGCGAACTGCAGATCGGCACGCTGGTGGCGGCAATCGCCGCCCACAAGGATCTGGCCGCACCCTGGAAGGAGCTGTTGACCTACTACCAGCAGCAGGCCGACGCGAAGATCAAATACGACCTCGTCGTCACGCAGTTCGAGCCGCCCGGCATGCGCGGCGCCGACTATCAACTCGAAGAGCCGGACTCGCTCGGCCCGTTGATGGGCGAGTTCGCCATGTCCAACCTGACGCTGCGGGATGAACAGGACGTCGCCATCGTCGACGGGCTGTCCGGCCGGCTGCCGCTGGACAAGCGCTATGCCCTGGTCGGCGGTGGGGGCAGTGGCAAGGAGGAGTTGACGCTGCTGCTGGCCCGACTGCTGGATCCCGACCAGGGAACCGTCAGCGTGAGCGGCCGCGACATGACGGATCTGCAAGAAGCCGTGACCGGGCGGCGCATCAGCTATGTTGGTCCGGCGCCGCATATCTTCTCCGGCAGTCTGGCGGACAACCTGTTCTTTGGGCTCAAGCACCGGCCACTGATCCCGAATGCAGCGGACGACGCGGAAACCAAGGCGGAACGCCAGCGCTACCTGTCGGAGGCAGAGCGCTCGGGCAATCTCACCGCCGATCCCCACGCCGACTGGATCGACTATCAGGCCGCCGGTGCCGCGGCGCCTGAGGCTCTACAGGCGCAGGCGATCCGTATCCTGGAACTGGTGGCGATGGACGAAGAGGTCTACCAGTTCGGCCTGCGCGGGACGGTCGACCCGCACCAGCGGCCCGACCTGCCACAGGCGATCCTGGGTGCCCGCGCGCGCCTGCGCGAACGCCTGGCGATCGACCCCGGCCTGAGCGAACTGGTCGAGAGCTTCGACCCGGAGAAGTACAACCTCAACGCCAGCGTGGCCGAGAACCTGATGTTCGGCACCCCGGTCGGCCGCGACTTCGACTACAGGCACCTGGCGGGGAATCCGTATGTCCTGCAGGTGCTGGAGGAAACAGACCTGACCGACCGTTTCCTCACCGTCGGCTACCAGGTTGCCGCGACCATGACGGAGCTGTTCGCAGATCTGCCCGCCGACCACGAGTTGTTCCAACAGTTCAGTTTCATCTCGGCCGATGACCTGCCGGAGTTCCAGACGCTGCTGCAACGTGCAGACCGCAACAATCTGCCGGCGCTGACCGAGGGCGACCGCGCCATGTTGCTGTCGTTGCCGTTCAAGCTGGTGCCGGCGCGCCATCGCCTCGGGCTGGTCGACGACGACCTGCAGGCGAAAATCTTGCGGGCTCGGCTGCACTTTGCCGCCGAGTTGGCGCCGGACCTGCGCGACTCGGTGGAGTTCTTCGACGTCGAGAAATACAACGCCGCGACCAGCATCCAGGACAACATCCTGTTCGGTAAGGTCGCCTACGGACAGGCCCAGGCGCAGGAGCGGGTCGGCGCGCTGATGCGCGAGGTGGTCGACGAACTCGGCCTGCGGGAAATGGTTGTGGCGGCCGGATTGAGCTTCGACGTCGGTATTGGCGGTGCCCGCCTGTCAGCGGCCCAGCGGCAGAAGCTTGGACTGGCCCGCGGCGTGCTGAAGCAGCCGGATGTGCTGATCCTATCCGAGGCGACGACCGCGCTAGACTCGGCCACGCAGTCCCGGATAATGCGCAATCTGCTGCTCGAGTTTAAGGACCGTTGCGTACTTTGGGCGGTGCAGCGGGCCAGCATGGCGCAGGAATTCGATCAGATACTGGTCATGCGGCAGGGCAAGGTGCTGGAACGCGGCACGTTCGCCGATCTACAGCAAAGAAACGCCTATGTGAAAGAGCTGCTCGCCGCCGAGTGACAATGCCCTAAGGGAGAGCGCACATGAGCCTGAACGAAGAAGTGGAACTGCTGCGCAGCATCCCGCTGTTTGCCAACCTCGAACCGTCCAAGTTGAAACTGCTTGCGTTCACCAGCGAACGCCTGACCTTCCAGGAAGGCCAGGACCTGTTCGGCCAGGGCGACATGGGCGATGCCGCCTACCTGATCGTCAGCGGCACCGCCGACGTCGTCATCGAAGGCCCCCACGGCAACAAGATCACGGTGGCACATGTCGGCAAGAACGCCTTCGTCGGCGAGATCGCCATCCTGTGCGACGTGCCCCGGACCGCCACCATCACGGCGACATCCAAGCTCGAGACCCTGCGCATTTCCAAGGATCTGTTCTTCCGCCTGGTCAACGAGTTCCCGACAATGGCGGTCGAAATCATGCGCGAGCTGGCGCGCCGGCAAGAGCACACCAACGTACAGTTGACTCAGGCCAATCAGCGGATCAAGGAGCTGGAGCAGGCGGAGGCGTGAGCCGTCTCGACAGCGCCATTCGCCGGCTGCAGGCACAACGGGCCTGCCTCGACCTGGCCGTCGCCCAGATCCATGACGTCGACGGGCCCGTGCTGGAGCTCGGCCTGGGCAACGGACGCACCTACGATCACCTGCGCAGCCTGCTGCCGGCGCGCGAGATCTTCGTCTTCGAACGTGAGGTCCGGGCGCATCCCGATTGCATCCCGCCGGGGCGCTATCTGCTGTTGGGCGATTTTCGCGAAACTGTTCCACAGGCCGGCGCCCGGATCGGCGCGCCGGCAGCGCTGATCCATGCAGATATCGGCAGTGGCGACAAGGCCGTCACCGCATCGTTGGCCGGCTTCCTGGGCCCGGCGCTGGCACCGCTGCTGGCGCCCGCCGGCGTTGTCGTCGCCGATCAAGCCCTCGAGATCCCCGGCTGTCGGCCGCTGCCGCTACCGGAGGATGTCGCCAGTGGCCGCTACTTCATGTACCGCTGCCAAACGGTGACGCCGTGAACCGGCCGGTTGCCGACGATCTGCTCGTCCGGCTGAAGGCGGCGCCACGCGTGGGCTGCTCCGATCTGCTCGACAGCCAGCCGCTGCTGCTCGACCCGGCCGCTGGCCATGCCCGCCTGAGGTTCACCGCCGGCGTTGATTTCTGCGACAGCAACGGCCACGTCCTGGGCGGCTTCCTGGCCGCGATGATGGACGAAGCAATGGCAATCGCCGCCGTCGCTCAACGTCACTTCCGCCAGGCGGTGCCCACGCTGGCGATGCAGCTGAGTTGCCTGCGCCCGGTCACGCCCGGTCCTCTCCTGGTCGATGCCTGGGTTCGCCATTCGGAACCGCAACTGGCCTTTCTGCGCGCCGAGCTGCGCACCGACGGCGGTTCCGAGGTCTGCGCCACAGCAAACGCAACGGCCCGCTACACGCAGGACCGGCCCTTATGACTGCCAATACATCGGCGCCGGCCACGGCTTTGCTGGGCCATCGGCAGGAATGGACCGACGGCGATGCCGGTCGTGTCCGCTGCCGGTTCTCGGCAACGCCGTCGTTCTGCAACCCCTTGGGCGTGGTGCAGGGCGGCATGCTGATGGCGATGCTGGAACTGGCGATGAAAGACGCGGTCCGCGCCGCCCGCGGCGCTGCCGTGCCAGGCCGGCTCCTCGACCTGCAAGCCAGCTTTCTGCGTTCCGCCGCCCCCGGCGAGCTGCTTTGCGAAGCCGCGGTCACCCGCGCCGGTCGTCGCACGGCCTTCGTCTCCGCCGAACTGCGTGGTCCGGACGAGGCCGTGCTGGCAACCGCGACCGCCGTCCTTGCCCTGGATGCCGATCCGGCCTAAACCGCGCCCGTCACAACAGACCGTCGACGACCTGAAGCTTTGAGGCCCCACGTGGATCCGGCACAGGCAGAGGCGCAGTTCCAGCAGGCGGTCGCAGCCTACCGTGGCGGCGACTTTCCGGGCGCAGCGCGACTGTGCGAGGAGCTGCTTGCGTTCGATCCAGAGCATCCGGCCGTACTGCAACTGGCCGGCGCCACGGCTTTGCGCCAGGGACGGACCGACGATGCGGTGCAGCTCTTCACGGCGGCCGTTGCGGCCAAGCCCGACGACGCCGGCGCGCAGGTCAATCTGGGTGCGGCCCTCAAAGCCGCGCACCGACTGACCGAAGCGGCAGCAGCGTACCGCGAGGCCACGGTGCTTGCCCCCGAAAACGCGACAGCATGGTACGACCTGGGCAATGCCCTGCAGGCACTCGGAAACGACGGTGAAGCGGCCGACAGCTATCGCCGGGTGCTTTCCCTGAAACCCGAGCACGAACACGCGGCGTTCAATCTCGGCGTGCTGCTGCTGGCGCGTGACGAGCCGACCGAGGCCGCGCAGCTGCTGGCCCAGGTGGCGCGGCAGCACCCGAACTCGGCGGCCGCGCAAGCCAGGCTGGGGTTTGCCTTGCGGCGTGCCGGCAACACCGAAGCAGCGATCGACGCATTGCGCCGCGCCCTCGCCCTCGACGCCAACGATGTCGACGCGATGGCGATGCTGGCGACGACCCTTGGGGAACAGGGCGGTGACGGGTTGGACCAGGCGGCCGGGCTCTACCGGCGGGCGTTGGCGCTGGCGCCGGCACGGGCGGAGATCTGGTCGAACCTGGCGTGGACACTGGCAGAGATCGGCCAGCTCGATGCTGCCCTAAATGCCGCCAACGAAGCCACGCGACGCGATCCGGAGCTGCCTGCCGGGCACTATCATCTCGGCCTGATCCAGCAGCGTCGGAACGCACTGGCCGAGGCCGAAGCGGCATTGCGGCAGGCGATCGCCCTCAACCCGCGCTATGTTCGTGCCTACTCGACGCTGGCCCTGGTCCTTGAAAGCCAGGGACGCCACGGCGATGTTGCGGCCATCGCCGACCCCGCGCGCGTCGTGCAGGGCTTTGCCCTCGACGAACTGATCGACGTCAGCGATGTCGACGCGTTCAACCGGGAACTGGTCGCGTTCATCCACCGCACGCCGACCCTGATGGCAGAACGCCCCAACCGTGCCACCACCGGCGGGGCGCAGACGCTGGACCTGGCGCAGGATCAGGCAGCGGTCGTGCAGACCTTCCGGGATGGCGTGAACCAGGCCGTGAAACGGTATCTCGCGGCCCGCCGGGAGGCTGGCCCGGACGGCTATTTCCAGACCGCGCCGGAACACTGGGAGCTGTCGATCTGGGCGGTCGTGCTGGCGTCCGGCGGTTACCAGGCGCCGCATAACCACCCGACCGGCTTCATCAGCGGGGTCTACTATCCCAAGGTGCCTTCGGTCGTCGGGACGCGAGGCGAAGACGGCTACATCGAGTTCGGGCCGTCGAACGTGACCGGCCCGGACGGGCGGCAGCTCGCCTCAGGCCTGCGGATGACGGCAAGACCGCAGGAAGGCCGGATGTTCCTGTTCCCCTCTTACCTCTGGCATCGCACCATTCCTTGCACCAGCGACGAAGAGCGGATATCGGTCGCCTTCGACGTGCTCTGGCGTTGAATCCTGGCCAGGCCGTCGTTCAGCCTTCCAGGTCGACGACCACGGGGGCATGGTCGGACGCCTTCTCATAGCCGCGCGCCGGCTTGTGCACCCAGGCAGCCCGTACGGCATCGCTCAGGGCCGGCGTCGTCCAGATGTGGTCGAGGCGGCGGCCCTTGTCCGCTTTTTCCCAGTCCCGTGCCCGGTAGCTCCACCATGTGTAGAGGTGCTCCTCGGGCGGCACGTAGCGACGCACTGCGTCGTCCCAGTCATGGCTGGCATACCAGTGGTCCAGGTGGGCAACTTCGATCGGCGTGTGGCTGACCACCTTCAAGAGCTGCTTGTGGTTCCAGACGTCGGTTTCTAGGGGCGCGACATTGAGGTCGCCGAGCAGCACGAACCGGTTGCTGCGGCGCTTGCGCCGGCGGAACCAGTCGCTGACCTCGCGCATGAAGGCCAGCTTGTGCGCAAACTTGTCGTTGACGTCGGGATCGGGGATGTCACCGCCGGCCGGAACGTAGAAGTTGTGCAGCTCGATCCCGCCTGGAAGCCGGCAATAGAGGTGGCGGGCATCGCTGATCCCGCACCATTCCCGACGCGTGACCTTGTTCAACGGCAGCTTCTCGGTCGCGCAGATGGCGACCCCGTGGTAGCTCTTCTGCCCGAATATGGCCAGGTGCGCAAAGCCCAGGTCATGCAGCGCCTCGCGGGGAAACTGCGCGTCATGGACCTTGGTTTCCTGCAGGCAGAGGACATCGGGCGCCAGGTCGTCGACCACCCGGGCCAACAGCGGCAACCGGGCACGCACCGAGTTGATGTTCCAGCTGACAATCCTGAGACGCATGGTCGACGCCGGCCGTGGATCTCTCAGGCGCGGTAGCTGACGCTGAGTTCGCCGATCCCCTCGATCCCGCCCTCGAGGCGGTCGCCCGGCCCGACTGCGGCAACCCCTTCAGGCGTGCCGGTGTAGATCAGGTCGCCGGGCTGAAGATGGAACAGCCGCGACAGATGGGCGATGGTCTCGGGCACGTTCCAGATCAGGTGGGACAGGTCACTGTCCTGGCGCACCGCGGCGTTCACGTTCAGCCAGATCCGCCCATGTGACGGGTGGCCGATCTCGGCCGCCGGCCGGATGGCGCCGATCGGCGCAGCCTGGTCGAACGCCTTGCCCGTATCCCAGGGCCGCCCCATCTGCTTGGCTTCGCCCTGCAAATCTCGTCGCGTCATGTCGAGGCCGACGGCGTAGCCATAGACGTGGTCCAGCGCCTCGGCCTCGGCGATTTCGACGCCAGCTCGGCCGATGGCGACCACCAGCTCGATCTCGTGGTGCAGATCGTGCGTCGCCAGGGGATAGTCCAGCTCCGCGCCGTCCATGACCACCGCATCGGCAGGCTTGGTAAAGAAGAACGGCGGCTCGCGGTCGGGGTCGTGGCCCATCTCCCGGGCATGGGCCGCATAGTTGCGGCCGACACAGTAGATCCGATGGACGGGGAAGCGTGCCTCGCTGCCGACAACGGGCACCGTAGCCTGAACCGGGGCCGGTACGACAAAACTCATCCTTACGCCTCCCTGCCTGCAACCTTGGCGACGGCTAGAACAGATAATAGCTGGCGCCAACCAGGCCAAGCGGCCAGCGGCCCGACTCGAACAGCCGGTACTTCACGGCGAACGGATGCGGCTCATCGTCGTCAAGCTCCGCCGCCAGCACCAGGCCAGCCTGATAGCAGGCCTGGGCGGCGGCGCCAACGGCCGTGCGGATCAGCGCGTCGTCACTGACCTGCCAATGGGCGGCCGTCGCCTCGATGCTCTCGACGATCGTCTCGGCGGCAACGTTGCTCAGATGCGCCAATGCCAGCTGCACCGTGGCCTCGTCGGCACGCTCGCAGGCTTCCGTCACCAGCGCCACGCGCAGCTGTTCCTCGGCCTCCCAGAACGCCGTGTTCCACTCCGGATTGCGCACCGCCTCCTCGGCTTCCTGCCAGTCGGCGGCCGGCACCACCGTGGCCTCAGCGAAGCCGAGGCCGACCAGATAGTCCTCGGCCAGGTTCAGTTCCCGCTCGTCCAGCGGTTCGCCGAGCGTGGCGAACCACGGAACCTCGCGCAGCATGCGCGCAAACTGCGATACCGCCAGCAGCCCCGGGAAGTCAGCCAGATCGGCGTCGACCAGGTCCTCGTCGTCGCGGATCCGGTTCATCGATTGCCGCGATCCTCGCGCCACAGGCCGAAGCGCTCCTGCACCGGCCGGTCGGAGAAGCTGAACAGCACGGCATCGTCATCCGCTTCGTGCTGATGGTTCCGCCAGGCAGGTACGATGAAGGTATCGCGCGGGCCCCAGTCGAGGACGCTGTCGCCGACGGTGGTGCGACCGTGTCCCTCGACCACGCTGAAGACCGTGCCGTCCGTGCTGCGATAGCGCGCGCCGCTGAAGCCCTTCGGCAGCAACTGCATGAAAGTGGCCATCGTCGGCATCGCGTAGTCGCCGCTGGCTGGGTTCACATATTTCAGCTTGAGGCCGTGGCAGGGATCCCACTCGCCGGCGCGGCGCATGGTTTCCAGCGCCTCGCGGGTGCGCGCGTAGGGATAGTTGAACACCGGCGAACTCGGGCCGGACGGTCGCCAGTCGACCGGCAGCAGCCCCGAGCCATAGCGCGCCAGGGCATCGCCGTCCGGCCGCGCCAGCGGCTGACTGTCGGCATCGAGATCTTCGGCAAAGCTGGCTTCGAGAAATCCGACGATCGGCACGTCGAGGCCGTCGAGCCAGACCATCGGCTGGTCGCTGTCGCTGTCGTTGCCGTGATCGTGCCAGGTCCAGGTCGGCGTGATCACGAAGTCACCCGGGCGCATCACCGTCTTTTCGCCTTCGACCGCTGTGTAGGCGCCTTCCCCTTCGACGATGAAACGCAGCGCCGACTGGGTGTGCCGGTGCGCCGGGGCCACCTCGCCGGGCAAGATCAGCTGCAAGCCGGCATAAAGGGTGTTGGTGATCTTCGATTCTCCCCGCAATCCGGGGTTTTCCAGCACCAGGACCCGGCGCACGGCCTCCTTGGCGGTGATGATCGAGCCCGACTCCATGATCGCATCGCGGATCTCTTCGTAATGCCAGACGAACGGCTCGGCCCGGCTCTTCGGCTCGGGTGTGATCAGCGCGTCGAGCACCTCCCACAGCGGCGCCAGGTTCTGGCCGTCGATGCGGTCGTAGTAGGCCCGGCGTGCGGTCTGGCTGGTTGGCTCCACCATGCCTGTCCTCCTTGCTGGCGCCGCAGTGTAACCCGTCGGATCAGGTCCCGCTCACCGATCCGCTGCCTGCACGCGGCAGCTCGTGGGCGGCGTAGAAGGGGTCTGCATGGATGTCCTCGACCCGGACGCCGAGCCGGCGGCCGCTGGCCGCGACGGCATCGACCATCGGCGGCGGACCGGCGACATACAGCTTGGCGCCATCCAGGTCGGCGTAGTCGGCAGCCAGGGCGTCATGCAGGAAGCCGCCGCGAAAGGGCGCCGGATCACCTGCTTCCGACAGCACGACGTCATAGCGAAGGTTGTCGTGGCGGTGTGCCAGCGCCTGGAAGTGCTCGACCAGGTACAGGTCGCGTTGCGTCCGGGCGCCGAAGTAGAGATGGATCGGCTGGGCCAGCCCCTGCGCCAGCGCAGCCTCGACGATCGCCTTCATCGGCGCCAGGCCCGAGCCACCGGCGACGGCGATGATCGGGCCGCGGTGGCTGTCGCGCAGGAAGGCAAAGCCCATGGGGCCGGTGACGCCGACGCGGTCTCCGGGGCGCAGCGACGTTGCCACGAAACGGCTGACGGTGCCGTCGGCGACGGCACGGACGTGGAACTCGATCACCTCGCCGGCGGGTGGCGTGGCCATGGAGAAATCCCGGTCCGGCTGGCCGGCAAAGCGCACGGCGGCATACTGGCCGGGGCGGAAGTCGAACGGTCCGCCGCGCGCGATACGCAGGCGGACGACCGTAATGTCGTGCGTCGCCGCGACCACCTCTGTGACGGCACAATCCAGCTGACGTAGGGGATGCTGGATCGTCTCGTCCAGTTCCAGCCAGGCCACGGCAGCGTCACTGCGGGGCACGGCGCGACAGGCAAGGATCAGGCCCTGGGTCCGTTCCGCTTCGGTCAGGGCGTAGTCGTTGTGAGGCAGCAAGTCCACGTCGCCCCGCAACAGGCGCGACTTGCAGGCCGCGCAATTGCCCGACTGGCAGCCGAACGGATAGGCGACGCCGGCGGCGAGCGCCGCGGCCAGAATGGTCTCGTCGCTGGCGACCGCGACCTCGCGACCCGCCTGGCGGATCGTCACTCTGTATTGCACTTGGCTGGAACCGGCCGTCACGTGTCGCGTTCGTCGGGCGCACCGGCGGCCAGCCACCGTCGATAGTCCTCGAGGACCTGCTCGGATGGCGGATAGAGACCCGGCAGCGGTTCGCCGCGGGCAAGACGACGATGGACGTACGCTTCCACGCGGTCCTGCTCCTGCCCGGCTGCTGCAACCTCGGACGCCATGCCACGCGGGACGACGACGACGCCTTCGTCGTCGCCGACGACGATGTCGCCGGGCAGCACCGCCACGCCGCCACAGCTGACCGGGCATTGCAGATCGGCAATCATCAGCTGGGTGAAACTGGGCGGCGGAGCCGGCGCCGCCATGTACATGGCCAGGCCCAGACTGCGGATCTCGTCGATATCGCGCATGCCGCCGTCGGTCACCGCCGCGGCGATGCCGCGCACCTGCAGCCGCATCGCCAGATTGCCGCCCAACATGCCGACACCGCAGTGGCCACCGGCATCGAGCACCAGCACGGCGCCGGCGGGGATTTCCTCTACCGCTCTCGCAATCAGGCTGTCGGGGTGATCGAGATGCTGCTGCGGCAGCAGATCCTCACGCAGCGGCAGATAGCGGATCGTGTAGGCCGGCCCGGCAAAGCGGCAGTTGCCGGCATCGAGCGCCGTCAGCCCGACCATGCTGGTATTGCGCAGGCCGCGCAGCATCAACTGTGTCGTCAGCGTCGGGGTGGTGACGCGGGCGAGCCCCGAGACCACGTCGTCCTCATGCCCGCTTCCGGCCATCGCTCCGCCTCCCGCACCGCCGCGCTACCTGCAGCGGGCATGCTACACGCGTCGGTCGGCGGGCACGAGCGCGGCGGCTACGGCCCCTTGGATTCGTGCACGCTGTACTCCGGCGTGGTCTTGTCGAGGCGCTCCTTGCCGGCCCATGGCTTGGGCTCGCCGGCACAGGCGGCCAAGATGAACGTCACCAGCAGGAGCAGGGGCAGCAGGCGGTCGTGGGCATGCATGGGCGTGCTCTCAGTGTTGCGCGCGATGCGTCCCCTTCGGGCACGCTAAGCCGACGACAGCGGAGAGGGAAATCACGTTGTTCTTCCGGGATTTCACTTTGCCGTCGAGGGAAAGTGAACTAGCGTTCGCCGCCATGAAACAGGGCCGGCAACCGCAGAATGCGACCGGGCAACGGCCGGGACGTCGCAAACGGCGGGCAGCGCCCGTTGACTTCGACCTGTTGCCCGGACTGCTCGGCTACAACCTGCGCCGAGCCCAGGTCTCGGTGTTCCAGGACTTTGCCCGCAGCCTTGAGGAATGCCGTCTGACGCCCGGTCAGTTCGGCGTCCTGGTGCTGATCGACGCCAATCCGGGGATGAACCAGACCCAGCTGAGCGAGGCCCTGCGGGTCGATAGATCGACCGTTGTCACGGTGATCGATCGGCTCGAGGAGCGCGGCGTGGTCGAACGTGCGCCGTCGCCGGACGATCGCCGTTCTTACGCCCTGCGCCTGACCGCTGCCGGGGAGGTCCTGCTGTCCCGGGCCAAGCCGTTGGTCTTGGCCCACGAAACCCGGCTCGGCGACGGTTTCGAAGCCAGCGAGCTGGCGACCCTGACGACGCTGCTGCAGCGTCTGGCAGATGCGCGCTGATATCGGCCGCGGGCCACGGCAGACAACGCCATGACCAGGTCAGACCCCGACGGCAGTATCGACCCGACCGATCCCGATCGCTACCGGCACTGGGTCGAGGACACCGTTCGCTACTCCGACACCGACGCCAGCGGCCATGTGAACAACGTCGCTTACGCTGCCTATATCGAAAGCGGTCGCGTCACCTTCGCCCGCAACAGCGGTATCGACCGGACAGCCGGCGAAGGCTGGATCCTTGGCCGGTTGAGCATCGACTACAGGGCCGAGGCGTTCTTTCCGGGGCGCGTTCGCGTCGGTTCGCGGGTGCTGCGGGTCGGCGGCAAGTCCATGACCCTGGCCAGCGCCGTGTTCATGGACGACCGTTGCCTGGCGACGGCGGAGTCCGTGCTGGTGTTCCGGCGCAGCGGCGCGAGCTGTCCGATCCCCGACCGCATCCGCACCTATCTGGAGTCCCAGGCCAGCGCGTGACCTCGGCTAGTCGCTGCGACGATGTTCCCTGGCGGCGCCACGGGCTGACGGTAGCGGCACGGCGATCGCCCGCCGGCGCCGGCGTTGCCGGACCGCCGTGGCGGCGTAGATCTGTTTCTCCGCTTCGACCAGCAGCACGCCGCCGATCGCCTGGACCCAGCGCAGCCCGACCTTTTCCCATGCCCCCGCCGTGCGCAGCAACATGTGCGAGCGCAACGGCGGCATGTACAACGCCGTCGCCCTCTGGGTCGGCTGGAACATGTTGTCGCGCAACAACCGCGACAGCTGGCCTGGGCTGTAGGGATAACCGTGCCCGAACGGCGTCCGCTCCACCCGCGCCCAGATCCCGCGCCGGTTCGGCACCACAGCCTGCAACCGCCCGCCCGAGGCCAGCACGCGCCAGACTTCACGCAGCAACGGCCGGACCTGCTCGGCGTTTTCCAGCCCGTGCACCAGCAGCACCCGGTCGACGCTGGCGTCCGGCAGGGGCAGTTCGTGCTCGTCCGTGAGGGCGACCAGCCCAGCCTGCCGATCGGGCCAGCGATGGACGCCCTGTTGCGCCGGCATCATCGCGATGACCCGCTGCGCCTCGTCGCGAAACTGCTGCAGATAGGGCGTGGCGTAGCCCAGGCCGAGGATGTCGAGCCCGCGCACGTCGGGCCACAGCCGGCGGATACGGTGGCGGAGCAGGTGCCGGGCCACCTGTCCGAGCCGGAGGCCGTAGAACTCCCGCAGATCGGTGACGTCGGGACGCATGCCCGCAAACCTAGCACAGATGCTATGCTGAACATGTTAACAGCCATTAACTTAACGATCATTCACCGCATCCGGCGCGGTTCACGCGCAGGCCGCAGGTCCCCCAAAGAGCCCAGTGGAGCAGAACAGCATGGCGCAGCTCGACATCGTCCAGATCCCGGTGCTCAACGACAACTACGTCTATTTGGCCCATGAGCCGCGATCTGGTGCGACGGCCGTGGTCGATCCGGCGGTTGGCGGGCCGGTGCTCGAGACGCTGGCAGTCAGGGGCTGGCAACTGAGCCATATCCTCAACACCCATCACCACGGCGACCATACCGGCGCCAATCTGGAGCTTAAGGCGGCGACGGGCTGTATTATCGTTGGCCCGCGTGCCGATGCCGCGCGGATTCCCGGCATCGACGTGGAAGTCGGGGATGGCGACAGCTATCGCCTGGGTCAGGCCGAGGCCAGGGTGTTCGACGTGCCCGGCCACACTCGCGGCCACATCGCCTATTGGTTTGCCGACTCCCAGGCGCTGTTCTGCGGCGACACCCTGTTTGCCCTCGGCTGTGGGCGGATGTTCGAGGGTACCCAGGAGCAGATGTGGGCGTCGCTTAGCAAGCTCATGGCCTTGCCGGGCGAGACGCGGGTCTACTGTGCCCACGAGTACACGCAGGCCAACGGCCGCTTTGCCCTGACGGTCGAGCCGGGCAATCGGGCGCTGGTCGCGCGGATGGCGGAAATCGACCGTTTGCGCGCCGCGGGCACGCCGACCGTGCCTTCGACCATCGCAGAGGAGCTGGCAACCAATCCGTTCCTGCGCCCCGACAGCGCCGAACTGCAAGACATCGTCGGGCTGGCAGGGGCGGAACCGGCAGAGGTGTTCGGCCGGACACGGGCGATGAAGGACAGCTTCCGCGGCTGACGCGGCCGCGACACTTCGTCGCGCGGAACGAAATTTCCTTTCTTTCCCAGCCGTTTAGGGCTGATGTGACGGTATTGTCATGAATTTTCTATGGGTAATTTATGCGACTGAGTTGCATTCACAGAAATTGCCGTCTAAGCTGCCGCCAGATGCGACCCGTTCGCAACTAATGTTGCCCCGTATCCTGACCGAAAAGAGCATCGAGCCATGACCCATCTACGGGCTATTGTTGCCGCGGCGGCGTTCACCAGCGCGGCCCTGCTTCCGATCGCCGCGAGCGCGGCATCGGAGGTCAACGTCTATTCCTACCGCCAGGAATTCCTGATCCGGCCGTTCCTCGAGAAATTCACCGAGCAAACCGGGATCAAGGTGAACGTGGTGTTCGCCAAGAAGGGCATGCTCGAGCGCCTGAAGGCGGAAGGCATGAACAGCCCCGCCGACGTGGTGCTGACCGTCGACATCTCGCGCCTCGATGCGCTGGCCAACGCCGGCGTGCTGCAGGCGGCGGACTCGAAGGTTCTGGCCGCGAACGTCCCGGCGCAGTACCGCCATCCCGATGGCCTGTGGTACGGGCTCACCTTGCGCGCACGGCTGATCTACGCCTCCAAGGAGCGCGTGCCCGAAGGCACGATTACCCGTTACGAGCAGCTGGCCGATCCCATGTGGCGCGGCAAGGTCTGCATGCGTTCGTCCAAGCACGTTTACAACCGGGCCCTCATGGCCTCGATGATCGCCGCCCATGGGCAAGCTGACGCCGAGGCATGGGCCCGCGGCCTGCAGGCAAATCTGGCCCGCAAACCGCAGGGCAACGACCGCGGCCAGGTCAAGGCGGTGATGGAAGGCCAATGCGACCTGGCCATCGGCAACAACTACTACTACGGCAAGATGAAGTTCAACGAGAAGAAGCCCGAGCAAAAGGCCTGGGCCGCCGCGGTGTATCCGATCTTCCCGAACGCCGCCGACCGCGGCACGCACGTCAATATCTCCGGCGTCGCCATGACCAAGGCATCGAAGAACAGCGAGGCCGCGCTGGCACTCATGGAGTTCCTGAGCGGCGACGTCGCACAGCAGATGTACGCCTCCGTGAACTATGAGTATCCGGTCAAGCCGGGCGTGGCGATCGATCCCGAAGTGGCCTCCTGGGGTGACCTGAAGGCCGACCCGGTCGCATTGCAGAAGATCGCCGACCTGACACCCGACGCGATCAAAGTCTTCAATGCCGTCGGCATCCCCTGACCGGGACTGACCGCGCGTGACCGACCTCGTCGCGCAGGCAGGACAGAACCGAACGGCGCTCCGCCGTCCGCTTGTGGACGGCTGGAGCGCCGTCGCCATTGTGCTCGCGCTGCTGATCTGCCTTCCGGTCCTGACCATTGCCGGACTGGCCCTGTCTCCCGTCACGGGGATCTGGGGCCATCTGGCGTCCACGGTGCTGCCCGGTTACGTGGCCAACACCCTGGCGCTGCTGCTGCTCGTCGGCAGCGGCGTCGTGGTCATCGGCACCGGCACGGCCTGGCTGGTCAGCATGTGCCGCTTCCCCGGCCGGCGGCTGTTCGAGTGGGCGCTGCTGTTGCCGCTGGCCTGTCCTGCCTATGTCATCGCCATCGTCTATGGCGAGATGCTCGACTACGCCGGCTGGGTGCAGATCTGGCTGCGCGACCTGTTCGGCTGGACCAGCCCGGCCGACTACTGGTTTCCCGACATCCGCACGCTTGGCGGCGCCGCCGCGATGCTGACGCTGGTGCTCTACCCCTACGTCTATCTGCTCGCTCGCGCCGCATTCCTCGACACGTCGGTCTCCGCCCTCGAGGTCGCCCGCACGCTCGGCCTGGGGCCACGTCGCGCCTTCCTGCGCGTCACCCTGCCGCTGGCCCGTCCGGCCATTGTCGTCGGCCTGGCGCTGGCATTGATGGAAGTGCTGGCCGACTTCGGCACGGTGCAGATCTTCGCCGTCGATACCTTCACCACCGGCATCTACGACGTCTGGCTCGGCTTCAACGACGTGCATGCAGCCGGTCAGCTGGCTGCCCTGCTGCTGCTGTTCGTGCTGCTGCTGATCTCGCTGGAGATGCTGTCCCGGCGCGGCCGGCGGTTTCACAATGCCGGCCGCCATTATCGCGGTTTGCCGACGCTGCAGCTGCGCGGCTGGCGCGCCTGGGCGGCGACGACCGCCTGTGCCCTGCCGTTGGGCCTGGGATTCATGCTGCCGGCCGGCGTGCTTGCCCACTGGGCAGCGGTGACCGGGGCCGACGTGCGCCTGGGTGACTATCTCTCCGACCTGACGACCACGGTGCAGCTGGCGGCGATGGCTGCCGTCCTGGCCGTCGCCGTGGCGGTGTTCCTGTCCTACGCCATGCGCCTGTCGCCGCGCCGGCCCCTGATCGTCGCCGCCCGGGTTGCCGCCTCCGGCTATGCCATCCCGGGACCGGTGATCGCCGTCGGCGTGCTGCTGCCGTTCGCCTGGCTCGACAACATGGTCGACGCCGCCATGCGCGCCGGCTTCGGCGTCTCCACCGGGCTGATCCTCAGCGGCACCGTGGTCGCGCTGCTGTTCGCTTATCTCGTGCGCTTCCTGGCGTTGTCGCTGGGCAGCGTCGAGGCCAGTCTGCAGCGCGTCACCCGCAACATCGACGGCGCCGCCCGCAGCCTTGGCCATGGCCCCTGGCGCACTCTGTGGCGGGTCCACCTGCCGATGATCCGCGGCGGCCTGCTCACCGCCGCGCTGCTGGTGTTCGTCGACGTGATGAAGGAGTTGCCGGCGACGCTGCTGCTCCGACCGTTCAACTTCTCGACCCTGGCGACCCGGGTGTTCGAGTACGCCAGCGACGAGATGTTCGAGGAGACCGGCCTGTGGTCGCTGTCGATCGTCGCCGCCGGGATCCTGCCGGTGCTGGTGCTCAGCTACGCCATCGGCCGGTCGCGCCCCGGCGGCGCGGCCATGGACGGCTGACGGCGGCGCAACAGGTCGCTCGACGCGAGCAGCGCGCCGCCGGTGATCAGCAGGCAGGCCAGGGCGAGCGTCCACGACGGCGCGGCGTAGCCGGCGGCCACCAGCAGCAGGGTCGACAGCAGGGGTGCCGCATAGGAGGCGGTGCCGAGCAGCTGGATATGTCCGCGCTTGACGCCCACGTCCCAGCAGAAGAAGGCCAGGCCAACCGGTCCCAGGCCAAGCCCCAGCACCGCCAGCCACTGGCCCCAGGTCGCCGGCCAGACGGTTTCCTCGAACGCCAGATGCGCGAGCAGCGCAAGCAGCGCGGTGACCCCGCAATAGCCACCGACGGTATCGGTCGGGACGGCGGCGAACCGGCGTGACAGCACCGAATAGCTCGACCAGATCAGGGCGCAGGCAAGCGCGGCGCCATAGCCGGTCATGAACTGCACCTGGAAGCTTACGCCGCGCCCACCGGTCACCAGCAGGATGGCCCCAGCGAGACCGACCAGGGCCCCGGCCAGATGCTGCCAGCGCAACCGTTCGCCCGGCAGGGCCGCCGACAGGATGACGATCAGCAACGGCCACAGATAGGCGATCAGGCTGGCCTCGACCGCCGGCGCGTTGCGCAGGGCCAGGAAGTAGAAGAAGTGATAGCCGAACAGGCCACCGACCCCGAGCAGCCAGACCGGCCAGGGCTGGCGCAGGAACCGCCCGACCGGATCGCCACGCAGGACCCACTTCACCGCCACCACCGCGGTGGCAACGGCAAAGGCCATGGCGGCGAGCTGGAACGGCGGCACCTGGCCGCTGGCCGCGGTCAGCAGCGCCAGCACCGCCCACATCAGCACCGCCAGGAAGCCGATCGCCGTGGCCCGGATCATCACCGCGAAACGCTCCCGCCAGAGACCGTCGTCTGCGCCACCTTGCCGCCCTAGTCGTCCTTGAAGAACGCGGCGTCTGGCTCGACCTGATAGCCTTCGACCAGCCGGTTGGTCTCGTTGAACATGCCGACGACGCTCATCAGTTCGCCCAGCATCTCCTCGCTCATGCCCTGCTTGCGCGCCGCCGCTGTGTGCGAGCGCACGCAGTACTCGCAGCCGTTGGTGGCGCTGACGGCAACGGCGATCAATTCCTTGGTCAGCGGGTCGAGCACGCCCGGCGCCATGATCTCCTTCAGGGTCTGCCAGGTCCGGCGCAGCAGCGGCGGGTGGCTGGCGATGGTGCGCCAGAAATTGGGCACGGCATCGATACCGCGCGTGCGCATGATGTCGTCGTAGACTTCGCGCACTTCCGCACTCGCTTCTTCGTAGGCGACCGGTCGCACCATGCTGTGCATTGCCTTTCCTTCCCCAGGTTCTCACGATCGACGCAAAACGGCCGGCACCCGGACATGCCGGGAGCCGGCCGCAGCTTCGCGGCTTGTCTTGCCGGGATCAATACATGTGCTGGCCGCCGTTTACCGACACGGTGGAACCGGTCATGAAGGTGGCGTCGTCGGAGACCAGGAACAGCACTGCACGGGCGATCTCCGAGGCATGGCCCAGGCGGCCGACCGGGATCGTGGCGATGATCTTCTCGAGCACGTTGTCCGGCACCGCAGCGACCATGTCGGTGTCGATGTAGCCCGGGGCGATGGCGTTGACGGTGATGTTGTGCCGCGCTCCCTCGAGCGCCAGCGCCTTGGTGAAGCCGTGGATGCCCGATTTGGCGGCGGCATAGTTGACCTGGCCGTACTGCCCGGCCTGGCCGTTGATCGAGCCGATATTGACGATGCGGCCGAAGCGGTTGTCACGCATGCTCGGGAACACCGCCTTGCAGAGGTTGAAGCAGGAGCCGAGGTTGGTGTCGATGACGGCCTGCCAGTCCTCGTGCGACATCTTCATCAGCGTGCCGTCGCGGGTGATGCCGGCATTGTTGACCAGGACCTCGACCGGCCCCAGTTCCTCGGCGATGCGGGCCACGCCGGCCTGGGTCGCGGCATAGTCCGAGACGTCGAACTTGTAGGCGTTGATGCCGGTCTCGTCGCTGAACCGGGCGGCAGCGGCATCATTGCCGCCATAGTTGGCAGCAACGGCATAGCCGCTTGCCTTCAGCGCTTCGCAAATGCCGCGGCCGATGCCGCGGGTCCCGCCGGTGACGATTGCCACTCTGGCCATGATCCCAAACCTCCCTAATGAGTCAGGTCGGCCGGTGCTGCCGCGCCGCTGACTGACGTTCCGACTCTAACAGATCAATCGGACGATCGCGTGACGCAGGCCGCCGGCCCGCGGTCGCATAACACAACCACCGCAACGGCAGTGAGGATAGGTCCCGTCGCCGGCGCGTCAAATCGTCGCGCTGGCCCCGGCGGGCGCGAGCAGCCAGTCGACCAGCGGGCGCCAAAGCGCCGCGCGGGCGCCGCCGCCCACCATCATGCCGATGTGACCGGCCTGCGGCGTCAGCACCGTCGCGCCCGGCAGGGCACGTGCCAGCGGCCAGGCCGAGGCGGGCGGCACGATGCGGTCGTTCTGCGGGATCACCACCATGCTCGGCAGTTCCAGGCGCGCGGGCTCGACCGCCTGGCCGGCGAGACGCCAAGTGCCGCGGGCGGGACTGTTGTCGCCGTACCAGCCGGCCAGGCACTCACGCGCCACCGCCGGGACCAGCGGCACGCCGTCGTTCAGCCAGTCCTCGAGCTGCACGAAACGGGCAGCCGCCCGGCTGTCCGGGTCCAGGGTGGCAAAGCGGCGGAACTTGCGTTCGGCCAGATTGGCGTCGAGGCCGGCGAACAGCGCCTGCAGGATATCCACCGGCAGCTTGCCGAAGGCGGTCAGGATCGTCTCCAAAACCGGCATCAGTGCCTGCAGCAGAGGCTGCTGGCGGCCGAGCCCGGCGTGGAAGTCCCACGGCGTCGCCAGCAGCGCCAGGGCCGACACGAGGTCGGGACGCTGGACCGCGGCACCCAGCGCCAGGTTACCGCCCATACAGTAGCCGACCAGCCGCACCGGCCCCCCGGTCAGGGCCGTGGCCGCGGTCAGGGCATCGACCAGCCGGCCACAGATATAGTCGCTCAGATCGTAGCTCTGCTCGTCCGGCCCGGGCTCGCCCCAGTCCAGCAGCAACGGCCTGATGCCCTGCTCTGCGGCCCAACGCAGCAGGCTGCAGTCGTCCGCCAGGTCAAGGACGTAGGCGCGGTTGACCAGCGACGGCACGAACAGCGCCGCCACGCCGGCGCCGCCATAGTCGAGCAGCCGGCTGCCGCCCTGCTGCCAGACCACAGGGCGATCTTCAAGCCGGGGCGCCGCCACCGGGGCATGCTGGTAGGCCCGGACCCCGGCCAGCATGCCGGCAATCCGCGCCTGGCTTTCGGCGGCCACCGCCGTCTGCAGGGCGACGGCATCGGCCCGTTGCAGCGACAGCGTGAGCTCAGCCGCTTCCGCCGCCAGTTTCGGGCTCCACGGCAGTGCCCCCGCCCGCGCGCTCGGCAAAGCCGCGAGCGCGCTCAAGGAGCTCAGCAGCGCCGTCCCAATGTGCAGCGGCAGCGGCCGCGGTCCCGTGCGCGCCGGTGCCGCCGCCTCCGCCGGTGTCGTCGTCTCCATCGCCCCTCTGCCCATTGCCCTGGGCGGCGGCATCGATCGCCGCCAGCCATGCCTGCAGCCCTGTGGCGATCTGCGGGTCGGTGGCCGCTTCGGTCATCTGCCGCTGCCACAGGTCGAGATAGCGGCGGGCCAGGCCAGCCAGGTCCTCGGCGTCTGACATGCGGCCAATATACGTCCTGGCACCGGGCCGACCTAGCGGCAACACCACCATCGTGCAGCGCAACGATTTCCTTGCGCAGTGCAACATGGAAAGGCCATAGTACGCGGCTTGAGCTGCCCGGCCCCCGGCGCGGCGCCCCGTTTGGCCTGGAACGTGCCATGGCCCGAAAGCAAACCACCGGCGACGACCCCATCACCATCAAGAAGTACGCCAATCGCCGTCTCTACAACACGGCGACGAGCAGTTACGTCACGCTCGATCACCTGGCGGAGATGGTGAAGAACGGCCAGGACTTCGTGGTCTATGACGCCAAGTCGGGTGAAGACATCACCCGCTCGGTGCTGACCCAGATCATCTTCGAGGAAGAGGCCAAGGGGCAGAACCTGCTGCCGATCTCGTTCCTGCGCCAGCTCATCGGCTTCTACGGCGACAACCTGCAGGCGATGGTGCCGCGCTACCTCGAGATGAGCATGGAGGCGTTCGCGCGCAACCAGGAGCAGATGCGCTCGTACATGGGCGATGCGTTCGGCGACAACCAGCTGTTCCGGCAGATGGAGGAAATCGGCCGACAGAACGTGGCGATGTTCCAGCAGGCGATGAGCATGCTGACGCCGTTCAGCGGCCCGGGCGACGACGCGCCAGGCGCCCATCAAGGCAACGGCCGCGCCCCCGACTCCACCGAGGCTTCAGCTGAGGCCGAAACCGGCAAGAGCGAGATCGACCGGCTGCGCGAACAGGTCGAGCAGATGCAGCGCCGCCTCGACGACCTGTCGACCAAGCAGCGTGATTGATAGCACGGCCTCCGCGACCGCTGCTGACGTCGGCTAGACTGCCGCCGCCGTGGGCTGCTGCAGCCAGGGTCGACGGATGCTCGGCCCCCCGAACAGATAGCCCTGCAGGAAATCGACGCCGCGCTCGCGCAGCACGTCAGCCTGCGCCTCGGTTTCGACGCACTCGGCGACGACCTCGACCCCCATGCCGCGGGCGAGCGACAGGAAGGTGTCGACGAACAGCATGTTCTTGGGGTCTTCCGGCAGGCCCCGCACGTACTGGCCATCGATCTTCACCATGTCGACGGCAAGCGCCGTCAGGTGCCGGAAAGAGGTGTAGCCGGCCCCGAAGTCATCGATGGCGATACGGCAGCCGAGGTCACGCAACAGAGAGGTGAAGCGCCCGGTCTCTGCGAAATCGCGCATTGCCGCGGTTTCGGTGATCTCGACCACGAGCCGGTCGGCCAGCGACGCGTGCGCGCGGACGATGCCGAGAATGCGCGCCAGCATCGTGGGATCGGTGGCGGTAATGCCGGAGACGTTGACCGAGAGGTTGAGACCGGGATCTTCGGACAACTCGTGCAGAGCCAGTTCGAGCGCATGCATGTCGAGCTTGCGGATGATCCCCAGCTTCTCGACTACCGGCATGAAGGCGCCTGCCGGGATTACCTCGCCGGCTTCGTCCATCATCCGCATCAGGCATTCGTAGAAACGCGGTTCGCCGTTGCGGCCATCGACGATCGGCTGCATCGCGAGCAGCAGCCGGCGATCGCGCAACGCCGTCAGCACGGAATCGCCGGCGGCGAATGCCCGGCGGCGATCAGCTTCGCGGTACTCGGAGGGGACGAAACGCACGAACCGGTCGCGCCCCGCCTGCTTGGCGCTGCTCAGCGACTCTTCGGCCAGGCCAAAGGCGACACGGGCGTTGCCTGCGTCCTCTGGCAACAGCACGCCGCCAAGCGTCACCGTCACCGCGATCGGCCCAACGTCGGTGACGATATCGCCGTCGCGGACGGCGCCCAGTACCCGATCGGCAAAGCTTTCCATGCACTCAGGGCTGCAGTCTCCCAGCAGCACGCCGAACTGGTTGCCGCCAACCCGGCCGACCAGATCGAGGGCCCCAGCGCAGCGGTCGATGCGGGAGCCGACCTCGACGATGACCGAGTCGCCAAGCTCGAAGCCGTAGGTGCTGTTCAGCAGGCCCAGCCCGTCGATATTGATCAGGACGAAGCCCGCGCCGCCATCGCCGCTGCCGCAGCGACATATCGCGGCATCGATCTCGGCCGAGATCCGGCGCCTGTTGGCAAATCCCGTCAGGTCGTCATAGAAGGCCAGCCGCTCGAGATCGGCTTCACCACGGTGGCGCTCCGATACCACGCAAAGACGGCCCAGAACTCGTTCCGCCATGCCTTTGGGGCCATGGTGCACGGCGAGCCGTTCCTCGAGCCATTCATAGCCACCGTCCGAGCGGCGGAACTTGAACTGGCGGCAACCGGTTGGCACGGTGTCGAGCTGACCGGACATCGCCAGCACCCGCGCGGGCACATCGTCGGGACCCATCCGGCGCAGAAAGCCGTCCTGGTTCGCCGGCAGCTCATCGCTGCGCAGACCCAGCACGAGGGCCGCATTTTCCGACCAGGTGTAGTGATCCTGCCGAACATCCCAGACGTAGACGACTTCGTCGGCGGCCAGCATGGATTTGCGCAACAACGCCAGATCGATGGGGATCCAACTGTCGGAGTCCAGCCGCATGAGGTCAGGCCCAGCTAAATTAACCACTTTCGTTTACCAAGTCATCTACAATAAAGATTTACTAAATTGATCAATCATGGTTTCATGCCGCCAAAGCAGAATGGCGCCAACAGAAGACGGGCATCCGGCCCCCGACAACAGAACCGATGATCGCCAACATCGATAGTGCGACGCACAGTGTGCTGCCGCTGGCCATGGTCGTGGTCGGCGTCGAGCCGTCGTCGCCGCCCGGGCGACCAGCGCCGCCGCGCCACGAACGGGGGGTCCAGCACGGCACGCAGCATGCCTTCGCCGCGTCGCGGGAACGCCAGCGGCCAGCGGTGCCGGCGGACCGCGAGGAAAGCGAAGATCGGGCCAGGCCTCGCCCGCAGCAGCTCAGCCGCGTCGGCGCCGCGCCGTTCTCTCCCTTCCTGGCCCAGCAGATCGCCCAGGAAGTCCTGCCCGAAGAGCCACGCCCCACGGCACAGATGCTCGAACGCAGCCATCAGGCCTATCGCACCAGTGCCGGCGACGAGAGCACCCTGCTTGGCCCCGTTGCGCCGCAGGAGATGCGCATCTAGCCCGCTTTGACCCGGGGCGCAGGTCGCTTGCGCACTTGGCCCTGACGGATCGCGGCGGCGCATTGTTCCCGGCGCCGACGCGGGTATGATCGCCGCATGAGTCCGCAAGAGACCATCGTCGATCTGTTGAGTGGCGGCGTGCGCGAAGCACCGGCGATCGGCGCGCCCGATCGCCCGTGGATGACCTACCTCCAGTTGGGCAGCCAGGCCGCCTCGGTGACCGCGGCACTGAACGGGCTGGGGATCGGCCGTGGCGACCGCGTCGCCATCGTCCTGCCCAACGGTCCGGAGATGGCCACGGCCTTCGTTACCGTTGCCGCCGGGGCGACGACGGCACCGCTCAACCCGGCCTATCGTGCGGACGAGTTCGAGTTCTACCTGTCGGACCTGAGCGCCAGGGCGCTGATCGTGCAGCAGGGCGATGACACCCCGGCACGCGACGTCGCGCGCGGACTGGGCCTCATGGTCCTGGAACTCGTACCGGCGGACGACGGTCCGGCCGGTGCCTTTCAGCTGCACGGCAGCGGCGGCGAGATTGGTGGCCACACGGCGACCGGCTTTGCCGATGCCGACGACATTGCCCTGATCCTGCACACCTCGGGCACCACCTCGCGACCCAAGATGGTGCCGTTGAGCCAGGCCAATGTCTGCGCTTCGGCACGGCACATCGCGACGACGCTTCAGTTGTCCGGCGCCGACCGCTGTCTCAACATCATGCCGCTGTTCCACATCCATGGCCTGATCGCCGCCGTGCTTTCGAGCCTCGCCGGCGGGGCCTCGGTATCCTGCTCGCCCGGATTCAACGCCCTGCGCTTCTATGCCTGGCTCGATGCGGTGACACCCAGCTGGTACACCGCGGTCCCGACCATGCACCAGGCGATCCTGGCCCGGGCCGGGCGCAACGCCGACAGCATCGCCCAGGCGAAGCTCCGCCTGATCCGCTCGTCGTCGTCCTCTCTGCCGCCGCAGGTGATGGCGGAACTGGAATCGACCTTCGGCTGTCCGGTGATCGAGAGCTACGGCATGACCGAAGCGGCCCACCAGATGGCGTCGAACCCCTTGCCGCCGGCCGTCCGCAAACCGGGCTCCGTCGGTGTTGCCGCCGGTCCGGAGGTGGCGATCATGGCCGAGACGGGTGACCGGTTGCTGCCGTCAGGCGACACCGGCGAAGTGGTGATCCGTGGGCCTAACGTTACCCAAGGCTACCTCGACAACCCGGAAGCCAACGCCACGGCCTTCAGCGACGGCTGGTTCCGCACCGGCGACCAGGGCATCATCGACGCGGATGGTTACCTGACCATCACCGGCCGGTTGAAGGAAATCATCAACCGTGGCGGCGAGAAGATCAGTCCGCGCGAAGTCGACGAGGTGCTGATGGATCATCCCGCCGTAGCCCAGGCCGTGACCTTCGCCGTTCCCCACGACCGGCTCGGCGAGGACGTCTCGGCGGCGGTTGTGCTGGCAGAAGGCGCACAGGCGACGGAACGCGAGATCCGCGAATTTGCCGCCCAGCGTCTGGCCGACTTCAAGGTGCCGCGCCGGCTGCTGATCCTCGACGAGATTCCCAAGGGCGCGACCGGGAAACTGCAGCGCATCGGCCTGGCGGAAAAGCTGGGACTGGGCCAATGAAGGTCTGCATCTTCGGTGCCGGGGCGATCGGCGGTCAAGTCGGCGCCATGCTTGCGCGCAGCGGGGTCGAGGTCAGCCTAGTCGCCCGCGGGCCGCATCTGGCGGCGATGCAGGCCAACGGCCTGACCCTGATCACCGACGAGGAACGCTTCACCGTGCACCCGGCCTGTACCGACCAGGCGGCACGGCTGGGACCGCAGGACTATGTCATCGTCGCTCTCAAGGCGCATTCCGTGCCTGGCATCGTCGACGCCATGCAGCCGCTGCTGGGGCCCGAGACGGCCGTGGTCACCGCGGTCAACGGCGTGCCCTGGTGGTACTTCCACAAGCTGGGCGGACCGCACGAGGGGCAGCAGCTGACGTCGGTCGACCCGGGCGGCCGGCAGTGGCAGGGCATCGGCCCGCAACGGGCGATCGGCTGTGTCGTCTGGCAGGCCGCCGAAATCGTCGAGCCGGGTGTCGTGCGCATGACCTACGGCGACCGCATGCCGGTCGGCGAACCCGACGGCAGCCGCTCGGACCGGGTGCAGGCTCTGTCGAAGGCATTGCTTGCTGCCGGCATGAAATCGCCGGCGAAGAAGGACATCCGCAGCGAGATCTGGATGAAGCTGTGGGGCAACCTGTCGTTCAACCCGATGAGCCTGCTCACACACGCAACCCTGGAGCGGCTGGCCGGCGACCCCGATACCAGCGCCACCATCCGTGCCATGATGGTCGAGGCACAACAGGTGGCGACGGCGCTCGGCGTGCGCTTCCCCATCGACGTCGACCGCCGTATCGACGGCGCCAAGGCCGTTGGTGCGCACCGCACTTCGATGTTGCAGGACCTGGAACTGGGCCGACCTGTCGAACTCGACGCCCTGACCGGTTCGGTGATCGAACTGGGCCGTATCGTCGACGTCGCCACGCCGACCATCGAACTGGTCTACGGCCTGGCGCGGCAACGCGCCCGCGAGGCCGGCTGCTACCCGGAACCGCCGGCCGACTGACCTGACGGCGCGGCGGCGTCCCGGCCGCGCCTCAGTACGCCAGGGCGCAGCCGTCCTTGCGCGGATCGGAACCGCCGCTCAGGCTGCCGTTGTCCCAGTCGAAGGCGATGATCTGGCCACCGCCCCACGGCATCTCCGGGCGCCCCACCTTGTGGCCCTTCGCTGCCAGTCCCTGCATCACGCTGTCGGGCAGTCCACGCTCGATGTCCAGTACGCCGTTCATGTGGAACACCCGCGGGCTGTCGAGCGCCTCCTGGGGGTCCATGCCGTAGTCGATCATGTTGGTCAGGACATGGGTGTGGCCGACCGGCTGGTAGCCGCCACCCATCACCCCGTAGCTGTAGCGGACGCGGCCGTCGCGCATGCAGATGCCAGGAATGATCGTGTGCAGCGGCCGCTTGCGCGGCGCCACGTTGTTGGGATGGCCCGGCTCGACCCGGAACCCGGCGCCGCGGTTCTGCAACATCACGCCTGAACGCGGCGCCGCCAGGCCGGAGCCGAACGGGAAGTAGAGCGAATTGATGAACGAGCAGGCATTGCGGTCGCGGTCGACCACGGTGAGATAGATGGTGTCGCGATAGGCCGGGCCGGTGGCATCTGGGGCGTCCATCGCCTGCTGCCGATCGATCCGTGCGCGCATCTCGGCCGCGAACTCGGCCGAAAGCATCTTGCCGACGGGCACCTGGGCATAGCGCGGGTCCGCGACATACTGATCGCGGGCGGCAAAGGCCAGCCGGGCCGCTTCGGTCTCCAGGTGCAGGCGTTCGACGCCATTGGGGTCGAGCGAGGCCAGATCGAACTCGGACAGGATGTTCAGCATCATCAGTGCGGTGATGCCCTGGCCGTTGGGTGGGATCTGATAGACCATATGGTCGCGGTAGCTGGTGGCGATCGGGGTCACGTACTCCGCCCGTTGCTCGGCGAAGTCCTCGAGCCGGTGCTTGCCACCCAGGCTGTTGAGGTAGGCGACCATGTCTTCGGCGACCCAGCCCTGATAGAAGCCATCGCGCCCTTCGCTGGCCACCGTCTCCAGGGTTTCCGCCAGCTCGGGCGAGCGCCAGACCTCGCCCGCCTTCGGCGCCCGGCCGTCCTTCAGGTACTTCTCCGCCGCCGACGCGTCGGCCGACAGCTTCTCCGTGTTGCGGGACCAGTCGACAGCGATCCGCGGCGTCACGGCCCAGCCGTCACGGGCATAGCCGATAGCCGGCGCCAGCACTTCCGCCATGCCCATGGTACCGTAATCTTCCAGCAAGGTGGCCCAGGCGTCGATCGCGCCGGGCACGGTCACCGCATGCGGCGACTGCAGGCCGATGCGGTCGATGCCGTCGTCCAGCAGCTGCTCCGCCGTCAGCTCCGCCGGTGCCCAGCCGGAACCGTTCAGACCGATCACCTCGCCTTCGCCGCCCGGGACCAGCAAGGCGAAGCAGTCGCCGCCGATACCCGTCGACATCGGCTCGACCACGCACTGCACGGCACAGGCGGCAACCGCGGCGTCGACCGCGTTGCCGCCCTGGCGCAGGATATCGAGCGCCGTCAGCGTGGCCAGGGGATGGGACGTGGCGGCAACGCCATTGAGCCCATGGACGGTCGATCGGCCGGGAAGCTGGAGGTCGCGCATGACGGGTTACCTGCTGTCTTCGTTGTCTTGGGCCGGGGCGCTCGGCCGCCGCACGGTGCATCGCGGCGGCGGCCCGCCGCGCGAACTTCCATGACCGGCGATCATTTCGGGCGTCCTCGGCTGTCGTTTGTTTGTGCGCTGCGGTCTTGCTGCCACAACGGCGCGCGCAGTATGCCCGCTGCTCCGGTCACTGCCAAGCCGACGCCGGCGCGGCCGTTGAGCGTGATCAACGACAACCGCAAACGGCGCGCGCCAGGATGGCCGGCGTGCCATCGTCCTGGAACGGAGCCCTCATGCCGTCCGACTTCATTGCGAGACCGCTCCGCCCGGCCCAGGTGATGCAGGCCTATCCCCTGGTGCAGGCGCTCGACCCGGGCCTCAGCCGGGACGAGTGGCGCGCGTTTGCCGCCGAGATCTGCGATGCCAGGCCGGGGACCGAGGTCAGCGGGATCATGACCCTGCAGACGGTGGTCGGCTACATCCATGGCATGTTCGTGCACCGCCTGCAGCGGGACCTTCGACAGGGCCTGCAACTGCAGGTCGACCATCTGATCACCTTTGAACTGCCCGGCCGCCTGTCAGCCTTGCACGCCGCCCTGCGCGTCATCGAACAGCTGGCGCGCGAGCAGGGCTGCGATGCCGTCAATGTCAACATGCCAACCCGTGCCAGCGTCGGCTTCGCCCGCGGCAACCACAGCGATGATGCCTTCGACGCCAACGGCTACCAGACCCACGCCGCGTGCTGGTGCAAGTTGCTGCGCGACCCGGGGGGTCGTCGCGCCGCGCCGCGTGCGCTCACTCCGCCAATTCTGTAAGCCCGGCGAGATCGCGGAACACCACGGTGTTCGGATCAGGCAGCGCCAGGTAGCCGTCCTTGCGCAGGCGGGTGAAACAGCGGCTGACGGTCTCCACGGTTAGTCCCAGATAATCGGCAATATCGCCCCGGCCCATGCTGAGCCGCAGTGGGCCGCTACCACCGCCGACTTGCTGCTGTCGGCGCTGCAGCCGCAGCAGGAATGAGCACAGCTTTTCGCTGGGCGACTTGCGTCCGAGCAGCAGCATCTGGTCCTGCGCCTCGGCCAGTTCGTTGCTGGCTTTTGCGAGCAGCCGCCGTTCCAGTTCCGGATAGCGCTCGAACAGGGCCTCGAACTCCTTGACCGCGAAGCGGCAGACCTGCACCTCGTCGACCGCCTCGGCCGAGTAGGAATAGGTCTGGTCGCAGGCGAAGCCAAGGAAATCGCCGGGCAGCAGGAACCCGGTCACCTGCCGCCGGCCGTCCGACAACAGTTTGCTGAGCCGGACGGTGCCGCGGGTGACGTTGTAGACGTGAACGGCGGCATCGCCTTCGTAGAAGATCGCCTGTCCCGGAGCCAGCGTCTGCTGCGCCACGATCCGCTCGAGCGAATCGACTTCCTGGTCGGACAGCGCCGCGCAGATCGACAGCTGTCGGACTTCGCAGGCGTGGCAAGAGCCGGACAGGCCCTCCACCCCGGCCACTACGGGCCGGGGTTTCGGCGTCGATGTGCCCTGGCCCCCTGCAGATCCACCAGATTTACGGATCATCATCCGCTTTCCCGCTGCAGGTCTCGTTAAGTATCACTGTCGCAGTGCCACAGTCGCGCGTCCAGTACGGCACATTAGCACAGCCGGATGTATCACCGCCCCGGACAAAGACCAAACGCCGCCGGCGATTTGCAGCCGCCGGTCTGGTGGGCTGAAATGCACCCGGCAAGGCAGGCGTTGTCCGCCGTGCCGGGACTGACCATCGGGGAGGACGTCGATGCTGCATGAGCTGTGCGCGGGCTACGGTCTGATCGAAGGACTGGTCTGGGATCCAGCCCGGGGCCTGCTGTTCTCCGACGTGATCAACGGTGGCGTCTTCTGTCTCGACCATGGCGGCGAGGTCGCTCCGGTGATCGAACATCGCCGCGGCATCGGTGGCATGGCGCTGCACGCTGCTGGCGGCCTGATCGTTTCCGGCCGCAACATCGCCTACAAGCCGGCCGGCGGCGGTGACACCAAGGTCATCCTGCCGGGCGACCCCGACAACGGCATCCTCGGCTTCAACGACCTGACCACCGACAGTATCGGTCGTGTCTATGTCGGCTCGTTGGCCTTCCGCCCTGTTGGCACCGACGACGCACCCAAGCCGGGCAACCTCTACTGCATCGACCTGGACGGGACGGCCCGGATCGTCGGCAGCGACGTGCTGCTGACCAATGGCCTGGCGTTCTCGCCGGACGGCCGACAGCTCTATCACTCGGAGAGCCGGCGCAATCTGGTCCGCGTCTACGACGTGCACGACGATGGCGGTCTCGGTCCGCACCGCCGCTTTGCGGCGATCGACGACGGCATCCCCGACGGCCTCGCCGTGGCCGAAGACGGCAGCATCTGGGTGGCAATCGCCCACGGCAGCCGGGTCGACGTGTTCGAGCCGGACGGCGGGCTGCGCCATCGCATCGCCTGTCCGCTGCCCATGGTCACCAGCCTGTGCTTTGGCGGCGACGGCCTGCGCGAACTCTTTGTCGTCACCGGCAGCGACGGCAGTGGCCGGGAGAATGCCGGGGCGGTGTTCCGAATGGCCGTCGATGTGCCCGGCCTGCCGGTGTCCCCGGCCCGCGTGTCCGTTGGCCAGAGCGATGGCTGAAAGCCTGCATCATGTGCACATCTTCGCCGCCGACGTCGGTGCGACCGTCGCCTGGTGGCGTGACATGCTGGGCGGTGAGGTCATCTACGACGGCGCCTTCGGTGGCGCCAGGAACGTGTTCATGCGCGTGGGACGCGGCGGCCTGAACATCTACGACCAGCCGCCGCGCGGCACCCGCGGCGGTGCCATCCACCACATCGGCATCCAGACCGACGACCTGAACGCCCTGGTCGACCGGATGCGTGCCGCCGGCGCTGGCTTCCGCGGCGGAATCCGGGAATTCGGCACTTGGCGCTACATCATGTGCGCGGCGCCCGACGACGTGTTGCTGGAGCTGTTCGAAGTCGACGAGACCTTGCAGCCGCCCGCGGTCGCCGACTACCTGCGCGGCGACTGAACAGGGGCCCGGGTGGTCCAAGCGGGGCTGGCCCCAGGGCCAGGATCAGCGCAGGCGGATGATCATGTACTTCATGAAGGCGTTGTCAACGGTCTCCTGGGCGATGCCGCGCCAGGCCGAGAAGGCCGCCTCGTAGCTCGGGTAGACGCCCCGGCAATCGATGGCCGAGAGGTCCGCGAACTCGGCCCCGCGCGGATCCTTGACCTCGCCGCCCATCACCAGGAAAAGCGCCTGCCCTTCCTCGTCGAACTCGCGTTCATCGCCCATCGGGGACGCCTTCCGTTCTGCCTGCTTGGGTGCTGCTGCCGCTGTCATAACCCGACTCCTGTTGCTGGACGAGGGCACGGCAGCCGGGCCGCCGTGCCGACCGGACAGGATGCGGCGATTTCTTTTCGGCCGTGTTAACGGGTTCCGCGACGCAGGCCGGCAGCCGGCCCGAAAAGCCTTACTCGGGCGCGCAGTTCAGCGAAGCCGCCGCCCGCCGCGGTCCGGGCCGCCGGCCGGGCAGCAGCAGCAGTGCCGCCAGCAGCGCCGCCCCGGCAAAGACGTGAAAGGCCGCCACGTAGCCGGCGACGGCGACCACCAGGCTGAACAGGGCCGGGCCGACGACGAGGCCGAAGTAGGTGAAGAACACGGTCCCCCCGGTGGCCGTGGACACCTGTCCGGGCGGCGCCGCCCGCGCGACCTCGGCCAAGAACACGCCGTTCCAGCCGGAAACCGTGGCCCCGGCGGCGACCGCCAGCGCCACCACCAGGCCATAGGGCCAGCCGGTCCCGACCCAGCCGACCGCGGCCATGCACACGGCCCCGGCCAGGCCCAGCCCGGCCAGCACCCAGCGCGCCGGCACCAACCGGTCGGCGACCCAGCCCCAGAGGATGCGGGCAGCCACGCCGGAGAGCTGCATCGCCGAGAACACCGCGCCGGCCGCGACCAGGGACATTCCGCTGCCATCGACCAGGTAGGTGACGAGGAAGGAAAACAGGCAGATCTGCACACTGGCATAGGTGAACGAGGCCAGGGCCAGGCGGCGCATGTCGGCGCTGGCGGCCAGCAGCCGCAGCTGTGCCCACGACCCCTGAACCGAAATCGGCCGGTCGGGACGGCGGTCGTCGTCGGCGCGCGCCCGCAATGGCTGCACCAGGACGACCGCGACGATGCCAAGGCCGACGGTGAACAGCACCGCCGCCTGCCAGCCGGCCGCCAGCACCAACGCCGGCAGCACCAGGCCGGCAATGAAGCCACCCAGGGGTGCCCCGCTCTGCTTGATCGAGAAGACCAGTGGCCGGTCTCGCGGTGGCGTCACCCGGGCCAGCAGGTGGCTGGCGCCAGGCGTGTTCGGGCCGTAGCCCATGCCGACCAGTATCGCGCTGGCGAACAGCAGCCAGGCCACCGCCGGCAAGGCGCCGAGCAGGGCAACGCAGGACACCAGCATGCCGACCTGCATGACCCGGAGCGCGCCGTACCGGGTGATCAGGCCGGCGCAGACGAGGGACACCGGCATGGCACCGGCGAACACCAGGGCCGCATAGATCCCGATCCGGCTGGCCTCGAAGCCGGACGCGGCCGCCAGTTCCGGGCCGAGCACCGGCGCGGTCAGGAAGATCAGCGACGACACGGTCTGCAGCAGCAGCGTGCCGACGAGCGGCCAGAACACGTCACGCATGTCGGCAAGCCTGGGCGGGACAGGAACGATTGCGGGTGGCCGTCATTTGCGCCCTTGACCGCCCCCGGCGTCAAGCGCCAGCGGTCACAGGTGCATGCCACGGCACAATAGCTATAGTGTGGTCCGCCTTCGGGCTCGCAAACGGGGGGAGAACCGTGACCAGTACGGGCATCAGCCTGGTGGCGCCGCTTGCGCCCGACGATCTCGGTCGCGTCGGCCAGGGCCTGCAGCGGCCCGAGTGCGTGCTCTGCACCGCCAGCGGCCATATCGTCACCTCCAATTTCCAAGGCGGCGTCACGGTCATTCATCCCGACGGCCGGCAGGAGGATATCGTCGGCCAACGCCCCGGCGGCGGCCCGCCGGTCAGCACCAACGGCTTCGCCATCGCCGGCGACGGCTCGTTCCTGCTGGCCGATCTGCACGGCGACGGCGGCGGCGCCTGGCGACTGCATCGCGACGGCGGCCTGGAACCGCTGCTGACCGAGCTCGACGGCGTGCCTGTGCCGCCGGCCAACTTCGTCGGCGTCGATGGTGAGCAGCGGATCTGGATTACCGTCAGCACCCGCCACGATCCCCGTGCCCTGGCCTATCGCCCGGACGTCGCCGACGGCTTCATCGTCCTGGTCGACGCCCGCGGTGCACGCATCGCCGCGGACGGGCTCGGCTACACCAACGAGGCCATCGTCGATCCCAGCGGCGGCTGGCTCTACGTCAACGAGACCATGGCCCGCCGGACCAGCCGCTTCCGCATCGCCGACGACGGCAGCCTGGGCCGGCGCGAGACCGTCACCGAATACGGGGCCGGGGTCTGGCCGGACGGCCTGGCGTTCGACGAGGAGGGCTGCTTCTGGATGACCAGCGTGGTCTCGAACCGGGTCGTCCGGGTCGACCCGGACGGAAACCAGACAGTGCTGCTGGAGGAATTCGAGCCCGAGGCGCTGGCCGCGGTCGAGCTTGCGTTCCAGGACAAGGTCATGGGCCGGGCGCACCTTGACTCGATCCAGACGCGGGTTATGCAGAGCATCTCGTCAATCGCCTTCGGCGGCGCCGACCGCCGCACGGCCTATCTGGGCAACCTGCTCGACCAGCAGATCTACACGTTCCGCAGCCCCGTCGCCGGGGCCCGGCCGTCGCATTGGGAGGTTTCTCTGTGAGCAACGCGTCCGCATTCCGCATCTGCGTCCTGCCCGGCGACGGCATCGGGACCGAAGTCATGGAGTCGGCACTGGCCGTGCTCGACGCCGCGCAGCGCCGGGTCGGCGGCTTCACCCTGGAGCAGGAGCACCACCATGCCGGCGCTGCGGCCTACCGCGACACCGGCACGGCGATGTCTGATGAGGCCTGGCGCGCAGCGGAAAACGCCGATGCCATCCTGCTCGGCGCCATGGGACTGCCGGCGGTGCGCTACCCGGACGGCACCGAGATCGCGCCGCAGCTCGAGCTGCGCTTCAACTTCGGCCTCTACGCCGGCCTGCGACCGGTGAAGGCGATGACCGGCGGCCCTGTGGCGCTGGCCGGCCCGCGCGCCCGCGACATCGACTTCGTGCTCATCCGCGAGAGCACGGAGGGCCTGTTCGCCTCGCGTGGCAAGGGCGTGATCGAGGACGACCGCGAGGCGCGCGACACCATGGTGATCACCCGGGCGACCTCGGAGAAGCTGTTCGACTTCGCCTGCCGGCTGGCCGAGCGGCGCAAGCAGCGTGGCCACGCGGGCAGGCTGACCCTGGTCGACAAGGCCAACGTGTTCACCTCGATGGCGTTCTTCCGCAAGGTCTTCGACGAACGCACGGCCGAGTACCCCGGCGTGACGGCCGAACATCTGTATGTCGACGCCTGTGCCCTCGACCTGGTGCGTCGGCCCTGGGAGTTCGACGTCATGGTCACCGAGAACATGTTCGGCGATATCCTCTCCGATCTCGCCGCCGGCCTCGTCGGCGGCATGGGTTTCGCGCCGTCGGCCGACATCGGCGACGATCGCGCAGTGTTCCAGCCGGCCCACGGCAGCGCCCCCGACATCGCCGGCAGCGGCAAGGCCAACCCGATCGCCACCATCCTGTCGGGCTCGATGATGCTGGACTGGCTGGGTCACCGGCACGGCGTGACGGAATGCTCGGATGCTGCACGGCTGATCGACGATGCCGTCGAGACGGCGATGGCGGAGGGCCGCTTCCGGACCTTCGACGCCGGCGGCACGGACGGCACCGAGGTGGTCACGCGCGCGGTGATCGAGGCACTGAACAGCCGCGCCGCCTGACCGGCGCGGACGGATCCAAGGCTGTGGCCGCGTCCCCGCCGGTCCGTGTCGCCGTGATCGGCGCCGGCTATTTCGCCCGCTTCCACCACCAGGCCTGGCAGGCGCTGTCGGGCGCCGAGCTGGTGGCGATCTGCGACCGCGACGCCGCACGGGCGGACGAGGCCGCCCGCGCGGTCGGCGGCGTGTCTGTCTTCGCCGATGTCGATGCGATGCTCGACCAGGTCCGCCCGGCGCTGGTCGACATCGCCACGCCGCCCGACAGCCATCTGCCGCTGGTCCGCGCCACCGCTGGCAACGGCCGGACGCTGATCTGCCAGAAGCCGCTGGCACCCGACCTCGACCAGGCCGTGCAGGTGGCCGAGGCCGCGGAAGCCGCCGGCAGCCCGCTGGTCGTGCACGAGAACTTCCGTTTTCAGCCCTGGTTCCGGGAGGCCCGGCGGCTGCTCGATCAGGGTCGCTTCGGCGCCCTGCATTCCATTGCCTTCCGGCTGCGGCCGGGCGACGGCCAGGGCCCGCGCGCCTACCTGGATCGTCAACCCTACTTCCAAGAGATGCCGCGCTTCCTCGTGCATGAAACGGCGATCCATTTCATCGACACCTTTCGCTTCCTGATGGGCGAGGTCACGGCGGTGACGGCACAGCTGCGCCAGCTCAATCCGGCCATCGTCGGGGAAGACGCCGGCTACATCCTGTTCGAGTTCGTCGCCGGCAGCACCGGCCTGTTCGACGGCAATCGCCTGAACGATCACGTCGCCGACAACACCCGGCGGACCATGGGCGAGATGTGGCTGGAAGGCGAGCATGGCGTGCTGCGCCTGGATGGCAGCGGCCGCCTGTGGTGGAAGCCGCACGGCGGGGCCGAGGGCGAACACGCCTATGCCTGGTCGGACGACAGCTTTGGCGGCGGCTGCGTCGCCGCGTTGCAGGCGCATGTGCTGGCGCATCTGTCGGTCGGCGCGCCGTTGGAGAATGTCGCGCGCGATTACCTGCGCAACTTCGAGATCGAAGAGGCGGTGTATCGCTCGGCCGCCGAAGGTCGGCGCATCGAGGTGTAGGCGCGAAGAGGGCGGGTCTGAGACCCGCCCCTACCGGCCGTCGCTGAAGCTGTGGGGGCGGGTCTCAGACCCGCCCGCCGACGGGATACCTAGACCGCCTCGCTGCCGAGCGAGCCGCGACGGTCGCCGACCATGGCCATGAACTCGCGCCGGGTCGACGGGTTGTCGCGGAACTCGCCGAGCATCCGGCTGGTCACCATCGAGGTGCCCGGCTTGTGCACGCCGCGCGTGGTCATGCACTGGTGCGAGGCCTCGATCACCACGGCGACGCCATAGGGCTGCAGCACCTCCTGCAGGGTGTTGGCGATCTGCGCCGTCATCTTCTCCTGGATCTGCAGGCGCCTGGCATAGACCTCGACGATCCGCGCCAGCTTGGAGATGCCGACAACCCGGTGCTTAGGCAGGTAGCCGATGTGGGCGCGGCCGATGATCGGCGCCATGTGGTGCTCGCAGTGGCTCTCGAAGCGGATGTCGCGCAGCAGCACCATCTCGTCGTAGCCTTCGACTTCCTCGAAGGTCCGCTGCAGGATCTCGATCGGATCCTCGAGATAGCCGGAGAAGAACTCCTCGTAGGCCCGGACCACCCGGTCCGGCGTTCCCTGCAGGCCTTCGCGCCCCGGGTCGTCGCCGGCCCAGCGCAGCAGTGTGCGGACCGCTTCTTCGGCTTCCTCACGGCTCGGCCGACGGGCCTTCGAGGCTTCGCGCTCCTCGGCCAGGCCGTTGACAATACTGATGTTCTGCACGCCGTCCCCCGTACTCTTTCGCGTTGGCATGCCAACGCGCGGGCTGTTCACGGCCGCACAGTGGCAAATTCCTCAACGATACGCAAAGGCCGGGAGAACGGATCACAGCGCCAGGGCAGCGGCGACCTCCTCCATCGACGCCGGCGCGTCGTCCAGCAGCAGCTCCGCCGCCCGGCGGTCGAACGCGGTCTCGCCGAGGCTGAGCGGATCGCGCGGACGCATGCGGTGGTCGACCACCAGGCGGGCCAGCAGCATGCGCCGGGCATCGCCGGTGTCGGCGGCCATGCGCGCGCCTTCGCGCGCCAGCAGCACCGCGCTGGCGCCGTGATAAAGCGCGTTTGCCGCCTGCCGCGACAGGTCCTCGTGCTCGGCCGTACCGGCGACCTCGCCGGCGAAGGCGACGGCGCGCTCGACCAGCGCCGCCAGCTCGCCGCGGAACTGCCCGGGCACGCCGTCGGCGTCGTCCAGGGCTTCGCCCAACATCTCGCCCAGGGCCTCGTGCCCCAGCTCCTTGGGGATGGCCCGAGTGGTCACGTCCAGGGCGTTGATGTTGGAGGTGCCTTCCCACAGCACGCCGAGCATGGCGTCGCGCACCAGTCGCGGGTTCACCCAGTCCTCGATGTAGCCGTTGCCGCCGCGCACCTCCATTGCCCCGGTCGCGACCTCGATGTTGTCGCGGCAGGTGCGGAACTTGAGGATCGGGGTGAGGATGCGCAGGGTGCGCTGAGCCACATCGTCGCCGGCGTTCGCCTTCTCCATCGTCGCGGCAGTGAACAGGAACATCGACAGCGCCTGCTCGGTCGGCAGCATGATCTTCATGAGCTGCTTGCGCAGCAGCGGCAGCTCGACCAGGCGGCGGCCGAAGGCTTCTCGGTTACGGGCGACCACAAGCGACTCGTTCAGGCAGCGGCGCATCATCGCCGAGGCACGCACCCCGTGCGATAGGCGCGACAGGTTGACCTGGTCCATCATGTGCTTGAGGCCGCGCTCTTCCTCGCCTAGCAGATAGGCCACGGCGCCCTCGAAGCGAACCTCACCCGAGGCCATCGAGCGGCTGCCCATCTTCTCCTTCAGGCGGACGATTCGGTAGGCGTTGCGGCTGCCGTCCTCGAGGTGACGCGGCACCACGAACAACGACAAGCCACGGCTGCCGTCGGGCGCGCCCTCGGGGCGGGCCAGCATCATGATCAGGTCGCCGTCGGTGTGCGAGCAGAACCACTTGTCGCCATAGATGCGCCAGGCGTCGCCGTCGCGCACCGCCGCAACCTCGCTGCGGCCGATGTCGGAGCCGCCATAGGTCTCGGTCATGAACTGGGCGCCGGTCCACAGCTCCTCGCGCTTGTCGGCCAGCATCCGCGGCACGTAGCGCTCGACGACTTCCTTGCTGCCGTAGCGCTGGATCAGGAAGGCGGAGGTATCGGTCGCGCTGATCGGGCACATCAGGCCGAACTCGGCCTGCACGAACAGGTACTGGATGGCGTACTTGGCCAGCGGCCCCATCGGCTCGGGCCAGCTCAGCACGTCGCCGCGGTGGCTCAGCGCGTTGAGGCCGAAGTCCTCGAAGGCAATCCGCTCCATCTCCTTGTAGGCCGGGTGGTACTCGATCCAGTCCTCGTCGCGGCCGAAAGGGTCGCGGAAATGCAGCTGCGGCTGGTGCCGGTCGGCCAGCCGGGCCAGCTCGTCGAGGCGGCCGCCGGCGATGCCGCCGAGACGGCTCAGGTGCGGGTCCAGGTGGGCATGCAGGGCGGCATTGTCGTCCCGCATGTAGTCGCGCAGCATCGCCCGGAAGGCCGGGTCGATCTCGTAGAAGTTGAGGCCGCGGCAGTCGGGTGCGACCGGATTGTCGTCTTCGCTGCCGGCGGTCGGGGCGATGGTGGCATGCGACATGTCTTCGTTCCTTCAGGTCAGCTTGTCAGCAGTTCGGCAATATCGGTGATGGACGCGGGCGCCTCGCCCAGCAGCAGGCGCGAGACCGCGGCTTCGTGGGCGCCATCGGCCGGTGCGAACGGGTCCTGCGCGGTCAGGCGCTGGTCGAGCACCAACCGGGCATAGAGGGCGCGGCGGGCGTCGCCGCGACGGGCCTGCGTCATCGCGCCTTCCCACGCCATCAGGGCGGCACTGGCGGCATGGTAGAGGGCGCTGGTCGCCTGCCGCGCCTGGACCTCGCGACCGCCATCAGCGGCCACCTCGGCCGCGAATGCCACAGCGCGGTCGACTGCATCGCGCAGGCGGTGGACGAACGCATCGGGCAGGCCGTCGGCCTCGTCGAGGCGACCATGCAGGGCGGCCTGGAACGGTTCGTGGCAGCCGTGCCGGCCGATCGCCCGGGTCAGGGCGTCGAGGGCGACGATGTTGCCGGTGCCCTCCCAGACCGACCCCAGGTGGGCATCGCGCAGCAGCCGGGGGTTGACCCATTCCTCGATGTAGCCGCAACCGCCACGCATATCGAGCGCTTCGCCGGTGACGCCACGGGCATCGCGGGTGACGCGGAACTTCAGCACCGGCGTGGCCAGCCGCAGCACCGCCGCCGCGGCCTGGCTCGGTGCCGCCCCGTTCGCCCCTTCCGCGCGGTCGAGCGCGTCGGCGGTGAACAGCCACAGGCTGAGCGACTGCTGCAGCGGCAGCAGGATCTTCAGCATCTGCCGGCGCGCCAGCGGCTTCTCCGTCAGCGGCACGCCGAACACCACGCGGCCGCCCATCACCGCCATGGCGTCGTGCGCGGCGCGGCGCATCAGCGCCGACGACTTCACCCCGTTCGACAGCCGCGACCAGTTGACCATCTCGGCCATCTGCACAAAGCCGCGCTCCAGTTCACCGAGCTGCCAGGCCACCGCACCCTCGAGCTTGACCTCGGCGCTGGCCATCGAGCGGCTGCCGAGCTTGTCCTTCAGGCGCACGAAGCGGTAGTGGTTGCGCCGCCCGTCAGGCAGGTGGCGGGGCATCAGGAACAGGCCGAGCCCGCGCGTGCCCGGGCCGGCGCCTTCGGGCCGGGCCAGCAGCATGACCACCTCGGCATCGGCGTTGGAGCAGAACCACTTCTCGCCATGCAGGCGCCAGTGGTCGCCCTCCGGCACCGCCACCGTGGTCAGGCTGCCGACGTCCGAACCGCCCTCCTTCTCGGTCATGTACTGGCCGCCCTGCCACAGGCGGTCGACGTCGGTCGTCGTCATCCGCTCCAGATAACGCGCCTTGAGCGCGTCGGTGCCGAACAGCCTGAGACCGTGGGCGCCGGAATCGGTCACGTTGATCGGGCAACCGAGGCCGAACTCGGCCTGGTTGAACAGGTAGGTGAAGGCGTGCTTGGCGGTCGCCGGGAACACCTCAGGCCAGCCCAATACGCCGGGCCGGTGGCTCATCGCGTGCAGGCCGAAACGGCCGTAGGCGGCCTGCTCGAGCTCGCGGTAGGCGGGGTGGTATTCGATGCTTTGGACATCGCGCCCGAAGGCATCGCGCTGGTGCAGTTGCGGCGGGTGCCGGTCGGCCAGCCGGGCCGCCCGGTCGAGCTCGTTCGCCGCCATCCCCCCCAGGGCCTGCAGGTGCGGCTCGAGATGGGCCAGCAGGTCGGCCGGCAGGTAGATCGCCAGCAGGTCCCGCAGGGCCGGATCGGCGGTGTAGAAGTTCCAGCCGGTGGTATCGGGCGCAACGGCCGACGAGCCGGTCGGCGCGGCGGCGTCCCCTGGCGCAGCAGCAATGGACATGACGGCGGCTCGCTCCCCTTCGACCTCTGACGGGCGCGGCCATGCTGGGCGGTTCGGGCTTGCGGCGCAAACGATTTGTCCGTAACCTTGATTGAGTTTTTCTCAATCAAGGTTCGTCATGAACCACCGCCTGCCGCCGCTGAATGCCCTGAAAGCCTTCGAAGCGGCCGCCCGGCACATGAGTTTCTCTCACGCCGCGGCAGAGCTGAACGTGACCCCCGGTGCGATCAGCCGGCAGGTGCAGACGCTGGAGGACTGGCTCGGCGACCGGCTGTTCGTCCGCCGCCACCGCCAGGTGCAGCTGACTCCGCTCGGCCGCAGCTACCTGGAGGCGGTGAGCAGCCCGCTGGAACGGATCGGCGAGGCGACCGAACGGGCCCTGGCCGGCCGCGTCGGCCGGCCGCTGGCGATCTGCAGCTACCCCACCTTTGCCCTGCGTTGGCTGGTGCCGCGCTGGGGCCGCTTCTACGACCGCCATCCCGACATCGACGTCCAGCTCACAACGTCACTGATGCCGGTGGACTTCGACCGCGACGCCTTCGATGCCGCCGTGCAGATCGGCGAGGTTGGCCAGCGCTGGCCCGGCCTCGAGGCCCTGCGACTGGCCCCGATCGAGCTCATGCCCGTATGCAGCCCGGCCCTGCTGTCAGGTCCGCAGCCGCTGCACGAGGTCGCCGACCTGCGCCACCACACGCTGCTGCACGGCGCCCCGCGGCCACAGGACTGGCGCCGCTGGCTCGCTGCCGCCGGCGCGCCGGCACTGACGCCGCGTGCGGAGATGACCTTCGATACCTTGAACCTGGTGGTCCAGGCCGCATTGGCCGGGGTCGGCGTGGCCATCGGCATCCGCGCCCTGATCCGCGACGACCTGGCCGCCGGCCGCCTGGTGCAGGCGTTCCCACCGGTGCGGCGCTCGACCCGGCCGTTTCACCTGGTCTGGCCGCGCAGCCGCGGCCGCGACCCACGTCTGCAGGCCTATGTGCAGTGGCTGAAGGACGAGGTCGCGGCGGATGAGGCGGCTTAGGTGGCGCGACGGGCGGGTCTGAGACCCGCCCCTACCTGAGGTTTCGCGTGGCTGCTACCCGCGCAGGTCGCGCACGAAGTCGGCCACCGCCCGGCCGATCTCGTCCGGGCTGTCTTCCTGGATGAAGTGCGTGCCCTTGACCGTGATCTCGGTCTGGTTCGGCCAGCTGCGGCAGAACGCGCGCGCACGGCCGGTCAGGATCGAGCCCGGGTCGGCGTTGATGAAGAGCTTTGGCACCTCGGCGGTCTGCAGCCAGCGGCCATAGTCTTCGACCACCGCCAAGACGTCGGCCGGCTCGCCCTCGATCGGGATCTGCCGCGGCCAGGTCAGGGTCGGCCGCCGGTCCTCGCCGGCTTGCGCGAACGGCGCCCGATAGACCGCCATCTCCGCTTCCGTCAGGCCGCGGATCACCGCACTGGGCAGCACCCGTTCGACGAAGACGTTCTTCTCCAGCACCATGGTCTCGCCGGCTGGCGAGCGGAAGCCCTGGAATACCTGGCGCGCGTTGTCCGGCCAGTCGTCCCATTTCACCGGCATCACCACCGCCTCCATGTAGGCGATGCCCTGGACCTGGTCGCGATGCTGGTTGGACCAGTCGAAACCCAGGGCAGAGCCCCAGTCGTGGATCACGAAGACGACGTTGTCGGTAACCCCGATCTGCTCCCACAGCTTGAACAGGTAGTCGCGCTGCTCAGCATAGGTATAGCGGTCGGGACCGGAGTCGGGCAGCTTCTCGGAATCGCCCATGCCGATCAGGTCGCAGGCGATCAGCCGGCCCAGCCCCTGGCAGTGCGGCATGATGTTGCGCCACAGGTAGGACGAGGTCGGGTTGCCATGCTGGAAGACGATCGGATCGCCTTCGCCGACGTCGACATAGGCCATGCGGCGGCCGTTCACCTCGGCATACTGCTTCTCGAACGGGAAATCGGCGGAGATCGTCATTTGAGGTTCCTCATCTGTCGGGGGCGGCGCCGGTCAGGCACCGGTGAATTTCGCCGGCCGCTTGGCGACGAAGGCATCGATGCCTTCGCGGCCGTCGGCACCGCGCGCCATGTCGGCGATGAGCCGGGTTTCGAGTTCCATCTGGCTTTCGAACGTGTCCGAGAAGGTGTTGTGTACCAGTCGCTTGATCCCGCCGAAGGCGCGTGTCGGCCCGTCGGCCAGTTGCCGCGCCAGGGCCTGCACCTCGCCCTGCAGATCGGCATCCGGCACCACTCGGTTGACGATCCCCCAGTCCAGCGCCTCCTGCGCCGACAGTGAGCGGTTGAGCAGGGCCAGCTCCATGTAGCGGCGCAGGCCGATCATCCGCGGCAGGAAATAAGTCGAGGAGCCGTCCGGGGTCAGTCCCGCGGCCGAATAGGCCGACATGAAGCGCGCGCTTTCGGCCGCGATCGCGAGATCGACGAAGGCGGCGAGCGAGATGCCTGCGCCGGCGGCAACGCCGTTGATCGCGCCGATGACCGGCGCATCCATGCGCGACAAGCGCGACAGGGCGGCGTGCAGGTAGGTCGTCAGCTCCTTGATCAGGACCGCGACCTCGTCGCCGCTCTTCTGCATCATCGCCAGATCGCCGCCGGCACAGAACGCCTTGTCGCCGGACCCGGTCAGGATCAGGCAGCGCACGCCCGGATCCTCGTCGCAGCGGTTGGCGATCTCCAGCAGTTCCTTCCCCATCTGCATGTTCAGGGCGTTGAACGCGTCGGGACGGTTCAGGGTGAGGACGGCGATGCCGTCGTCGACGTCGAAGGTCACGGTTTCGTATGGCACGGGCGTTGTCCTCGGTCTGTGGCGCACGGTCGTTGCCGCGCCGCAATCGTGGCGCGGATCACCGGCGGCGGCAACCGGGTGCCGCCGTCGCAACGCTCGCGGGACAGTCAGGAAAACGCCTTAAGCGCCGGCGTGACGCAGCACCATGTCGCGCAGGGTGACGATGCCGACCGGCACGCGCTCGTGGTCGACGACCAGGGCCCGCGACAGACCGAACTTCACCAGCAGCCGGACGGCATAGCGGATGTCCATCTCAGCCGGCAGGTTGATGACCGGCTTCGACATGATCTCGTAGACATTGACCCGGGACGGCGCCCGGTTCTCGGCAACCACGTCGCGGGCAATGTCCGAGACCACCAGCAGACCATACTCGTCCTTGTCGTCGCGGCGCTCGACCACCAGCGACGACACGCCATGCTCGCGCATCATCGCCATTGCCTGGTCCACGGTCGCGAGCGGGGTGATCCGATGCACCTTGCGGGTGATCACCTCTTCGACCGGGATGTTCCGCTTGTCGGTCATACCTCCTCCTCGATCTCGTGCAACAGCGCCGGCAGCTGCGTGGTCATGCCGACCGCATCCTCGATGTCCAGCTGGATCGCCACGCCGGCGCCGGGCTCCTCGTCCATGCGCGCGGCCGCGCTGATGGCTTCCAGGATCTCCTGGGCCCGCGACTCGGCGACGATGAAGAACAGCACGTCGCGCTGCGCGGCCAAATCCAGGCCAAGAAAGGTCTTGGCCGGCTTCAGGCCCTCGCCGCGCACGCTGGTGATAACGGTCGAGCCGGTGGCGCCGCGCTGACGCGCCGCCTCGATGACCGCCTCGGTCCGCTCGTCTTCGACCAGTGCAACCAGGAGTTTCAGATTCATGGTCCGCTCCTTGCGACCTCTGCCTGCTCCACCGCCTGTTGTGCCGCCTCTTCGCGCCGCCGGCGCCACCATGCCGTCAGCGTGGCATAGGCCATCACCGACATCATCGGGAACAGGCTGGCGAAGGCAATAAGCCCGAACCCGTCTATCAGCGGGCTGCGCCCGGGGATGCTGGAAGCCAGGCCGAGGCCCAGCGCCGCCACCACCGGGACGGTGACGGTGGAGGTGGTCACGCCACCGGAGTCGTAGGCCAGTGGGATGATCCGCTTGTCCGCCCGCGCCGTCTGGGCGATCACGACGATGTAGCCGACGATGATGTACCAGGGCAGCGGTGTGCCGGTGACGATGCGAAAGGCGCCCAGCGAGACACCGATGGCCACGCCGATGGCGACAGCGATGCGCAGGCCGAAGGCGGCGACGGCGCCGCCCGAGATCTCTTCGGCCTTCAGCGACACCGCGATCAGCGCCGGCTCCGCCACGGTGGTGGCAAACCCGATCGCCGCGGCAAAGATGTAGACCCACAGGAAATCACGCCAATGTACGTCGGCGGCGCTGGCATAGACGCGGCCGATGAACTCCGGCGCGGTCAACTGCGCCGCCATGGTCTTGCCGAGCGGAAACAGCGCCACCTCCAGGCCGACCAGGAACAGCGTCAGCCCGAACAGCACGTAGACGAAACCGACCAGGGTCCGGCCGAGGTTCGGCGGCCGCCGGCGCAGCACGACGGCCTGGAAGACGAACAGCACGACCGCGATCGGCAGCACGTCGACCAGCGTTCCGGCCGCCGTCTCCAGCAGCAGCGTCAACAGCCCGTCGGGATCGCTCATGCCAGCATCACGAAGATCATCGGCGTCAGGCTGGCCAAGGCGATGAGGCCGAAGCCGTCGATCAGCGGGTTGCGGCCACGGATGGTCTGGGCCAGGCCGACCCCCAGCGCGGTGACCAGGGGTACGGTCAGGGTCGAGGTGGTGACGCCGCCGGAATCATAGGCAATGCCGACGATGCTGTCGGGGGCGAACCAGGTCAGGACCACCACCACGAGGTAGCCGGCGATGATGATCACGTGCACCGGCCAGCCCTTGATGATCCGCACCACGCCGATGATCAACGCCACCCCGACCGACAGGGCGACGGTGTAGCGCAGGCCGTCGGCATAGCGTTCCTGGGCCTCCGGATCAGAGGCGATCTGGCCGGCAGCGGCGGCGATCTCGGCCGCCTCCTCGGCCACCGCGATCAAGGCCGGCTCGGCCACCGTGGTGCCGAAGCCGAGGCCGAAGGCGAAGGACAGCAGCACCACCACGCTGCCTTTGCTGGCAAAGGCGTTGGCCATCGCCTCGCCCAGCGGGAACAGGCCGCTCTCCAGCCCCTGCACGAACAGCGCCAGGCCGAGGATCACCAGTGCCAGGCCGATCAACAGCCCGCCGAGGTTGGGAAACGGCTGCTGCAGGACGACGATCTGGAAGAAGGCGACGACGATGATGATGGGGGCGAGATCGCGCAGGGACGAGACGATGAGACGGGCGAAGTTGCGCAGGGCGATCATGGCGGGCGGCGGCGTCTCTGCGGCTGTGCACCGGGGCGACTCAGGCGAACGTGTACGCCGGCCATGGTTAACGTTCAATGCACCAAAGCCGCGATCTGGCTGAAAAACTTGCGGGCTGCTAGGTTCCCGGCGATGGCGGCGACGCAACAGCCTTATCTGGCCGGACAGGCACCCGTGGCGATCGCCCACCGGGGCAGCGCCGCCCATCACCCCGAGAACACCATGGCCGCCTTCGCCCACGCCGTGGACCTGGGCTATCGCTATCTGGAGACCGACGCACGCATCAGCCGCGACGACGTACTGCTCGCGTTTCATGACGACCGGCTCGATCGCGTCACCGACGGCGCCGGCCTCGTCGCCGCACAGGACTGGGCCCAGTTGCAGCACATCCGCGTGCACGGACGCGAGCCGATCCCGCTGATGGAAGATCTGCTCGCCGCCTGGCCCGACGTGATGGTGAACATCGACGCCAAGAGCGACGAGGTGGTCGAGCCGCTGGTGCAGACGATCGGATGCACCGCCAGCGTCGACCGTATCTGTATCGGGTCCTTTTCGGATTCCCGCCTGCGGCGCTTTCGCGACGCCTTCGGCCCACGGCTGTGCACCTCCATGGGCCCGCGCGAAGTGATGCGCCTGCGCCTGGGCAGCTTTGGCCTGCCGCGTGGCCGCTTCGCTGCGGCCTGCGTGCAGATCCCCGAGGTGCATCGCGGCGTGCGCCTGATCGACTGGCGACTGCTGCGCCTGGCCAGGAAACTTGGCCTGCATGTACACGTCTGGACCGTCAACGACGCGGCGGACATGCAGCGGCTGCTCGACCTGGGCGTCGACGGCCTGATGACCGACGAAACCGAGACCTTGAAGCAGGTATTCGAGACGCGCGGCCTGTGGCGGTGAGCCGCCGGCCCGCGCAAACGAGACTTCACCCCGACCATGCCTTATATCGGCTGTGAACAGCCGACAGCCCGGAGAGCGTCAGAATGCACCTACACAAGCAGACCTGGTCAGAAGTCGAGCGCTATCTGGAACGCTCCAGTGCCGTGATCATGCCGATCGGCTCGACCGAGCAGCATGGCCCCAACGGCCTGATCGGCACCGATGCCTTGACCGCTGAATACATCGGCGGCGCCGCCGGCGAACAGGCGGGCATCCTGGTGGCCCCGACCATCGCCGTCGGCATGGCCCAGCATCACATGGGCTTCACCGGCTCGATGACGCTCAAGCCCTCGACCCTGATCCTGGTGATCCGCGAGTATGTCGAGAGCCTGGCCCACCACGGCTTCGACCGTTTCTTCTTCGTCAACGGCCACGGCGGCAACATCGCCACCATCAATGCTGCCTTCCAGGAGATCTACGGCGACCGCTCGCTCGGCGCCAGCCGTGGCGACAACCGCCCCGGCGTGCAGTGCCGCCTACGCAACTGGTGGGACGGCCCCAAGGTGCGCAAGCTGATCAAGGACCGCTTCGGCGACAAGGACGGCGGCCACGCCACCATTTCCGAAGTCTCGGTCACGCAGCACCTGTTCCCCGACGCGATCAAGCATGCCCCGGACATGGGACCGCCATCGTCCTATCGCGGCCCCTGGGCGGACGCCGCCGACTACCGGGCCCGGTTTCCCGACGGCCGCATCGGCTCGCACCCCTATCTGGCCACGCCCGAGGCGGGCAAGGAGCTCTACGAGGCCGCCGTCGCCGAAGTGGCGGAGGCGGCCACAGCCTTCGCCGGGGGGAAGGACTGAAGCGACCGGTCCGGCACGGGCGGGTTTGAAACCCGCCCCTACAGGCGGACGGTGTTGGTCGCCGGCGCCACAGCGCGTGAATGGTTGGTAGGGGCGGGTCTCAGACCCGCCCGCATCCACCGTCAGCCGCGCACCCGGCCGGGGATCAGCCAGCGCCAGGGGTCTGGCATCTCGCCCATCGGCACCTCGATCAGCGCCGGCACGTTCTGCCGGAACGCATCGGCCATGGCCTCACCCAGCCGCTCGGGCGTGTCGGCCCGGTAGCCGGCGGCACCGAAGCTCTCTGCCAGGGCGACATAGTCCGGGTTGGTCAGGTCCGAGGCGATGACCCGGCCGTCGTAGAGCTGCTTCTGCATGCGCTTGACGTTGCCGTAGGCGTTGTCGACGAAGACCACGGCGACCACGGCCAGGTTGTACTTCACCGCCGTCGCCACCTCCTGCACGTTGTACATGAAGCCGCCGTCGCCGTTGACCGACAGCACCTGGCGGTCCGGATTGGCCACCTTGGCCCCCAGGGCCGTCGGATAGCCGCTGCCCAGGGTGCCCTGGTAGCCGCTGGTCAGGAAGGTGCGCGGCCGGTAGATCGGCAGGCCAATGCGGCCGACATAGCTGACCTGGGTCAGCTCGTCGCCATAGATGCCGTCCTCGTCCAGGCCGGCCCGCAGCACCTTCAGCCACTGCATCTGTGGCGCCAGCTTGTCGTTCAGCAGACCCATGATCTCGCCGTCCAGGCGGGCCATCTCCTCGTCGCGCGAACTGCGCTGGCGATTACGGGTCGCGACCGCGTCGACCAGCGCCGGCAGCACGTCGCGGGCGTCAGCGGCGATGCCAACGGTGGGCGAGGACACCCGCTTCATCTCGGCGCCGTCGAGCTCGACATGGATGATCTTCAACTCCTTATCGGTGCCCCAGTTCATCCGCGGCACCTGCAGCCGGGTACCGACGGCGAGGACGACGTCGGCCCTGGCCCACAGACGATGCCCGGCCAGGGCGGTGATCGACAGCGGATGCCGGGCGTCCAGGGCACCGCGGCCGGTGCGGTTCTGCACCACCGGCGCCTGCAGCATCTCGGCCAGGGCCTGCAACGCTTCCTCGGCCCCGAACACCCCGCTGCCGACGAAGATCAGCGGGTTCTCGGCCTCGCCCAGCAGCGTCGCCGCCTCGGCAATGGCGTCCTCGTCGAGGGCCGGACGGGCATAGTCCGTGGCCGGCGGCGGCAGGGCGATCTCGCTCTGCTGGGCCAGCAGGTCCAGCGCCATCTCCACTGCCACCGGCCGCGGTCGGCCGGTGCGCAACTGCCGGAACGCCTCGGCCACCGCGTCGGGCGCGTTGACGCCGTGGTCGATCCGCGTCGCCCACTTGGTCAGACCGCGCAGGAGCGCCAGCTGGTCGGGGATCTCGTGCAGCAGGCCGTACCCGCGGCCGATGTGCGCCTCCGGGATCTGGCCGGTGACGCAGAGCACCGGCAGGTTGGCAGCATAGGCGGTGCTCAGGGCCGCGGTGGTGTTGAGCACGCCCGGCCCCGGCACCACGGCATAGGCGCCGACCCGGCCCGTGGACTGGGCATAGCCGTTCGCCATGTAGGCGACGCCCTGCTCGTGCCGGCTGTTCAGCACCCGGATGTTGTTGCCCTCGTCGTGCAGGGCATTGAAGAACCAGTCGAGCTGCACGCCGGGCAGGCCGAAGATGGTGTCGACGCCGTGGGCGATGATCGATTTTGCCAGCGCCTGTCCGCCGGTCATTCGGGTCATGACGTTCACTCCCGTCGTTTGTTGTCGTGCGCCACCGCCCGGCGGCGGCGCGTCATCGTGGCGGCGTGCGCACCCCGGGCGCGTCGAGCCGGGCATCGAACGGCTGGAACTGCTCGGCCCCGCGGCTGCGCTCGAAGTCCTGCAGCGACCAGTGCACGCTGGGAAAGGCCAGTTCGTTCCAGGGGATATCGGTTCAATCGACCAGCGACACCTCGAGGCTTTCGACGCCGGCGGCGATGTCGGGGCTCGTCAGCGCGGCCCGGTAGATCATGTGCACCTGGCTGATCCGCGGGATGTTGTAGACGCCAAGGAGGGCGCCGACCTCGATTGAGGCGCAGGCCTCTTCCCGGGCCTCGCGCGCCGCCCCTTCCTGGGTGGTCTCGTTCTCTTCCATGTAGCCGGCCGGGATCGTCCAGTAGCCGCGGCGCGGCTCGATCGCCCGCCGGCACAGCAGCAGCTTGTCCTTCCAGGTGCACACGGCGCCGACCACGATCTTCGGATTGACGTAGTGGATCCAGCCGCAGGAATCGCAGACGTGGCGCTCGTGATCGTCGCCCTCCGGCACCGCGAGGTTGAAGTTGTAGGTGTGGATCGGTCCGTTGTTCATGCAGCGGAATCTGGCATCTCGCCCTGCCCGCGTCCAGCGCATGCGCTACCATCGCCGCAGATCGGTTGCACGAGCTCGGGAGGACTGCACCATGGCCGACGCCTTCGACCCGCCCGGGGTGGCGAAACCCTTCGGGATCTTCTCCAACGCTGCCTGGCAGCCGCCCGGCCGGGTGCTGCACGTCTCCGGCCAGGTCGCCACCGACCCAGACTGGAACGTCGTCGGCGACGGCGACATGGTGGCGCAGACCCGCCAGGTGCTGGAGAACATCCAGACCATCCTGGCCAGCGTCGGCGGCGTCATGGACGACATCGTCTCGGTGATCGTCTACGTCACCGACATGGCGCCGCTGATGGAGGTGCACCGGGTGCGCGAGGAGTTCTTCACCAAGCCCTACCCGGCCAGCACCCTGGTCCAGGTGCCGGCCCTGGTGCGGCCCGAATACCTGATAGAGATCGCCGCCGTGGCAGTGATCCCGGAAGAGCGGGTCAAGGCGCCCGACTGACGTAGGTGGGCGGGTCTGAGACCCGCCCCTACCAACCATTGGCATCCTGTAGGGGCGGGTCTCAGACCCGCCCGTCGTCCGCCGTCTCCAACGGTGACGCGCTGCGCAACCTGCGCCATGATGCCCGCCCGACCAGCGCGAAAGGACCGTCATGACCGGGCAGAACTGGGTCGGCCGGCCGATGCCGCGCCGCGAAGATCGCCGCTTCCTCACCGGCGCCGGCCGTTTCACCGACGACATCGCCCTGGACGGCCAGGCCCATGCCATGGTGCTGCGGGCGCCGCACGCGCATGCCCGCATCGCCGGCATCGATGCCGCCGCGGCGCGGGCCGCGCCCGGCGTGCTGCTGGTGCTGACCGCGGACGACATCGCCGGCGAGCTGACCGGGCCGATCCCGTCCTACACCGACACGCCGCCGTTCGACGTCGGTCGGCGCGGCGACGGCCCGCCGGCGGACGGCTCGCAGTTTCCCCTGGCGACCGACCGGGTGCGCTACCTGGGCGAAGCGGTCGCCTTCGTGGTGGCAGAGACCGCGGCGGCGGCCCAGGATACCATCGCCCTGGTCGAGGTCGACTACGCACCGCTGCCGGCGGTGATGACCCTGGAACAGGCCCTGGCGGCGGATGCACCCGGCCTGTGGGACGATGCGCCGGACAACGTCTCCTTCGAATGGCAGGGCGGCGATGCCGCGGCGACGGCCGACGCCTTCGCCGACGCGGCGCATGTCACCCGGCTGGAACTGGTCAACAACCGGGTGGTGATCAACTTCATGGAACCGCGCGCCTGCATCGCCGATGTCGACGCGGCAAGCGGCCGGTTGACCCTGCACGCCGGTTGCCAGGGCGGCCATGGCCTGCAGATGGGCCTGGCTTCGTTGCTCGGCATCGAGGCCGACGGCCTGCACGTGATCGTGCCTGACACCGGCGGCGGCTTCGGCGCCCGCGGCAGCGTCTATCCCGAGTTCGTACTCACCCTGCTGGCCGCCCGGCGGCTGGGCCGGCCGGTGAAATGGACGGCTGAACGCAGCGAGGCCTTCCTCAGCGACACCCAGGCGCGCGACCATGTCATGCGGGGCGAGCTGGCGCTGGACGCCGACGGCCACTTCCTCGGCCTGCGCGCCGCCATCGACTGGCGCCACGGCGCCTACCTGCCGGGGCGCAGCACCTGGGTCATCGCCGCCTACCTGCCGCCGACTCTGGGCGGCGCCTACCGGGTGCCCTGCGGCGACTTCTCGATCCGCGGCGTGTTCACCAACACCACACCGCTGGCGGCCTATCGCGGCATCGGCCGGGTCGAGGCGAACTATCTGATCGAAAGCCTGATCGACGCCGCCGCGCGGGAGACCGGGCGCGATCCGGTCGAGCTGCGCCGGGCGAACCTGGTCAGCGAGGCCGAGCTGCCCTGGATCACGGCCGGCGGCAACCGGCTGACCTCGGGCGAGTTCGCCGCCAACATGGCGCGGGCGCTGGAGCTGGCCGACTGGACCGGCTTCGAAGACCGCCGGCAGCGCAGCGCCGGAGAAGGCCGATTGCGCGGCATCGGCCTGGGTCTCTACGTCGAGAACGATGGCGGCGTGCCGACCGACTACGCCGAGGTCACGGCCGCCACCGACGGCACCGTGACCGCCTGCGTCGGCACCCAGGACTTCGGCATGGGGCACGAGACCATGTATGCCCAGGTGCTGGCCGACGAGCTCGGCATCGCCCCCGACAAGATCGAGGTCGTGTTCGGCGACACCGACAGGGTCGCCCGCGGCGGCGGCGCGCACGGTTCGCGCACCGCCCGGATCGGCGGCGGCGCCGCGGTCAAGGGCGCGCAGGCGATGCTCGACAAGGGCCGCACGCTGGCCGCCGACATGCTGGAGGCCGACGCCGGCGACATCGAATTCACCGACGGCCGCTTCCGCATCGCCGGCACCGACCGCGGCGCCGGCCTGGCCGAGGTCGCCGCCTTCGCCGAAGCCCGCGACGAGCGCCTGTCGGCCGAGGCCGACTTCCTGACCGAGGCCGAGGCGCACACCAACGGCGCCCATGTCTGCGAGGTCAGCATCGACCCGGCCGACGGCACCGTGCGGGTGGAGAACCACATCATCGTCGCCGACGTCGGCCGGGCGATCAATCCGCTGATCGTGCATGGCCAGATGCACGGCGGCGCCGCCCAGGGCATCGGCCAGGCCCTGCTCGAACAGGTGGTCTACGACGCTGACAGCGGCCAGACCCTGAGCGGCAGCTTCATGGACTACACCCTGCCGCGGGCTGACGACCTGCCGCTACTGACCGTGGACCTGAACGAGGTGCCCGAGGCTGACAACCCCCTGGGCGTGAAAGGCGCCGGCGAGAACGCTACCAGCGGCGCCCCGGCGGCGCTGATGAACGCCGTGCGCGCCGCCCTGGCGACCGCCGGCGTACAACACTTCGACATGCCGGCCACGCCGGAACGGGTCTGGCGCGCCTTGCGGGAGGCCGCCGGCGACTGACGCGCCTCATGGTCGATCGGATACGGCCGCGAAATTCACCGAGGCTTGCGAAGCAGCGTAGCCGGCGCCCGTGGACGCCGGCTTTCGCCGGCGTTTCAAGTTCCCTTTGGATGAATCCCCGGCTTGCGTGTCGGGTTGCGCGGGATTGTTTTGACGGAGCTGGCGTAGTCAGAGGTATCTCGTTTCTCAGGGAGCGCCTCGGATCATGCACGTAAAACTGCACGCCAATGCGACCACCACGC